>Ga0193702_1000178_pt1 | contig 25279 bp, 15 predicted proteins | sample U3a1metaG_FD_143060 | JGI IMG/M metagenome (GOLD analysis project Ga0193702, IMG submission 143060) | Soil microbial communities from a riparian zone of the East river system, Colorado, United States - U3a1 | ecosystem: Environmental > Terrestrial > Soil > Riparian zone | place: USA: East River... | reverse complement strand
GCATCGAGACAAAAGAAGCTCGTGCGCGAAGATGGCGACGAAACGAAGAGGCTAGGACTTTGGCGGAAATGCAACCATGCCTCTTCTGATCCCGATGTCAATAAAATTATTCCGGACACTAGTGCGCGGAAGCGGGAACCCATACCTCGCGTAGAGACCCGCTTAGTATGGCTTCCCGCTTCCGCGCGAATGACGGTTTCACGGCTGCCGGTATTCAATGGCGGCTTCTGGGCCGATTGAAGCCGTGGCCCATCCTATCAAACGTCATGGTGTGGCCCAGATATAGCTGGACTGCACGGAGGTTTTTGTCCTTCGGTAGGCCATACGCATTGCTGCGACAGCGTGGCTTGCCGCACAGACTGCCGCGTAGACTCTGCGCTATAAGTGAATTACCTTACCTGGATGGAGTCAATTATGAAGATGCTCATTATTCTATGTTCCGCTGCCATCGTCTTGAGTGGCTGCGTCGTCTCTCCTCTTTACGGTGCCGACGGGAGGGACCGAGCCGGAGGTCATGAGCGCAGGGATCGCGACGAAGATCGCAACAACGGCAATCATGATCGGGACAGCAACGACCATCGTGGTGATCCCTACCGAAATTGAGCAATCAATAGCGCTACCACTTGCGCCAGGAGCCATCGAATTCGCGCAGAAGGTTCGTTGCACTCGTCGCTCTTGATTCCTTGCACTCGCCCGACTTCCCGCATGGGGCTGCAGGAGATTACATACGCCCTGTCGCCGACCAAACGTATCGACGTTCATACCTCTCAAAAACTACTCGCTCACGCCCGAGAATACTGCTGGCCATGAGGTCGACGAAATACACCATCGGCTTCGGTTCGCGCAAATCAGCCAGAAGCTCACGTACCGCCGGCAGGTCAATCGCGGCATCCGCGCCGGCTGGAAGACGCACCGTATCGTGCATCACATCCTCGTTGTTTCCGCACACCCATCCACCATCAGGCGTCATGGGCTCGGCAATTAGTAAATAAGTCGCCGCTTGCATAAATGTCGGGTTGTTCGCGTAGTTGGTATCGCTTCTGCCCTCGTGCCAAATAGAATCGTGCTGGTCGGTGCTAGCCATTTTTGGGGGGCAGCGATGGGACCGTCGACGGTCAACAATTCTCGCACATCAAGCGGGAGTTCCTTTACAGTCGAAACAGCGACGGACGGCGCTGGCATGCACACGCCAACATTTTCAGCATGCGCCGCGCACGCCAGCGTAAGCATCATGCAACAATGAACTTGCCGCTCCGTTTATTCACTAGACCCCTCTCGATTAAGGTTCCGGGATACCGGCATGGACGCACATGCTCATGAGACTGCGGGGCGCAAGTCTACAGATAAAAGCGCGGGTCCTGCCGACCGCCGGGGACGACGTGGTAGCATCGTCGCTCACTATGGAATCCAGTCCTTTACCCGGCATGCTCCCCATCTTCCAGCCGTCCTATGACGCCATCGTGGTCGGCAGCGGCCCCGGTGGCGCGAGCGTGGCGCGCGAATTGGCGCGGCGCGGATCGCGCGTGCTGCTGCTCGAGGAAGGCAGCGGCGCACCCGTCGCAGGCACCCTGGCGCAGATGGCATCGATCGCCGCGGTGCCCGGCAAGGGCGCGTTCTTCCATCGCGATGCCTCGCTGCTGGTGCGCGGCATCACCGCGGGCGGCAGTTCGACCATCAACTTCGCCACCGCCGCGCCGCCGCCCGCTGCCCTGTTCGCCGCTCACGGCATCGACCTCGGCGCCGAACTGGAAGCGCTGCGCGCGGAACTGCCGATGGCGCCCCTGCCCGACCGCCTGATCGGTCCGATGGCCACCCGGATCATGGAAGCGGCGCACGCGCTGTCGCTCGATTGGCGCAAGCTCGACAAGATGATCCGCCCCCAGACCTGCCGCAGCGGCTGCTGGCGCTGCGTCTACGGCTGTCCGTTCGGCGCCAAGTGGACGGCGCGCGATCTCATCGACGAGGCCTGCCGCCACGGCGCGCAACTGGCCGGCCAGGCGCGCGTGATGCGGGTCATCCTCGACCACGGACGCGCGGCCGGCGTCGAAGTCATGGTGCGAGGCACGCTGCGCACGGTGACGGCGCCGCTGGTCGTGCTGGCCGCGGGCGGCATCGGCAGTCCGCGCCTGCTGCATCGTTCCGGCCTGGGGCCGCGCTCGTCGCCGTTCTTCAGCGATCCGGTGGTGGCGGTGATGGGCAGCGTGGACGACCTCGACGGCGGCGCCGAAGTGCCGATGGCGGCCGGCGCCAGCTTCCAGGCCGACGGCGTCTACCTGGCCGACCTGACGCTGCCGGGGCCGATGTACCAGGCCTTTGCCGCGCAGGTCGGCCGCTTCGACCGCCTGTTCGTGCATCGCCGCACGCTGAGCATCATGGTCAAGATCCGCGACGAGATTGGCGGCGGCGTCGGTCCGCGCTGGGTCGACAAATCCCTGCAGCGCGCCGACCGCGCGAAGTTCAAGCATGGCATCGGCATCGCCAAGGACATCCTGGCGCGCGCCGACGCCCGTCACATTTTCAAGAGCTGGCATTTCGCCGCGCATCCTGGCGGCAGCGTGCGCATCGGCGAGCGTGTCGACAGCGAGCTGCAAACGTCGACGCCCGGCTTGTACGTCTGCGATGCGTCCGTCATTCCGCAGCCGTGGGGCCTGCCGCCGACACTGACCTTGCTGTGCCTCGGCAAGCGGCTCGGGATGCACTTGGCGGCCAAGTAGCGTGCCGGCCGGATATCGGGCAAGAGACTCACGTGATCTTGCGACGAATGAATCTCACTTGTAGCTCACAACCAACTGCAGATGCGTATTTTTTCAGCGACGCAATCGAAGGCGTGTGCCTCCCAGCCGACTCGAGCCGCGAAATCGCGCTCTTCGTAGTGCCCATGCGTTCGGCCACTGCATCTTGCGTAAGCCCTGCCTTGGCGCGTGCTTTCAGCATCTCGTTCGCCAGCGCGTACTCCAATTCAAGACTTTGATAGGCGTCCTCAAATCCGGGACGCCGCCTCGCCTTTGCGAGAAAGTCATCGTGATGATGTGGGACGGGCTTGAATTTCGCATCAGCCATGCTGAACCTCCTTCAGACGCTTGCGCGCAACTTTCAACTCCTTGGCCGGCGTCTGCTGCGACTTCTTGATAAATGCATGCAAAACGACCACTCGTTTTTCAACGACGAAACAATAATGGCTCTTCCTTGCCCAGAACGTCCATGCGGCCTCAGTTCGAAGAGGCCATCACCGAATGCACGCGAATGAGGTAACCGAAGATTGGGTCCATGGTCACGCAAGAGCTCAGCCAGCCGCGCGTAGTCAGCCAGTACGTCCACAGGCCACGACTCGATCTCGACCAAGACCCACTCGTTGAAATATTCAAGCTGATACGCCATGTGGAAGGTTAGCAAATCCGCTAACCGCGCACAAGCGGATTCGCTCTCCTATTCAGAACAGCGACATGTCAGTAATGCGGCGGCTTCTCGTTGACCGGGTTCGGTCCCGATTGGGCGTTGTTGCGGATGTGCTCGGCGAGCTGGCTCACCATCGCTTCGAGCTGGTCGATGCGGCGGCTTTGCTGGTAGACCATCTGGTTCAGCGATTCCACCAGGTCTTCCTGATGGGCCAGCTTGATTTCGATATCGATGAAACGGTCTTCATTACTCACGGCAGCACTCGGGGACGGAAAACCCCATTATGCCTCAGGCGTAGGGAATGAAAGCGAAACCGTTCTGGATGCTGCCGATCACCTGCGCCTGGTTTTCCGCGCTTTCGCTGAACGCGCCGAGCACGTCGGCACGCGGCTGGCCGACCGCCAGCGAATGCACCCAAAAATCGAAGCCGGCCTGTTCGGGCGCACGGTGCAGCACGTTCGCGTACAACTGCGTGACGAAGGCGGCGTCGGTCGGGTTCGCACCGTACAGCGCGGCGAATTCGGGGCTGCCCATGAAGCCGGCCGCGGCCTGGCTCAGCGTGGCGCCACCATCCATCGCCTTCATCCAGAAACCGAGGCCGGTAAGGTCGGGCGGGCGGTCGAAAACGGCCTGGTACAGCCGGTAGGCCTGGCCGCCCGCGCCGTTGATGTCGAGCCCCAGCGACACGTCGTCGAATTTGATGCGCTCGACGTTGATCAACGCGTCGAGCCCGCTGGCGCCGGTCTTGTCGTTGACCGACACGCCCAGCACTTCCCTGGTCACCGTGAAGTTGCTGCGCGCGCCGCCGTAGACCACGGTGTCGGTGCCGCCCAAACCGTCGATCGCGTTGTTGCCCGAGGTGCCGGACAGGGTGTCGTTGGCGCCGGTCCCGGTCCGGTTCAATGCGCTCGCGATGGTGAATGTCAGGTGCGCGGCGGCATCGGTGCCGTTGTCGGCCTGGTCGGTGGACGTCACCCGCACATCGTAGCTGCCGTTCGGCAGCGGCTTCGAGGCGATGCTCCAGGTGCCGCCCGCGCCTACCGCCGCCTGCGCGATCTCCAGGCTGCCGTTGAACAGGTGGATCGTGGTTCCGGCGTCCGCGATGCCGTTGAACACGGGCTGGTTGCCGCCGGTATTGCTGGCCACCGCCGTCGGCGCCGCCGGCGCGTGGGCGTCGACGTTGAAGCTGAGGTTCGCGCTGGCTGCCGAGGTGTTGCCCGCGCTGTCGGTCGCCTTCGCGTAGATCAGGTAGTTCAGGCCGTCGGCGAAGGCGCTGACGGTCAGGCTCCATGCGCCGTTCGCGTCGGCTTGCGCGCTGCCGATCACGGTATTGCCGTTGTAGACCTTGACCGTCGCATTGGCTTCGGCGTTGCCGCTGACCACGGGCGTATTGCCCTGCACATAGCCGGCCGCGTTTTCGCGCACGCTCAGGGTCGGCGCCGCAGGCGGCACGGTGTCGCCGACCTGCGAACGCAGCACGCTCTGGTCGGCGAATGTCAGCACTTCGATCGAGGTCAGGGTGTCGCTGCCGTCGGCGCCGGTGACCGTCAGCTTGCCGCCGCCGGCTTCAGCGAAGGTGTAGGTCGAGAAATTGCCGTGGAAGACGGCGGTATCGATGCCGGCGCCGCCGTCGATCGTATCGTTGCCGCCATCGCCTTCCAGCGTGTCGTTAAATGGCGTGCCGACCAGCGCGTCCATGGCGTTGGTGCCGGTGAGATAGCGCGCGCCGGTGGTCGAATTGATGCCGAGGTTGCCGCGCAGGCCGTCGCCGCCGTACAGCCAGTTCAGCGCGGCGATGTCGTATTGGCGGAACGTCGCGTAGGGCCCGCCGATCTCGGTGTAGGACATCAGCGTGTTGAGCGTGCTGTCCTGCGACGCCGGCAGGTTGATGGCGTCGTCGAAGGGATGCTTGAGCCCGAGCATGTGGCCGAGTTCGTGCAGCAGCGTTTCGTAACCCTGGGTGCCGGCCGTGAGGTTGGCGTTGACCGCGCCCCACTCGCGGTCGTCCAGATAGACGTAGGCGTTGGCGGTGTAGCTGAGCAGGGTAGCGCCCTGCGGCAGGTAGGAGGCCGACCAGCTGCACAGGCCGGTAACGTTGGCGCCCGCGATGTCGACGTTGCACAGGTGGACCTGGGCGGCGGCGCCGTTGCTCGTTTCGGTGAACGCGATGCCGGTGAGGGCGCTGATATATTTCATCGCCGTGCGCGCCGCGGCCTGCTGGGCTGCGCTGAACGCCAGCTGCCCGGCCTGCCCGGACTCGTTGCCCGATGCGACCGAAAAGGTGTACAGGATGGTGTTGCCGACCGGCGTCAGGTAATTCCAGTCCGGGCCGATATCGAGCAGGGCGTCGATGTGGTTGTAGCCGGACAGCGGCGTGGTCTCGACGTCGGAAACGGTGGCCATGACTCACTCAATCTTCATCGGGTGTGGGGAGGATGCGGGCGCCAGCGCTCACGGCTGAGAGCGCTGGCCGCCAAGTATTCCCTGCTCATCCAGCGAAGTCAAACAAGTTGTGCCATTGCTGTGCAAGCCTTTACTTTATGTACACGCCGCCGCACACGACCACATCTTCCAGCGGCTGGCAGTACATCGTCTTCGGCTCGATCTTGGCGCTCACCGGGTTGTTGAATTTGTAGTCTTGCCAGAACGGCTTGCCCTTCTTGGCCAGGTCCACCCGCTCCTTGACGAAGGGCTTGCCGTCGACATCCTTCATCTCGATCAGGTTCTTGCCGACCATCTTCATGTTGGCACCGTGGGCGCGCACCACGCCGTCCAGGCCGTACACCGCCAAGTAGAGGTCGCGGTCGGTGAACGGGCCGTCCTTGCGGTCGATCTCGGCGTAGGCCTTGTCCTTGCCGTTGGCCTTGATATAGGCCACGCCCTTTTTCACCATCGCCTCGGCTTCCTGCTTGGTCGCGAATTCGGCCGCGAACACCGTGCAGCTCGACAGCAGTACCGCCGCGGCACACACTCTTGCAATTATATTATTCTGTGAAGACATCGTCGCTCCCCCAAGATAGGCTACGCCGGACTGGCGTGGTCTTATGCTAACACGCAGCGCGCTTGCTGCCGAGCATTAAGCGGACGCTACGTTTTGGCTGTGGCGAGCAGGGCCTTGAGGCTGGCCAGGCGGTCTTTCGGCGACAGGACTTCGGCCTCGGTCGGCACCGCGTTGCCGACGTCGAGCGCCATCTCCTTGATGAAGCGCGAGACGTCGCAATGGACTTGCTCGCCGGCGCGCTTGCGCTGCTTGCACCAGGTCAGCTGCAGGCTGCGCTGGGCGCGCGTGATGCCGACGTACATCAGGCGCCGCTCTTCCTCGATGCGCGCGGCGATGGTCTCGACCGGCGCGTCGGGATCGCCCTTGTGCGGCAGGATGCCTTCTTCCACCCCGACCAAGAACACGTGCGGAAATTCCAATCCCTTGGAGGCGTGCAGGGTCGACATGCGGACCGCGTCCGGCTCTTCGTCCTTGCCCTCCAGCATGGTCATCAAGGCCACCATCTGGGTCAGTTCGAGCAGGTTCTTTTCCTCGCCCGATTTGTCCTTGCCGCCGTTGCCGCGCTCCTTGAGCCAGTTGGTGAACTCGAGCACGTTCTGCCACTTGCTTTGGGCGGCGCGCTCTTCGAAGGTGTCGTACAGGTAGTTCTCGTAATTGATTTCTTTCATCATGTCGTCGAGCACGGCGGCCGCGTTCTCGCCGCTGCCCGAGGGACCGGGCCGGCTGGCGCGCGCTTCGAGCTGGTTGATGAAGTTGCAAAAGGAGCGCAGCGGCAGCAGCTGGCGGTCGGCCAGCTTGGCTTCGATCCCGCCCTTGAAGGTCGCCTCGAACAGCGAACAATTCCACTGCTTGGAAAACTCGCCCAGCACTTCCAGCGTGGCCATGCCGACCCCGCGCTTGGGCGTGGTCACGGCGCGGATGAAGGCCGGGTCGTCGCCGTCGTTGGCGATCAGGCGCAGGTAGCTGATGATGTCCTTGATCTCGGCCTTGTCGAAAAAGCTCTGGCCGCCCGAGATCGTGTACGGGATGCGCTCCTTGCGCAGCGATTGCTCGATCACGCGCGCCTGATGGTTGCCGCGGTACAGGATCGCGTAGTCCGACCACTTGTTCTTGCGCTGGAAGTGGTCGGCCGAGATCATGATCGCCACCTGCTCGGCTTCCTGCTCGTCGTTCTGCATGCCGAGCACCTTGATCGGCTCGCCGAGACCGTGCTCGGACCACAGCGCCTTCTCGAACAGCTTGGGATTGTTCGCGATGACCGCGTTGGCGGCCTGCAGGATGCGCGTGGTGGAGCGGTAATTCTGCTCGAGCTTGATGACTTTCAGGTCCGGGAAATCGTCGCCCAGGGTCTTCAGGTTTTCCACCGAGGCGCCGCGCCAGGCATAGATCGCCTGGTCGTCGTCGCCGACCGCGGTGAACATCGGCTTCTTGCCGACGCCGGTGACCAGCAGCTTGACCAGCTCGTACTGGCAGGTGTTGGTGTCCTGGTACTCGTCCATCAGCAGGTAGCGCAAGCGGCGCTGCCACTTGTCGCGGATCGGCTCGTTGTTGCGGAACAGCTCGACCGGCAGGCGGATCAAGTCGTCGAAATCGACCGCCTGGTAGGCCGCCAGGGTCGCCACGTAGCTGCGGAAGATGCGCGCGGCCTGGGCTTCGTCCTCGTCCTTCGCGGCGCGGATGGCGTCCTCGGGATCGACCAGGCCGTTCTTCCACAGCGAGATCGCGGTCTGGATACGGCGGATCAGCTGCTTGTCGGTGGTGATCGCGAGGTCCGACACCAGCGCGAAGCAATCGTCGCTGTCCATGATCGAGAAGCGGTCCTTGAGGCCGACGCCGGCCGCTTCCTGGCGCAGGATCCTCACGCCCAGCGAGTGGAAGGTCGACACCGTCAGCTGCTTGGCCTGGCGCGGCTGCTTGAGCAGCTTGGCGATCCGCTCCTGCATCTCGAGCGCGGCCTTGTTGGTGAAGGTCAGCGCGGCGATCGAGCGCGGATCGTAGCCGCGGTCCTCGATCATATAGGCGATCTTCTGGGTGATCACGCGGGTCTTGCCCGAGCCGGCGCCGGCCAGCACCAGGCAGGGGCCATCGAGGTAGACGACGGCTTCGCTCTGCGGAGCATTCAGGCCGAACTTGGGGGCAGTGGACATCGCCCATTGTAGCCTACGGGCAGCTTCCGCTCGCCGATCATGGTGGCGCGCCCCGCATTGCGTTACCATCGCAGGTGCGTGGCGCGGATGCGCCTTCACTTTTGAGTACGAGCATCATGAAATTCGAACACCTGATAGAAATCAACGACCCGCTCAATCCGCTGATCGATGCGATCAGCCGCGAACAGCTGTGGCGCGGACTGGTGCTGCATGCCGATTCGCCCAAGCTGTTCGTGCCGCATCTGGACGAGTGCACGATCGCCGAGCGCAGCAGCGGCAGCTTCCGGCGCCGGCGCCGTTTCGGCGAGCTGGTGATCGAGGACAAGGTGATCCTGACCCCGTTGCGCGAGGTGCGCTACGAAGTGCACGAGCAGGGCGAGATCAGCGCCTCCAGCCTGACCATCACGATCGAATCGCCGAGCGAGCAGACGCTGTTCGTGCGCTTCAAGTACGACGACGGCCACGACGCCGAGACCGACGCGGCGAATGCGATGTACGACGAATTCAAGAAGTCGGCCTATCAGGAAGCCGACATCGACACCATCCGCATCGTGCGCGACCTCGCGGCGCAAGGGCGGCTCGACGCCACTTACCTGAACTAGGAGCTCATCGTCGTTCCCGCGAAAGCGGGAATCCATGCTGAGCCCGCCTTCATGTCATACGCCGCGAGCCAGCACAGTCAGCATGGCGGGAACTCATGCGGGGCATGAGTTCCCGCCTTCGCGGGAGCGACGTCAGGTGCCGGGCGTGCAGTCGGCGGCGTCGCTGTCGTCCGGCACGCCCTTGGCCAGGTCGGCGTGCAGGTCGCGCAGCGCGGTGCGCACGCCTTCCTCGATGACCGGGTGATAGAACGGCATGTCGAGCATCTGCTCCACCGTCATGCGCGCCTGGGAGGCCCAGGACAGCAAGTGCCCGAGGTGTTCGGCGCGCGGGCCGATCATCTCGGCGCCCAGAAAACGGCCGGTGCCGTATTCGCCGTACACCCGCAGCATGCCGCGATTTTGCAGCATCACGCGGCTGCGTCCCTGGTTTTCGAACGACACCGCGCCGACCGCGAACTTGGGCTGGCCCGGCATGCACAGCTCGCGGTAGCTGGCGCCCAGCGTGGCGATCTGCGGTTCGGTAAAGGCGATCGCCAGCGGGGTGCGGCGCAGGCCCGGCCGCACGTCGGGATAGCGCCCCGCGTTCTCGCCGGCGATCTTGCCCTGGTCGGCCGCTTCCGGCAGCACCGGGCGCTCGTCGTCGGCATCGCCCGCGATGAAAATGTGACTGGACCCGCACTGCATGGTGCGGCTGTCGAAGCGCGGAATGCCGGCGGCATCGAGTTCGACGCCGGTGGTCTCGATCCCGATCCGGTCCACGTTCGGCGTGCGGCCGACCGCCACCAGCACGTACTGGTAGCGTTCCGTGCGTTCCACGCCCGCCGCGTCGCGCGTGGTCAAGGCCACCTCGGCGCCGTCCTGCACCGCATGCGTGATCAGGTTCTGGAAGCGCAGGTCGAGTTCCGAGGACAGCGCCTTGGCCGCCGTGTGCAGCACTTCGGGGTCGGTGATCTGCGCCACGCTGCCGCCGCGCGCGAACAGCGCCACGCGCACGCCCAGCCGGTGCAGGGCCTGGCCCAGTTCGAGGCCGATCACGCCGGTGCCGATCACCGCCACCGAGGACGGCAGGTCGGTCCAGTCGAACACGTCGTCGCTGACGATCACGCCGGGACCGACCTGCGCCAGCTTGGGCAGCATGGTCGGGGTCGAGCCGGTGGCGATCACGGTGCGCGCCGCTTCGATCGTGGTGTGCTCGTCGACCACCAGGGTGTGCGGGCCGGTGAAGCGCGCATGGCCGCGGACCTTGTCCTCGGCCGCAATGTGGTCCACGCCTTCGAGCACGAAGCCGACGAAGCGGTCGCGCTCGCGCCGCACGCGCTCCATCACCGCCTTGCCGTCGATCCGGACCGCGCCGGGATGCACGCCGAAGCCGGGCGCCGCGTCCAGCATGTGGGCCGCTTCGGCCGCGGCGATCAGCAGCTTGCTTGGCATGCAGCCGACCCGCGCGCAGGTGGTGCCATACGGCCCGCTTTCGATCACGACCGCGTGCTTGCCCTGGGCGCGCGCGGCGCGGTAGGCCGACAGGCCGGCGGTGCCGGTGCCGATGACGGCAACGTCAACTGTGAGTGTCTTCATGGCTTGAAACGATACGCTCTTTTGGCGATCTTGGCAGCGCGCTTAAATATCGAGCGGGTCGACTTCCAGCGACCACTTGACGCGGCCTTTCATCTCGCGCAGCAGCGCCAGCCATTCCTTGAGGAAGGCCTGCAGCGCCGGGCGCGAAGGCGACTCGACCAGCAGCTGCGCACGATCGACGTCGTGCACGCGCGTCATGGTCATCGGGATCGGATCGTTGAGGGTGATGCCGTCGTTCGCCAGGCAGTCGCGTGCCTGTTCGAGAAAGGCGATCGCGGTGGCGATTTCGGGCGCCTCGGCGCGCAGCAAGGCCTGGTAGATGTACGGCGGCAGCGCGGCCTGGCGGCGCTCTTCGAGCAAGCTGGTGGCAAAGCGGTCGTAATCGTGGTTGACCACCGCCGAATACAGCGGATGCGAGACATAGCGGGTCTGGATCAGCACCTCGCTGACGCTGCCGCCCTCGGTGCGCGCGGCGCGGCCCGCGCGGCCGGCCACCTGCATCAGCTGCGCGAACAGGCGCTCGCTGGCGCGGTAGTCCTGCGAGAACAGCGCGGTGTCCGGATTGAGGATGCCGACCAGCGTGAGCTTCTTGAAGTCGTGGCCCTTGGCGACCATCTGGGTGCCGATCAGGATGTCGACCTCGCCGCGATGCACGGTGTCGAACGCGGCCTGCGCGCTGCCCTTGCGGCGCGTGGAGTCGGCGTCGATGCGCAGGATGCGCGCCTCGGGGAACAGCAGCTGCAGGCCCTCTTCCACGCGCTGGGTGCCGCGCCCCAGCGGCTGCAGGTCGACGTTGCCGCAGGTCGGGCAGGCGCGCGGGATGCGCAGTTCGAGGCTGCAGTGGTGGCAGCGCAGCCGGTGCTCGGGCTTGTGCAGCACCATGAACGAGGTGCAGCGGGTGCAGTTGCTGATCCAGCCGCAGGCCTCGCAGCAGATCACGGGCGCATAACCGCGCCGGTTCAGGAACAGCAACGATTGTTCGCCGCGCTCCATGCGCTGCTTGAGCGCGGCCACCAGTTGCGCGGTCAGGCCGTCGCGCGGGCGGTCGCGTTCCATGTCGAGCAGCTTCACGCGCGGCAGCACCGCGTCGCGCACCGCGCGCTCGCGCAGTTCGAGCTTGCGGTAGCGTCCCGAGCCCGCGTGGTGCCAGGTTTCGAGCGAGGGCGTGGCCGAGCCGAGCACGATCGGGATCGCCAACTGGCGCGCGCGCCACACCGCCAGGTCGCGCGCCGAGTAGCGCAGGCCTTCCTGCTGCTTGTACGAGGGGTCGTGCTCTTCGTCGATCACGATCAGCTTGAGCTGCGGCAGCGAGGCCAGGATCGCCAGCCGGGTGCCGAGGACGATGCGGGCCTGGCCCTGGTGCGCTGCCAGCCAGTGCAGCATGCGCTCGCCCTCCGACAGGCTGCTGTGCAGGGTCGCCAGCATCACGCCCGGAAAACGCGCGCGGATATTCGCCTCGAGCTGCGGCGTGAGGTTGATCTCGGGGACCAGGATCAGGATCTGGCCTTCGGGTTCGCGCGCCAGCACTTGGGCGCAGGCCTGCAAATACACCTCGGTCTTGCCGCTGCCGGTGACGCCGTACAGCAGGATGGGCGTGAAGCCGACCGCGCCGCCGACCGCATCGGCGGCCTGCTGCTGCGCCGGATTCAAGGCCGGCATGTCGCATGGCGTGCCGTCGTGCGCGGCCGCGGGCTTGGCCAGCTTCTTGAGCGCGCGGTCGAGGGCGACGGTGGTCAGCACGCGCAGATTCTTGGGCAGGCCGGGCAATGCGACCTCGCCCAACGGGCGCTGGTAGTAGTCGGCCGCGAAGCTTGCCAGCGCCAGCCACGGCGGCGAGAGCGGCGCCAGTTGGCTGCGCACGGCGAGCGCATCCTTGAGTTTGTCGGGCGGCACATCGGTCTCCCGCCCCACGCCGACAATGAGCCCAACTACCTCGCGCCGCCCAAAATTCACCAGCGCCAGCTGTCCCACCGCCGGCTCTTCTCCGGGCTCGCAGGGCCAGCGGTAGTCGAAGCAGCTATTGAGCGGCGTGTCGAGCGCGATGTTGAGGATGCAGTACGCCATGAAGGCCCGTTGAAATCAGGAAAATTCTATGCAGAAGGCATCAAAATAGCGCTTGTTCGGGCTCTCCCCAAGGGCCGGCAGGCGTTGTGGACAACTTTGTGGACAAGGGATCATCGCCGAAGCGAAAGGTTTGCGCTAAATCAATAGACTCACTCAATTAGGAAAAATCAAATAAATATAGTCGTTTAAATTCAATGGCTTGCCGGCGTGCTCATAGGAGGGCAAAAAAACGCCCTTTTACCGCCGCGCTGTGCATAAGTGGTCTTATCGTTCCCGTTCGTGTAGTCGATTTCGGGCCATTTTTCGCGATGTGGAATCAACGAACGCAGGCTTCAGATATTTATCCACAAGGAGCCTTGCCCGCTCGGAATACGATATTAAAATATCATGCGGCGCAGCAGCAACCTCAGGTAAAACCTTCACAAATCGGCTAAGTCGCGGTATACGCAGCACTTTTCGATTTTATCCACACAAGCTGTGCATAACTTTGTGGACAAAAATGGTAAATCGCCGTTTTCATTCTGTATGCATGGTATTTTTTTATCAGTCCGTTCGGACCAAGGAAAAATTTAATTCTTAAAAATCAATGGCTTGCAATTAATCCTTAAACATCGGCCTCAGCACGATTTCAACAAATTTCGTTCAAGCAATATGTGAATAAGTGTGATGTTGTCGGCCCGGCGCGGCACCCACGCCAGCCTCGCCGGCACCTGCTTGAGGCCGGCAGCTGTAGCCAAACTACATCGCGCCGCGCTGTTGGCGGCTGAAGCTGTGCACCGCCTCGACCATCGCGGCGACCGACTCCGGCGGCGTGAACTGCGAAATCCCGTGCCCCAGGTTGAACACGTGGCCGCCGCCGGCGGCAGGCTTGCCGTAGGCCGTCAGCGTGCGCTCGACTTCGGCCCGGATCTGTTCCGGGCTGGCGAACAGGATGGCCGGGTCGAGGTTGCCCTGCAGGGCAACCTGGTGGCCGACCAGCGCGCGCGCCTTGGCCAGGTCCACGGTCCAGTCCAGGCCCACCGCATCGGCGCCGATGCCGGCGATCTGGTCCAGCCACAGGCCGCCGCCCTTGGTGAACACCACGGCCGGAATCCGCACGCCGTCCTTCTCGCGCTTGAGCTGGGCCACGACCTCGCGCATGTAGGCAAGCGAGAACTGCTGGTAGGCGCCATCGGCCAGCGCGCCGCCCCACGAGTCGAAGATCATCACGGCCTGCGCGCCGGCGTCGATCTGCGCGTTCAGGTACTGCGCCACCGCCGCCGCGTTGGTCGCGAGGATGTGGTGCATCAGGTCGGGCCGGTTGTACAGCATCTTTTTAATCGTGTGGAACTCGCGCGAGCCGCCGCCTTCGACCATGTAGCAGGCCAGCGTCCACGGGCTGCCCGAGAAGCCGATCAGCGGCACCCGGCCATGCAGCGCGGTGCGGATCTGGGTCACGGCCTTGAACACGTAATCGAGCGCGCCGAGGTCGGGCGCGCGCAGCGCCTTGACCTCGGCCTCGCTGCGCAGCGGGCGTTCGAACTTCGGGCCCTCGCCGTCGACAAAGTACAGGCCGAGGCCCATCGCGTCCGGCACCGTCAGGATGTCGGAGAACAGGATGGCCGCGTCGAGCGGATAGCGGTCGATCGGCTGCAGCGTGACTTCGGTCGCCAGGTCCGGATTCTTCGCCAGGCCCAGGAAGGAGCCGGCGCGCTCGCGCGTGGCCCGGTATTCCGGCAGGTAGCGCCCGGCCTGCCGCATCAGCCACACGGGCGTGTAGTCGGTCGGCTGGCGCAACAGCGCGCGCAGGAAGGTGTCGTTCTTGAGCGGGGCGAATTGTGGCATGACTGGCAATGGGCAGCTTGGAGAAAGCGGCTATTATCGCATCCCCGCGCCCGGCGCTTCGACTTGTTCCGGTATCATCTGAGCTTCGGCATCGTTCGCAACCAGAGTGACCAATCCCATGACAGCACCGACCAGCAAGCAGCCCGCCATTTGCGGCATCTGGCCGTCCCCGATCAGCGCGGCGCTGGTGGCGGCCGGCGCTTCGCCGCTGTCGCAGCTGGCGCTGGACGGCGCCGACGCCTGCTGGCTGGCCGGGCGCGCCAGCGAGGGCGGCCGCACCACCCTGCTGCGCCAGCGCGGGCAGGACGTGGCCGAGCTGACCCCGGCGCCGTTCAATGTCCGCAGCCGGGTGCACGAATATGGCGGCGGCGCGTATCTGGCGGCCGGCGGCACGGTATGGTTTTCCCACTTCGCCGACAACTGTGTGTACGTGACGGAAGGCGATGGCGCACCGCGCGCGCTGTCCGCCGGCGGCGCGCTGCGCTATGCCGACTTCGAGCTCGACGGCGGGCGCCAGCGCCTGATCGGCGTGCGCGAAGACCATACCGACGGCAGCGCCCAGCCGCGCAACACGATCTGCGCGCTCGGCTTCGACGGCGCCGAGCGGGTGCTGGCCGAGGGCCACGACTTCTACGCCGCGCCGCGCTTGTCGCCGGACGGCCGCCAGCTGGCCTGGCTGAGCTGGGACCATCCGCGCATGCCGTGGCAGGGCACCGAACTGTGGCTGGCCGAGGTCGCGGCCGATGGCGCGCTGTCCAAGCCGCGCATCGTCGCCGGCGGGCCGGAAGAAGCGATCTGCCAGCCCGAATGGTCGCCCGGCGGCGCGCTGCACTTCGTCTCGGACCGCAGCGGCTGGTGGAATCTGTACCGGCTGGACGGCGACGGCGCGCAGCCGCTGTGCGACCGCGCCGCCGAATTCGGCGTGCCGCATTGGACCTTCGGCGTGTCGATGTACGGCTTCCGCGCGGAGGGCGAGATCGTCTGCACCTACATCGAGAACGGCGTGAGCCGGCTGGCGCAGCTGTCCACCGCCAGCGGCAAGCTGCAGCTGATCGCCAATCCGTATGAAGAAATCCGCGAGCTGCGCGTGTCCGGCGCAGTGGTGGTGCTGCTGGGCGGCGCGCCCACCATCCCGCTCGAGCTGGCGCGCATCGACCTGTACACCGGCGCGCACGAGATCCTGGCCCATTCGATCACCGCGCTGCCGCCGGTCGGCTACCTGTCGGTCCCCGAGAGCATCAGCTATCCGAGCAGCGGGAACCGGCTGGCGCACGCCTTCTACTACCCGCCCTGCAATGCCGACTTCGAAGCGGCGCCCGGCGGCAAGCCGCCGCTGATGGTGATCAGCCACGGCGGCCCGACCGGCATGGCCAGCAATACGCTCAAGCTGGCGACCCAGTTCTGGACCAGCCGCGGCTTCGCGGTGCTGGACGTGAACTACGGCGGCAGCAGCGGCTTCGGGCGCGCCTACCGCGACGCGCTCAAGGGCCAGTGGGGCGTGATCGACGTCGACGACTGCGTGGCCGGCGCGCGCTACCTCGCCACCCGCGGCGTGGTCGACGCCGAGCGGCTGGTGATCCGCGGCGGCAGCGCCGGCGGGCTGACCACCTTGTGCGCGTTGACCTTCCATGACGTGTTCAAGGCCGGCGCCAGCTACTACGGCGTGTCCGACCTCGCGGGCCTGGATGCCGACTCGCACAAATTCGAGTCGCACTACAACGAATACCTGATCGCGCCCGCGCCGGAATCGGCCGCGCTGTACTTGCTGCGTTCGCCGATCAACCACACCGATGAACTGCGGCGCCCGATGATTTTCTTCCAGGGCCTCGACGACAAGGTGGTGCCGCCCCAGCAATCGGAAGTGATGGTCGGCGCGCTGCGCGAACGCGGCGTACCGGTCGCCTACATGACGCTCGAAGGCGAAGGCCACGGCTTCCGCAAGGCCGACAGCATCGTGCGCACGCTGGAGGCCGAGCTGTATTTTTACCTGCGCATTTTCGGCCTCGCCTCGCCCGACGCGCCGGCGCCGGTCGCGATCGACAACCTGCCCGCACCTGAATGACCGCAGCCGATTTACGCACCCCGTTCGAAGGCCTGGCGCTTCACGAGAAGATGATCCTGGCGCTGCTCGCCCTGGCGGGTGAGCCGATGGGCAAGGCGCGCATCCACGAGCACCTCGTCCAGGCCGGCATCCTCGACAACGAGCAGCGGCTGGCCGACGGCCTTGCCCACCTGCGCGCGCTCGGCATGACCGGCGAGATGGCCGGCCGCGGCAGCGCGGTTACGCCCGACGTGGCTTGGCCGGCAATCCGCGCCGCCATTGACGAGCGCCTGTTCCATCCGCTGTGCGCCGCCTACCAATCGGTCACGCCGCTGCGCAAGAACTGGGAGGGCTTCGTGGTCCTGCGCAGCTACCGCCAAGGCGTGGCGCTGCTGCGCATGGCGCTGGCCGACGGCGCCGAACCGAAGCGCGTGGCGCCGCTGCTGGCGGCCTGCATGGGCTGCCACGAGGCCGGCTACCTGCATCCGCTGGTCGACATCTGCGCGCGGCCGTTCGAGCCCGAGCTGTTCGAGCGCATCCACCCGCTGCTGCGCGACGAGGTGCTGGCGGTCCTGGTCAACAACGTGCAGCGCGAACCGGCCGGCGCGCCGGTCTTGCGCGCGTATGCGGAGCGCCATGTGGCGCAGGGCACGGCGTCGATGGCGCTGCGGGTGGCACTGGCCGAACAGCTGATCCTGTGCGGCCGGCTGGACGAGGCCACGCGCCTGCTGCTCGACCTCGACGACTCGCAGGCCCAGTTCTACCGCAGCGCGATCCTGCTGCTGCGCGACGAGCATGCGGCGGCGCTGGCCGGCTTCGAGCATGCGCTCAAGACGCTGCGGCGCGAGACCGGCAAGCGCAAGTCGATCTTCCAGGGCATCGGCGGTCACCTGTACGTGCTGGCCCTGCTGCGCAGCGGCGATCCCAAACACGACAAGCTGGCCGATGCCTACCTCGACGTCGCGACCCGCGCGGTGCAGAGCCACGACACCGCGGTCTACCAGCAATTGAGCATGTTGCGCAGCATCCGCGGCGGCACGGTCGACGCCGAGGTGCTGCCGTCGCGGAACTGGGAAGCGGCGATGCAGCCCTTCATGTTCCGCGCGCTGATGCATTACTGGCTGGCGCTGCCGCAGCTCGAGGGCCGCCGCGCGCAGCTCGAGGAGATGCTGGCGCAGGCCGAGCTGGCGGGCTTCGATTTCATCGCCGCGCAATTGGCGGCGGTGCTGGGGCGGCTGGGCGGCGTGGGCCACGAGCAGCGCGCGATCGCGCTGCGCCAGCGCCACCGCCTGGCCGACCTGACCGGCTGGTTCGAACGCGAGGAGCCGTGGCAGCGCCAGCTCAACGCGCTGATCAACCTGCAGCCGCCGCTGAACGTGGAAGCGGTGCGCGAGACGCGGCTGGTGTGGATGATCAAGTACGATCCGCACTACGGCGTGCAGGAGCTCGAGCCGCGCGAGCAGAAGCGCGACGCGCAGGGCGGCTGGAGCAAGGGCCGCGCGGTCGGCCTCAAGCGCCTGGCCGACGAGGCGCGCGAGATGGAATTCCTGACCGCGCAAGACCTCAACGCGGCGGCCACGCTGCGCGCCTTCCGCTACTACGGCGGCGGCGGTTCGCGCCACCAGTTCGAGATGGACAAGGCGGTCGCCGCGCTGGTCGGCCACCCGCTGCTGTTCTGGATCGATGCGCCGGGCACGCGGGTGGAACTGCTGCCCGGCGAACCGGAGCTGATGGTCAAGGCGCGCGCCGGCAGCGTCACCATCACCATGCGCCCGCCGGTGCCGGAAGACGCCGACGACGTCTGCGTGACGAAAGAGACCCCGACCCGGCTGCGCGTGGTGCGCATCGGCGAGGAGCACCGCCGCATCGGCGCGATCGTCGGCGACGGCCTGGTGGTGCCGCTGCACGCCGAGAAGCAGGTGCTGAAGGCGATCGGCGCGATCTCGTCGATCGTCACGGTGCAGTCGGACATCGGCGGCAGCGCGGCCGATATCGACCAGGTGGAGGCCGACGGCCGCCTGCACGTGCACCTGCTGCCCTACCAGCAGGGCTTGAAGATGCAGGTGCTGGTGCGCCCGCTGCCCGGCGCCGGCGCCTACTACCCGCCCGGCAGCGGCGCCGAGAGCGTGATCGCCGACGTCAACGGCGTGCGGGTCGAGGCGCGGCGCAGCCTGAACGCGGAGCGCGAGGCCGAACGCCAGCTGGTGGCCGCTTGCCATGCGCTGGAATCGGCCGAGGCGGAGCACGGCGAATGGCTGCTCGGCCAGCCGCTCCAATGCCTCGAACTGCTCACCGAACTGCAGGAACTCGACCCGGCCAAGGTGCTGGTCGCGTGGCCGGAGGGCGAGTCGTTCCGCGTCACGAAAAAGGTCGAATCCACATCGATGCGGCTGACGATCAAGCGCGACAAGGACTGGTTCGCCGCCAACGCCGAAGTGCAGGTCGACGAGAACAAGGTGATGGACCTGCGCTCGCTGCTCGATATGCTGCGCGACAGCCAGGGCCGCTTCGTGGCGCTGGGCGACAACCAGTTCATGGCGCTCAGCTCCGAGCTGCACCGCCGCCTGATGGAGCTGTCGGCGTTCGGCCAGGAACACGGCGACGGCGTGCGCGTGCATCCGCTGGCCAGCTTCGTGCTGGAAGACCTCGCGCTCGACGCCGGCGGCGTCAAGGCCGACAAGGCGTGGAAGGAGCACGTCGCGCGGATCGGCGCGAACGCGGCCTTCACCCCGCAACTGCCGTCCACCCTGCAGGCCGAACTGCGCGACTACCAGCTCGAAGGCTACGAATGGCTGGCGCGCCTCGCGCACTGGGGCGTGGGCGCCTGCCTGGCCGACGATATGGGCCTCGGCAAAACGCTGCAGGCGCTGGCGCTGATCCTGGCGCGCGCGCCGCAAGGACCGTCGCTGGTGATCGCGCCGACCTCGGTCTGCATGAACTGGATGAGCGAGACGGCGCGCTTTGCGCCCACGCTCAAGGTCAAGCTGTTCGGCGCCGGCGACCGCGCCGAGATGCTGACCGGAGCCGAGCCGTTCGACCTCGTGATCGCCAGCTACGGCCTGCTGCAGCTGGAGGCGCCGCTGTTCGCCAAGGTGAAGTGGAACGCCATCGTGCTCGACGAAGCGCAGGCGATCAAGAACAACCAGACCAAGCGCTCGCAGGCGGTGATGGCGCTGCAGGGCGAGTTCCGCATGGTGGCCACCGGCACGCCGCTCGAGAACCACCTCGGCGAGTTGTGGAACCTGTTCAGGTTTATCAATCCGGGCCTGCTCGGCACCAGCGACCAGTTCAACCTGCGCTTCGCCGGGCCGATCGAAAAGGCGCAGGACAAGCGCGCCGAGGCGGGCGCACGGGCGCGGCTGCGGCGCCTGATCCAGCCCTTCATTTTGCGGCGCACCAAGGCGCAGGTGCTGTCCGAGCTGCCGCCGCGCACCGAGATCGTGCTGCCGGTCGACCTCACGCAGGAAGAAACCGCGCTGTACGAATCGCTGCGCCGCGACGCGCTCGACAAGCTGGCCGCATTGGAAGCGCCCGAGAGCCAGAAGTCGATCCAGATCCTGGCGGAGATGATGAAGCTGCGCCGCGCCTGCTGCAATCCGCAGCTGGTGGCGCCCGAGCTCGGGCTCCAGAGCAGCAAGCTGGCGGTGTTCGCGCGCCTGCTCGACGACCTGCTCGAGAACCGCCACAAGGTGCTGGTGTTCAGCCAGTTCGTCGATCACCTGACGCTGATCCGCAAGCACCTCGACGCGCGCGGCATCCGCTACCAGTACCTCGACGGTGCGACGCCCATGCAGGAGCGCAAGCGGCGGGTGGACGCCTTCCAGGCCGGCGATGGCGACGTGTTCCTGATTAGCCTGAAGGCCGGCGGGGTCGGCATCAACCTGACCGCGGCCGATTACGTGATCCATATGGACCCGTGGTGGAATCCGGCGGTGGAGGACCAGGCCTCGGACCGCGCCCACCGCATGGGCCAGCAGCGCCCGGTGACCATCTACCGGCTGGTGGCGCGCCACACGATCGAAGAGGGAATCGTCGAGCTGCACAAGCACAAGCGGGATTTGGCCGACAGCCTGCTCGAAGGCAGCGACACGGCGGCCCGCATGTCGCCGGCGGAAATGCTCGGCATGCTGCAGGAAGGGTTGGCGCGCTAGGCATTCCATGTAATGATGCGATTTTACGAGCGAGGCATCCAGAATGGACGAACAGGACAACGCAACGCGCGCTTCGGCGAACGCCCACGTGATCGGCGTCAAATCGTGGATCGCCTACGCCGGCACGCTGCTGCTCGCCGCCGTGCTGTTCTTCGGCCTGCTGCCGCTGGCCTTCATGTGGAATGAGATCGCCGCGGCCGCGGTCTTCGTTTGCTCCGCGCTGCTGGTCGGCTACCGCATCCTGCAGCTGCGCAGCGTGCAGCTGTATTACGACGATGTCGGGGTGTGGGTCTATGCCGGCGTCCTGCCCTGGAAAAAAGGCGTCAGCGGCGTGAAGTGGCGCGACATGGACGAAGCGACTTTCGTGCAGGGCTTCTGGAGCTGGATCACGCGCTCGTACACGATCCGCATCGCGCACCGCTTCACCAAGTCCAGCGAGATCGTGCTGACCGATATCGCCGGCGGCAAGGACGCCGTCGCCACCCTCAACGCGCGCCAGCAGGAGCTGATACGCGCCAACGTGATCAGCTGATGGACGGCGCCGCCGCACTGGCCTTCGTGCGCGAACACGGCGTGGTGCTGGTCTCGGCCGAGGGCCCGGTGCCGCGGCTGACCGAGGCGATCGCCGGCGAACCGATCAAAGGCAGCTGGTGGGGCCACCCCAAGGGCAAGCGGATTTTCGGCGTGCTGCAGCAGGTGACAGCCAGCCCGGACATCCTGAGCTGCCGGCTGGTGGACGGCAAGGTCACGCTGGTGCACCGCCGCCTGTGGCCCGCGCTGGCCGCCGCCGCCAGCCGCTTCCCGCCGGCGCGCATCTGCAAGGTGGAGCAGGAACATACAGCGGCCGGCCATCACGAGAACCGCGAAGTCCCATTCCCCGACTGGCTGCCGCCCGATGCGGCGGCCGAGGCCAGGACCATCGGCATGGCGCAAGCGCTGGCCATGCTCGGCCCCTGGGCCTAGCGCGCACGACTGCTTCCAATTGTGACAAAAGCGCTCAAGCGATTCGATTAATGCTAATCTGGCGCCCCGTCGCTGCCCGCCGTACGGGCACGCGAGCCGAATATTTACAGGGCCGAATACGATGATGAAAACGAAAATTGCGCTGGCTGTTTTGCTGACGACGTTCGCGCTGGCGCCCGCGAGCGCCGCCAAGTCGAAGAAGGCATCCAAGGCCAAAGCCGGCGCCAGCGTGAAAGCCAAGGCCGACAAGAGCAAGGCCGCGCCGCCCAAGCCAGCCGCCGCGCCGGTGGTGGCCGAGCGCAGGCCGGACCGCGCGCTCGATACCATGAGCATGCAGTTCCTGACCGCGCTGTGGCGCCTCGATCCCGAAGACGCGATCGACCTGGGCAAATACGACGGCGCCGCCAACCTGACGATTCCCAGCGCGGAGACGCGCGCGCAGCGCCTCGCCTTCACCGGCGAGTGGCTGGACAAATTCGGCAAGATCGATGCGCGCCAGCTCTCGGTCAAGCAGCGCACCGACCTCGCGCTGCTGGTCGCCAAGCTGAACGCGGACCGCTGGTACCTGACCACCTTCCGCGAGTTCGAGTGGAATCCGGCGCAGTACAACATCGCGCAGCCGATCGACATGATCCTGAGCACCGAGTACGCCGCCAAGCCGCAGCGCCTGCGCACCCTGCTCAAGCGGATCGCCAACGTGCCGGCCTACTACCAGGCGGCGCAGGCCAGCATCGTCAATCCGACGCACGAACACACCCAGCTCGCGATCTCGCAGGCGCCCGGCGCGCTGGCGGTGCTGGCCGACCTCGGCAAGGCCGCCCAGGAATCGATCCTCACGCCGCAAGAGAAGGCGATATTCGCGCAGCGCATCGCGAACGCCGGCGATGCGGTGATCGCGTATGTCGACTTCCTGACGGCGCTCGACGAGACCCAGCAGCAGGCCGGCAGCGCGCGCTCCTTCCGCATCGGCAAAGACCTGTACGAGGCCAAGTTCGCGCACGACATCCAGTCGGCCAGCACGGCGGAGCAGACCTACCGCAAGGCGCTCGCCGCGCGCGACGAACTGCTGGCGCGGATGGACGGCCTGGCCGACGAGCTGTGGATCAAGACCATGGGGAACACCGCCAAGCCGGACGACCGCCTGCGCAAGATCGGGCTGGTGATCGACCGCCTGTCGGCCAGCCACGTGACGCGCGAAGAATTCCTCCCCGAGATCCGGCGCCAGATCCCGCTGCTGCAGGACTGGGTGGTGCAGCACCAGCTGCTGACGCTCGATCCGAAAAAGCCGCTGCAGGTGCGCGAGACGCCGCTCTACCAGCGCGGCGTGGCCGGCGCCAGCATCCAGGCGCCGGGGCCGTACCGGCCGCAGGACCGCAGCTATTACAACGTCACGCCGATGGACGGCATGACGCCCGAGCAGGCCGAGAGCAGCCTGCGCGAGTACAACACCTGGATCCTGCAGATCCTGAATATCCACGAGGCGATCCCGGGCCATTACGCGCAGATGGTGTATGCGAACAAGTCCCCGTCGCTGGTCAAGTCGCTGTTCGGGAATGGCGCGATGGTCGAGGGCTGGGCGGTGTACGGCGAGCGCATGATGCTCGAATCGGGCTACGGCGACAACGCACCCGAGATGTGGCTGATGTACTGCAAATGGAATCTGCGCAGCGTGACCAACACCATCCTCGATTACAGCGTGCACGTGCTGGGCATGACCGAGGCCGAGGCGATGGACCTGCTGGTGCGCCAGGCCTTCCAGACCCAGAACGAAGCGGCCGAGAAGTGGCGCCGGGTGCAACTGAGTTCGGTGCAGCTGACCAGCTATTTCAGCGGCTACAGCGAGATCATGGAATTGCGCGAGCAGCGCAAGCAGGCGCTCGGCCCCCGGTTCAATCTCAAGGAATTCCACGAGCAGTTCCTCAGCTACGGCAACGCGCCGGTGCGGGTCATCAAGGAACTGATGCAGCCGTCCCCGACCCAGCCTTGAAGTGTGCAATTACGCACAGGCGGCGTGCTCGAAAACACCGCGTACGCGCCGCCGGCAGGTCTACAATGAATTCGTTTCATTCCGTGTTTTCCTAGGCGTGATCGGTTCCTGACAGCGCCAGTCTCATCGCATCTCGTTCGCAGAATTGCCATCCGACGCGGCAGGCATCGTCACGCCTGCGCGGCCGGATGGTCTCATACAAAAAAATGGAGACAGCAACATGGCATTCACACTGACCCGCTGGCTGGCGTACGCCGCCGCATCGTTATCGTTATTGACATCCCCCGTGCAGGCCCAAGTCGCCGCCGACCCCGGCGCCTGGAGCGCCAACCAGACCTGGGCCGCCGACAGCGTCAACGGCGGCAGCCTGACCGGCTATTTCTACTGGCCCGCGAGCCAGCCCACGCTGGGCGGCAAGCGCGCGCTGGTGCTGGTGCTGCACGGCTGCGCGCAAACCGCGGCCGGCGACGTCATCGACTCGAGCGCCGACAAGGGCTTCAACTGGAAGGCGATGGGCGACCAGTATGGCGCCGTGATCCTCGCGCCGAACGCGACCGGCAATGTGTACAGCAGCCACTGCTGGGACTATACCAACACCAACCACAACCGCAGCTCGGGCCACGATGCGATCCTGCTCGACCTGGTCAACCGCTTCGTGACCAACGCGCAGTACGCGATCGATCCGAAGCAGGTGTATGTGGCGGGCCTGTCGTCGGGCGGCGGCGAGACCATGGTGTTGGGCTGCATGGCGCCCGACATCTTCGCCGGCGTCGGCATCAATGCGGGGCCGCCGCCGGGCACCACCACGGCGCAGATCGGCGTCGTCCCGTCCGGCTATACGGCGACCACGGCGGGCAATAACTGCAAGGCGCTGGCGGGCACCAATTCGTCCAAGTTCGCGACCCAGATCGCGGGCGTGGTGTGGGGCACCAGCGACTTCACCGTGGCCCAGGCCTACGGTCCGATGGACGCGGCGGCGATGCGCCTCGCTTACGGCGGCAGCTACACGAAGGGCGCGACGCAAACCGTGGCCACCGGCGGCAGCAATATCCCCTACACCGACAGCACCGGCAAGCTGCGCACCACCGAGATCACGGTCAGCGGCATGGGGCATGCATGGCCGGCCGGCACGGGCGGGCAGAACAGCAATTACGTCGATGCCACCAAGGTCAACTATCCGGCGTTCGTGATGGATTTCTGGTTCAAGAATAATCTGCGGGTGAGCAGCGTGGCGGCGCCGGCGATGAGCTCATGCAGCGCCAGCGTGTCGGGCAGCACGGCGACCGTGGCGGGCGCGGCGACCGATGCGGCGGGGACCATCGGCAGCTACAAGGTGGTGCTCAGCGGACCGACGCCGGTCAGCGATGCGGCGGCCGGCAGCGGCGCCAGTTTCAGCAAGGCGTATGCCGCGCTGGCGAACGGCTACTACACGGGCAGCGTTACCGCCAGCGACAGCGGGACCGGGTTGACCTCGGCCGCCTGCAATATCGCCCAGTTCCTGGTCGGGCCGCCGCGCCCGCCACGGTCG
>Ga0193702_1000177_pt1 | contig 25346 bp, 18 predicted proteins | sample U3a1metaG_FD_143060 | JGI IMG/M metagenome (GOLD analysis project Ga0193702, IMG submission 143060) | Soil microbial communities from a riparian zone of the East river system, Colorado, United States - U3a1 | ecosystem: Environmental > Terrestrial > Soil > Riparian zone | place: USA: East River... | reverse complement strand
ACTACCTTATTCTCGTCATACCAGCGGAAGGCCAGCGGATTATCCGAGCCAACGCCTTCGTATTTTACCTGGCCTATTCCTTTAAAAAATTCTGTTTCGCCTGTTACTATGTTTGCCATTATATTATGAATGAGTGTTGATTGAGTTATTGATTGTTTAAGTTATTAATTTTGCGACGCCAATTGTTGTTCCAGTAATTGTTTCCACTCCTGGTAAATTGTTTCAATGCCATCATTTATTGGTTCAATTAATTGTATTGGGTGCATGTTTTTAAATGCTTCTGTTGCCGAATTATATATTTTAGCGCCAATGCCCGCGCCTAATGCGGCTCCTACACTGCCATCGTTTTTGTAAAGCTCAACAGGTACTCCGGTTACATTTACAAATGTTTGTGCAAACAGGTCGCTTAAAAATAAATTGGCCCTGCCGGCACGTATTACAGTAGGGTTCATTTTATTTTCGCGCATAATATCAAGGCCGTAACGGAATGCACATGCAATACCTTCCTGCACACTACGGAAAATATGCGAGCGGGTATGAATATTCAGATCTATATTGTGCATGTGAACGCCCACCAGTTTGTTATTTAGCATACGTTCGGCACCGTTACCAAACGGTAATATGCGCAACCCGTCGCTTCCTAATGGCACTTGTTTGGCTTCATCATTCATTTGCACATAGCTTTCGCCTGCTCCAAATAAATTTTTTGTCCAGCGGTATAAGCTGCCCGTTCCGTTTATACATAACAACACACCTAAGCTGGGATGCTGCTCGGTATAATTAACATGCGCGAATGTATTTACCCGCGATTGCTGATCGTAAGTTAAATGCTCGCTCACGCCATAAATAACGCCGGATGTTCCGGCTGTTGCGGCCACCTCGCCGGGGTTTAAAACATTTAATGAAAGCGCATTATTTGGCTGGTCTCCGGCTTTATAAGCAACCGGGATACCGGGCGTTAACCCTAATTTACCCGCTATTGAGCTTAATAAATGCCCATGATCAGAAAAAACAGGCCTTATCTCGGGGAACAGGCTTTCAGAGAAGCCATAATAGTCTAAAATATCTTTCGATAATCGATTGCTTTTGAAATCAAAAAAAACGCCTTCGGATAAAGATGATATAGAAGTGGTGATCTCACCGGTCAGTTTCATGCCGATATAATCGCCGGGAAGCATCATCTTATCTACCTGCTCATATATTTCGGGTTCGTTTTCTTTTACCCAGGCTAATTTTGACGCCGTAAAGTTACCGGGCGAATTTAGCAGGTGCGATAAGCATTTTTCATGCCCAATAGCATCAAAAGCTTTGTCGCCAATTTCAACCGCGCGACTGTCGCACCAGATGATACTGTTACGCAACAATTTTTGATCCTTATCAACCAACACTAACCCATGCATTTGATAAGCGATACCAATAGCCGCGATAGCGCCCGGATCATACTTACCGCTGCTGTGGCAAAGCACAATTGCCTGCTGTATTTGTTCCCACCACATATCAGGCGACTGCTCTGCCCAACCCAATTGTAGCGAAATAATTGGCGATTCAGAGTCGGGATATTGCGCAATTGCAATCGTTTTCTGCGTTTGGGCGTCAACAACTGCAACTTTTACAGAAGAAGTGCCTATATCAATCCCCAATAATAACATGAATGTTGCCGTTTAATTGCATAAAATAAGTTTGTTTTATAATTGGTATATTTAACGCAACGAATTTAAAGTATTTTTTACAAAAGCAATCGATTGCGGGAATTTATTTTCTGTAATATTTTAGCGCGAAATGAAAACTAAAAAAAGAACCACCATTTATGATATTGCCGAGAAACTGAATATTACAGCTTCATCGGTATCAAGGGCGTTAAATGACCGCAGCCATGTAAAATCGGCTACTAAGGAGCTGATCATAAAAACAGCCGCCGAACTTAATTATAAACGCAATATAATGGCGTCAAACCTGCGGATGGGTAAAAGTAAAACCATTGGGGTTGTGGTGCCGCGTATCAATCAAAATTTCTTCTCGAGCGTAATTGCCGGGCTGGAAGCAGCTACCTATCAAAAAGGTTATCATTTGATCATTTGCCAATCCAACGAATCGCATGAAAAGGAGATAGAATCTGTAAATACCTTGATCAACCAGCATGTGGATTGTATCGTGATATCGGTAACGGTTGAAGGTAATGATTATTCACACCTGCAAAATGTAATTCAGCAGGGTATACAGCTGATACAGTTTGACCGTGTGGTTGACGAACTCGAAACACTAAAGGTGATCAATGATAATGAGCAGGCATCGTTTGAAGCCGTATGTCATTTAATTGAGCAGGGATACACCCGCATTGCCTTACTGGAAGGCCCGCAAACGCTTAATATTTTCAGCCAGCGTAAATCGGGTTACTTAAAAGCGTTAAAAAAGCATAATATGCCCATAGAGGCTGAATTAATAATTGAGAACGCATGGACGAAGGAACTGGGTGCCGAAGCTACGCGTAAGCTGCTAAGCCTGCCTATACCACCGGATGCCATATTTGCCTCAACGTCTGATTTTTCGGCCCTGGGCGTGCTGGATGTAGCTACCGCCATGCATATTAAAGTGCCTTCAAAACTGGGTATATGCGGTTACGCCAACGAGCCTTTTACAGAGCTGACCTCGCCATCAATAACTACTATTGACCAGTTTAGCCTTTATATGGGTAAAACCATTGCCGACCTTTATTTCCAGGAGAACGAAAATAAAGAGGTTGCCATTACACCAAAAACCATAAGTATTAAACCTAAGCTGATCATAAGGGCCTCTACAAGTAGGAACGGGAAGTAGTTTAAGTATATTCGGCACGGCCTAAAAAACAAAAAGCCTCAAGGTATAGATCCTGAGGCTTTTTCAATTTATACGAAATGATCAATTATTTCCAACCACCACCTAATGACCTGTATAGGTCTGATACGGCGTTTAAGCGGGCGGTTTTTATAGATGCCAGTTCCAATTCGCTTTGTAAAACGTTGCCTTGTGCGGTAATTACTTCAAGGTAATTGGCCATGCCATTTTTAAATAACTGGTTGGCGTTGGCAGTAGCCTTTTGCAGAGTATTTACCCGGTTTGTGGCTACATCCTGTTCTGCTTTTAGCTTGTCAATTTTTACCAGAGCGCCTGATACTTCGCCTACGGCATTCAATACCGTTTGCCTAAATTGTATCACTGTTTTTTCGCGGTCTATCTTAGCTACCTCAAAATTGGTCTTTAATTCTTTATGGTTCAATAAGGGCTGTAAAACACTGCCCGAAACTATGCCAAATAATGACGCAGGGATATTGAACCAGTTACTCGCCTTGAATGAATTTATACCACCATCGGCAGTTATCCTTAAAGCAGGGTACATTTCGGCCTGGTTTATGCCCACGCTGGCGTTGGCTATGGTAAGGGCCAGTTCGCTGCTTTTTACATCGGGGCGGCGGTTAACCAGGTCGGCGGCAACACCTGCCGACAGGTTATCTGCAACGCTAAAATCATTTAACGTTTTATCGCGGATTATCCTATCAGGTAGTTCACCAGCCAATAGATGCAGTGCATTTTCCTGCAACGCGATGTTTTGTTCAAACTGCGGTATCAACCCGGCTGCGGCCAATTGTTGCGCTTCTGCCTGTTGCACCGCCAATAAGGTTACCTGCCCGGCATCAAATTGTAGCTTGATAATGCGCAGCGTGCTGTCGTTTAAACGAACATTGCTTTGCGCGGTAGCCAGTTGTGCATCCAGCATTAACAGGTTATAATAGCCTTGCGAAACACCTGCTACTATATTGGTTTGAATGAGCTTTTTAGCTTCGGCAGTTTGCAGGTAGGCAGCCAGCGCACTTTTGTTCTGGTTGCGGATCTTACCCCAGATATCGGCCTCCCACGAAAGGGATACATCGGCAGAATAATCTTCAATATGCTTGGTGCCGATGCCGTATTGCGAAAGACTTAAACCTGTCAAACTGTTATCAGACGGGCGACTTGTGCTGGCGCTGACATTTAAGGCTACAGTGGGTACGTAGTTCCATTTTACCTGCTTAACCAATAGCTGCGATGCTTCGATATTTTTAATAGCGATCTGCATATCATAATTTTTAGCGATGGCGCTGTCTATCAGCTTTTGCAGGGTAGGGTCTGTAAAAAAAGTCTTCCAGGGAATATCTGCAATACTGTTGGTATCGGCAGATGTGGCGCTCCTGAAAGCGGCAGGCAATTGCGCCTGCGGGGTTTGTATATCTTTCGATACTGTACAGGCGCTTAGCGCCAATACTGCCAGCATCAAAGTATATTTATTTATCGTGTTCATGGTGTTTGTGTTTAAATTATACCAGTTCGGTTTGTGTTAGGGCTGGTATAGGTATGCCATTTTTTATTTCGTGGTGATGGTCTTCATTATCGTTATTCAATACCGCTAACGGGATGCCTGTTATTCTTTCCTGTAAAGCCTGGAATATTACAAACAGCACCGGGATAATGAACAGGCCCAATAATACGCCCGATACCATACCGCCTGCTGCGCCAATACTAATAGAGTGGTTACCCTGTGCGGATGGCCCTGTCGCGATACTCATTGGGAATAAGCCAACTACGAAGGCAAGCGAGGTCATGATGATAGGGCGCAATCTTAATTTGGCCGCTTCGATAGCTGATGCTACTAAGGATAACCCCGATTTTCGGCGCTGCACCGCGAACTCTACTATCAGGATAGCGTTCTTAGCTAACAAGCCTATCAGCATTATTAAAGCTACCTGTACATAAATGTTGTTCTCGATACCGGTAAAGCCCAATACAATGAATACCCCCAAAATACCGGTTGGGATGGATAATATTACAGCCAATGGGAGAATGTAGCTTTCATATTGTGCTGATAATAAGAAGTAAACAAATACCAGACATAACAGGAATACAATAGTTGATTGCCCGCCTGACCCGATCTCTTCACGGGTTTGGCCCGAGAATTCATAAGCAAAGCCGGATGGTAATTGCTCTTTGGCAACTTCCTGTATAGCCTTTATCGCATCGCCCGAGCTATAGCCCGGTTTTGGGATGGCATTTACTTCGATAGAGTTGAACAGGTTGTAACGTGACGCCGTTTCTGAACCATAAACACGGGTTAGTTTTACCAGTGTATTGATGGGCACCATTTCGCCGGCTTTGTTTTTCACAAATACCCGATCGATAGCTGACGGGTCGGAACGGTCGGCTATATCAGCCTGGACAACCACTCGGTAATATTTACCAAAGCGGTTAAAATCCGAAGCCTGCGCACTGCCGAAATAGGCCTGCATGGTTGAAAGTATATCTTTAACACTTACACCTAATTGATTAGCCTTTTCATCGTTAACCTCTAATTGTAATTGCGGGTAATCTGCTTTGAAGGAGGTGAAGGCATAAGCAATAGCAGGTTTTTGCATTAGCTTGCCAATAAAGTTATTGGCCACGCCGCTAAACTTGCCCAGCTCTCCGCCGGTTTTGTCCTGCAATACCACGTCCAACGCTTCTACGTTGCTAAAGCCCGGTACCGTTGGGAAACTGAATACGAAGAAGCTACCACCGGTTATGGCGCCTAATTTGCCTCTCAAAATATCCTGTATGGCGTTAATGTCCTTTACAGCCCCGCGGTCCTTATTAGGTTTCAACAACATAAAGAATACGGATGATGACGGACTGGTTGAGTTAGTCAATAAATTAAACCCGGATATTGCGGCTACAAATCGTGCGGCAGGCAATGCCCTTGCGGCTTCTTCTGCCTGTTTCAAAACTTTTGAAGTTCCATCCAATGATGTGCCGGATGGGGTAGATACCGATACGGCAATAAAGCCCTGGTCTTCGGTAGGTATAAAGCCTGTTGGTGTTGTACGCACCAGGTAAACGGTAGCCAATATGACAACTGCCAAGCCTGTCATGCTTATCCATTTATGGTTGATAAGAAATTTAATACCGCCAACATAACGGTTGGTTACCATATTAAAACTGCTGTTAAACCCGGCAAAGAACTTTTGTTTAAAGCCTACGGGTTTAGCGCCTTCGACCTTGTCAGCATAAGTATCCTTTAAAAATAAGGCTGCCAATGCAGGGCTTAATGTTAAGGCGTTAACGGCCGATATTAAGATGGCTATTGCCATAGTAAAGGCAAACTGGCGATAGAATACCCCGGTAGAGCCACTCATGAAACCGACCGGTAAAAATACCGCGGCCATTACTAAGGTGATAGATATAATAGCGCCGGTTATCTCGTGCATCGCCTCGGCTGTTGCCGCTTTTGGGGCTAAATGTTTATGCTCCATTTTGGCGTGTACGGCTTCAACTACCACGATAGCATCATCCACTACGATACCAATGGCCAGCACCAGCGCGAACAGTGTAAGCAGGTTGATAGAGAACCCGAACAGTTGCATAAAGAAGAACGTACCGATAATAGCCACAGGAACCGCTATGGCCGGGATTAACGTCGACCTAAAATCCTGCAGGAATATAAATACCACGATGAATACCAATATAAAGGCCTCTACCAACGTGTGCTCAACCTGGCTAATAGATTCATCCAGCGCGGTTTTGGTACGATAGAAATTGTTGTACTTAATGCCTGCCGGGAAATCTTTTGATGCTTTTTCCATCAGCTTATCTACGGCTATCTGTATCTCGTTAGCATTAGAGCCTGCCAATTGTACCACACCAATAGCGATACCATCATTACCGTTTAAATGCGTCATGCTGGTATAAGAGTAGGAGCCAAGCTCAACACGGGCAACATCTTTTAAATGCAGTACAGAACCATCCGTATTTGCGCGGATGGCAATGTCGCCGTATTCTTCGGGCTTGGTTAATTTGCCTTTGTATTTAATAACGTATTCAAATACTTCCTTGCTGCGTTCGCCAAATTTACCGGGGGCTGCTTCCAGGTTTTTATCCTGTATGGCGGCCATTACTTCGGCAGGGGTTATTTTATAAGCCGCCATTTGGCCGGGGTTAAGCCATACGCGCATAGAATAATCTTTAATACCCCCAAATATGGTTGCCGAACCTACACCGGGGATACGTTTAAGCTCGGGGATGATATTGATCTGCGCGTAGTTGGCAACAAATGCCTGGTCGTATTTTTTATTGTCTTCGGTATACATACCAACAGCGCCAATCAAACTGTTTTGCTGTTTGGTGGTGGTTATGCCTTGCTGCACAACTTCGGCAGGTAACTGGCTGGTAGCCTGTGCTACCCTGTTCTGTACGTTTACCGCGGCCTGGTCGGGGTTGGTGCCTTGTTTAAAATAGACGGTGATAGCCAATGTACCATCGTTACTGGCGGTCGAGCTCATATAACTCATATTTTCTACACCATTAATGGACTCTTCTAATGATGGGGCTACCGAACGTAATACCGTTTCGGCATTAGCGCCGGGGTAAACCGCTGCTACCAGTACCGCCGGCGGGGCAATATCCGGGAATTGTTGCAGTGGTAATTTGGTTAGGCCTAATACACCCAGTATCACCAATAGGATGGAGATAACCGTGGCCAGTACGGGCCTTTTAATAAATATCTTGAACATGATCTTAAATTTTAAATGAGCAATTAGTTTTTAGCAACCTGTAAGGCGGCTTTTTGCGGGGTTATTTTAGCGCCTTCCTGCAGGTGGTCAACACCACTTATTACTATCTGGTCGCCAACTTTTACACCGTCTTTTACAATATAATCCGTGCCGTTTTTGCCGATGATGGTAATAGGCGATTTTTTCACTTTATTACTATCGGCAACAGCAAATACAAATACTTTGTCCTGCATTTCGATAGTGGCAGATTGCGGAACGATCAACGCATCATTATGTACCAGACTCAGGCGTATCTTGCCTGTATTGCCCGACCGTAATAAGCCCTGCGCATTGGGGAAGTTTGCCCTAACGGTGATAGCGCCGGTGTTTTTATCAAACTGGCCGTCTATCATATCTATCTTGCCTTTGGTAGCATATTCGCTGTTATCGGCCAATAATAAAGCTACTGATGGTAAGCGGCTCAGCTTATCTTTTAAAGTTTGACCGGGATATTGTTCCTTAAAGCTCACAAAATCTTTTTCGCCTAATGAGAAGTAAACGTGTACATCATGCACATCTGATAATTGCGTTAATGCCTCTACATCCTGCGGGGCAACCAGGCTGCCCTGTTTCTTTAACAGCCTGCCAATGTAGCCGCTAACTGGCGCTTTAATAAGGGTATAACCTAAGTTAATTTGCGCGGTAGCTACGTTTGCTTTAGCCTGCTCAATGTTCGCGGCAGCAATTTGATAAGCTGCTTTAGCGGTTTTTAACTGGTAATCAGACACCACTTTGTTTTGAACAAGCGGGGTTAGCTTATCAATTTCTAATTGCGCGTTTACCAAAGCGCCTTCGGCGGCGTGCTGACTGGCTAAAGCGTTATTTAATTGTGCGCGGTAAGGCTGATCGTTAATTTTAAATAAGGGCTGGCCTGCGCTTACTAAAGCGCCTTCGTCAACAAATACTTTGTCTAATGATCCGCTTACCTGGGGGCGTATCTCCACGTTTACCGTACCTTCTATTGATGCAGGATATTCCTGGTAGGTGGTAACTGATGAGGTATGTATCTCGGCCACCGGCAATGACGGCGGTGGTGGCGCGGTTACAGCCGCCGGGCTTGTGGAACAGCTATTTAATAATAAGAGCGTAAACAATGCGATAGCAATGGCTATAACGCTATTAATTAATTTAACAGTGTTAAGCGATGGGGTGGATGGGTAAATTTTCATAGTGGTTATTTATTAGTGTAATTTGATATTTGAGTTAATTTAACAGCGTTAGATATTTTAACAATGTTATTTTGTTTGTAAAAAATTTTATCCTTTTATGGATGCGATAATGCCGCTGATAGCGGTCTTTAAAACTTCCTGGTTGGTTTCGTCGGTAGTGCCGCGGTTTACCATGTTGATAGAGATCAACCCATGTATTACCGACCAGAAAGTGTAATATTTAATACATACCTCATCTTCGGTGCCTACATGTGGCAGCATCAGCTCAACTATTACATCCCATATCAGATCCGTAGGGATCTCAGATTCGGGCATTTTTTTAGCCATTTCGCAGCAGCTGGTTTCTACGCCATACATTACCTGGTACAATTCTTTTTCGGCAAAGGCAAAGTTCCAATAGGCCAGCCACATGGCTTCCAGTTGTTTGGCTGGTAAACGGTGCTTGTCTTTGGCAGCTTGCAGGTCCTTTGCTAAATGAAGGAAACCCTGGCGTGTCAGTTCTAATAGTATCGCTTCTTTATTAGCGAAGTATTCATATATAATAGGGGCGGTGTATTCAATAACATCAGCAATTTTACGCATGCTTAGCGCGTTCCATCCCTCTTGCTTTACAATTTGCATTGAAGCATCCAGGATGTTCACCCTGGTCTCTTCTTTCAAACGTAATATCCTGTCCTTGCTTGCCATTTAAATAATGCCATTAATTAATTTAACAGCGTTAAGCAAAAGTACAGCGGTTATTTTATTTAACTGCCATGCGTTTGTCACAAAACTTAACAGTGTTAAATTTTTTATGGGTGGTAGAAATCAGTGGTTTATTGATGTTGAAAATAATCGATAAGGATTTACCACCCCCGAAGGTCCTCTTGAAAAGGACCTTCGGGGACATTAAAGTATTTCTACTTAGCAATTGCAGCCTGGCTTGCGGCTTCAATGATAAGTTTGGCAACTTCTATTGGATGTGATTCATAAACGGAATGACTGGCACCATCAATTTCCACCTTGTGGCTGTTTGCGCGTTTGGCATACATGCGTTCAAGGTTAGGATTAATAATGCGGTCAGATCTGGCAACCATATACCAGCTTGGTTTTGATCGCCACGCGGGGTTTTGGATTACCGCATGAAATACCTCATCGGCGGTCAGCGTCTGTGCATGAGCGGTAAATTCTGCTGTCGCTTTAGGCAGGTCAGCAGCGAAATCAGCATAGAATCTGTTAGGATCGATATAATCGAAACCATCCACCGTTTTTTGAAGTGATTTATACGCTGGTGGGTACAATTTCCCGTTGGCTGCTTCATTCTCTCCTTTATCCGGCGCATGTGCGGCAATATAGACCAGGGCGGCAACATGCGAATCATTACCGGCCTCTGTTATAATGGCACCTCCATAACTATGCGCCACTAAAATGCAGGGGCCGTCCTGCAGGGTCAAGATTCGTTTAACGGCATCTAAGTCATTAGCAAATGTGGTTAGTGGCTGCTGCACTATACTAACGTGATAACCTTTTTTTACTAAAATTTCATAAACAGGTTTCCAGCCAGAACCGTCAACGAATGCTCCATGCACCAAAACAATGTTTTTTACCGGGACCGGCCCTTGTTTGATGGCGGCTGACAAAAGGAAGAAATTAAACAGTAAAGCGGCTATTATCGCGATACCGATGATGGTCTTATTTGTAGTTTTCATGATATATTGGATTTAAGAATATGGCCTGCAGTGACCGATTATTTAACAAATTACTCAGCCAACTGTGTTAAAATATCAGGGTAATGTTATAGACCCTGCGGGGACATTAAGAATTGCAGAACGCAAAAACAAGGATCATTTTAATAATCGGTTGTTTGGTGATATGATATATACCCAATAGAACTGTTTTATACCCCGCTGTTCGAAGTTTGCAACTTCAAATCATTATGCTTGTAGATTGCATCTACAGAAAACAAAATACCCATAAAAAAAGTCTTTAGACTCACGACTAAAGGCTTCTAACTTTAAAAGTGCACCTAATAGGATTTTGTTCGAACTATTTTATTGAGCATCAAATATAATTGCCGAACAAAATCTATTGATCATTCTTAACAATTGGCAAAATCACTGATTTTTTCCCCGCCCTTTGATTAATATCGGTCACCTGAACCGTGATCAGCCTGCCGATGGCCTTTTTGCCACGATAGGTGATCATTCGCAGCATAACAGCGTCTTTCGGGATGGCAAGTGGCTCGGTATATTTTGGATAATGACTATCAGGAAAACTATTATCGAACGTGTAATAAATATCCAGCCCGGGTATCTCGGTTGCCAGGTTTACCGTCACGTTGTTGTCCCGTTGCAACACCGGTGTAATGACCGGATCATACATCGCCGGCGAGTAGTTAATATCGGCGGCATTAAGGCGGCCGAATTGCTGCTCAACGCGGCCTGCAAAATCGATCCAGTTCTTTTTTGATTTCGGCGACCACAAAGTTTCCGAAATAGCAAAAGCACGCGGGTAGGTCATATACTCGGCATGGCGCATATTGTATACCTGTTCTGTCCATAAGTTGGCCTGGCCCCCTTTTATATATGTGGCATCAACGCTATCCGGCAGCGGTTCAAACTGGTAAGTTTTTGAGAGCCGCAAGGTAGCATATACGTGCGGTTCAAGCGCGGCATCGCCCTGCATATAATCAAGGTATGCAAAGTTAGTCGGGCTCATCACTACATCGTGGTGCAACTGGGCGGCCGCTTTACCGCCTGCCATTCCCCGCCAGCTCATTACCGCCGCGTTGGGTGCCAGGCCACCTTCAAGTATTTCGTCCCAGCCCATAAAACGCTTACCCTTCGATTCGACAATTTTCTCTAAGCGTTTCTCAAAATAACTCTGCACCTGCTTATAATCTGTGAGGTGTTCACGTTCCATTAAGTCATGTATTGCGCTGCTTTGCGTCCAGAAGTTTTTCATGCATTCGTCGCCGCCCAGGTGCATATAGGGGAAGGGGAACAGCTGCGCCACTTCGGTTATCACTTTATCCAAAAAATCATATACATTTTCATTAGCAGGGCAAAGCGTATTATCAACCAGTGCCACCGGACCGCCCGGCTTGCTCCAATCAGCTATTGGCTCGCCCGAGCGCACGCCGTGTGCCCCGGCGTTTGGCGTGCAGGAAAGATAGGGGTAAGCGGTTACGGCTGCCAGGCTATGGCCAGGTACATCTATCTCTGGCAGTATATCAACAAAATTATCTTTTGCATATTTTACCAGTTCGCGTATATCATCTTGTGTATAAAAACCACCATAATCCTTTGGCTCACTTGGTGCCGGCATTGAGAATGTGCCAAAATAGCCTACCTTTTTTGGGCGCCATGCGCCAACTTCGGTTAAGCGCGGCAGGCTTTTAATTTCTATGCGCCAGCCCTCGTCATCCGTAAGGTGCAGGTGCAGCAGGTTGAATTTATAGCGCACCATTTGGTCTATATATTGCTTTACGTCCGCTTTGGTGAAGAAGTGCCGGGCTACATCAAACATCAGCCCGCGCCATTCAAAACGCGGATAATCGGTTATCTCAACGCATGGCAGCTGCCACTTCCTGTTCATCGCGGTACTACTTTCAATTTCTTGTGGGAACAACTGAAGTAACGTTTGCACCCCATAAAATATGCCGGCGGCCCGGTTAGCCGTAATCAGGATATGCTGCGGTGTTACACTAAGGCGGTACCCCTCTTTACCTATAACCGGATCGTCAATTTTATTCAGCAGCAGCTTGATACTATACCCGGCCGATGTTGTACCCTTAACCACAGCCGAGAAAGTAGCGGCCTTTAGTTTGCCGGCCAGGTAATCGTTAATCCGGGCCATTTCCGGCCCGCCGGAGGCAACAACTACTACGTTTTTCGGCAATAAAAAAACGCCTGGGTTTTCCTTTAACTGTACCGGCACAGGTATGATGGCCGGCCTCGAAGCGGTTTGCGCGCTGCATAGCATCACCGCAACGCAAAAGAGCAGCAGAACAGAGAGTTTTTTCATCGTATGAGTAGATTAACGAAATGTACTGCAAATTAGAAATATTGTTGGTGATTAGGGCCTTTTAGGCTCTGTTATATTTGATTTCACCGAACCTGAATGTTTCTATGAAATCCATCTTCCTTTGATTCTTGCGCTGCCCCGCTGTTCGAAGTTTGCAACTTCGAATCATTATGCTTGTAAATTGCATCTATAGTAAACAAAATACCCATAAAAAAAGCCTTTAGACTTATGACTAAAGGCTTTGGACTGAAAAGTGCTGGCTACTATACAAATTACAAATTATTTTCTGGCTGATTTGCGTTTAAGCGCGGATTTAGACTTATAATTTTTTTGACTCAATCTTTGAATCCTTCTGCTGTCTGACGTGCGGGAGGAACAGCTATCAAAACATTTTATTGACGGCTTACGAGTTATTACTGGTTTATATCCATCAAATCTTTCATGATGATCATCAGAATATTTAATGATCGTCCTCATTATTTAGCCGTCCCGGATGCGCTATTTTCGCCTATCAATAAAACCATCGTTCGATATTTAATATTAATTAAATATTCTTCAAAATAAGAACATTTACGAAAACATAACGTATAAAGGGGGCATGTCTATACGCGGCTGTTTAACGAATTTTTTCAAACAGGCCTGCATAAGCATCGTGCTGTTACTCCCGGCTACCTGTTGCAGTGCGCAGCAGGTAGCCGACTATAAGGTCCATGCCAACATCATTTATCGTTTTACGAAGTATATTGAATGGCCCGAAAATAAACTGGCGGGGGATTTTGTTATCGGTATCGTTGGGGATTCCCCTTTATACGAGGAACTCGGCGCTTTAACCGCCAACAAATCCGTCGGTAATCGAAGGATCGTCATCAAAAGACTTTCCGCAAGCGCCGCAGTTTATACTTGCCAAATACTTTTTATCGGCCAGGAAGAAAGCCACAGCCTGAAGCGGATCGCCCAGCTCACTGCTGACCAGCCGGTGTTGCTGATCACCGAAGAAAACGGCCTGGCCAAAAAGGGCGCGTGTATCAATTTTATTATCGTTGATGACCGGCTGAAGCTGGAGATCAATAAAAACAATGTCCTTTCCCGAAACCTGAATATCGCTTCCGAACTGCTGAAACTGGCCACGGTCGTGGCTAATGATAATATCATCGCTAATTCCCCGAAATTATGAGAGCTTACCAGATCCTTTATTGCGCAGCTCCACTGCTGTTGAGTTGCGCCGCCGGTTATGCCCAGCAGGATACCACGAAACTTGAAGACCTGAGCCTCAAGGCGCTGCTCGATGTCAAGGTGGTCACTGCCAGTAAAACCTCCCAGAGCTCGGGCACCGCACCGGCCACGGTAACGGTCATCAGCAAGGAGCAGATCCGCACGCGCGGCTACCAGTCCCTGCTGGACCTGATCGTTGACCTGCCGGATATGAAGGTGGATGATAAGATCTACCCGGGTTCCCGGAACAGCGTCACCGTCCGCGGCATCGAGGGCCAGCAAAACTTTGTGATCCTGCTGGACGGGGTAAAGATATCGTCACCAACAAACGAAGCCCTGCCCGTCATGGAAAACTACCCGGTGAACCTGGCCGAGCAGGTAGAAGTGCTGTACGGCCCCGCTTCGGCGCTCTATGGGGCCGATGCAGTTTCCGGCGTGATCAATATCATTACCAAAAGGTTACCTGCGAATAAAGACATGGTCCTGGATGCCAGCGCGATGGCCGGCAGCTATGGCTATATCAACCATACTTTATTTCTATCCAAAAAATTAGCGACCGGCTCCAGCCTGACCATTTCTGGCCAATACAATTATGATAGCCAGCCCGATTACACCAAGGTCTATCCCAATGACCCCCAATTAAGCAGCACACCATTTCAAACCGGCACTTTTAATACCATCTACGGGCCTATAAAACCGCTTGCGCCGGTAACGCCGGTATACCAGGCGCCCACCATAGCGTATAATATTTATGCGGCTTTAAATGTCAACGGGGTTACGTTTTCGGTATTCTCAAATTATACCCGGACACCCAGCGCTTACAGCAATAACACCAGCAATGCCATCTATAATAAAAATATTTTTATAGGTCAGCATGTGACTACGGCCAATGCGACTTTCAAAAAGACATTCAATAAGTTTTTTTCCACCACTTCGCTAACGGCCGGCAACTATACACTTGACCCGGAATCGAATTACCGGAACATGTTCACCGGTCTGGAGCCGGTCTATAAATATTCGGTCTCTACCAATATTAAAGCAGAGCAACAATTAGATTATAAAGCCTCGGGTAAACTAAACCTGACGGCGGGCGCCAGCTTTGAAAGCTTTAGTGCCATCCCACAAAGCGCCGATCTGGATGACCCGGTGAGCACCAGCGGTAACATCCAGGGAAGCTATGCCGGCACGGACAGTTATTACCGGCCGGAAGGTTTGGCGGCGAAATTTTATAATATTAATTACCAGAACACCGGCAGCTATTTCCAGGCACAGTATGCCCCTTTAAAGCAGCTCAGTTTTACCCTGGGAGCCCGTTACGATGATAACTCCCGTTACGGCAGCAGTTTTACCCCGCGCCTGGGCCTGGACTATAAACCCCTGCAGGCCACCACCATCAAAGTCCTTTATGGCAGCGCTTACCTGGCCCCGGCTCCTTCTGACAGTTATGCCCAGTATGGCTCTTTTACCACTGCGGATTCCGGGCGGACCTATCATTCTTCCTTTTTGCACCTGCCCAATCCAAATTTGAAACCCATTCGGTCTCACAACTTCGAACTGAACATCCGCCAGTATATCAATGATAACTTTACCGTTACAGCGGACGGTTATTATACGGTATCAAACGGGCTACATACTACGGCCGATGACAATGCCTCGACGCATTTATACCGTAATACTTTTGAAGGTGTCCCGGTGGATTATGTGGAAGTCTTTATCAACCAGGGTCGGCAGGAGAATTATGGCGGCAGCCTGCAGCTCAATTTAAAACATAGTATAGGGAACGTGTTTTTGAATACCTATGCTTCCGTGAGTTATGTCGGCGGTGAGGTGGATGATCCCAAAACAGAAAACCAAGCGGATCATTATGACGTGCAGCTTCCTTTTATCTCGCCATGGATGTTCCGTATCGGTACGGATATGCAGGCCGGCAAATTTACCTTTTCGCCCCGGCTCCTGCTAATGGGGCGGCAAAACCTGCCCGGTATAAGAGATACTTTGGGTACGGACATCCGCCTGCAAACAATTCCCGGTTATGCTTTGTTGAACCTGTCTGCACGCTATTCGTTCAGTAAACGATTCTCGGTATTTATAAATGTCAGCAATGCCCTGAACCTACGTTATCGGAGTGTAAGCTATGGCATGGACCTGACTAAAAAAGATACCGAACTCTTATATGGCCAGCCCGAAGACCCGATCCGCGTTATGGGCGGCCTGAATTTTCATTTCTAAAAACAAAAAAACTGATGAGTATAAGCATCCGTAACCGGATATACTGGAGCTTTTTGATCCTGGTCGCACTATTTGTCATCAACGGCCTGGTCACGAATTTCACCCTGAATAAAAGTAAAAAGCTCTCCGGGCATATTTCCACGGTGATCGATCCGGCCCAACAAGGGCTCAGCGATCTGCGGAGCCTGCTGACCGAATCCAAAATGTATACCACGAACTGGGTTTTCCTACGTTCGAACCAGGAGGATAAACAAGCCCTGCGGTTACTTCATCAGACAAAATATCCTGACTTAAAAAGACAGCTGACCAGCCTGTTTATCCAGTTGGGGAATCCCAAAATGACCGATAGCCTGCGCCAGGTATTTAAAGGCTTTGAAGACCTGCTGGTGATCGAAAAAGGGATCATGTCCTCGCTGGGTAAATTCACCGATTACGATGACCTCGTGATCAAACTCACCGCCGAACAAACGATCGAAGATGAGGTCATTCCCCGCACTGCGCAATTGCTCCGGTTATTGGACCAGGTCAATACGCATGAGCGGGATATTAAGATCAGCGAATTTAAAAACCTGGAAGCCTATTCCATGCGCTTACGGACCCTGATCCTGGTGCTGGCCATTGTCATCGTGGTTGCAGGCATTTTTTTATCTTCTTATATGACGGCTATTATTACCCGGCCGATCAACCTGATCATTCAAATGGTGAATGACCTGGGTAAGGGAAAACTGGACACGGTCAACCTGCCGGTGGACCGGGACGAGATCGGGACTATGGTGCATTCGGTCAATGAACTGTCCAACAAACTGCGTGAAACGGCCACCTTTGCCGATGAGATCGGCAAGCGGGACTTTACAGGGAAATTTACGCCATTGAGTGAGGAAGATATCCTGGGGAAGGCCCTGCTGACGATGAAGGATAATCTGAAAACCAGCGGGGACGAACTGGTGCAAACGGCCGAGAACCTGATCCAGCGCAACAAGGAGCTGGAACAGTTCACGTATATTATTTCTCATAACCTGCGCGCGCCGGTGGCCAATATCAAGGGTCTGTACCAGTTGCTGGCGCTGGGGCCGGATGATGAGCTGGAGTTGGTGACCCTGATTTCCCGCCTCGGCACCTCCGTACAAAGCTTAGACAATGTCATTACCGATCTTAACCTGATCCTCGATGTCAAGCAGCAGGTACACGAACAAATGGAATCCGTTTCTTTTACGCAGGTCACGGAAGATATCAAAATGACCTTTGACACTTACATACAACAGGATCTGATCGAGATCAAATGCGATTTTAAAGCCATTGATACGGTGCATAGCCTGAAAAACTACATTTACAGTATTTTTTACAACCTGATCTCCAACAGCATCAAATTCAAGCGGCAGGAAGAAAAGCTGATACTCCAGATCACCAGCTATCAAAAAGGGGATAAGATCAACATTCATTTCGGAGACAATGGTAAAGGCATCGATCTGGAAGCGAACGGCGATAAGCTTTTCGGGCTTTACCGGCGCTTTGATACTTCGGTGGACGGGAAAGGAATGGGTTTGTATATGGTTAAGACACAGGTGGAGACACTGGGGGGCACGATGAAAGTACAAAGTAAGCCCGGTGTCGGCACTACGTTTATGGTAGAACTATCAAAAAACTGAGTACAACCCGCTGTTCGAAACTTGTTAACTCCGACCGTTATGCATGTAGATTGCGCCTGCAGTAAATAAAATAACCATAAAAAAAGCCTTTAGACTTATGACTAAAGGCTACTTTAAAAGTGCACCCAGGGAGAATCTATTAGAACATTTGGAGGATATTTTAAAGGTAATTAGTTTAAGGCAAATGAGTGACCCAAAGCAATCCAGGTTTATTCAATTTTAAAACAGAATTCAAACCTATTTTCGTACGTAAACAAAAGCTATGGTGGGAGATTTAGTTGGGAGGAGGCACTTATGTTGTTTGGCCTGCCTGCTCTTTTCCCTTTCCTGTTTTGCCCAGCAAACGACCGTTAGCGGTAAAGTTGTCGATGCCGTGACCGGGCAGCCGTTGCAGGCGGTTAGCATTATTTTCGCAGGAACACATAGTGGCACGGGTACCGATAGCCTGGGCGCATTCACCTTAACGGCCCAAGGGTCTCGTTCGCGCATACTTATTTCAGCTGTTGGTTATCAGCCGCAGACCCGGATCGTTACCCCAAATGTTAAAAGCGAGGTACATATTAAACTGGAAAAAAGCCAGGCCCAGCTACAGGAAGTGGCGATCAATGCGCGAAGTGCCAAGCCCTACCATAATAAGGATAACCCCGCCGTCGAACTGATCCGGCGTGTGATCGCCCACAAAGAGGCTAACCGTCCGCAAAGCGCTGCCTACCTGCAATACGATCAGTATGAACGCTTAGGGCTTACGCTATTTAATATACCGCCCCCGCTCGTCGATAATTTTTTGTTCAAGCCTTACCGGTTTATGCTGGATACCGCTGGTGGAAAACTATCCGGGGAGGTCTATCTGAGTGAAAAATATTACCGCCAGTATTTACGAAAAGAGCCGGAAAAAAACATTAAGATTTTAGAGGCGCAAAAAGAAAGTAATATTGTTAAATTCATAGATACTGCGGCGGTCAATATTTATGTAAACCGGCTTTACGGGGATAAAGTGGATATTTATGAGAACAATATATTCATCATCAATAATCAGTTATTGAGTCCCATAGCCGATCACGCGCCTGATTTCTATAAATTCTTTATCACTGATACGATCAGGTCGGAAAAAGATACCTTAGTTGAGCTGAGTTTTACTCCCCGCAACAAGGGCGACCTGCTTTTTGAAGGCCATTTATTGGTGACGCTGAACGGCAGCTATGCGGTAACCGCCTGCGCGTTGAATGTGAACAGCCAAATCAACATCAATTTTTTACGCAGCCTGAATGTTGACCTGGATTTTCAGCCGCAAGCTTCCGGGCGCTACTTCCTGGTCAAAAGTGATACGAAAGCGGATTTCGGACTAATAAAAAACAAAGGGTTCGGGGTCAAAGGCGAGCGCACGATCTATTATTCCAACTACCAGGTTGATCAACCACTCGGCCCGGTATTTTATCAAGGCAACAGTGAACAGGTTTTACCCGGCTTTAACCGGCCGGACAGCGCTTATTGGGCTAAACAACGGCCGGATACACTCCCCAAAAGAGAAGCGGATTATTATCGCCACGTTGGCCGGCTTGAAAAAATGACGTCCTTTAAACGGGCGACCTGGATCGCCGCTACCTTTAGCGGGGGCTATGCCGACGTAGGGCCCTTCCAGTTTAACACCGCTGACATTGTTTCTTACAGTACTTTGGAAGGCTTACGGCTGGGTGTGGGCGGGCGCACCACGCCTAAATTTAATAAAACGGTTTACCTGGAAGGATTCTTTGCGGATGGTACACTTGACCATAAGTGGAAATACAATGCGACTGCGTATTATTCATTTAACCAGATACCCCACTACCGCTACCCCAACAATTACTTAAAGATCAGCGAACAATATGATATCGGCCTGCCCGGCCAGAATACCGGTAACCGCAATTTCCAAACAACGCTTTCCTCCTCTTTCCAGACCGGGACGAGCCGTTATTATTTTTATACCCGTAACATTAGTTTGGATTATGTAAAAGAATTTGACAACCATTTTTCCTTTGACGCCGGCTTTTATAACCGGATCCAGCAGGCGGCAGGCGCCTTGACCTATACCCTGAACGATGCGCAGCAAACACTGGTTAGCAATATAACTTCCAGCGTGTTTAGCTTATCACTGCGCTACGCGCCGCATGAACAGATCTACCAGGGCACCAATGACCGCAATACGATCCGGTACAAATATCCCATCTTCACCATCGTGGCCAGCCAGGGACTGAAAGGTATCTTAAACAGCACCAATAATTACACTTCATTTACGGGCACTATTGTAAAGCGTTTTTACCTGTCACAATTAGGCTTTGCCGATGTGGCCCTGCTGGGCGGCCTGGTACTGGGTAAAGTACCTTACCCGTTATTAAATATCAGCCAGGCGAACCAATCCATTTTTTATTCGCCGAACGCTTATAACCAGATGCATACGCTTGAGTTTATTAACGATCATTACGCCGGGTTCAATATTACCCAAAGCTTCAATGGCTTTTTCCTGAACAAAGTCCCGCTGATCGAACGGCTAAAATGGCGTGAATACCTTACCTTTAAGCTACTTTATGGCGGTTTGCGGGCAGAAAACAATCCGGCGCTAACCAGCGGCCTGTATAACTTCCCGGTACCTTCATCAGGCACAACAGGTACCTATACTTTAGGTAGCATCCCTTATACTGAAGCCGGCGTGGGTATCGGTAATATTTTTAAAGTGTTAAGAGTGGATGGCATTAGGCGGTTCAATTACCTGGACCATCCCGGTGTTTCCAAATATGGCGTTAAATTCACGCTCAATCTTGATCTGTAAACGGACGATACCTGCACCGGGAATAACGGTTGTAGCAATTAGGGCTAAGAAAACAAAATACCCATAAAAAAAGCCTTTAGACTTATGACTAAAGGCTTTGGACTGAAAAGTGCTCCCGACGAGATTCGAACTCATATCAATGGTACCGGAAACCATCATTCTATCCGTTGAACTACGGGAGCAATGTGGCGCAAATATAGAAAATTGATTTGAAGCAATTTTTGTGATTTTATAAAAGATCGTTTATCCGTTTAAAGTTACGTTGCGAAATTGTTTGTAATTAGTACAATTATTTATTTTTACCGATGGACGGGGATAGTTAGATATTTTACTAAGTTTATAATTGTTGAATTATTATAAACCATTCTAAAACATGCAGGTAATTTTTGGCATCATATTCCACTTTATAGGTGGTTTCGCTTCGGGCAGTTTTTATATCCCGTATAAAAAGGTAAAGGGCTGGGCCTGGGAAAGCTTCTGGATAGTAGGCGGCCTGTTCTCGTGGCTCATCGTTCCGCCATTGGCGGCATGGCTCACCATACCAAACTTTACCGAAATTATCAGGGCCACTAACGGCCAGATACTGCTGTTAACTTACTTTTTCGGCCTGTTATGGGGTATTGGCGGCTTAACTTATGGGTTGGGTGTACGCTATTTAGGCGTATCATTAGGCAGTACCATTATATTGGGGTTGTGCGCGGTGTTTGGTTCTTTAATACCATCTGTTTATTATAATTTTTTCCCGCAGGCAGGTAAGGACACCTTTAGTATGCTGCTGCATAACCAATGGGGGCAACTGGTGCTGCTGGGTATATCATTAACAGTGGTCGGCATTGTGATTTGCGGCAAGGCCGGGATGATGAAGGAGAAGGAACTCACGGCAGGTAAAGCCGATGTGGAAGATAATAAAGATTATAAATTTGGATTAGGTATTACCGTTGCCATCATATCGGGCGTGCTAAGCGCCTGTTTTAATTTTGGTATAGAAGCCGGTAAAACTATGGCCGATACAGCCAATGCCATTTGGGCCGCTGCGCACCCGGCGCAGGGGAATTTCCTGTTTAGAAACAATGTGGTTTACATTGTTATTTTATGGGGAGGGTTGACCACCAATTTTATATGGTGCATGATATTGAATGCCCGCAATAAAACATTTGATAACTATACCGATAAAAAAACACCACTGTTAAAGAATTATCTATTTTCGGCATTGGCGGGTACTACCTGGTTTTTGCAGTTCTTTTTTTACGGCATGGGCGAGAGCAGGCTGGGTAACGGCGCAAGCTCGTGGATACTGCACATGGCGTTTATTATACTAATAGCCAACATTTGGGGTTTAGTGTTGAAAGAGTGGAAGGGCGTAAGCAAAAAGGCGTATGCAACCGTAATTGCGGGAATAGCGATCATCATACTATCTGTTATAGTAGTAGGCATGGGGAATAATATAAAAGACAAGGAAGCTAAGAAAATCGAAGTAAAAAAATAAATTCAATAATTCAATAATTCAATAATTCAATATGTCTGTTAGTGCAACAAAATTTAAACATGTAAGCTATTTATGGGATGATACCAAAGCCGCCGAGCTGGAAGGCGATGAGGTAGCGTTATTAATATACCGGTCGAATTTATTAGGTGCCGACCTGCGCCTCACCAATTACGGCGGCGGCAATACCTCCTGCAAAACAACTGCAAAAGACCCGTTAACCGGGCAGGATGTTGAGGTGATGTGGATAAAAGGCTCGGGTGGTGATATTGGTACGTTAAAGAAAAGTGGGTTAGCTGCGTTATATGTCGACCGTTTACGCAGCCTTAAAAACGTTTACCGCGGTATTGAACACGAAGACGAAATGGTGGAACTGTTTAACCACAGTATTTTCGATCTTGCTTCTAAAGCGCCCTCAATTGATACACCATTGCATGGATTTTTGCCCTTTAAACATATAGATCACCTGCATCCCGATGCGGCAATCGCCATCGCGGCAGCAAAAGATGGGAAAAAGATAACCGAAGAACTTTTTGAAGGCACTATTGGCTGGGTTGACTGGCAACGCCCCGGTTTTGATCTGGGGTTACAATTGAAAGATTGTTTGTACTGCAATCCCGGTATCCGTGGTATAATGTTAGGCTCGCATGGTTTGTTCACCTGGGGCGATACGGCTTACGATAGCTACATCAACACGTTGGAAGTCATTGAAAAATGTGCCGATTACTTAGAGAAAAACTATAATAAAAAAGGCCCGGTATTTGGCGGCGCTAAAATCCAAAGTTTGGATGAAGCAGGACGTAAAAAGCAAGCCGTTGCATTAGCACCGGTATTGCGTGGTTTCTGCTCGTCAAAAACAAAAATGATAGGCCATTTTACAGATGATGCACGGGTATTGGAATATATCAACGCAAATGATTTAGAGCGATTGGCGCCCATGGGAACCAGTTGCCCCGACCATTTTTTGCGGACAAAGATAAGTCCGTTGGTGTTGGATATTAAAGCGGGTGATGATTTGTCGGGTGTAGCGGCTTTAAAAGAGAAACTGGCCCCTGCATTTGAGGCCTATCGCCAAATGTATACCGATTATTATAACACCTGCAAACACCCAAATAGCCCGGCTATCCGCGATGCCAACCCGGTGGTTATCTTATTTCCGGGTGTGGGGATGTTCACTTTTGCAAAGGATAAACAAACGGCGCGTGTAGCTGCTGAGTTTTATATCAATGCCATCAATGTAATGAAGGGCGCGGAGGCTATTTCCGAATATACCTCATTACCCCGCCAGGAAGCATTTGATATTGAGTACTGGTTGTTAGAAGAGGCCAAGTTATCGCGTATGCCAAAGCCAAAAGCGTTATCGGGGCGTATAGCTTTAATTACCGGCAGCGCGGGTGGTATCGGCAAAGCCATTGCCAAAAAAATGGTGGAAGAAGGTGCTATAGTTGTTTTAAATGATATGAATGTTGAGCGTTTGGAAGGCGCGGGAGAAGAGTTTAAAAAACTATATGGCAAAGATGCTTATACCACCGCCGTTTTGAATGTAACCAAAGCGGAAGATATACAGGAAGCTATTGCAATCGCTATTTTAGCTTTTGGAGGTGTGGACCTTATCGTTAATAATGCGGGCCTGTCTATCTCCAAAACCATTGCCGACCATACCGAAAAGGATTGGGATCTGTTATATGATGTATTGGTAAAAGGCCAGTTTTTAGTGACCCAGGCTGCTGTTGCCATCATGAAGAAGCAGGATATTGGGGGCGATATTATCAATATCGTCAGCAAGAACGCGCTCGTAAGCGGCCCTAACAATGCCGGTTACGGAAGCGCGAAAGCCGCCCAATTACATTTAAGCCGGTTAAATGCAGCCGAGCTTGGCCCGGATAAGATACGGGTGAACGTAATTAACCCAGATGCCGTGATAAGCGACAGTAATATATGGGCCGGCGGTTGGGCCGAAGGCCGCGCCAAAGCTTACGGCGTTACTGTTGCTGAACTGCCTGCTTACTATGCCAAACGCACTTTATTAAACGAGATAATTTTGCCGGAAGATATTGCCAATGCTTGTTTCGCTTTAACCGGGGGCTTGCTAAATAAATCAACCGGAAATGTGATAAATGTTGATGGGGGAGTAGCTGCAGGATTTGTAAGATAAGGATAACAAATAGCAAAACCCTCTTTCCGCCGCAGGCGAAGAGAGGGTCGACCAGCGAAGCGTAGTCAGGGTGAGTAATCACCGCCATGCTAAGCAATAAGATAGTTATAAAAAACATGGATCGTATAGCCTTTAAAATGAAGCTGTTTCCCGGCAATGAGACCGAATACAAAAAGCGCCATGATGAAATATGGCCGGAGTTGTCCGCCCTGTTAAAGCAGGTTGGCATCAGTGAGTATTCCATATTTTTAGATGAGGAAACCAATATCCTGTTCGGATTTTTAAAGGCGAAAGACGCAGCATTGTTAGATACTTTATCCGCACAAGCCATAATGCAAAAATGGTGGGCCTATATGGGCGATATTATGGAAAGCAATCCTGATAATTCGCCCGTAAGTATCCGGCTTAAGGAAGTATTTTATTTACCCTGACCAATTATAAAAACTGATATACCATGCAATTAGAGAAGCATAAAATAGATGAATTTAATCAGCAGCAATTAGCAAAACACCGGCGCGCGTTTGATTTTGTAGCAGCTGATGTTAAAGATTTGGATGGTGTCCTGAAAAAACTGGGCGCGTTTAATATCGCTATTCCGAGCTGGGCGTTGGGTACCGGCGGTACACGCTTTGGCCGCTTTTCGGGCGGTGGCGAACCACGTAGCTTGGAAGAAAAGATAGAAGATGTTGGCGTGATACATGCTTTAAACAGGTCGAGCAATTCTATTTCCCTGCATATCCCCTGGGATATTCCTGAAAATGCAACATCAATAAAGGCTTTAGCAAGTCAATTGGGACTGCACTTCGACGCGGTAAATTCTAATACCTTCCAAAATCAGCCTAATCAGCAACATAGTTACAAGTTTGGCTCGCTGCACCATGTGGACAAGGCTGTGCGCAAACAGGCTATTCAACATAATATCGAAGTAATAAAATATGGCGAAGCATTAGGTTCTAAAGCGTTATCGGTTTGGTTGTCTGATGGGTCGAACTTTCCGGGACAATTAAATTTCAGGACCGCTTTTCAAAACACATTGGAAAGCCTGCAGGAGATAT
>Ga0193702_1000176_pt1 | contig 25402 bp, 18 predicted proteins | sample U3a1metaG_FD_143060 | JGI IMG/M metagenome (GOLD analysis project Ga0193702, IMG submission 143060) | Soil microbial communities from a riparian zone of the East river system, Colorado, United States - U3a1 | ecosystem: Environmental > Terrestrial > Soil > Riparian zone | place: USA: East River... | reverse complement strand
ATATAGCCATTTTGTTGCCCTGTGGGATTATTTTTTACCAATTGCACTGCCAATTATTTAACAATCGGGCCTTATGGAACTTCGCCAACTGCGCTATTTCGTCGCCATCGTGGACCACGGCTCGCTGTCGCGGGCGGCGCTGGTGCTGCATGTGGCGCAGCCGGCCCTGACCCAGCAATTACGCCAGCTCGAGGACGAACTGGGCGCGCAGCTGCTGCACCGTTCGGCCCAGGGCGTGCTGAGCACCGACGCCGGCAAGGTGTTCTACCAGCATGCCCAGGCCATCCTCAAGCAGGTGGCCGATGCCCGCTCGGCGGTGACACAATCGACCACCCGGCCCTCGGGCAGCGTGACGCTGGGCCTGCCGCACAGCATCTCCGGCGCGCTGGCCCTGCCGCTGCTGATGGCGGCGCGCGCCAGCTATCCCGAGATCACGCTGCAGCTGACCGAGGAACTGTCGGGCAACCTGGCCGAACAGCTCCAAGCGGGCCGCATCAATCTCGCGGTGCTGTTCGACGATGGCCAACTGGGCCGCTTCGCCACCACCGCGCTGATCGAGGAAGAGCTGATGTTCATCTGCCGCGCCGATTCCGCCAGTTGCCCCGCGGGCGCCAGCGTGACCTTGGCCGAGGCGCTGGCCGCGCCGCTGATCTTGCCGGCCCAGCAGCAAGGCGTGCGTCCGCGCATCGAGGCGGTGGCGCGCGGCGCCGGACTGGCACTGGGCACGGTCATCGAAATCAATTCGATCGCGATCCTGAAGTCGGCGATCCTGGCCGACATGGGCGCCACCCTGCTGCCGGCCGCGCCGCTGGCGGCCGAGATCGAACGCGGCGCGATGCGCGCGCTGCCGATTCACAGTCCGGGCCTGTCGCGCACGGTGACCTTGTGCGCGTCGCGCAACATCCCGCTGACCAACGCCGCCGCCGCGGTCAGCCGGCTGGTGCTGCAAGTGACCCAGCAGCTGTGCCGCGGCGGCGCCTGGCCGGGCGCGACTTTGCTGGCGTAGGGCCATCATTTTTTCTTATACCTCCATCTGGAATCCGTATTTCCCCCGCCGCGCGGAAGGCCCTACACTCGCGCCGGAGTAAAATAGTCGCATACCGCGACACCTAGTCCGCCACCAAGGCGCCTACCCGGCGCCGTCCTGGCGGAGCGACACCCGAATTATCATTTTGGAGCCTCACCATGCCAGATACCACGGCAACCACGCCTGCCGGCGCGCCGGACGTGCCGACTCGCCTCACCAGCGTCGGCCTCGACGATAAATACACCGCCACCTCGGGCACCATCTTCCTGTCGGGTATCCAGGCGCTGGTGCGCCTGCCCATGATGCAGCGCGAGCGCGACCTCGCCGCCGGCCTGAATACGGCCGGCTTCATCTCCGGCTACCGCGGCTCGCCGCTCGGCGGCCTCGATGAAAACCTGTGGAAGGCCGCCAAGCACCTCGAAGCCCATCACATCCAGTTCGTCCCCGGCGTCAACGAAGACCTGGCCGCGACCGCGGTCTGGGGCTCGCAGCAGGTCGACCTGATCGGCCCGGCCAAGTACGACGGCGTATTCGCCATGTGGTACGGCAAGGGCCCGGGCGTGGACCGCTGCGGCGACGTCTTCAAGCATATGAACCACGCCGGCACCGCGCGACACGGCGGCGTGCTGCTGGTGGCCGGCGACGACCATGGCGCCTACTCCTCGACCCTGCCGCACCAGTCCGACCATTTGTTCTCGGCCTCGATGATCCCGGTGCTCTACCCCTGCAACGTGCAGGAATACCTCGACCTCGGCATCCACGGCTGGGCCATGTCGCGCTTCTCGGGCTGCACGGTGGCGTTCAAGGCGCTGGCCGACACGGTCGAGTCGAGCGCCTCGGTCGATGCCGATCCGTTCCGCGTCGAGGTCAAGATCCCGCACGACTTCCACATGCCGGAAGGCGGCCTGAATGCGCGCCTGTCGAACGTGCCGCTCGGCCAGCAGGCGCGCAACCAGGAAGCGCTGATGCAGGACTACAAAATCTATGCCGCGCTGGCCTATGCGCGCGAGAACAAGCTCAATCACACCACCATCGACAGCGCCAACGCCAAGCTCGGCATCATCGCTTCCGGCAAGTCCTACCTCGACGTGCTCGAAGCGCTCGAGGAACTCGGCATCGACGAGCAGATGGCGGCCAGGGTCGGCCTGCGCCTGTTCAAGGTCGCGATGCCGTGGCCGCTGGAGCCCGACAGCGTGCGCGAATTCGCCCAGGGCCTCGACGAAATCCTGGTGGTCGAAGAGAAGCGCCAGATCGTCGAATACCAGCTCAAGGAACAGCTCTACAACTGGCGCGACGACGTGCGGCCGCGCGTGATCGGCAAGTTCGACGAGAAGGGCGAATGGGTCGCGCCGCGCGGCGAATGGCTGCTCACGTCGAAGGCCGATTTCTCGGTCTCGCAAGTGGCGCGCGTGATCGCCAGCCGCGTCGCGCGCCTGATCACCGACGCCCACACGCGCGACCTGATCAAGGCCCGCCTGACCTTCCTCGACGCCAAGGACGCGGTGCTCAAGAAGGCCATCAACACGCCCTTCCGTCCCGCGTTCTACTGCTCGGGATGTCCGCACAATACCTCGACCAAGGTCCCGGAGGGCAGCTTCGCGCTGGCCGGCATCGGCTGCCACGTGATGGCCACCTCGATCTACCCCGAGATGAACAAGCTGACCACCCACATGGGCGGCGAAGGCGCGCCGTGGATCGGCCAGGCCGCGTTCTCGAAAGTGCCGCACGTGTTCCAGAACCTGGGCGACGGCACCTACTTCCACTCCGGCTACCTGGCGATCCGCGCGGCGGTGGCGGCCAAGGTCAACATGACCTACAAGATCCTGTACAACGACGCGGTCGCGATGACCGGCGGCCAACCGGTGGACGGCATGACCTCGGTGCCGATGATCGCCCAGCAGATGGCGGCCGAAGGCATCACGCGCATCGCGCTGGTGTCGGAAGACCTGTCGCGCTACACCGACCGCTCGGCGCTGCCGGCCATCGTCAGCCTGCACGACCGCAAGGAGATGGACGCGGTCCAGCGCGAGCTGCGCGAGATCGAAGGCGTCACCGTCATCATCTACGACCAGACCTGCGCGGCCGAGAAGCGGCGCCGCCGCAAGAAGGGCGAGTTCCCCGACCCGAACAAGCGCATGGTGATCAACGAGGCGGTGTGCGAAGGCTGCGGCGATTGCGGCATCCAGTCCAACTGCGTCTCGATCCTGCCCAAGGAAACCGAGTTTGGCCGCAAGCGCACCATCGACCAGTCGTCCTGCAACAAGGACTACTCGTGCGTGAAGGGCTTCTGCCCGAGCTTCGTCACGGTCGAAGGCGGGGCGCTGAAAAAATCGAAGGCCGGCGTCACCAAGGACAATGCCGACGACGGCTTCGGCGCACTGCCCGAACCGGTGCTGCCTCAGTGCGACCAGCCCTACAACATCCTGATCAACGGCATCGGCGGCACCGGCGTGATCACGGTCGGCGCGCTGATGGGGATGGCCGCCCACCTCGAAGGCAAGGGCGCGTCGGTGCTCGACATGACCGGCATGTCGCAGAAAAACGGCTCGGTCACCTCGCACGTCAAGATCGCCCGCTCGCCCGCCCATTTGCGCGCGCAGCGCATCGCCACCGGCGAGGCGGACCTGATCCTCGGCTGCGACATGCTGACCGCCGGCGCCCAGGATGCGATCTCGAAGATGCGTCCAGGCCGCACCATGGCCGTCATCAACCTGCACGAGCAGCCGCCCGGCACCTTCGCGCAGAACGCCGACTGGCAGTATCCGGCGGAAGAAGTGCGCGCGCTGATCATGGAATCGGTGGGCGCGCCGGCCGCCGACAGCGCCGACTTCATCGACGCCACCAAGCTGGCCACCGCGCTGATGGGCGACTCGATCGCCGCCAACCTGTTCATGCTCGGTTACGCCTGGCAGAAAGGCCGCATCCCGCTGACCGAAGCGGCGCTGCTGCGCGCGATCGAACTCAATGGCGTGGGCGTGGCGTCGAACAAGAAGAGCTTCCTGTGGGGCCGGCGCGCGGCGGTGGACCTCAAGCGCGTCGAGAAGGTGGCGACACCGACCCAGGCCATCGTGGTGCAGATGCCGCAAAGCCTGGAGAACGTCATCAAGAAGCGCGTCGAGTTCCTGACCGCCTACCAGGACGCCGCGTACGCCGCACTGTATGAAGACCTGGTGGCGCGCGTGCGGGCGGCCGAAACGCCGCTCGGCATCGGCAACAAGCTGTCGACCGCGGTGGCCAAGTACTACTTCAAGCTGATGGCCTACAAGGACGAATACGAAGTCGCGCGCCTGTACACCGATGGCCGTTTCGTCGAGCAGCTCAAGGCGCAGTTCGAGGGCCCGTTCTCGGTCAAATTCAATCTGGCCCCGCCGCTGCTGGCGAAGAAGGACGCCAAGGGCCATCTGGTGAAAGCCGAATTCGGCTCGTGGATGTGGAGCGCGTTCAAGCTGCTGGCCAAATGCAAGGGCCTGCGCGGCGGCGCCTTCGATATTTTTGGCTACACTGAAGAGCGCAAGACGGAGCGCGCGCTGATCGTCGAGTACCGCCAGATGATCGATGGGCTGCTGGCCGGGCTGAACGCGGAGAGCCTCGCCACCGCGGTCGAACTGGCCAACTTGCCGGAGCAGGTGCGCGGGTTCGGTCACGTGAAGGACAAGGCCGTGGCCCAGTTCCATGCCGAGAAGGCGCGGCTGCTGGCGGGCGCCAAAGGCAGGATCGCCGCGTAGGGTGGGCATTCATGCCCACGCGGGCCGGCGCACCGCGTGGGCACCTCCGGTACCCACCCTACTTGACGTTAACGTAAACGTCATATAACGTACAAGATCACCAAGGATCATCATGAACGACCTGACCACCGCCACCAAACTGAATGTGCCCGAGCAGACGAAGCTGGCCAACAAGGTGCGCTTCGTCACCGCCGCCTCGCTGTTCGACGGCCACGACGCCTCGATCAACATCATGCGCCGCATCCTGCAGTCGAACGGCGTGGAGGTGGTCCACCTCGGCCACAACCGCTCGGTCGACGAAGTGGTGACCGCGGCGCTGGCCGAGGACGTGCAAGGCATCGCCATCTCCAGCTACCAGGGCGGCCACGTCGAATACTTCAAGTACATGATCGACCTGCTCAAGCAGCGCGGCGGCGCCCACATCAAGGTGTATGGCGGCGGCGGCGGCGTGATCGTCCCCGAAGAAATCGCCGACCTGCATGCCTACGGCGTGACCCGCATCTTCAGCCCGGAAGACGGCCAGCGCATGGGCCTCGTCGGCATGATCCAATCGATGATCCAGGCTTGCGACATCGACCTCTCGACCTACTCGCCGACCACGCTCGAACCGCTGCGCAGCGGCGAGGTGGCCGAGCGCCACCGTCCTCTGGCCCAGCTGATCACGGCGCTTGAAAACGACAAGGCCGCGCCGGCCCTGCGCAAGGCGCTGCACGACGCGGCCGAGGGCATGCCGGTGCCGACGCTGGGCATCACCGGCACCGGCGGCGCCGGCAAGTCCTCGCTGACCGATGAACTGGTGCGCCGCATCCGCCTCGACCAGGGCGACGCGTTGAACATCGCGATCATTTCGATCGACCCGTCGCGCCGCAAGTCCGGCGGCGCGCTGCTGGGCGACCGCATCCGGATGAACGCGATCAACCCGTGGAACGGCCAGGTCCGCGTGTTCATGCGCTCGCTGGCCACGCGCGAAGCGGGCTCCGAGATCTCGCAAGCCCTGCCCGACGTGATCGCCGCCTGCAAGGTGGCCGGCTTCGACCTGGTGATCATCGAGACCTCGGGCATCGGCCAGGGCGACGCCGCGATCGTGCCGCACGTCGACCTGTCGATGTACGTGATGACGCCCGAATTCGGCGCCGCCTCGCAGCTTGAGAAAATCGACATGCTCGATTTCGCCGACTTCATCGCGATCAACAAATTCGACCGCAAGGGTTCGCAGGACGCGCTGCGCGACGTCGCCAAGCAGTACCAGCGCAACCGCGAAATGTGGAACAAGCGCCCGGAAGAGATGCCGGTCTACGGCACCCAGGCCTCGCGCTTCAACGACGACGGCGTGACCGCGCTGTACCACGGCCTGCTGCCCAAGCTGGCCGAATTCGGCCTCGAGACCAAGCCGGGCAAGCTGCCCGCGACGGAGATCAGGCACTCGAGCGGCAAGCACGTGATCGTGCCGCCAAGCCGCGCGCGCTACCTCGCCGAGATCGCCGATACCGTGCGCGGCTACCACAAGACCACGCACAGGCAGGTGCGCCTCGCGCGCGAGCGCCAGCAGCTGAGCGAGTCCAAGCGCATGCTGGCCGCGGCCGACAAGGGCGCCGACTTCACGGCGGACTTCGATGCGCTGATCGCGGAGCGCGACAACGCCCTCGACGCCGGCGCCCGCAAGCTGCTGGCGATGTGGCCCGATATGCAGGCCGCCTACGCCGGCGACGATTACGTGGTCAAGATCCGCGACAAGGAAATCCGCACCCGCCTGGTCCAGCACACGCTGTCGGGCACCAGGATCCGCAAGGTGGCGCTGCCCAGGTATGAAGACCACGGCGAAGTGCTGCGCTTCCTGATGCTGGAAAACGTGCCGGGCTCCTTCCCCTTCACCGCCGGCGTGTTCGCCTTCAAGCGCGAGGGCGAGGACCCCACGCGCATGTTCGCCGGCGAAGGCGACTCCTTCCGCACCAACCGCCGCTTCAAGCTGGTGTCGGAAGGGATGGACGCCAAGCGCCTGTCGACCGCGTTCGACTCGGTCACCTTGTACGGCGCCGACCCGGCGCTGCGGCCCGACATCTACGGCAAGGTCGGCAACTCGGGCGTGTCGATCGCCACGCTGGACGACATGAAGGTGCTGTACGACGGCTTCAACCTGTGCAGCCCGAGCACCTCGGTGTCGATGACCATCAACGGCCCGGCGCCGACCATCCTCGCGATGTTCATGAACACCGCGATCGACCAGCAGGTCGACAAATTCGCGCTTGAGAACAAGCGCCAGCCGACCGACGACGAGGCGGCCAAGATCCGCACCTGGGTGCTGCAGAACGTGCGCGGCACGGTGCAGGCCGACATCCTGAAAGAAGACCAGGGCCAGAACACCTGCATCTTCTCGACCGAGTTTTCGCTGAAGGTGATGGGCGACATCCAGGAGTATTTCGTGCACCATCAGGTGCGCAATTTCTACTCGGTGTCGATCTCCGGCTACCACATCGCCGAAGCGGGCGCGAACCCGATCTCGCAGCTCGCGTTCACGCTGTCGAACGGCTTCACCTTTGTCGAAGCCTACCTCGCGCGCGGCATGCACATCGACGATTTCGCGCCCAACCTGTCGTTCTTCTTCTCGAACGGGATGGATCCCGAGTACACGGTGCTGGGCCGCGTGGCGCGCCGCCTGTGGGCGGTGGCGATGCGCGACAAGTACGGCGCCAACGACCGTTCGCAAAAGCTCAAGTACCACGTCCAGACCTCGGGCCGTTCGCTGCACGCGCAGGAAATCGACTTCAACGACATCCGCACCACGCTGCAGGCGCTGATCGCGATCTACGACAACTGCAATTCGCTGCACACCAACGCCTACGACGAGGCGATCACCACACCGACCGACGAGTCGGTGCGGCGCGCGCTGGCGATCCAGCTGATCATCAACCGCGAGTGGGGCCTGGCCAAGAACGAGAACCCGAACCAGGGCTCGTTCATCATCGAAGAGCTGACCGACCTGGTGGAAGAAGCGGTGCTGCAGGAGTTCGAGCGCATCGCCGAGCGCGGCGGCGTGCTCGGTGCGATGGAGACCGGCTACCAGCGCGGCAAGATCCAGGAAGAGTCGATGCTGTACGAACACCAGAAGCACGACGGCACGCTGCCGATCATCGGCGTGAACACCTTCCGCAATCCGAAGGCGACCGGGGTGGCGCAGAAGATCGAGCTGGCGCGGTCGACCGACGACGAAAAGCAGTCGCAGCTCACGCGCCTGGCCGAGTTCCAGCAGCGCCACGCAGCCGAAGCGCCGCGCGCGCTGGCGGCCCTGCAGCAAGCCGCGATCGACAACGCCAACGTGTTCGACAAGCTGATGGACGCGGTGCGCGTCTGCTCGCTCGGCCAGATCACCACCGCGCTGTTCGAGGTGGGCGGGCAGTACCGCCGCAATATGTAGGGTGGGTATGGCGAGAGCCATGCCCACGCGGCGATACCGGACGCGTATCACCGCGTGGGCACGGTGAACCGTACCCACCCTACTCGCTGCAGCTGGGCGTCCTCGTTTTCTTGCGCACGTCGAGCGTGGTGCGCAGCGCCGCCACCAGCTCCTGGAACTCGGGCTTGGCCAAATGCTGCACCTCGTCGAAGGCGATCAGGATCTTGCCCTTCGACGCGGCCACGACCGTGTCGACCAACTCGGGCAGGCTTGCAACGGCGCCTGGTTGGCCGGCGATTTGGCGTTGAACTCGGCCTCCGTGGTAATTACAATGATTTATTGTAATCGATGGTAATCGCGATATCAAACGGGGCAAGGACCTGTCGTGGCGCCCTCCAGCAGCACCGGCTGCCACAGCACCTGCAGCGCCGCCGGCGGCGTGCCGGCCACCAGTGCCGACAGCATCTCGATCATCTTGCCGCCGGCCTGGCTGGCTTCGGGCTGGTCGACGGTGGTGACGTTGGCGCCGACCAGGCTGTCCTCGATGCCGCCCCAGACGATCACCGACATCTCCTTGCCGACCGCGACGCCGGCATCGAGCAAGGCGCGCACCGTGCCGACCCCGGACAGGTGGTTATCGACGATCACCGCGGTCGGCCGCGGCGCACAGGCCAACAGCTGCTGCATGGCCTGATAGCCGGTGCGGCGGTCGAGCGTGTTGTCGACCAAATGGCGCGGATCGACCGCCAGCCCGGCCTTGTCCATGCAGGCGACAAAGCTGTCCTTGCGCTGGCGCGCGAAATTGAATTCGAGCGGCGCGCTGATCAAGGCGATGCGGCGGTGGCCGAGACCGAGCAGGCGTTCGGTGGCCATCCGGATCCCGGCCTCGTTGTCGTAATCGAACCAGGCGTAGGGCTGTCTCAGCTCGGTGCGGCCGTGCGCGACAAACGGGAAGCCCTGCTTGACCAGGTAGGCGATGCGCTCGTCGTGCACCAGCGTGCGGCTGACCACCAGGCCGTCGACGCGCCGTCCGCGCACCATCTGCTCGTACGAGGGCAGCTCGTTTTGCGGCGAGACCGGCGCGATGATCAGGTTCATCTTGCTCTTCTCGAGCGCGGCCGACATGCCGCCCACCACGCCGAGGAACATCGGATCACCGAGGTCGCTGGGCAGCAGCGGGTAGATGATCCCGAACACATTGGTGCGCCCCACCGCGAGGCTGCGCGCCATCGGATTGGCTTCGTAGCCGGCTTCCTTGGCTGCGGCCAGCACCCGCTCGCGCGTATTCTCGCTAACCTCGGGGTAGCCGTTCAACGCACGGCTGACCGTGGTCTTCGATATCCCGAGGGTGCGGGCGAGGCTCTTTAGATTGGTGCTCATGACTGTCGATTATATCAATCCGGCTGCGCCGCCTGGTCCACCTGGCGCTTGAAGAAGAACAGCATCGCCAGCACCAGCGTGATCGGCACCAGCGTCAGATAGAACGCGAAATGGCCGCTGAAATTGCCGAACACGTAGCCGGTGATCAGCGAGCCGGTGGTGCCGCCCAGCGCCGAGAAGATCACCAGCAGGCCGGTCATCGCCGAGTGCTGGTTCTTCGGCAAAGAGCTGAGCATGACCGAGTTGATGCCGGGGTAGATCGGCGCCATGAACAGGCCGATCAGCGGAAACAGGAAAGTCGCCAGCGGTGCGCTGGACCAGCTGATGGACGGATCGGCCACCACATCGTGGGTGAGCGGCAGCGCCAGCAGCACCACCGCGGCCATGCCCAGCACGCAGGCGTTCATCACCGGGTACCAGTTCAATTTGCGCATCACGACGCCGGCGCCCAGCCGCCCAAGCGCGAGGCAGGCCGCGAAGATGCTGGTCACTTCGACGCTCATCGCCGCCGGCAGTTTCAGGATCTCGTTGTTAAAGGTCGGCAGCCAGGTACCCACGCTCTGCTCGATCAGCACGTACAGGAAGGCGGTGATCACGAACACGCACACCAGCGGCTTGAAGAACAGCTTGAGCATGGCGGTGAAGTCTTCGACCCGGCTGCGGCCGGCCGGCAGTTGTGCGGTGCGCTCGTCGAACGGGGTCGAGAGCACCAGCACGAAGGTGAACGCGCACAGGCCGGCCAGCACCCAGTACACATGCAGCCAGCTGTGCGACTTGGGGTTCGAGGAGTCGATGAAGTAGCCGAAGATCCAGTAGGCGCTCAACACGCCGAGCATGAAGAAGCCTTCGAGCGTGTTCATGATGCTGGCGTGGTGGCGGCGGTCGGTGGCGATCAGGCCGAGCGTCGAATACACCGACACCTTGACCAGCGCGAACGACACGCCCACGCACAGGAACAGCAGCTTGGTGGTCAGGAAGGCCGGCAGCAGCGGCATCGCGACGCTGGCCGCGCACACCAGCGCCAGCCCGGCCAGCATCGCATTCTTGTAGCCGATGCGGGGAAGGAAGGACGCCACCAAAAACGACACGATCGCGATCGGCAGATCCTTGAAGCCTTCGAGCACGCTGGCGCTCGACTTGCTGACGTCGTAGTTGCCGATGATTTGCAGGATCACGGTGCCTACGCTGTTCAGCAGGATCGCGAATACAAAATAGATCAAGAATAGGGCAAGCAAGATGCGCTGGTTTTTCACACTGTCTCCTGTGTTGCTATTATTTTTTTCCGTCGCTCCCGCCTGCGCGGGAACGACGTTTTGCTTAGTAGTCTTCCAGTCGAAACGCATGCAGGCCGGGGATCACGACGTCGGCCTGGGTCAGCACTTCCGGCTTGCCGATCCCGAGCGCGAACATGCCGGCCGCCTTGATCGCGGCCACGCCGGCCACCGCGTCTTCCACCCCGAGACAATCGGCCGGCGCCACGCCGAGGTGGCGCGCGGCGGTCAGGAAGATCTCGGGATCCGGCTTGCTGTTGGCGATCGTCGCGGCGTCGACCACGTCGTCGAACGCCGCGCGGATGCCCAGGTGTTCGAGCACCGTGAAGGCGTTCTTGCTGACCGAGGCCAGGCCGATCTTCAGGCCCGCGGCGCGCACCGCGGCCAGCGCTTCGGCGGCGCCGGGCAGCAGGTCGGCCGCCGACATGGTCGAGATCAGCTGCTGGTAGTGGCGGTTCTTGGCGTCGGCCAGCGCCAGCTTCTGCTCGCGCGTGTAGCTCTTGGACGCGGCCGCGAGGATCAGGTCGAGCGATCCCATACGGTCGATGCCCTTGAGGTGCTCGTTGGCCGCCTCGTCGAACCGCACGCCCTCGGACTCGGCCAGCCGCTTCCAGGCCAGGTAGTGATAGCGCGCGGTGTCGGTGATGACGCCGTCGAGATCGAAGATGACCGCCTTGAACCTGCTCATGCCTGTGCCTCCTGTGCGGCGCGCGCGGTGGGCGCGGCGCGGGTCAATGCGATGCGCTCGCCGCGGTGCATGAAGTCGAGCGACTCGCCCTGCAGCAGCGTGTACTCGGCGTGGTCGCGCTCGACCCGCACCTGCAGCAGCGCGCCGCGGATGTGGATCTTGAACTGGTAGTGCCGCCACTGGGCCGGCAGGGTCGGCGCGAACCGCAGCGCGCCCGCGCTCGCGCGCATGCCGGCGAAGCCGTAGGCCACGCCCATCCAGGTGCCGGCCATCGCCGCGGTATGCACGCCGTAGTGCGTGTTGCCGTGGGTGTCGTCGAGGTCGAGCCGCGCGGTCTCCATGAAGTAGTCGTAGGCCTTGTCGTGGTAACCCACTTCCGAGGCGATGATGCTGAAGATGCAGGACGAGAGCGAGGAGTCGTGGGTGGTCACCGCCTCGTAGTAATCGAAATCGCGCTTCTTGTCGGCCAGCGTGAACTGGTCGGACAACAGCAGCAGCGCCAGCACCACGTCGGCCTGCTTGCAGACCTGGTGGCGGTAGATCACCAACGGATGGTAGTTCAGCAGCAGCGGATAGTTCTCTTTGGGCGTGCCGGCGAAGTCCCACACCTTCTTGGACAGGAAGCTGTCGTCCTGCTCGTGGATGCCGAGCGCCGTGTCGTAGGGCAGCGCCATGCGGTCGGCCGCGCGGCGCCATGCGGCCGGCTCGCCATCGTCCAGCGCGGCCGCCTGCGCGATGCGCGCATAGTCGGCCGGGTAGTCGCGGCGAACCGCGTCGGCCATGTCGGCGGCGAAGCGCAAGTGCATCTGCGCCATCGCGTTGGTGTAGTAGTTGTTGTTGACCAGCGCCGTGTATTCGTCCGGCCCGGTCACCTCGTTGATGCAGAAGCGGCCCTGGCGGTCGTCGCTGCCGATCCCGATCCAGATGCGCGCCGTTTCGAGCACGATCTCGGCGCCGGCCTGCGCCATCCACGCCATGTCGCCGCTCGCCTCGAGATACAGCTTGATCGAATAGGCGATGTCGGCGTTGATGTGGTACTGCGCGGTCCCGGCCGGGAAGTAGGCGGAGCACTCGTCGCCGGCGATGGTGCGCCACGGGTAGAGCGCGCCCTTCGCATGCGACATCTGGCGCGCCCGCTCGCGCGCTTTCTCGAGGCCGGCGTAGCGGTATTCGAGCAGCTTGCGCGCGATCTCCGGTTTGCTGTACAAGAAAAACGGGAAGATGTAGATCTCGGTGTCCCAGAAGTAGTGGCCTTCGTAGCCCTCGCCGGTCACGCCCTTGGCCGCGATGTTGGTCTTGCCGTCGCGGCCCACCGATTGCAGCAGGTGGAACTGGTTGAAGCGCATGCCCTGCTGGAGCGCGTCGTCGCCCGCGATCTCGACGTCGGCCTGGCTCCAGAAAGCGGCCAGGTACTGCGCCTGCCCGGCGCACAGCGCATCGAAGCCGGCCGCTTGCGCCTGCGCCAGCGCGGCGCGCGCGCGCGTCATCAGTTCGTCGCGCGGATAATCGCGCGACGAAAAATAGCAGCCGAATTTGGTCAGCCGCAGCGGCTGCGATTGCCGCGCCTCGACCTCGAACCACTGGCCGGCCGCGTCGCCCGCCTGCATGCGGCTGGAGCGCACATGGTCCGCATGCAGCGCGCTGGCGACCGCGCTGACCAGCGTGAAGCCGCTGTTGTGGGTGCGCTGCGCGATGGCCGCGAAGGCGTCGTCCTGTTCGACCCCGGCCAGCGCCAGCGCCGGCCCGGACACCGCCGAGCCGACCCGCGGGTCGTCGCCCGCCTCGAGATTGCGCACCGCGCCGTCGAGCTTCGACAGCAGGCGCACGCTGCCCGAAAAATTCAGCGGCGTGAGTTCGTACTCGATCGCGAACAGGTGCTTGTGGGTGAACGAGACCACGCGCCGGCTGCGGATCGCGATCCGCTTGCCGCCCGGCGACGTCCAGTCGAGCGTGCGCGTCAAGACCCCGGTGCGGAAGTCCAGCACCCGCTCGTAGGCATGCAGCGTCCCCTGCAGCGGGTCGAAGCGCTCGCCGTCCAGCCACAGCTCGATGCCCTTCGCGTTCGGCACGTTGAGCATGAACTGGTTGGTCTTGGCCAGCCCGAACGCGGACTCCGGATAGACGATCGGCTCGGACTCGTAAAAGCCGTTCAGGTAAGTGCCGTCGAGCGAGGTGCCGGCCGGGCCGCCGTAACCTTCTTCATCGGTGCCGCGCAGGCCGATATAGCCATTGCCGAGCGCGAACAAGGTCTCGTGCAAGAAGTGCGAGGCGGTGTCGAACCCGGTCTGGCGGATACACCAGGGGTCGAGCGGGAAAGTGTGGGGGAGGCTGTCTGGCGGCGGCACGGCAATGTCCTTAATATGCTTTTCTCGAGCTCAAACCGGTTTGGATGTCGAGCGAGTCTATTTCAAATCGGTTTGGACTGTCAATTTATTTGATGGGAGGGAAATCAGGTCTGGCGCACGATCAGGGTGGTGGGCAGCATTTCGGACTCGACCGTGTCGCCATGGATCAGGCCCAACATCTTCCTGGCCAGCAGCACGCCGCCGTCGCGCAGGTATTGGTGCACGCTGGTCAGCGGCGGCACGAAGCTGGCCGCGCCCGGCGCATCGTCGTAGCCGATCACCGACACCTCGTCCGGCACCCGCAGGCCGTGTTCGGTCAGCGCGCGGATCGCGCCCATCGCCAGCGAGTCGCTGGCGGCGAACACGCCGTCGAATACATTGCCCTTCTTCTTGAGCACCGCCGACACGCTGTCGAAACCCGACTCGAAAGTGAAGGCCTTGGGCCGGATGATGTGGACCGTGCCGGTGCCGCCCAGCGCGTCGATGAAGCCGGCGCAGCGTTCCTGGATTTCGGCGTGGTCGACGTCGCCCAGGAAGATCAGCTTGCGGCGGCCTTGCGCCATGAAGCGCTCGGCCACGCTGGCGCCGCCCTTGCGGTTGTCGCTGCCGACCACGATATAGGAGGCGCCCGCTTCCGGCGCGCCCCAGACCACCAGCGGCAGCCCGGCTTTCTGCAGCGCGCGCACCGCTTCGCCGTGCGAGCCCTGGCCCAGCAGGATCATGCCGTCGGCGCCCTGCACCGGCGCGGTGTCGGCCAGCTGCTTGGAGGTCAGCACCACGCTATAGCCGGCCGTGGTCAGTTCCTGGGTGATCCCGCCGAGCAGCTCGAGCGGATACGGGTCGGACATCGGCCGCCCCTTCATCGGCGTCATCTCGACCACCACCGCCACCGAATAACTGCGCCGCATGCGCAGGTTGCGCGCGCTGAGGTTCAGGCGGTAGCCCTGCTCGTCGGCGATGCGGCGGATCTTCTCGCGGGTCTGGGCGGTCACCAGCGGACTGTCGCGCAGCGCGCGCGAAACGGTGATCGTGGAAACGCCGGCAAGGCGGGCGAGGTCTTCCATCGTCAGCCCCGCCTCGCTCTTGCGCATCCCGATCTTATGTGCCGCCATTCGAAGCTCTGTTTAGTATTGGAAACAACTTCACCGATTCATTATGACAGATTTCCAGGCTGTGGCGAATTTAATGACATCGATAACATTTCGATTGACATCGATGTCATTTCTTGTTTCAATGACTAGCCTTTGCAGCTGTCCACGGCCGGCCTGTCCAGGAGACGGATTTAAACGATAACAAGAGAGCCCACACATGAAAAGTCATAAGCAGTTCCTGCTTTCCTCGGTCACGCTCGCTGTGCTGACCCTGATTAACCAAGCCCACGCCCAGCAAGCCGAAGCGCCCGCCGCGCCCGATACCGCCACCCGCCAGTCGAAAGACGGCGTGGCCGCCGAGATGCAGCAGGTGGTGGTCACCGGCTCGGCCCAGTCGAACGGGGTGCGCAAGATCGACGCCTCGTACTCGATCACCACCGCCACCGAGGAGCAGATCAAGCAGGCCGCGCCGAGCAGCACCGCCGACCTGCTGAAGATCGTGCCGGGCGTGTACGCCGAATCGAGCGGCGGCAATGCCGGCGCCAACATCGAAGTGCGTGGCTTTCCCTCCGGCGGCGATGCGCCGTTCGTGACGGTCCAGATGGAGGGCTTGCCGCTGTTTCCGACCCCGACCCTGTCCTTCCTCGAAAACTCCTCGCTGTTCCGGATCGACGACACGGTCGAGCGGGTCGAAGTGCTGCGCGGCGGTCCGAGCCCGATCTATTCGAACGGCCAGCCCGGCGCCACCGTCAACTTCCTGCTCAAGAAAGGCGGCGACGAGCCGGAAGGCAGCCTGCGCTTCACCGGCGGCACCGGCAATCTGCGCCGCATCGACGGCTTCTACAGCGGCAAGATCGCCGACAAGTGGTATGCCAGCATCGGCGGCTTCTACCGCACCACCCAGGGCGTGCGCGATGGCCAATTCCCGGCCGACGACGGCGGCCAGCTGACCGCTACCCTGACCCGCAAGCTCGACCAGGGCGAGCTGACCTTCTACGCGCGCACCACCAGCGACAAGAACGCCTTCTACACGGCGGTGCCGCTGGTCGCCGCCAGCAGCAACGGCGGCACGCCCTCGGCCTTCCCCGGCTTCAATCCGCTGACCGGCACTTTGCTCAGCAACGAGCTACGCAACGTCACGCTCGACGTCGGACCCGGCCAGACCGTGCAAAAGGACCTGGCCGATGGCCGCGGCTTGAAAGCGACCGTGTTCGGCGTCGACTTCAACCAGAACGTCGCGGGCTGGCAGGTCAGCAACAAGGTCAACTATTTCAGCGGCGACGCGCCGACCATCGCCCTGTTCACCGGCAACAGCCCGTTGACCATCGACGCCTATGTGAGCGCCGCCGTGAGCTCGGCCAACAGCGATGCCGGGGTGACCAAGGCGGCCGGGCGCGCCGCCACCAAGGGGACGGCCGTGTATGCCAGCGACGGCGCGGCCGTGGCGGCCGGCACCCAAGTGCTGCAGGCCGGCATCTGGTCGGTCGAGAAGAGCCTGAAGTCGGTCACCGATGAATTCCGTGTCAGCAAGGAAGTCGTGGCCGGCCACACCGTCACCGCCGGCGTCTACATCGCCGATTATTCGTCGAAGGACCTGTGGTACCTCGGCAACAGCACCCTGATGACGGCGACCAGCAACGCGCGCCCGATCAGCGTCAAGCTCGACAACGGCGTGATCGTCGCCGGCCCGAGCGGCCGCGACGGCCCCACCAACTACGCCGTCAACGCCAACTACAACGGCAACAACACTGCCGCCTATGTATCGGACGAATGGAAGATCAGCGACGTGATCCGGATCGACGCGGGCGTGCGCCAGGAGCACCAGCGCCTCAACGGCTCGCTGTCGAACCTGACCACCGGCGACACCGACAATAACCCGCTGACCGTGTACAACAACAACACGACGATGACGACGGCCGCCACCACCGGCCTGACCCGCACCGACAACGCGACCTCGTACACGATAGGCGGCAACTACAAGCTGGCCAAGGACTTCAGCATCTTCGCCCGCGCCAACTCGGGCCACGGCTTGCCGACTTTCGAAGACCTGCGCAACAACGGCACCCAGGCCAAGGTCGACAACACCACCTTGCTGCCGCAAGTGGACGTCAAGCAGTACGAGCTGGGCCTGAAGACGGTGGGCAGCCTGTACAGCGCCTACCTGACCTTCTTCCACAACGACTTCAAGGGCGTGCCTTACCAGCAGTTCCTGGCCGACGGCACCAACCTCGTCTCGGTGGGGGGCTCGACCGCCAATGGCGTCGAGTTCGAACTGGCCGTGCGGCCGATCCAGGACCTGCAGATTGCCTTGACCGGAGACTATCAGGATTCGAAGTACAAGGACTTCGGCAGCAACAGCGGCAACCGCGTACAGCGCCAGCCGAAACTGCAATACCGCCTGACGCCGACCTACCGCATTCCGCTGGGCGACAATTCGGTCAAGCTGTACGCCACCTACACCTCGGTCGGCGCACGCTTCTCGGACGTGGAAAACCAGCAGGTTCTGCCTGCCTACCGCACGGTCGACGCCGGCATCCTGACCAACCTGAGCGAGAAAGTCGAATTGCGCGTGGCCGGCACCAACCTGACCAACGAGTTGGGGCTGACCGAAGGCAATGCGCGCATCATCGGCTCGGGCGGCGGCGTCGTGTTCGCGCGGCCGATCTTCGGGCGCGCGGTGGAGGCGTCGATCATGTACCGCTTCTGACGCCACGCTGTCGTTCCCGCGCAGGCGGGAACCTATAGCGCGCGTGCTCAACATGGGTTCCCGCCTTCGCGGGAACGACGAATCCCCTGTCCCATTTACCGGCGTCTCCTCGCCGGTTTTTTTCTTTTCGCGCCCATGAAACTTTTCGCACTCTGCCTGCTGCTGCTTGCCCCGCTGGCCGCGGCCGATGACGGTTGGACCATCGCCGCCACCCGTATCGACCCCGCCAACTACCACGGCGTCACGGTGGCCAACGGCATGATCGGCCTGGTCTCCTCGAGCGAGCCGATGAAGGTCAAGGACGTGGTGCTGAACGGCGTCTACGACAGCTATGGCCGCGGCCGGGTCGACAACATCCTCAAGGGCTTCAACTTCATGAACATGACGCTCGACGTCGACGGCCGCCGCGTCGATGCGAAGGCGATCGCCAACCTCACGCAGCGGCTCGACATGCAACGCGCGCTGCTGGTCACCGAGTTCGACCTGCCCGGCAAGCTGCACGTGCGGCACGAGATCGCGGCGCTGCGCCAGCTGCCGTTCAGCGCGATCGCCAGCGTCGAGCTGCGCGCGCTGGCCGACGTCGAAGTGACCCCGGCCAGCGTGATCGAAGCACCCGACGTGCTGCGCGACGTGAAAAACCTGTACGCCCTGATCGACCGCCCGCACGCGAGCATCGGCCTGACCACCTCGGTCGGCAAGAGCCCGTCCGGCAAGCACACGCTCGCGGCCTCGACCGCCTTCGTGTTCGAAGGCGGTGAGCGGCCGGCGCTGGTGCACGAGGATTGGGACTACCAGATGCACGCCACCAAATTCACCCGCAAGCTGCAAGCCGGCGAGCGCTACGCCTTCGCGGTGGTGGGTTCGGTGATCTCCTCGGCCCAGGTGGCCGACCCGCACAACGAAGCCGAGCGCCTGACCATCTACGCCGCCCTCGAAGGCCGCGAACGCCTGCTGGCCGCCCACCTGCGCGCCTGGGACGCATTGTGGCAAGGCGACATCGTGATCGACGGCGACCCGGCGGTCCAGCGCGAGGTCCGCCTCATGCTCTACCACCTGTATGCCTTCGCACGCGAGGGCACGGCCTACAGCCTGTCGCCGATGGGCTTGTCGGGCCTGGGCTACAACGGCCACGTGTTCTGGGACGCCGAAGTGTGGATGTTCCCGGCCCTGCTCGCGCTGCAGCCGGGCATCGCCAAATCGATGCTCGAATACCGCTACCAGCGCCTCGGCGCGGCGCGCCAGAACGCCTTCAGCCACGGCTACAAGGGCGCGATGTTCCCGTGGGAGTCGGCCAGCGAGGGCCAGGAGGCAACCCCGGTGTGGGCGCTGACCGGCCCGTTCCAGCAGCACATCACGGGCTCGGTGGGCTGGGCGTTCTGGAAGTATTACGAGGCCACGCACGACCGCCAGTGGCTGCGCGAGCGCGGCTATCCGGTGCTCAAGGAGGTGGCCGATTTCTGGGCCAGCCGGGTCGAGCGCAAGGGCCCGGGCCGCTACGAGATCGGCAACGTGATCGGCGCCGACGAGTGGCAGGAGAACATCGACAACAACGCCTTCACCAACGGCATGGCGATCACCGTGCTGCGCAATGCCGCGGCGGCCGCGCGCGCGCTCGGCATCGCGCCCGATCCGGACTGGGAACTGGTGGCCGCCAACATCCCGATCCTGCGCTTCGCCGACGGCGTCACGCGCGAGAACGCCAGCTACGACGGGGTGCCGATCAAGCAGGCCGACGCCAACCTGCTGGCCTATCCGCTGGCGATCGTCAGCGATCCGGCGCGCATCGCCCAGGACCTGGCCTACTACGAACCGCGCATGGCGCCCGACGGTCCGGCCATGTCGCACTCGATCCTGGCCACGCTGTATGCACGGCTCGGGAAGCCGGAACCGGCCTACGCGCTGTTCCTCAAGAGTTACCGGCCCAACCAGCTGCCGCCGTTCGGCGTGCTGGCCGAGACCGCGGGCGGCGGCAATCCCTACTTCGCGACCGGCGCCGGCGGTACGCTGCAGGCGCTGATCTTCGGTTTCGGCGGGCTCGACATCACCGAGGCCGGCATCGTCCAGCGCAAGAGCGCGCTGCCCGCCGGCTGGAAGCGGCTGGAGATCCGCGGCGTCGGCCCCAGGCGCGAGACTTTCTCTGTCAAATGATTTCTGGTTACAAATTTTTCTGGCGCATGGGACAGATTTGACCTACGCTAAAGCTATGACTTGATTGGCAATCGATCCTGGAATGCTATATCCGGGATTTCAAGGAGTAGCTACGGTGGCGACGCTTGCATCCGTCAACTTCAACAGCCTGGCGGCATCGCTTGCCTTGGCCGAGGGCCAGGTGCAGCGCGACCAGTCGCAGGTGCGGGCAGACAGCGCCCGGCTCGGCCAGAGCCAGGCGCAACTGGTGCGCGACCAGCGCCAGCTGAGTGCGACGCAAGATCAAGGCCAAGCGCCGACGCAGGCCCCGCAAGCCCAGCTCAACGCCCAGGGCCAAACCATCGGCAAGCTGATCAACATCGTGGCCTGAGCCTCAGGCCACCCGTTTCCACCAGTGCTCCCCGGCCGCCGGCTGCCTGATGTCGAGCGCCTGGCCCATTTCGGGCGTCGCCAGCGGCACGCCGTGCGCGGCCGCCAGCGCGGCGATGCGGTCGAAGGGCTCGTGCCAGACGTGGAAGCCGAGGTCGAAGGTGCCGTTGTGGACCGGCATCAGCCACTTGCCCTTGAGGTCGAGGTGGGCCTGCAAGGTCTGCTCGGGCTGCATGTGGACGTCGGGCCACATCTTGTCGTAGGCGCCGGTTTCGATCAGCGTCAGGTCGAACGGGCCGTACTGCTCGCCGATCGCCTTGAAGCCGTCGAAATAGCCGCTGTCGCCGCTGAAAAACACCCGCACGCCGCGGTAGTCGATGACCCAGGACGACCATAGCGTCGCATTGCCGTCGCTCAGGCCGCGGCCCGAGAAATGCTGGGCCGGCGTCGCCACGAAGCGCACCCCGCGCAGGGTGGTGCTGCCCCACCAGTCGAGCTGCTGCACCTTGGCCGCGCCGATGCCCCATTTGATCAGGCGCTCGCCGACGCCCAGCGGGGTGAGGAAATACTCGGTCTTGGGCGCCAGTTGCAGGATCGAGTCGCGGTCGAGGTGGTCGTAATGGTCGTGCGAGAGGATCACGGCCTTGATCGGCGGCAGCTCGTCGATGCCGATCGGCGGCGCGTGAAAGCGCGAGGGACCGGCCCACTGCACCGGCGAGGCGCGCCGCGAAAACACCGGATCGGTCAGGAAAAACTCGTTGTGCAGCTTGAGCAGCACGGTCGAATGGCCGAGCCGGAACAGGCTGGGGTCAGGCGCATCCAGCAATTGCGCGCGAGTGAGCGCTCGCACCGGAATCTCGCCGGCCGGCACGCTCTCGCGCGGCTTGGCCACCAGCGACTTCCAGACGATGTCCAGGGTCTCGGCGAAACCGGCGCGCTGGACCGGCGCCGCGTTATGGAATTTGCCGCCGCTGTAGCGCGGCGAAGTGGCGAGGTCTGCCGCGTTGTCGGCGCTCAAGGTCGAGGTGGTCATGCGCATGCTCCCGGTCTGAATACTGCTAAAAATGAAATGTACACTACACAGTGTAGTTTCAATCGATCCAAAAGTAAACTACCCGGTGTAAAATAACTGCATGAACGCTCCACAACGCCTGACCGACCGCAAACGCCTGGCCATCCTCGATGCCGCCGCCGAGGAGTTTCGCGCCTTCGGTTTCGAGGCGACCAGCATGGACCGGATCGCGGCCAAGGCCGAGGTGTCCAAGCGCACGGTGTACAACCACTTCCCGAGCAAGGAAGACTTGTTCGCCGAAACCCTGGTCCAGCTGTTCGACGAGATCGCCGGCCGCATCGAGCTGGCCTACCGCGCCGACGTGACGCTGCGCACCCAGCTGCTGGAACTGATGCAGCAGAAAATGCGCATGATGACCGATCCGAATTTCATCGACGTGGCGCGGGTGGCGATTGGCGAGGCCATCCATTTCCCCGAGCGCACGCGCAAGGTGGTGGCGCGGCTCGGCGAACGCGAGGAAGGCTTGACGGTGTGGATACGCGCGGCCCAGGCCGACGGCAGGCTGAAGGCTGGCGACCCGGTGTTCGCCGCCGCCGTGCTGCAGGGCCAGGTCAAGGCGGCGGCGTTCTGGCCGCAGGTGACGATGGGCATGCCGCCGCTGACGCCCGAACAGCAGGCGCCGGTGGTGGACGCGGCGGTGAGTATGTTCCTCGCTTACTTCGCCGAGGCAAAGCACGCCGCGTAGACCGGCGGCATGGTGGTCGACACGGTTTGCCAGCTGTCGCCCGCGTTCCCCGACAGCCAGACCCCGCCGCTGGTCGAAGCCATCAGCAGCGTGCGGCCATCGTCCGCCACCGCCAGGCCGTGGCGATACACCAGGTCGTAGCAGTGCTCTTGCGGCAGGCCCGCGCGCAACGCGGTGAAGCTCTTGCCGCCGTCCTTGGTGCGGGTGACCGCCAGCGCGGCGCCGACCGGAATCCGGCGCTGGTCGGCCTCGGCGGGCGCGAACCAGGCGGTGTCCGGATCGCTCGGGTGGGCCGCCACCGCGAAGCCGAAACTCGACAGCGGCGCACCCTTGATCTCGTCCCAGCGCTTGCCGCCATTGGCCGAGCGCCACATCCCGTTGTGATGCTGGCACCACAGCGCATCGGGGCTGCCGTCGCAACGCGCCACGCGGTGCGGATCCTGCACCGCCTCGTTTTCGTTGAGCTCGGGCGGCATGTAGTCGGCCCGCATGCCGCTCGAGGACACGGTCCAGCTGTCGCCGCCATCTTCGGTACGCCACACGCCGCCGCAAGACACCGCGACCAGCACCCGGCGGCTGTCGCGCGGATCGACGCAGATGCTGTGGATGCCCGGCACGTCGTAGCCGCCGCCGAACCATTCGGCGCGCTGCGGCACGTCCCACAGCGAGCGCAGCAATTCCCAACTGGCGCCGCGGTCGCGCGAGCGGAACAGGCCGCCCGGCAGGGTGCCGGCCCACAGCAGGCCCGGCTGGTCGGGGCCGCCGGCCGCCATCGCCCAGATCAGCTTGTTCGTCCACTCGACCTTGTCGGCGCTGTCTTCCGGCTTGGGCGGATAGGCCGGCGCGGCGATCTCGGTCCAGACCTCGCTGCCGGCGTCCTTGCGGTGCAGCTTGACGCCGAAGTGGCCGAGGTTGAGCGCCGCGTACAGCGCGCCGTCGCGCGGGTCGGCCAAGGTGAACGAGACCGGCTCGCCGAGGAAATGGCTGGCGCCCAGCTCCCAGCGCTCGCCGCTGCGCGACAGTTCGAACAGGCCCTTGCGGGTCGACAGGTAGGCGCGGTCGCTCATTATCTTCATCCTCCGGAAAGTGCTTGCATGATGTAGACCATGCTGCCGGGCAGCAGCGGGTCGTCGAGGCGGGTATGGTCGGTACAGCGGCGTCCGTCGATGAAGATGGCGACGTTGGCGCGCAGGTGGCCTTGCTCGTCGAGCACATAGCCGCGCAGGGTCGGATTGATGGCGAACGCGCTGTCCAGGCCGGCGCGCAACTGCGCCGCGCCGGTCTCGACCTGCGGCAAGGTGGTGAAACGCGCAAGCTGCTGGGTGAAGATCAATCGCGCCATGGCATTCGGATGTGGACAGGACATCAACAGGGCAGGCGCCGATTTTAGGCCTAGAATGGGGGCGTGTCCACCAGCGGAGTCCAAGCATGCCGATCCAGCCCCATGAACTCGCCGCGCTGATGCATGAAGTCGAAGTGGAAGACCCGATCGACTTCGCCGACTTGCCGTTCGCGGAGGATGAATTGCGCCAGCTGGTGGCCGCGCACCTGTGCGAGATGGCCGGCGCAATGGAAAACTTCAGCACCGAGGACCGGCTGATGACGCTGCTGGCGGTGTCGGCCAAGCTGGTGCTGGAAAACCTGGTGCTGCACCTGCAGCTACTGCGCCGCCACGGCTTGCCGGTCAGCGACAGCGTGCAAGGCTTGCTGAGCCGCCTGCGCAAGCCCTGAGATTAAATAGGGTCGGAGTCGAATAAATAGGGTCAGAGTCGAATTAATTCATGAATCTCGAATTAATTCGACTCTGACCCTATTTATTCGACTCCGACCCTATTTAATCGCAGATCAGACACCGCGCTGCACCAGCTGGCCCAGCATGTTGACCATGGTGAGCAGCACCGAGCCGCAGCGCTTGAGGGTGGCGAAGCGGCTGTCCTCGGCCGCCACCGGCGCGCGGTAAGGCGCGGCGTACAGCTTGCGTTCGACGATGCGTTCGAGGTTCTGGCCGTGCCAGTGAAGCTCGAACGGCGTCGGCTGCACGCCGCCGGCCAGGCAGTCCTCGAGCGCGATCGCGCGGATCGTCGCCGCATCGCCGCGCGCCTTGGTCACCTGCGGCCTGAGCATCGCCAGGTAGTGGCGCGCGTTCGACAGCGCGGTCCAGTCCTGGATGCCGATGTGGCCGGGAATGATGCGGCTGCGGCCGCGCCGCTGCAGGCGCACGATGGCCTCGTCGATCAACTCGGGCACCGAGGCGCCGATGTAGGCGATGTTGCCGACGATGTTATCGGCCGCGAACAGCAAGTCGGCGTCCGCCACCTCGATGCCCAGCGAGCACATGGTCTTGCCCGGGTTGTGGAACAGCTCGAGCGTGTGGCGGCCCCAGGCCAGCGTCAGGCGCTGGTCGACCACGGTGGTGGGCGCGACCAAGGTCTCGCCGGACTGGCCGTTCTTTTCCATGTAGGTGTACAGGAACAGGCGCTGGGCGATGATGTCCGCGCCCGGGAACAGCCGGACCCCGGCCAGGTGATCGCTGTGGCCGTGGGTCAGGATAGTCGCTTCGACTCGCTTGCCGAGGGTGGTTTCGAGGTAGTCGCGCATGGCGCGCGCCTCGCTGTCGGCGGCCAGCGCATCGACCAGCAGCACGCGCGGGCCGTCGATGAAAGCGGTGGCCAGCGATTCCAGCGTGTCGCCGCGAAACAGCAGGATGTCGGTGTCGATTTGTTCGATGCGCATGGCGGTGTCCTCGGATGTCATGGCTGCATGGTAGGCATCCGGCGCGCTTGCGACAAACGAAAGCTTTTGCTTGTCAGGTGAATAAAAGTATTCTGATTTACCATGGCGGATGTCGACATGTGGACGGAGCCCCACCGATGGTTGCAAGACATAACCCGCCGCTGATCGCGGCCCGCAGTTTCGAGGCGGCCGCGCGTCACAAGAGCTTCCTGAAAGCCGCGCAGGAATTGAACGTGACGCCGACCGCGGTCAGCCACCAGGTCAAGCGGCTCGAGGATTACCTGGGCCAGGCGCTGTTCGTGCGCCTGAACCGCGCGGTCGAACTGACCGAGGCGGGCACCACGCTGGCCTACAAGCTGAGCGATATTTTTGCGCGCCTGGACCAGGCGCTCGATCCCGAGGTGCACCGCGCGCGCTCCGAAATCCACATCAGCGCGATGCCCTCGCTGGCCGCCAAGTGGCTGGCGCCGCGCCTGCCCGGCTTCGAGGCGCGCTATCCGCAATGGGCGGTGCGGCTGGAAGTGGCCGACGAGCTGGTCGACTTCAAGACCGGCCATGCCGACCTGGCCTTGCGCTACGGCGCCGGCAAGTATCCGGGCCTGCATGCGCGGCTGTGGATGCCGGCCAACGTGTTCCCGGTGTGCAGCCCGGCGCTGCTGGCGCGCCTGCCGCTCGACAAGCCGGCCGACCTGCGCCACCACACCCTGATCCACCACGAAACCTCGGAGCGGCCGGGCAGCCCGCCGCATTGGCGCGACTGGCTCAGGCCG
>Ga0193702_1000175_pt1 | contig 25413 bp, 20 predicted proteins | sample U3a1metaG_FD_143060 | JGI IMG/M metagenome (GOLD analysis project Ga0193702, IMG submission 143060) | Soil microbial communities from a riparian zone of the East river system, Colorado, United States - U3a1 | ecosystem: Environmental > Terrestrial > Soil > Riparian zone | place: USA: East River... | reverse complement strand
CTAAATTTATATACAATTAGTATTGAAAGCTCTAAGGGGTTTCCAGCAAATAGCTAATTACTGTTTACAAAATTGAGTAGGAATTAATATAAACAGGCCCAATAAATTTTATTTATAATACAACTTTTGTATTTCTAGTTCTAAAGAAAAGAAAAAGAAAAAAGAAAAGAGTTGTTAAACCTATTTTTTAATTTTAGAATTATTAACCCTTGCTCTGTCGTTAGAACTCTCGCTTGCGCAGCGACGACCATGTGTTACACAGTCTGGGTAACCCACGGTAACCGTGGGTAACCCACGCTAACCGATGGTAATGATTGAGGTTCGCCCTTGCTCTGTTGTTCTTATTTGTACACTTGCGTTTTACTCTTGCATTTGACTCTTGCATTCGGTTACCGTCGGTTACCGTGGGTTACCCAGGGTTACCCACTCTGGCATTTGATGCAAAGCAATTGTGCAAAGCAAATGTGCAAAGCAAATGTGCAAAGCAATTGTGCAAAGCAATTGTTGAATACTAAAAATAAGAATACCCACTTGCGCACCCGAACAGCCAACAGCAAGGCTTCCCTGCTTGTGAGGTTCGGCTTTTAATACTTATTTTAGTAAAAATCAGAACTAAAGGGCAAAAGTAGGAGAAGAAAAAATTGTATAACCATCTTTAAACACCTTTCCAGTATTAATATAGTTGCAAATACTAGAGACAGAGGCTAAACCAATAGCTTTACCTCCTTCTCTGTAACTATTAAATGGATATCCTGGTATTTCTTCACCATCTTTGTAAATATGTAAGTTATAACCCTTTATGCTGCCTTGTGTATAGGCATGTTCTTTACTCAATATAAGTGGCTTTTTTTAGAATAGATATTAAATGGGGGTTCTATTTCAAAAAGAGCATTTATTTCTTCTATATCAATAAAATCGATAATGTTTGAGAAATATCTCTTAGAACTCTTGCCCTGTTGTTCTTATATTTATCCTCAGATGAGGAGATTAACCCGATGCGCCAACAGACAGGCTCCCCCTGTTGCCTTTGCTTGCAATAGTAAAAGCAAACCTTGCTTCCATTGTCCCTGTGTTACACACTCCCATTGTCCCTGTGTTACAAAGTCTCGGTAACCGTGGGTAACCCACGGTAACCGTGGGTAACCCACGGTAACCGAGGGTATTGAGTGAGTTATTAAATTTAGCCAGTGCCTAGTGGAAAAGCCCAATAGGTAAACTCTAGCCTCGCCTCTTTTGCATATAAGGCCTCTGTTGCTCTCTTGTTTACACAATTGCGCTCGGTTACCGACGACTCTTGCTCGGTTACCGATAAGCTGCGAGCAATATTTGCTTTTCATTTCTTATTTTTATTATAAGAATCAAAACAAGCTTTGCTCTTAGCTTCCTCTGTCTTCTAGAATAGAACTCGGTCAGCGACGATTGCTGTTCCTTTCGTTCTTATTTTGTATTATAAGAATAAAAACAACCTCTGTTGCATTTGCGAAATGACAAGCAAATGTTGCTCTTAGCTTAAGGCAAGAGTGGGTAACCCACGCTGTTCTATTCTACTTTTGTACAAAGAACGAGTTCTATTCTACTTTTTTAGTCGGTTACCGAGACAGGGCAACAGTCGGTGTTCTATTCTACTTTTTTACTCGGTTACTCGGTTACCGAGAGAAAGAGCAAGAGTCGGTAACCGAGCACAAGAGGCAAGGCAAGAGTTTACCTATAGGTGTATGCCACTAGGCACAGGCTAAAACTAATCACGCAACAGCAAGGGCGCCGCGTTTTATTAAAAATAATATTTTGTTTAAAAACCAACCCAAATCAGTATAATCTAGGCCACTAGTTTTAAAAAATAGTGTAAAAAAATCTAAAGGTCTTATCTTAAGATCACAGAATTTAATTAAGCTATATGTCAGAGCTTAAAAAAAAAAGGTAACATGACAAAGTTAATTTACATAGTTTAATAATTTGGTTATAACTCTTTGCTAACCACCTATAAAGAAGGCCCAGCCGCTTACTACTAGCTAGCTTTTGCCCTGTAATACTAACTTTTAGATAGATAGGTTTTTATCTGAACCTCGATGAATAGGGTGGCTTTTTTCAATATTTAGCAAAGGTCAATTATAAAAAAAAAACAAAAAAGGTTATTGTTAATTATAAATTTATCAATAAGAGCATATACAAAAATAAAAAAGAAAGAAGCAACATTAGGTAGGGGTCAGCTATATCGTAAATTAACTCCTGGGTTAAAAGGTGATGTTACTGCCCTCAGAACCGTACGTGACAGTTTTCCGTCATACGGCTCGCCAAAAACAAAAATAATTCCACAAAGGGGTCTTTCCCTCGTCAATTAGTTTGATTAAATAATTTAATTCTTTGTCCACTGTCTGTGTGTCTCGGTAACCGAGTGTCTGTGTGTCTGTGTGTCTGTGTGTCTCGGTAACCGAGTGACTGTGTGACTGTGTGACTCGGTAACCGAGTGACTTAGTGTTTTAATATCATTAGAGTTTAATTTTCCTTGGTGCAGTAAATCGTGATGGTATTGACATAATGGGATTTGCATTCTCAAGAACCCACCTCTTCATTGTGAGTATGTTGATTCACCAGTTCGTATTTTTAGTCTCACATCCTTAACCGATCTCATATGATGCATCTCAACTTTTGTTTTAGATGAACATAGTGCACAACTCATATTTGCAAACCTTTGAGTCATAGTATGAAGGTTTGTACCTGATAATATTTTATCTAGAGAGTCTTTTTTCGTTCAGATAGGACGATCTAATTTTGTAGTCATGTTTCACTTTCATGCTTTTTTCACTGTATAGCTCTGTGTCTGAGTTTGGGTCTTTTAAATTTTTACCGAAAATAAGGAAAACTTTTCTCATGGTTTTTAATTTGTATTTAAGGGCTAGGGTTATAGCGCATGATTGTGCATATATCCACCCGATTTTTCTTAAATGAGAATAATTACTTGCGAAGGAGTCAAAATTGAGAGTTCCTATAATTCTAGTGTTGTAGAAAGATAGTATTTCATAATGGCTTAGGTTCACTAGATCTCTCCTGCTTTTGGCATACAGAGTCCCTAGGTGATTTCTTCTAGCAAAACCTAGATTAATCATCTTTTGGGTTAGTTTTTCTAGTGGAGTTAAGACCGATAGTCTTCTTAGGTGTCTACTTTTAATTTTTAATTTTATTTCGTCTAGGGTTCCTTTGGCTCTTCGGACAGGAGCTATAATGGTACCTCTTTGTATAATATGAGCGCCCAGGAATTCAAATCCGTCCTTAACATTTGCGATCGTTGTTTTAGAAGCGTTCAGTTCCAGTTGTAAGTGGTTCTTTAGGAAATCACTTATTTTCCTTTTGATTGTGAAGGCCTCTGTTTGGCTACTGATAAGTAGTAACAGAAAGTCATCCGCATATCTAACATAAAGAAGCCGTCTAAATTTTGGGTCTTGAGTGTATTTGGCAGGCATATTAATCCTTCGTTTAAGATGATTAGCTCTTAGGATATGATTCTTTGTCTTGTATCTGCTGGACCCCAATGAGTGGTATTTAGGATTAACTTTTCTTGCCTTTCCTATATCGAAGCTTTTCTTTAATTTGTCACAGAATGAATCCAATTCATGTAGAACAATATTACTTAATACAGGGCTAACGATACTTCCTTGTGGAGTAGATTGGTGAGAAGGTATTAATTTTTTACCTAGCATAGCAGGGTTAATTAAATATTTTTTTATCAGCTCTAAAGTTCTGTGACAGGATATGTGTTGCGATAGTAGCTTCATTATCTTCTCGTGTGGAATTTTATAAAAACATTTAGAGATATCTCCATTTATTACCCAGGTATAAGTTCCACCTTGGATGTGTAATTGTTTTAGGGCTGTGTGTACCCCTCTTTTAGGTCTAAATCCATGGCTATTTTCTGAGAATTTAGGTTCATAGATCGACTCTAATATAAGGGCTATTGCCTTTTGTACAATTTTCTCTCTGGGGCTGGCTATACTAAGAGGTCTTTCTCCTGTTTTACCAGTGCCTTTGGGGATCATGATTCGCCTTGTAGGGGTGAAATTAAATTTCCCTTTAATAAGACCCTCACTAAGTTTAGTGAAAAAGTCCATAGAGATACCATCTAGTGTTTCTTTAGTTACACCCCGTGTCATATTACCTGGCTTACCTTTAATCATTAGGTAGCATGTGATAAGGAAATCTCTGTTTGATAATATGTGAATTAAATCATTATGTTTTCCTGATTGTGAGTTCTTTGTGTTTAACTGTTCACGTATTCAACTATAAACAGGAGTAGTCGCACGTTCATTTAATTCTGTTTTCGCCTTCGCCCTTCTTGGCGGGGTTATTAAATTATTTGAGTCAGGTCCGGTACTAACTCCTCTTGAGTAACTCAAGTTCCGTTTAAAAGTCTTTGGTTCGGTTAACTTATGTTTTCTGTCTCCCTTTCCTCTCTCGGTATTTTTCCCGGTGGTGGTACTATGGAGACTCCGAGTCCGCTTGCTAGCTGGGCTAGTAGAGGCGGTTACTTCCCTTGGTTTGTAATGTTTGAATTTGTCTTTATTTAGGAACTTGCACCAATTTTCTAGATCTAGGATCTTTATACTTCATATATGAATACCGTCTATTCCGTTGAGAACCTTTTTCACCACATGCATTAAAAAAGGTAGAATAGATAGCAGCCGACATATTCGGCTTAGGACTGCTAGGGGATACTGCGCCCGGTTTGATGTTTCAAGTTTGTCATCCTTTCCATGTAAAGCACCTCCTCTTATACTACACGCGGGGCCGACCGCACTAGCGAATAATTCTATCGATTGCTCACTTCCCAAGTAATTTATTAGATTTCATGGTATTACCGATAGGAGGCAGATTATTTTCTCAACGAAATCTGTTTGTTCAAACATACCGTCACAAGGCGCACCATGAGTATATCTTATTAACCATCCATTGTTAACATCTCTCATAATCATTTTTGTTATAAACAAGTACCACCCTTATAATTTTTGTTTTTTTTTTTGTTTTTTTATATAAGGTCTCTCTAGATAACTTTAAAAAAAGTTAAGTAGGTTGTGGTGCAGAATAAATTGTGTATCGTCCCCCAATTATTTTACCAGTACCAATAGTAGTCTAGCTGCTATACTAGTTCATGAATACCCAATAGCTTCCATTGCATCGCCGTAAGTTGTGAAAGGTTGAGAATTTAATAATACTCCATTATCATATACCCAAATCTTTCGTTCTTTAACTAAACGAGCAAAAGCTTGTGCTAAATTAACGTGTCGCATTTCTGGAGTCAGTGCCACTGGTAAAGTAAGTTCTAATACTTTATTTATAATTACTAAACTAGGGGGACTAACTTTGTTTATGTTAGTAGTATATCGTCCATTGTTGATGTATTTAGCAATTTAAGATACTAAATTAAAACCTTCTTTCAAGTAAAAATAACCTAATTTATGTAAATGTAAAGCAATACTCCATAAATAAAAATCAATTCTTATACGAGTTTGAAAAGGCATATCTAGTAACAAGAACATTAAATAATCATATAATGCATCGATGTTAGTAATAGATATCACAGATACTGTTTTGTTTGAATGCAACGTATTAGACACAACAAGGGGCGCACTATTTATACTAAAGGTAAATCCTAGAGGTAAAGATCGTAAATACAATGCAATACCTTGAAGTACCTTTAAGCTTTTTGTATGTTGACCTATTTGGAAGTATGGACTTAAGTTTTTAAACCCAAAAGTTCCTTCTCCTTAAATGAATCCTAGTAATCAATAAGGATTTACTTTGAGAGTTGGAATTAATGAGTAGTTGAATACTGTTCGGCTAGAGTTCAGATTATTCTTAATACTATTAGCTCACTCTAGTTTTGTATTAGATACTCTTGTAGTGTTAGTGCTAGATAAAAAAAATTACCACTAATTTAAAATCAAGATAATCTAATCATTTAGTAGTAAAAAGATTATAATTGTCTAATAAAGGTATTAATACTTTTTGCCTATCACTAATATTAGTAATTGAAAATAAGCAATTTGAACCATGAACACTAACATTTCCCACCCCTAAAAACTCTTTGATTTTATATAGGATAGCAATATCATCGATATGTAATCTTATACGAAATATTGCTCTAAGTAATGACGATCAAGAAAAACTTGAAAATTTCCTTCTCCATCAATAAAACCTGATAACCAAAGGGAAAATTGATTTCGATCCATATTCGCGGGTACTTTTCTATTGAAGATTTTGTAAACTAAAGGTACAACACTTAAATTATTCTTCTTGTTATCAACCATTATTTTGGCTGATCGGACTATATTATCTCTCTTATCTGATCTGATTTGAGAGCTCTACGTGTAGTCTCTGAGGATCCTACTAAAAAGAATAGTTTTCTTCTGTTGGTTACCTGCTGATTGCACAATCTTTAGGATTTTTACTCCTTTACCACTTCCACCCTTTTCTTACTTTGCTCTAACCAAAAGGCCTTTGTCTGGGTAACCCACGGTAACCGATGGTAATGATGGAAACGGTCCATAGGAGCACCTAAAGCTCTAAAGGTGTTCCAGCATATAGTAGAGTTTAAAGAACACAATAAGAGTTATTTTTATGTTCTAAACTATTAAAAGCAAAATCAACATTGGGTGTATAATGCATAGCTAAGAACGCTCCCGTTAAAATTTGTATAATTAAACAAATAGCTAATAAAGAACCGAAATTCCATAAGTAACTAATGTTAGTCGGTTGAGGAGAATCCACTAAATAAGAATTTAATAATCTAAGTAGAACGTTTTTTTTTAATAATCTCATCTATTATTTTGTATTATTATATTTCTATTTTTATTTATTTTCTGACTTAGATCTCTGGGCCATAGCCATTTAATTTAGTCTATAGCTTTCGGTATGTATCTCATATTCCTTAAGCTTAAGGTATTTTTAATTTGAATTTCTTGTGCATATATGGCCTCTTGTGCTCTTTCTCGGTAACCGACTAAAAAAAGTAGAATAGAACTCGTTCTTCGTAGAATAGAACACCGACGACTCTTTCTCTGGGTAACCCACGGTGCGCAAGCGAGAGTAACCGACTAAAAAAGTAGAATAGAACTCTTTCTCGGTAACCGAGTACAAAAGTAGAATAGAACAGCGACGACTCTTGTTTACACAATTGAGCTCGGTTACCGACGACTGTTGCAACTCTGGCCTGAAGCTAAGAGAAACATTTGCTTTTCATTTCTTATAATAATAAAAATAAGTGTTCTAACGACAGAATTGAACTGTTGCCTGTTGCCTTTTGCCTGTTGCCTGTTGCCCTTCTTCTAGAATAGAACGGCGAAAAAGCAAGGGCCTTCGTTAGAACAGCGAAAAAGCAGGGCCTTCGTTAGAACAGCGAAAAAAGCAAGGGAAGCAATTGGAACCTAGAGCAAAGGTTGTTTTTACTTTTGCCTGTGCTTTGCACAGGAACTGTTGCCTGTTGCCTGTTGCCTGTAGTTCTGATTTTGACTTTGTAAAAAATAAGTATTCAAAGGCGCAGTTTTATTATTGACCTATTGGGTTGGCTACATACTACCACTAGGCACTGGCTAAAAATAATAACGCAATCATTACCATCGGTTACCGTGGGTTACCCAGACTGTGTAACACATGGTCGTCGCTGACCGAGTTCTAACGAAAGAGCAAGGGCCGCTTTTATCGTCTTATTTGAAGACTAATATCAGAACAACAGGGCAAAAGGCAAGGGGCGTAGGTAACAAGCGAGTAAGGCAAATGTGAAATGAACTTTTGCCCGCCGCGCCTTAGCAACCTTTGCTTTTTACTAGCGCAAGAAAAGGCAACAGGGAAGCCTTGCTGTTAACGGTTCGGGTGCGCAGTGTTTACTCGGTTACCGAGTGTAAACAAGAGTATTCTGATTTTAACATTTGCTTTGCACATTTGCTTTGCCAATTGCTTTGCATCAAATGCAAGAGTGGGTAACCCACGGTAACCGACGGTAACCGAATGCAAGAGTCAAATGCCAGAGTCGGTAACCGAATGCCAGAGAAAAATGCAAGAGTGGGTAACCCACGGTAACCGACGGTAACCGAATGCAAGAGTGGGTAACCCACGGTAACCGAATGCCAGAGTAAAAATGCCAGAGTGGGTAACCCACGGTAACCGAATGCAAGAGTCAAATGCCAGAGTCAAATGCCAGAGTGGGTAACCCACGGTAACCGAATGCCAGAGTAAAACGCCAGAGTAAAAAAAGAACAACAGAGCAAATGTGAAAAGCAAATGTTGCGGGATAATTACTTTTTCATTTGCAAATAAAAACAAAAAAAGCCCTTCCAGAGATAAGGACCCTCCTCTGATTCGTTAAATTAGGAAACTAGAGGTAACAAGGTATTGTACTAGTATAAAGTTTCAGATTAAAAACTAAATAAAATTTCTTTTAAACAAAGACCTAATTATTAAGCTTTATTGTAGACAAGGGGGATAATTAAATTACCGCGCCTTAATTTCAGTTTTGTTTGTTTTTGTGTGTATACATTCATTTTGTAAGGAAACCTAATTCTCTTTATTAATTTCTTTATCTTACCCACAAAACCTCAGTTAGAACTAAATTAAATTATAAATTAACTAAAAATCTTATTTTTATTTTTAGAGTTATTTTTATTTTTAGAGTTATTTTTAGAGTTATTTTTAGAGTTATTTTAAAACTAAGAATAACAGGGCAACAGGGGTACCCTTGCTGTTGGCGCTTCGGCTTATCGTCTTATTTGAAGACTAATATAAGAACAAAAGAGGTTTTTGTTTGTTTATTCTTATAATCAAAATAAGAAATGACAAGCAATCGTCGGTGTTCTATTCTACTTTTTACTCTCGCTTGCGCACCGTGGGTTACCCAGAACGAGTTCTATGCTAGAAGACAGAGGAAGGTGCGAGCAAAGGTTTTTGTTTGTTTATTCTTATAATCAAAATAAGAAATGACAAGCAATCGTCGGTGTTCTATTCTACTTTTTACTCTCGCTTGCGCACCGTGGGTTACCCAGAACGAGTTCTATTCTAGAAGACAGAGGAAGCTAAGAGCAAAGGTTTGTTTTTAGTTTGTTGTTTTATTTTCTAGATGTTTTAGTATTAAATTAATACTTATTCTATATTACCTTTATTAAGTATAATAGGTCTAGTATCTACAAATTTATTTGAATTATCAAATATTAAGGATCTTTTTTGATTATTGATCATTAATGTATAAATTTCAGGTATTATTTTTATATTACCATCGGAGATATTTCTATACCATTTATCTTGTTTAATTTCAAGATTTGTATCTTTATTCAATAAAAGTTTTAATTGATTAAATGAAACTGGATTTTTTAGTCCTTTAACTTTAACATATTCATCAGAAGGCGTTATTCCACCGTAAACTTTAGGTGCTAAATATATAGCATCATCGAAAATGTGCTCAAGCTTCATTTTACCTAATTCAGGGCCAATAAATTTAGGATCTAAAGCTTTATCTATATCTATAGAATCAGTATCAGAGTAATATAAATTAAAATCATTTCTAGTTTAAATTTTACTCATATGGATTCTAGCGCAAGCAGTAACAGCAGCTTAAATAGCTACTGATAAATTAAGACTTCTTTTTTCTGAGTCTAAATTCCAATCATAATCATCAAAGAATGAAACTAATTCCTTACCATTTTTTAAATCAATAACGTTTGTAATCACTCTTTGAGTATTTAATTTTAAAGTTTCTTCTTTAGCTATAATTAAATGACTTTCCATTTTTGGATTCATACCAAATCTACCATATAAAGTATTTAATAATAACTTAGATATTATATAATCAGGACTATTGCTTGGACTATTAACTTTAAAACTATAAATAAAATCTACATATTCACTAAAAATATTAGATTCTTCAAATAAATATCCGCATAAGATTTTGAACTTATACCCATATTTTTTAGCATTAAAAATCTCTTCGGAGAAATAAGTACCAGTCCAAGTACCTACTGGTGCTACAGTTCTATAACCGTCTTTACTTTTTAATCTAGTTTGAAGTAATGGTATTTTCATAGCCTTAGGTGCTTCTACCTCAACTTTAAAGAAACCAAATAGCTTATTCAATAAGTTATATCCAGAACCCGGTCCAATTAAATAAATATCCCCTTCAAATAAAGTAGGAGCTCCCACAGGCATATTAAAATATTTCATAGCTGCTGGGTATAAATAATTTACATCATATCTATATATTTTTTCTCCTTTGTTAGGGAAAGGTTTATAAACATCCACGGCTCCTCCTGTATAACCTTCTTTCAGTTGATTAAATAAGTTACCGTCGATTATAGGAATTTTATCCTTTTTAATAAAATTAGATCTAAATATTGCAAAGGCTAGAGAAGATAAAGTAGGATATTTTACTACATCTAACCTAAACTTTTCGAAAATATTCTTTTTAAGTTTTTCTATTATTTGATATAAAGTCTTACAATCTTGCTCACAATATTTTATAGTCTCATCTCTAAGTTTCCATTCTCCTTTACCTTTACCTGTGTAACAGAGAGAATACTTAAAATAATCTTCATATGAAATATTATTACAATTAAAATATTTATAAGCTGGAACTGTACCTCTATAATCCAAAGAAATGTTACTATCATTAACAAAAGAATAAGGAAAGAAACCTTTATTTTCAATATTAAAATTTATTGCTAATTTGGATAAAGAAATTGGCAACAATAAATAAGAATCTCTAAAGAATAAACTTAATTTAGTATTATTGAATTCAAATGCAAACTTTAATTCAATTATTCTACCATCTCTTATGATTGGTTTAATAGGGAGAATAGTTAATTCCGAGATAATTCTTAATAAAAATATAGCATCGAAGAATGAGAAATTATGAATATATACTTTATATTTATCGTATTTAGGTCTCATTAAATGTTTTAAGGAAGATATTAACATATCATCAGAATTTTTATAATCTAATAAATAAAAGGAAATAGTTTCTGTTCCATCATATATAGATATACAATAGGGACTCATAATTCCATCTATGGTTCTAGTTTCTAAATCCATAGTTACAAAGGTTTTACTTAAAAAATCATTACTAATTAGTTTAGGAATATACTTTGTTTGTTTCTGAATCTTTTTAACTATTAACTTTCCATCTATAAAGATATATTCTTGATTTTTGATTTTTCTTATAAAAGAATTTAATTCCCTGTTTCTAGTATAGTATCAGTAAACTCCAAATTTGATTTATCTTTAAATTTTAAAGAAACATTTAAATACTTATCTAATATTTCGATATGATAATTAATTTTAGATTTATGCTTTTTAACTAAGGCAAAGGATTCGGATTGAACTATTACTTTCGTTAGAACACCCCCATTTAAAAAAATCCATAGTTTGTGGTAAATTAAAACCTTTAAAGTTAATAGAATTAGATTGATTTTTAATTCTAGAAGTATATTTATTTAATCTAGACATTTGTACAGAACCAGTACTTTCTTTTTCACTTTTTGTTATTATTTTATAAGTATATAATATGTGACTTAGATTCAAGGATCTATAATCTTCATCTCTTAAATTTCAAAATTCTATAAATATATCTATTAAATCATTAAGTTCATCTAATTTTACTGTTTGAAGATAAGAAATAGATCTAGTATTATTATTATTTATTTTAATTTTAAATTGTATTAAGATTAAAGTATTTGTAGTGTTATTTTCTAATTCTTTCGTTAGAACACTCTATTTGTTTTCAGAGTAATTTCAGTGAATTTATTATTAAATTATCACTTAGTAATTGAGACTCTAATTTAAATTAAAAATCTTGCCATTTGTTTAAAGTCTTTAAAGTCTTTAATTCGTTGACTGAATTTGCATAATTTACAGTGAGAGGTAATCCACCATTACTGCTAATACTGCTAATACTGCTAATACTGCTAATACTGCTAATACTGCTAATACTGCTAATACTGCTAATACTGCTAATACTGCTAATACTGCTAATACTTGGGATATTTGTATTTGTATTTGTATTTGTATTCATGCTATTCATGCTATTCATGCTATTCATGCTATTCATGCTATTCATGCTATTCATGCTATTCATGCTATTCATGCTATTCATATTGTTATTTTATTTTATTTTATTAAATTTATACAAAAATGCAAAACTTTCTCTATTCTTTTATTTTTATGTAAAGATTAACTATTATACTTCTAATTTTTTAATAAATATGTAAGTTATAAGAATTATGATATTAATAGTCCTATTCTTATAAGATAAAACTATAATAATAGCTTTAAATCTTCTTTGTTTGTTTGTTTGTTTTTTTTTGTTTTTTAATGTTAATGTTTGTTTTTTTTTGGCTATAAAAATTAAAAACCTTTGTTCTTTTTAGTTATAAAAATTACCACAGAGATAGGCAAAGATAGGCTAACACTGTAAAGGGTAAACCCAAACCAACCTTTCTATAAGGGGAAGAAGTTTTGGAAGAATACTAGTATTGGTCTTTGGTAAATTTTATTTTTCCTAATTTCTAAATTTTCAGTTATATGAGTAATTATATAGTTATGGTTGCTAAAGCTATGCGGAGTCTTTAACTTTAACTTTAACTTTAACTTTAACTTTAACTTTAAATTTAAATATAAGTCTTAATTATTCCTTACTTTTTGACGTATTTTTATTAAAGGGGAGGGTATAAAAATTAACTCTGCTAGTACTTTAGAGGGCTTGAGCTTCTAAATTAAAACTATAATTAAAGATAAAAAGAAAAATAAATATAATTTTATCTCCAAAGGAGGAGGTAGTTGGTAGTAGGAGAAAACTCTATTTTCTATCTCCGCAGGAGGGGTAGTCACCAGAGGAGGTAGTAGGAGACCTAATAAAATAAATTTAAGAATAAGAATAGCAGAGCTTAGCAGAATTAGCAGAGCTTAAGAATAAGAATAGCAGAGCTTAAGAATAAGAATAATAACCTTGAGTACCACCCTAACTTATGCATATTTGCAGAACACTGGGGGGATATAATTTTTATAATAAAATATAATTAAGAATAATTTAAGGAACTAAGGTAGGCTTCCTCCCCTAAGCGACTATTGGATTAGAAGAATAAATACTATTACTAATCCACCCTCGCCCTCCTGCGGAGGAGGTGTAACTATAGAATATAAAGAATAATGTTAATAATAAACTAGTGTACCTCCCTACCTTGTGCAATACTGCTTATCACCACTATGCAATTCTAGGGAGGAAGTAAGATTACTTAGAATAAGAAGGAAAGGAACTAGGGAACCGACTAACGTATGATACGAATAAATACCCCTTAGATTAATAAAATACAGTATAAACATACAGGGGTCCCTTTATGCAATAACTATTACTAGTTGCAGAAACATGATCCCCCTAGGCTACACCTGCGCTGGTAACTAGAAGAATTATATAACTTAATTTAATATATATATAATAAGTAATAAGGTAGTGACTGAGGTCCAGCATAGCAGGGCAGCGAATTAACTTATAGGAGTGGATTATATTATAAATTTTATCCGATAAAATAAAATATTAAGTAGTGAATGATGTTAAGGGTAGCAAGGCCAGATTTAACTTATTTTACAGTATATGTTATTAAACAAAATAATAAATAAATTTAAATTTTATTATCCAATTAATCTACTACTCTATCTGCTACGTTGGCTGGCTTTGCCTGCTCTCCTATGGTGGTCCTACGATAGCTAAGATTAAAATATAATTTCTTTAGCAGGTACTTCGCTGGTAGCTATAAGCAATAGTTAAGATAAGAGAGTGATTTTATCCTAAAGGATAATAGCGATCGATCGTTATAGTAGTGGAATCTAAACTTCATCCAATAAATAAAAAATAATTTTAATTTTCCTTTGTGGCTGCAGGCAAAGCCAGCTGCTCTCCTCTGGTGTCTGCATGAAATTAATAAATAAAATAAAAAACAAACATTAACATTAAAAAACAAAAAACAAATGCTAAAGCAAAACAAAAAAAAAAAACAAATGCTAAAGCAAAAACAAAAAACAAAAAAATCTAATCTAAGTGAGAGAGGTCAACTAAGGTGGTAACTGACTGATCGAAGTTATAGAAATGGTTAGCATATTCAAAGCATTAAATTAAATAAAATTAAGTAAGAGATTTAGGTTCTCCTTGGTGGTCACTGAAGGAATTATATGATTGAATTGGATTGGTATAATAAGCAATAATGAATAAATAATTTAAATTTGGGTGCAGGCAAAGCCAGCTGCTCTCCTCTTGAGGTCTGCTAGCAGGAATAAATGAATAAGCTATTGAATGAGTTGTCCGATTGAGAACAAAGAATGAACGTTATAGCAGTGGTGTAGCATATTAAAACAAATCAATTAAAAAGCTAATTTCTTAAGAAATTAAAAATTAAAATAATCTAATCTAAAATAAAAAGCTAAATTCTGCTAAAGGTCTGCTAAATTCTGCTAAAGCTCTAGCAGAGCTTAAGAAAACTCAAAATTAGGACTTATTCCGATACCCGCGCCTAGCTACCTAGATTACTAACTAACTAAGTACTAGTGGGATAAAGAATATAAGTTCCTCGTGTCTTGCTACGCTAGTCTAATAACACAAATATAATGATACTTTTAGTAGTGTCCACCTTTGGTGGTGATAGTAAAATATAATTTATCTAATATAAACATACACGATTACTTGCTACGCTAGATAGAATAACCTCTTATCTAATTTAAGGCATCTAACTCAAATCTCTTATATTTCTTGGCCTTGGCCCAGGGCGTTACTGACTTGTATTGTGGATCAAAGTTTGATACACCTAAAGGCAGCCATAGAGTTCAAATAAACTATAGCTCTAAATTTTATATTTCCACCGACGTTGGACCCGGGTGATTTATATTCTATACAAACAAACAAACAAACAATTAATAAAAATGCTAAAGCTAACAAAAATAAGAGTAGAGTGCGCCAGCGAGAGTTGTTTATTATTCTTTGGTTTCTTGCTTTTGCTCCGCTTTTTGCTCCGCTTTTTGCTCCGCTTTTCTACGAACTGGTAATTTATATTCTATTCTATAGTTTTAATAAAAAAAAATAAGAGTGTCTTTTTAATTTAATTATATTATATTATATTATATTATTTTTCTCCTTTAAGGAGCAAGCTACTTACTTAAGTCAATGGCTGTGGGTTTTGCCTTGTGGCTCAATGAGACACCCAAATACTAGGGTTATTTTTATCTACTCTAAATCATCTCTTAATTTCCTTTCCTATGCTTTGGTTAGTATCCTAGTGCTTTTTATTGTGGTTCAAAGAAACACACAGTCGGTGTTCTATTCTACGAAGAAAGAGCACGTCTTATCTAATTAAATTCATATAGATCTAAAATTTCTTATTGAATTTATGTTTGGCGCGATTGATTTATGTTCTATAGTTTTATTAAAAAAAACAAAAAAAAAAAAAAAAAAAAAAAAAACAAAAAAAAATAAGAGGCTTGTGTCTTGGTTAATTTAATTATAACCGAGCAAAGCGGAGCAAAGCGGAGCAAAGCAAGATCAAGAACTAAACTGTCTTTCCATTCTAGTGAGTATAACTCGGCTAGTGATTGTGAAAGCGTTATAACTCTGTCTTTAATTAAAAACAACTACCTACTGGCGCACTATAACTCTGCCGACCTCTCAATGCTTCATGATTTTGAGGATCTTAAAAAGCATCTTAGCATTGTTAATAAATCATTTGTTACTTTAGGTAGCTCTTAAATATTATAATTCTAACTCTAAATTTAATATTTTTTATTAGAGATACAATTTTATTAGCACCACAGGGTAAAGCTTCTTTCAAAGATCTGGGTACTCTCTATGAAGAGGAGGGTGATTACTCTAAGAGAGTTATATCTAAAACTGATATTGATAATATGAAAAACTTCCTTTATAGGGATAAAAAGGGATTTGTTGATTATGCTATTCAAGATGCAATCATTACTCTTAAACACGCAGTTGCTATGGAAAAATTTAATATGACGGTTAATAAAATTGGTATTCCAGTAACACTCTCTGGTATTGGTAGAAATTATGTATTTAAAGAATGAAATGTTTTATTTGATAAACATTTACCTTACCAAATCTCTGGTGAATATTTAATGGGTAATGCTAATGAAATTAAAACACCAAAAGGTTTATTTGCCTCTAGGGATATTGGTGCTCATTTAAGTTATTTTATTGCTAATTATAAAGGTGGAAGGAACGAAAGCTTTATGTATGGGGCTGAAGAAGAAACACATTGATTCGATTACGAACTTAATGGGGGCTTACACTACGGGTATGTCTCATTTAACTTTACCCGACTATTATAATGGGAATCTTATAAATCCGGAAGTTATTGAAACTTGGAAACCTAAACAAATTTTTAAGGATACTTAATTGTTAATACAGATTTTGAATTCCCTTATGAAGTTAAATATCCATCAATACCATGTTATGTTGATAAAAATACGACGGTTTACCCTTTAACTGGTTCTACGTTCTTAACAGGACCTGAATATTACCTGGCTAAACAACAGGGGTGTAATTTAACATTAAATCAGCCTTTTATATTCACCAAAAAGAAAAATTTAACTTGTTCACTAAAAAGAGTGAACCAATTAAACCATTCTTCCAAATTATTAAAGACCTTCAAGGTTTAAGGAAAAAGTTTAAGGAAAAATACCCTAAAAACATGTTAATAACCTTTTATACAAAGAACTGGGTAACGGTTTATATGGTAACATTGTTAGAGGTATGGGTAAAAAAAAACAAAAAAAAAAACAATTTGACTCTTTAACGAAGCAAATGTCTAGAGTTACAGCTACTCCTCTATCTAACCCTATCTTAGCTTATTGAACTACGGCTTTCATCAGATGTGTAATTGGGGAATGTTTGCATAATATTAAAACTCGGGGTGGGAAGGTTGTTTTTAGTAATGAACCCAGAAGTGGAGTTATTGAAGCTACCCTCTGAAGACACTGTTTTATTAAAAAGATACAAGGAACTGAGACAAAACCTCTCAATATTTTAAATTTATATCCAAATTTCATTGCATTTTTAATTTCTTCTGAATGATATCATGATGTTCAATTACCTAAGGGTGAAATAGTTCTAGTTCCACCTTTTTTTGTTGTTATAGCTTTTACTTGTAATATTGGATGTCTAATATATTCAGGGGTTTCTACCTCTACTTCGAAAAAACCATATGGTATTTCTCCTAATAAATAAATATCCCCCGTAAAATATTTAACTGTAGCAACAGGCATTTTACAGGATTTCATAATATATGGATATAAAGAATTAACATCATAACCTTTAATATTTTCCCCATAGGGTTTAAAAACATCTACTGATCCTCCTGTGTACGAGTCTTTTATATCTTTATATATCTCATTAAATTTTAAAGGTATTTTTATATCTTTAAGTAGAAAATTACTTCTAAAGATTCCAAAAGCTAGAGAAGAAATAGTAGGAAATCTTAATACATCTACTCTAAACAAATCAAATATAAGTTTTCTAAATTTATCTATAACTTGAAATAAAGAAATAACATCTCTCTCACAATATTCGATTAATTCATTTTTAAAGTTCCACTCTTTATCAGTATGAGGTTTATATTTATTTACAGAATTATTATAGTCTTCTAATGATATATTATAAAACTCTTCAAATAAAGGTACCTTACCTGTATAATTAATATTTTCCAGTTTAAAAAAATTATATGGGAATATATCTTTCTTTAATACTTTAAAAACTCTGCTCAGGTTGGATAAAGAAGATGGAATTAATAAATAAGAGTCCCTAAAATATAATGTAATGAAATTATTATTAGAATACTTAAATTTAAATTTAAAATCAATTATACAATTATCTCTAATTATTGGAGAAATTTTAGCATTAAAGGAACTTAAAATTTTTATTAAAAATACCGCATCAAAATAGCTAAAATTATGTAAGTAAACTACATTATAATTATAACAAGGTTTCATGATACTTTCAATTGCGGCTATTAACATCTTATCTGAATTTTCAAAGTTTGATAAATAGAAAGAAGAAACGTTAGTACCATCATAAATAGATATACAAACAGGACTCATTATGCCATTTGTAGTAATAGTCTCGATATCCATCGTAATGAAACATTTATTAAGAATTAGATTTTTCTTGATAGGCTTTAAATATTTAGTTTTTCTTTCTATTTCTTTAATAATTAAATTTCCATTTTTATATATATAACTATGAGTTTTTAATTTTCTTGAGAAATACGTTAAATCTTCTTTATCTAACCTAGTATCAGTAAACTGATATAAAATTTTACCATTTAATTTTAAATCTACGTTTAATGAATTTTCCTTAATTTTTATATAGTATTTAGCTTTAGATTTATATTTATGTACTATGGCATATTTATAGTCATCTGATATTTCATAATCTCCCCATGTGCGGAAATCCATTGTATTAGGTAAATTAAAACCATTAATTTTATGTTTTCTTTTTTCTAAGTGTTCGTTAGGTGATCTATAGAAAGTACTTTTAATCATTTTAAAGTTTTGAGTGGAAAGTATTCTATAAGTAAAGATAATTGAATCAATTTCTGGATAATCATAATTATATTGTATACCTTTAACATTTCAAAATTCTTTAAAGATATCAAATAATTCATTAAATTCAGAAACTTTAACTGTTTGTAAGAAAGAGATAGATCTAATTGTTTTTTCATCAATTAAAATTTTAAATTGAATTACAATAATTGTATCTTTGTCTAAGTTAAAAATTTTTTCTATATAAAATTTGTTTAAAGCATTTTTAAGATGAAGATCAGGAATTATAATACTATTAATTTTGAAATAATAATCTATTCATTTAGATTTTAAGGGACCAGTAGGTTTTGATGTTATATTATTATCAATTTTTTTATTATCCAATGCATTATTTAATATAAAAAAATTAGTAGAATATTTTTGGATTTGATTATGAACTGAACTATACAAATTACCTGTATAATTTTCTACTATACCTGTTAAGCTCGTTAGGCTTCGCACTGCAAAACGTATCGCGATTAAAGGACGGGTTTTAGTTAAAAAAGTAAAAGTTACAACGTATAAACACCTATTTAACTTAAATGAGTTAAATATATTTGTGCTACATCTTTTCGTATTATTAAATTGAGTAAATTTAGATTTAGTTTTCATTTTTGTTTTTGTTTTTTTTTTTGTTTTTTAAAAGAGATTTTTTTAATTTAAGTATATCTCTTAAAACCTTATTTAATATAAACAAATTATTTCATATGTTTTATTATTTGAGAATTTAGTTATAAATTTTATTTATGTCCAGTAACACCACGTGGTAGTATTCTCTTGTTACCGGGAGAGGGATTTGGAAATTTTTAGTATTTATTCTTTTTAGCTTTTATCCTTTTATTTTTTAACTTTTTTATATTATATTTTAAATTCTAACCCTCATAAGCGATAACTATTAAAAGAATAAAAATACAAAGGGAAATAAATGTACACTATAATTTTTATTATTTCTCTTTAATTTAAATTCTAATAGTCCTTATTAACTAGTTGAAAATTTTAATATATCTAATAATTTAAGAGAAAAGGGTTAAATTTGAAATTAATAAGAAAATTATTATATCATTGTTTTTATTTTTTTTGTAGAAAGAAAAAAAAAGGGGTTTATACTTTAATTTTATTTAATATAAAAACAAATTAAGCTAGATATGTTTATGTTATTTTTATTAATTTTGCGGTATTAAAGATTTTTAATTTAAACTGACCATATTTTACTGAAACAATATTACTATTATAACCTATTACGTTTGTGATAAAGGTTATTATAATGGAAAAGTGAGATATATTAAAACTACTTTTAAGCTATAAGGTAGTTTTAGTTTATTAAAAAAGTTTATTAGTGGTGATTCTATTTTTACCTTTGAAAGAATTGTTTCTTTATTAGTGTGTATAAATTCATTTAAATTTGAAAAGGGGTTTATTTTTTTATTTACTAATCCAGTAATTAAAAGGGTTTATTTCACTTTTCACTAGCACTCTTCCGCGGCATACACATACTTTTGTTATTTAACTGAAAAAGTGGAAGCAAGTGAGGCAAGGGCATAACCTCGAAAGCAAGGGTGGGTAACCCTGGGTAACCCTCGGTAACCGAAGCGTAGAAAGATTGAAAAAGTAAGAATACAAATAAAAACTGAATTTAAATCCCTCTGTAGATTCTTATTATTTTTATATCTTTCCTTTCCATATGTAGGTTTTTAATACTTATACTACTTATAATAGAGACTTCATAACTTTAAAACAAATAAGTTATTATAATCGCTATACACATTAATATAAGATATACACTTATATCCAGGTAAAAACTAGTTTTAAATTCCTTTCTACCAGGTTTAGTTTTACTCATCATTTCAATATCTTTTAATCTTTTTATTAAAAATTCAGGTCAAACATCTAATATTTTTATACTTTGATTTGAAAATTTATGTAATAAATATAAATTTAATAAATTATAACAAATTCTTAAGGAAAATATTGTATAATAAGCTACTTTTATATAATACACATTAATTGACAAAACTGATAAAAAAGCGGATCCAATGCTAAAACCAAATAATTTTAAGACTATTATAGTTACAAATAAAATTTTAAAGGAAATTTTGAACCAACTTGGAATTTTTTTATTTAAAGAACTCAAAAATATTATACTATTAACTGTATTAGAATTATTATTTGCTGCTTGAGAATCTCCGCCTATTGTTAGATCAAACATATCTTTAAATGATACAGCAGAAACTCTTAATAAAGACATAACTAAGGGAGCACCTAACACACAAAAAAAAGCTAAATGATTTTTTCTAGTTATTCTTTGAATATTTATTTCTGATCGGCTTAAACCTCTATCAAAAGGCCTATTGTACACGCGGTTAAGATAGGTATTTAAGATTAAACCATAACTAACTACATTGACAACCGCAGGTAAAGCATGTACAGTAAGTTTTGTGTTTTCATACACTAGATCTCATCTTATATCATTCAGGTGTTTCAAATTTTCTTTTAGACTTTGACCTAATTCATTTAATGTTACTTCTCCATATTGACCAAAAGGTTTAGAATCTTTATTAATTGAATTTTCTGATATTTTTTCTGAAAGATTCTTTGTTTCAGTTTTTAATTTCTCAATGTAAAATTCTTTATCTTTTTCAAACAGATTATTCATATGTTGAAATAAATCTTCTACTGTTACTGTTCCTTTTCTATTGTAAAAAAAATTTAAGATTTCTGTTAGTTTAGTTTCAGAGATTGTTTCAGGATCTATGTTATGTTTAAGTTCTAAGTATTTAGAGATTATTTCTACACCATCAAACATACTAATAGGATGAGTGTGTTCTAACCTTAAACCAAGCTGAAGTTGCATTTCTAGAGGTATGTCAATGGTAGGCGTATCATTGTTGAAAAATTCTAAAGAATTTTCCTCTTCTGTAGATTTTTGTTGATATTTTGCCACCTGTAGCTTAGATTCTCTTTCTATTCTTGCAATTTCTACTTGTTCTATGTTTGATCAGTCAAGAGAACTAGTAGCACTAATTCTCGAAGGATCCAAAATAGTAGGTTGAGGGTTAATGCTATCATATATAGGGTTAGGTCGATCAGATTTAATTATAGAACTGCTATGAATAAATGATTTAAATTTTATATTATTAAACATTAAGTTGTTAGTTTTTAAAGATCAAAGAGCTAAATTGTTGCTAGTATTGTATATAAGGGAGAAAGAAAGTAACCTTGAAGTTGCAAAGCGTGGGAAATTGTTATTGTTATTTGTATTCATCATATGTGTTGTGTTGTGTTGTGTTGTGTTAAATTATTAAATTTATACAAAAAATGCAAATGTTAAATTAGCTTAAATTTGCTTAAATTAGCTTAAATTTGCTTAAAAGCACTAAAAGCAAAAAAGCACAAAAGCAAAAAAAGCAAAAAAGCACAAAAGCAAATGTATTTTTGTGTATAAATTTAATTTACTATTATTTTAATTAAAGGGCTTTATTCAATTGCAAAAGAGGTTGTTTTATTCTTAGTTTTGTTTTAGAATATTTAGAATATTTAGAATATTTAGAATATTTAGAATATTTAGAATAACTCTAATAATAATTAATTCAAGCAATTAATAACCTCCCCGTAAAGGGGCTGGTCAATTATTACTTAATAAATTACCGGGGGGGTTCTTTTGTTCTTTGAGGGTTTTATTTGCCTTTAATTTCTTTAAATCATTTCAATTAAAAATTTAAGTACAGGTATACGTGCGTTCCTAATACTTTAATTATCTGTATAAATTTAATTAAAAGTACCCTAATTAAATTAAAAGATCAGTATTTATTTCTATTTCATACTGAAAATGATAAATTTTACTTTGTAAGTTTAAATTAAATTAATAAAAGTTAAGAAAATCTGAAATGCTAAAAAAAAGGGGTAGAAATTAAATAAAAATCTATAATAAAATATATAACCTTAATGTTAATATGTTAATATGTTAATATGTTAATATGTTAATATGTTAATATGTTAATATGTTAATATGTTAATATGTTAATATGTTAATATGTTAATATGTTAATATGTTAATATGTTAATATGTAACCTTAATTAAAAATGGTTGCAGGGCTAGTATAAACTATAACTTATTAAATATAACTTATAATTGAGCATTCGGAGGGGGTAAGTACTTTTGGGGTTTTATTCATAGTATTACCCCCACATTTGCTTTCTCACATTTGCCCTTTTGTTCTGATATATCGTCTTATTTGAAGACTAATATAAGAACAACAGAGCAAAGGTTGAAGACTAAAAATAAGAAAAAGTAAAGGTAAGAAATAGTAACTAATGCAAAAGGGGGAATACAAATAAGAACAAGCCTCAGGGTATTACCTCGTGTAAGAACCCTCCCCGTATGGGGGCATTGGGGCCACGTTAATAACCCCTTAAAACCTAGGGCAAAAAGGGGAGTTTTTTCCTTTATTAAATCAAGAAATAAGGGGGGGTAATATTATCTTTGAGGGATGTTTTACTTAGCTTGCTTCGTCCACCATGTTTAAATACAAGGGGCCTTATTATTATTTATATAATTATTATTATTATTCTAAAAAAAAACTAAGAATAAACCAAGAGGTTTTTGTTAAGAAATTACAACTAAGAATATAAATATACTAATTAGTAAGGAGATATATCAAACGCAATTAAAATACTGGGTACTAAGATAATAAAGGATACAGCTACGGGTAATAAATTTAACCAACAAAGGGAGATTAATTGATCATATCTTAATCTGGGTAATGTGGCTCTGAACCAGACGAAAAGAAAAGTAAAAATACAAGTTTTTAGTCCTAGGATTACAGATTGTAAATTAAAAATAGAATCATTAATAAAAAGTTCTGTGAAGTTATACCCTCCTAGGAACAATATCGCAGAGATACTACTAAATAAGACTATTGAAGAATATTCTCCAAGGAAGAAAAATACAAATGGCACTGAGGAATGTTCTGTAAAGAAACCTGCAACTAATTCAGATTCCAAAAAAAATTAGTTTCTAAAAAAGAAAAGTTATTGATTATTTAATTTTTCTTATGCTATATTTATTTAATAATATTTTACCTTATTTTAATTATCTACCTATAGTAGTTTTATTAAGATTAAATTACTTAGCTAATTCTATCTGATTAACTTTTGCCCTGTTGTTCTGATATTAGTCTTCAAATAAGACGATAACCCGAACAGCCCACAGCAAGGGAGGCAACAATATAAGAATAAAAAAAAGTAAGGCGGTGCTGGCTACAGGCAAATCTTGCAAGGGAAGAGCACAGGTTCCCTTGGATCTTAGTTATTATTTGTAGCCTATGCCTAGCGGTAGAGTGTAGCCAGCACAAGAGGCAAGAGTCGTCGCTGTTCTATTCTACTTTTGTACTCTCTTGTTTACACTGGGTAACCCACGGTAACCGAGTAAACACTGCGCAGCGTGGGTTACCCAGACAGAGCGCAGTGTTTACACTGGGTAACCCACGGTGTTCTATTCTAGAAGAAAGAGTCGGTAACCGACAAGAGTGGGTAACCCACGGTGTTCTATTCTACGAAGAACGGGCAACAGAGGTTTTTGTTTATTCTTATTCTTATAATAAAAATCAGAAATGACAAGCAATCGGTAACCGAGTAAGCTAAGAGCAAAGGTAATAATACAAACTAAGGCAACAAGCAACAGGCTAAAGGGAAATGATAGGTTTTTATATGTTTTAAGCGGTATAATACCAGCAATAATCAGGTCCACATTATTTAGTGTATTATAAAATAAAAAAGAGTTTTTAATATCTTTAATTACAAAAAAAAAAAAAATATAATATAAAAAAAATTAAAAATATAAACATTTTAATTTAGCCTTTAATTTTTCTATTAAAGAAGGACTATATCATATTAAATATGTACCCTAGCATCTGTATAATACAGGCATTATTTTAGAAGCGGTATATTTTTAAAATAACTATAAACAGAGCTAGCAATATATTTAATGTCCGCGTGTAGTCTCTGAAGATCCTACTAAATTATATTTTATATATAATCTTTGGTTTCCTGCTGATTGTTCACCTTTGCTTGTGCCTATGCCCGATTGCTCATAGACCAGAGGGACTTTGTTACAAAACCAACCTTTGCTCTAGCTTCCAATTGCTTCCCTTGCTCTTTCGTTAGAACTCTTTCGTTAGAACAGCGATGATTGCTTGTCATTTCGTTCTTATTTTTTATTTTGTATTATAATTATAAGAATAAAAACAACCTCTGTTGCAATTGCGAAATGAAAAGCAAATGTTGCTCGCAGCTTCTCGGTAACCGAGCAAGAGTCGTCGGTGTTCTAACGACAGAGCGCAGTGTTTACAGTCGGTAACCGAGTAAACAAGAGAGCAAGAGTCGGTAACCGTGGGTAACCCACGGTAACCGATGCAAAAGTCGTAATATCTTTAAAATTTTAACTATCTAATTAGTAGCTATCACTATACTCCATTATTATTTTAATCAAGAAGGCCGCTGTATAGCGAGAAAGAGTCCACTGAGGGTATTAGAGGAGTAATTAAAGTTTTAGAACTTTCCAGCATATAGCGAACTTTATAGAGGCCAAATCTTAATTATAAGACTGGTTTAGCCTCTTGTAAATCAAAAGGAGTTCTAGAAGTTTCCGCAAGTACAGCAATAAAATAAAAAATAAACACAGGAAGTAAAGGAACTATAAACCATATAGATTGTTGTATTTCTATAATAGTAATATAATTTAAACTACCGCTTAATAAAATTATTATTAATATTGCAGAACTTAAAATTATCTCATAAGAAATCATAGCAGCAGTG
>Ga0193702_1000174_pt1 | contig 25707 bp, 22 predicted proteins | sample U3a1metaG_FD_143060 | JGI IMG/M metagenome (GOLD analysis project Ga0193702, IMG submission 143060) | Soil microbial communities from a riparian zone of the East river system, Colorado, United States - U3a1 | ecosystem: Environmental > Terrestrial > Soil > Riparian zone | place: USA: East River... | reverse complement strand
CAACCAGGGCCGGCTCGGCTTCATGACCGACATCCCGCTCGAACGCATGATCCCGGTGCTGGGCGCCATCCTGAAGGGCAAATCGAAGGCCGAGAAGCGCACTCTGCTCGAAGGCCGCGTGCTGCGCGGCGGCGACCCGATCGCCTGCGGGCTGGCGGTCAACGACGTGGTGGTGGCGCGCGGCGCCGGCGCCGGCATGACCGAGCTGAAGGTCACGGTGGACGGCCACTTCATGTACAACCAGCGCTCCGACGGCCTGATCATCGCCACGCCCACCGGCTCGACCGCCTACGCGCTGTCGGCCGGCGGCCCGCTGCTGCACCCGACCCTGGGCGGCATCGTGCTGGTGCCGATCGCCCCGCACGCGCTGTCGAACCGGCCGATCGTGGTGCCCGATTCGAGCGAGATCGTGATCGAGATCGTGGGCGGGCGCGACATCTCCGTCAACTTCGACATGCAGACCTTCGCCAGCCTGGCGCACGGCGACCAGATCGTCATTGCGCGTTCGCCCAACAGCGTCACCTTCCTGCATCCGGAAGGCTGGAGCTACTACGACACCCTGCGCGAAAAGCTGCACTGGAACGAATACCCGTCGGGCGAAGGCAAGCTCAAATAGGAACCGGACTTTTCATGCTGCGTACTCTTACCATCCGCGACTTCGTGATCGTCGATTCGATCGAGCTGGAGTTTGCCAGCGGCTTCTCGGTGTTCACCGGCGAGACCGGGGCCGGCAAGTCGATCCTGATCGATGCGCTGCAGCTGGCGCTGGGCGGGCGCGGCGACGCCAGCGTGGTGCGCGAGGGCGCGCCCAAGGCCGACATCACGGCCGACTTCGCGCTCGGCGCGGCGGCCCAGGCCTGGCTGGAGCAGAACGAATTCGCGGCCGAGGAGGGCGGCGCGCTGCTGCGCCGCGTGATCGACAATGCCGGCCGCTCGAAGGCCTTCATCAACGGCATCGCCGCCACCGCCGCGCAACTGCGCGAGCTGGGCGAGCTGCTGGTCGACATCCACGGCCAGCACGCGCACCAGTCGCTGCTCAAGCCCGAGGCCCAGCGCGCGCTGCTCGACAACCAGGCCGGGTTCAAGGACGCGGGCGTGCAGGCCAACGTGCAGGCGGTCGCCGCGCGGCACAAGGCGTGGCGTGCGCTGGCGCGCCGGCGCGAGGAATTCGAAGCCAACGCCGCCAACGTGCTGGCCGAGCGCGAGCGGCTCGAGTGGCAGGTGGCCGAGCTCGACAAGCTGGCCGTGAAGCCGGGCGAATGGGCCGAGATCGGCAACGAGCACAGCCGCCTGTCGCATGCCGCCAGCCTGCTCGAAGGCGCGCAGGAAGCGCTGGCCGCGATCTCCGAGTCCGAGCATCCGATCCTGTCGCAGCTGGCGTCGCTGAACGCCAGGCTGGGCAAGCTGGTCGACGTCGACGCCCAGCTGCAAACGGTGCTCGACTGCATGGAGCCGGCCCGCATCCAGCTGCAGGAGGCGGTGTACGCGCTCAACGACTACCTCGACCGCGTCGAGCTCGACCCCGCGCGCCTGCGCCATGTGGAGGCGCGGCTGGAGGCGATCCACAGCACCGCGCGCAAGTTCCGCGTCACGCCGGAACAACTGCCGGAGCAATACGCGCAGCTGTCCGACAAGCTCAAGACCCTGGCCGATGCGAGCGATCTCGACGGCCTGCGCACGCAGGAAGACAAGCTCAAGGCCGCCTACATCGATGCCGCCAACCAGCTGTCGGCGACGCGCGCCGCGGCGGCCACGCTGCTCGGTGCGCAAGTCTCGTCGGCGATGCAGGATTTGAACATGACGGGCGGCAGTTTCGTGGTCGCGCTGAACGGTTGCGAGCCGGCTGCGCACGGGCTCGAGCAAGTGGAATTCCTGGTGGCGGGCCACGCCGGCGTGGCGCCGCGGCCGCTGGCCAAGGTTGCCTCGGGCGGCGAGCTGGCGCGCATCGCGCTGGCGATTTCGGTGATCACCTCGCACGCCACCACGGTGCCGACCCTGATCTTCGACGAGGTCGACAGCGGCATCGGCGGCGCCGTGGCCGAAGTCGTGGGGCGCCTGCTCAAGCGCCTCGGCCAGGAGCGCCAGGTCTTGTGCGTGACCCACTTGCCGCAGGTCGCGAGCCAGGCCAACCAGCACTTCCAGGTCGCGAAGGGGGCGGCCGGCAACGGCAAGACCGTCTCGCGCATCGACGTGCTCGACGCCAAGTCGCGGGTCGAGGAAGTGGCGCGCATGCTGGGCGGACTCGAGATCACGGCCACCACCCGCAAGCACGCGCGCGAACTGCTGGCCTCCTGACGCACAAATTCCTTCTTGGCAAGCGATATAAAAACTATAATAGCGGCCCCGACCGACACTCCCGGATTTCCATGTCCTTCCGCAAAGAACCACCGATCACGCATGGCACCGTAGCGCGCAGCGCCATCGTGCTGGTCAACCTCGGCACCCCGGATGCGCCCACGCGCCCGGCGGTGCGGCGCTACCTGAAGCAATTCCTGTCCGACCCGCGCGTGGTCGAGATCCCGCGCCTGATCTGGTGGTTCATCCTGCGCCTGGTCATCCTGCCCTTCCGCTCCGGCACATCGGCCGCCAAGTACGAATCGATCTGGACCCGCGACGGCTCGCCGCTCAAGGTGCATACCCAGAAGCAGGCGATGCTGCTGCGCGGCCTGCTCGGCGAGCGCGGCCACGACGCGCTGCGGGTGGTGATGGCGATGCGCTACGGCTCGCCCTCGCTGCCGGAAGTGCTCGACAAGCTCAAGGCCGAACACTGCGAACGGATCGCGATCCTGCCGGCCTATCCGCAGTATTCGGGCACCACCACCGGCTCGATCAACGACGCCGTGTTCGCCCACTACGCCAAGGTGCGCAACCTGCCCGAGCTGCGCATGGTGAAGCACTACCACGACCACGACGGCTACATCGACGCGCTGCACGACAGCGTGCTGGCGCACTGGGAAACCAATGGCCGCGGCGGCAAGCTGGTGATGAGTTTCCACGGCGTGCCGAAGCGCACGCTGATGCTGGGCGACCCCTACCACTGCGAATGCCAGAAGACCGCGCGCCTGCTGGCCGCCAAGCTGCGCCTGGCGCCCGAGCAGTACCTGGTGACCTTCCAGTCGCGCTTCGGCAAGGCCGAGTGGCTGCAGCCCTACACCGCCCCGACCCTGGAGCAACTGGCGCGCGAGGGCGTCGAGCGGGTCGACCTGATCTGCCCCGGCTTCACCAGCGACTGTCTCGAAACGCTGGAAGAAATCGCGATCGAAGCCAAGCACGCCTTCGAAGCGGCGGGCGGCAAGCAGTTCCATTACATCCCCTGCCTGAACGAGTCGCCGTCGTGGATCGCCGGCCTGGCCGAGATCGCCGAGCAGCACATCATCGGCTGGCCGACCATGATGACGGCGGCCCAGCGCGAAGCGGAAAAGAAGGAAGCGGAAACCGGTCGCGCCCATGCCCTCAGGCTGGGCGCCGGCGGATGATGGCGAAATTGACAGCTCCCAATTCGCGCCTGTTAAAATAGCGGACTAGGGCAGCGCCAGCTCGCTGTAGCAGATCCACGCCATGGCAAGGATGGTGTAGGCGACGATGCTGGCAGTAATCAGGTGCAGCTTCATGTCCGGGCTCCCCAGAACAGGTATGCGCCCGGCGATCCCGGTGCCACCCGTGAAGACATGGTAGACCGCCCGGCCCTTGAAAGAATATCCAGCCAAGTAAAAGTTGTAACAATTGTTACACATGCCGCCGCGCGGCCTCCGCTGTGGAATTCCCCTTGAAAATGTAGGTTATAGCCCCATCTGCGGGCCTGTGTGGTTAGCAAGCCAGGTCAACAAACAGCTAAGTCTTTGATTGTAGGAGTTTTTTCGATGCAAGACCAAGAAAACCAAGAAGTGTCCCAACCGGCGCCGACGCCTGCCGAAGGCGAGTCGATCCCGGTCTCCGCCGCAACCGCCGAGCCCGGCCTCGAAGCGCAGCTGAGCGCCGCCGAAGCCAAGCTGGCCGAGATGCACGACGCGTTCATGCGCGCCAAGGCCGAGGGCGAAAACATCCGCCGCCGCGCCCAGGAAGACGTCAGCAAGGCCCATAAATTCGCGATCGAGAGCTTCGCCGAGGCCATGGTGCCGGTGCGCGACAGCCTCGAAATGGCCTTGAAAGTCGAAACGCCGTCGATCGAGTCGCTGAAGGAAGGCGTCGAAATGACGCTCAAGCAGCTCACCTCGGCGTTCGAGAAGAACCGCCTGGTCGAAGTGCTGCCCGCGCCGGGCGACAAGCTCGACCCGATGAAGCACCAGGCCGTGGCCGTGGTGCCGGCCGACCAGGAAGCCAATACCGTCGTCAATGTGTTGCAAAAAGGGTATATGATCGCCGACCGATTATTGCGCCCCGCCATTGTTACCGCGGCACAAGCCAAATAAAAAAACTGCTGCGTTGCAAGGTCTTGAAAGCGCGCACTTTTTCCGCATATTTGAAACATCTGAAAACACCGTATCTAAAAGGAAAACATCATGGGCAGAATTATCGGTATTGACTTGGGGACCACCAACTCCTGCGTCGCGATCATGGAAAATGGTCAGCCTAAGGTCATCGAAAACGCGGAAGGCGCGCGCACCACGCCGTCGATCATCGCTTATCAGGACGACGGCGAGATCCTGGTCGGCGCACCGGCCAAGCGCCAGGCGGTGACCAATCCGAAAAATACCCTGTTCGCGGTCAAGCGCCTGATCGGCCGGAAATTCGAAGAAAAAGAAGTGCAGAAGGACATCGGCCTGATGCCCTACCAGATCATGAAAGCCGACAACGGCGATGCCTGGATCGGCGTGCGCGACAAGAAGCTGGCGCCGCCGCAAATCTCGGCCGAAGTGCTGCGCAAGATGAAGAAGACCGCCGAAGACTACCTCGGCGAAGAAGTCACCGAAGCCGTGATCACGGTGCCGGCCTACTTCAACGATTCGCAGCGCCAGGCCACCAAGGACGCCGGCCGCATCGCCGGCCTCGACGTCAAGCGCATCATCAACGAGCCGACCGCGGCCGCGCTCGCGTTCGGCCTCGACAAGACCGACAAGGGCGACCGCAAGATCGCCGTGTACGACCTCGGCGGCGGCACCTTCGACGTGTCGATCATCGAGATCGCCGACGTCGATGGCGAGAAGCAGTTCGAAGTGCTGTCGACCAACGGCGACACCTTCCTCGGCGGCGAAGACTTCGACCAGCGCATCATCGATTACATCATCGACGAGTTCAAGAAGATCAACGGCCTGGACCTGAAGAAAGACCCGATCGCCCTGCAGCGCATCAAGGCTTCGGCCGAGCGCGCGAAGATCGAACTGTCGTCCTCGCAGCAAACCGAAATCAACGAGCCCTACATCGCGATGGCGAACGGCGCGCCGGTCCACCTGAACCTGAAGATGACGCGCGCCAAGCTCGAGTCGCTGGTCGAGGAACTGATCCTGGCCACCATGGAGCCGTGCAAGATCGCGATCAAGGATGCCGGCGTCAAGGTCTCGGACATCGACGACATCATCCTGGTCGGCGGCATGACCCGCATGCCGAAGGTGCAGGAAAAGGTCAAGGAGTTCTTCGGCAAGGAGCCGCGCAAGGACGTGAATCCCGATGAAGCGGTGGCTGTCGGCGCCGCGATCCAGGGCTCGGTGCTGTCGGGCGAGCGCAAGGACTTGCTGCTGCTCGACGTGACCCCGCTGTCGCTGGGCATCGAGACCCTGGGCGGCGTGATGACCAAGATGATCCACAAGAACACCACGATCCCGACCAAGTTCTCGCAAGTGTTCTCGACCGCCGACGACAACCAGCCGGCGGTGACCATCAAGGTCTACCAGGGCGAGCGCGAAATCGCGGTCGGCAACAAGGGCTTGGGCGAATTCAACCTCGAAGGCATCCCGCCGGCATCGCGCGGCACGCCGCAGATTGAAGTGACCTTCGACATCGACGCCAACGGCATCCTGCACGTGGGCGCCAAAGACAAGGCCACCGGCAAAGAGAACAAGATCACGATCAAGGCCAACTCCGGCCTGACCGAAGCCGAGATCCAGAAGATGGTGAAGGACGCCGAAGTCAACGCCGAAGAAGACAAGAAAGTGAAAGAGCTGGCCGAGTCGCGCAACCAGGCCGACGCCTTGGTGCACTCGACCCGCAAATCGCTGACCGAATACGGCGACAAGCTGGAAGCGGGCGAAAAAGAGAAGATCGACGCGGCGATCGGCGAAGTGGAAGCCTCGATCAAGTCCGGCGACAAGGCCGAGATCGACGCCAAGGTGGCGGCGCTGTCGACCGCTTCCCAGAAGCTGGGCGAAAAGATGTACGCCGACATGCAGGCGCAGCAAGCCGCGGCCGGCGGCGCGGAAGGCGGCCAGCAGCACGCCGGCGCCGAGGCCAAGGCGCAGCAGGACGACGTGGTCGATGCCGACTTCAAGGAAGTCAAAGACGCCAAGTAGGGTGGGTACGGGTTTTCCCGTGCCCACGCGTACCGCCGAGCCGACGCGACCTTCCGGTCAGCGGCTCGGTTTTTTTGCATATAGTACTCAGTAATCAGACAGAAACCAGGTCCGACAAATGGCAAAGCGTGATTTTTACGAGATCCTCGGGGTCGCCAAGAATGCTTCGGAAGAAGATATCAAGAAGGCCTATCGCAAGCTGGCGATGAAATACCATCCGGACCGCAATCCGGACAGCAAGGAATCGGAAGAGAAGTTCAAGGAAGTCAAGGAAGCCTACGAGATGCTGACCAATCCGGAGAAGCGCGAGGCCTACGACCGTTACGGCCATGCCGGCGTCGATCCGAACATGGGCGGCGGGGGCGGCGGCGGCGGGTTTGGCGCCGGCGGTTTCGGCGATGCCTTCGGCGACATTTTCGGCGACATTTTCGGCGGCGGCCGCAGCCGCGGCGCGGGGCCCCAGGTGTACCGCGGCGCCGACCTGCGCTACAACCTCGAGATCACGCTCGAGCAGGCCGCGCACGGCTTCGACACCACCATCCGCGTACCGAGCTGGGACAAGTGCGACACCTGCCACGGCAGCGGCGCCAAGCCCGGCACTTCGCCGGTCACCTGCAGCACCTGCGCCGGCCACGGCCAGGTGCGCATGCAGCAGGGCTTCTTCAGCATCCAGCAGACCTGCCCGAAATGCCACGGCAGCGGCAAGGTGATCCCGGAGCCCTGCGCGGCCTGCGGCGGCGCCGGCCGCATCAAGCGCAACAAGACGCTGGAAGTGAAGATCCCGGTCGGCATCGACAACGGCATGCGGATCCGCTCGTCGGGCAACGGCGAGCCGGGCACCAACGGCGGGCCGCCGGGCGACCTGTACGTGGAAATCCACATCAAGCCGCACGCGGTGTTCCAGCGCGAGGGCGACGACCTGCATTGCGAAATGCCGATCTCGTTCGTCAAGGCCACGCTGGGCGGCGAAATCGAAGTGCCTACGCTATCGGGCAAGGTCTCGTTCACGATCCCCGAGGGCACCCAGTCCGGCAAGACCTTCCGCCTGAAGGCCAAGGGCATCAAGGGCGTGCGCTCCGGCTATGCGGGCGACCTGTTCTGCCACGTGGCGATCGAGACGCCGGTCAAGCTGACCGACAAACAGAAAGACCTGCTCAAGGAATTCGAACGGTTGACTGTCGAAGGCGGCGCCAAGCACAGCCCGCAAAGCAAGGGCTGGATGGACAAGGTCAAGGATTTCTTCGAATAAGCCGCCCCCCGAACCGCTGACGCCAGACCGGCCCTCAGCGGTTTTTTTTAGCACAAGGACTACCATGACCGATACCAAACGACCGGCCCTGACCACCGAGGAGCTGTTCCAGCGCAACCGGGATTGGGCCGCGGCGACCGTCGCCAAGGACCCGAATTTTTTCAAGAACCTGGCCGCCCAGCAGTCGCCCGACTACCTGTGGATCGGTTGCTCCGACAGCCGGGTGCCGGCCAACGAGCTGCTCGGCCTGCCGCCGGGCGAGCTGTTCGTCCACCGCAATATCGCCAACGTGGTCGTGCATTCCGACCTCAACTGCCTGACCGTGCTGCAGTTCGCGATCGACGTGCTGAAGGTCAAGCACATCATCATCTGCGGCCACTACGGCTGCTCGGGCGTGCACGCGGCGATGATCAACCAGCGCGTCGGCCTGGCCGACAACTGGCTGCGCCATGTGCAGGACGTGCAGCAAAAGCACGAGCGCTACCTCGGCGACGTGTTGCCTTCGAAGGCGCGGGCCGACCGCCTGTGCGAACTGAACGTGGTCGAGCAGGTGGTCAACGTGGCGCAAACCACGGTGGTGCAGGATGCCTGGGAACGCGGCCAGCAGTTGTCGGTGCACGGCTGGGTCTACGGCGTGCACGACGGCCTGCTGCGCGACCTCGGCATGAGCGTCAGCAGTCCCGAGCAACTGGCGCCGCGGCTGGCCGCGCGCCTGCTCGAGTACGGGCACTGAGCCGCCATGGACCATCCGGACAGCGAGCTCGCGCGCCTGCGCGAGCTGGTCCGCAGTTTCGCCGAGGAGCGCGACTGGGACCAGTTCCACACGCCGAAGAATTTATCCGCGGCGCTGAGCGTGGAAGCGGCCGAGCTGCTCGAGCACTTCCAGTGGCTGCAGACCGGCGCGCCGGACGAGCTGGGCCAGGCCAAGGCCGCGCAAGTGCGGCATGAGATGGCCGACGTGCTGGTCTACCTGGTGCGCCTGGCCGACAAGCTCGACGTCGACCTGTACGCCGCGGTGATCGAGAAGATGGCGCTGAACCGCGCCAAATATCCGGCCGACAAAGTGCGCGGCGACCCGCGCAAGTACAACGAGTATCCCTAGGCGCGGCGCAACAGGGAAACCGCGAAAAGCACGTCGTTCCCGCGCAGGCGGGAATCCATGCTGAGCGTGCGCGCTATGGGGGGAACGCATGCGTTCCCGCCTACGCGGGAACGACAATTCATTCGGCGCGTGGCAACTACCCAACAATCGGCACGCCGCGCCTGCCGCTCAGATCCCGCCCAGGCAGATGTACTTGATGACCAGGTAGTCGTCCATGCCGTACTTCGAGCCTTCGCGTCCCAGGCCGGACTGCTTGACGCCGCCGAACGGCGCGATCTCGTTCGAGATCAGCCCGCTGTTGACGCCCACCATGCCGCTCTCGAGCGCCTCGGCCACGCGCCAGACGCGGCCGATGTCGCGCGAGTAGAAGTAGGCGGCCAGGCCGAACTCGGTATCGTTGGCCATGGCAATCACCTCGTCCTCGGTCTTGAAGCGGAACAGCGGCGCCAGCGGGCCGAAGGTTTCTTCGCTCGCGAGCTGCATGTCGGAGCGCACGTCGGCCAGCACGGTGGGCTGGAAGAAGCTGTGGCCGAGCGCATGGCGCTTGCCGCCGAGCAGCAGGCGCGCGCCCTTGGCCAGCGCGTCGGCGATGTGCTGCTCGACCTTGACCACCGCCTTCTCTTCGATCAGCGGCCCCTGGGTGACGCCGGCTTCCTGGCCGTTGCCCACCTTCAGCTTGGCGACCGCGGCCACCAGTTTCCCGGCGAATTGCTCGTACACGCCGTCCTGCACGTAGAGCCGGTTGGCGCACACGCAGGTCTGGCCGGCGTTGCGGTATTTGGACGCCAGCGCGCCTTCGACCGCGGCGTCGATGTCGGCATCGTCGAACACGATGAAGGGCGCGTTGCCGCCCAGTTCCAGCGACAGTTTCTTGATGGTGGGCGCGGATTGCTGCATCAGGATGCGGCCGACCTGGGTCGAGCCGGTAAAGCTGAGCTTGCGCACCAGCGGGTTGCTGGTCATCTCGAGGCCGATGGCTTTGGCGTCGCCGGTCAGCACGCTGAACACGCCGTGCGGCACGCCGGCCTGCTCGGCCAGCACCGCCAGCGCCAGCGCCGAGAACGGCGTCAGCTCGGCCGGCTTGAGCACCATCGGACAGCCGGCGGCCAAGGCCGGGCCGACCTTGCGGGTGATCATCGCGGCCGGGAAATTCCACGGCGTGATCGCCGCGCACACGCCGATCGGCTCGCGCGTGACGATGATGCGGCGGTCCGGCCACGGCGAGGCCAGGGTGTCGCCTTCGACCCGCTTGGCCTCTTCGGCGAACCATTCGATGAACGAGGCCGCGTAAGCGATCTCGCCCTTGGCCTCGGCCAGCGGCTTGCCTTGCTCGGCGGTCATGATCAGCGCGAGGTCGTCGGTGTTTGCCAGCATCAAGTCGTTCCACTTGCGCAGGATCGCGCTGCGTTCCCTGGCGGTCTTCTTGCGCCATGCCGGCCAGGCCGCGTTGGCGGCGTCGATCGCGCGGGCGGTTTCGGCCGCGCCCATGCGCGGCACGCTGCCCAGGCGCTCGCCGGTGGCCGGATTGGTGACGGCGATCGTGCTGCCGTCGTCCGCATCGCACCACGCGCCGGCGAGGTAGCACTGCTGGCGCAACAGGGATGGATTTTTCAGGTTCAACATAGGGTCCTCTTGGGCGACAGGTTCACAGTCCATGATACTAGCTTGTTTATCGGTCTTTCGCCGCGCCGCGCGGGCGTACTGCGTTTCGTGTTGGCATGCATTCGCAGTTGCCGGTAAGCTGCAACGCATGAGCCACTCGCGTTCGGACCGAATTGCATTTATGATGGTTCCGAGTGCGTCCCCCGTATCGGTAAAAATCATGCCTCGCCCTATCGTCATCGTTCCAGCCTGCACGCGCGCCATCGGACCTCATCCGTATCACGCGGCCCAGTACAAGTACATCGACGCCGTCGTCCTCGGCGCCGACTGCGCTCCCCTGATCCTGCCCGCGCTGGGCGACCGGCTCGACCTCGAGACCACGCTGGCCGCCTGCCACGGCATCATGCTCACCGGTTCGGCCTCCAACGTCCATCCCAGCTACTACGCGCAGGAAGTGCGCGATCCCGCGCTGCCGCAGGACCGCGCGCGCGACGCCACCACGCTGCCGCTGATCCGCGCGGCGATCGCGCGCGGCATCCCGCTGCTGGCGATCTGCCGCGGCTTCCAGGAGATGAACGTGGCGCTCGGCGGCAGCCTGCACCAGGCGGTGCAGGAAGTCGAGGGCATGATGGACCACCGCGAAAATCCCGAGGCCTCGCTCGACGACCAGTACGGTCCCGCGCATCCGGTCTCGCTGGCGCCGTCGGGCGTGATGGCGCGCATCCTCGGCGTGGCGTCGATCGACGTCAACTCGCTGCACGGGCAGGGCGTGGCCGCGCTCGCGCCCGGCCTGGCGGTGGAAGCGGTGTCCGACGACGGCCTGGTCGAAGCCTTCTCGGTGCCCTCCGCGCCCGGCTTCGCGCTCGCGGTGCAATGGCATCCCGAGTGGCGCATCGCCGACAATCCGGTCTCGATGGCCATGTTCCGCGCTTTCGGTCAGGCCTGCCGCGACTACCAGCGCCGGGTGCCCTAGCGCCGCTCTCCAGCCTTGTCCCCCATCGCCACACACAGAGAGAGCATCATGGCTATCCGCGAGAACTTCAGTTACACCGATATGGATTTATGGCTCAATGAAAAGCGAGTCACCGAAATCGAATGCCTGGTCCCCGACCTGACCGGGGTCGCGCGCGGCAAGATTCTCCCGCGCGGCAAATTCACCCAGGAGCGCGGCATGCGCATACCGGAAGCGGTGCTGGGCATGACCGTGACCGGCAACTACCCGCTCGACGACGGCCCCTACGACCGCGCCATCTCCAGCACCGACCGCGACATGATCCTCAAGGCCGACCCCACCACCATCACCATGGTGCCGTGGGCGGTGGACCCGACCGCGCAAGTGATCCACGATTGCTATTTCGCCGACGGCAAGCTGGTCGACTTCGCGCCGCGCACCGTGCTGCGGCGCGTGCTCAAGCTGTACGCCGAGAAGGGCTGGCGGCCGGTGGTGGCGCCCGAGCTCGAGTTCTACCTGACCGCGAAGAACATCGACCCCGACCTGCCATTGCGCCCGCCGGTGGGCCGCAGCGGCCGCGCCGAGACCAGCCGCCAGGTCTACAGCATCGACGCGGTCAACGAGTTCGACCCGCTGTTCGAAGACATCTACGACTACTGCGAGATGATGAACCTCGACGTCGACACCCTGATCCACGAGATCGGCGCCGGCCAGATGGAGATCAACTTCCTGCACGGCGATCCGCTCGGCCTGGCCGACAAGGTGTTCTACTTCAAGCGCACCTTGCGCGAGGCGGCGCTCAAGCACGACATGTACGCCACCTTCATGGCCAAGCCGATGGCCGGCGAGCCCGGCTCGGCGATGCATGTGCACCAGAGCGTGGTGGACGCCAGGAGCGGCATGAACATCTTCAGCAACGAAGACGGCTCGGCCGCGCCGCTGTTCAAGCACTACATCGGCGGCCTGCAGCGCTTCATGCCGTCGGCGATGGCGATCGTCGCGCCGTACGTGAATTCGTACCGCCGCATCGTGCGCCACACGGCCGCGCCGATCAACATCCAGTGGGGCCTCGACAACCGCACCGTAGGCTTTCGCGTGCCGGAGTCGGGAGTGCAGGACCGGCGCGTCGAGAACCGCATCATCGGCGCCGACGCCAATCCCTATCTTGCGCTGGCGGTCACGCTGGCCTGCGGCTACCTCGGCATGACCGAGCAGCTCGAGCCGACCCCGATGATGAGCGGCAGCGCCTACGAGAAGCCGTTCGAGCTGCCGCAAGGCCTGCCCGAGGCGCTGCACCTGCTGCGCGCCGAGGACAAGCTGCGCGCGGTGCTGGGCGAACGCTTCATCGACGTGTATGCGGCGATCAAGGACCTCGAGCACCAGGAGTTCATGACCGTCATCAGTCCGTGGGAACGCGAACATTTGCTGCTGCACGTGTAAGGGGAACATCATGACCGCTATTCCATCGGTGCCGGGCGTGGTCCTGGTCCCTCCGGCCGCCGCAGCGCAGTTCGACACGCGTGAAATCCAGCGCCTCGACGCCGAACATTACCTGCATCCGTTCACCGACCACTTGCAGTTGAAGGACAAGGGCGCGCGCGTGATGGTGCGCGGCGACGGCATCTACCTGTGGGATTCGGACGGCCACAAGCTGCTCGACGGGATGTCCGGCCTGTGGTGCGTGAACGCCGGCTACGGCCGCACCAGCATCTCGGAGGCGGTGTATGCGCAGATGGAGACGCTGCCGTTCTATAACAGCTTCTTCAACACCACCAACGTGCCGGCGGTGCGCTTGGCCGCGCTGCTGGTGGAGATTTCGCAGCCCCAGTTCAAGCACGTGTTCTTCACCGGCTCCGGCTCGGAAGCCAACGACACCATGCTGCGCATGGTGCGCCGCTACTGGGACCTGATGGGCTTCACCGAGCGGCACACCATCATCAGCCGCCACAACGCCTACCACGGCAGCACCGTGGCCGGCGCCTCGCTGGGGGGCATGGCGGGCATGCACGCGCAGGGCGGACTGCCGATACCGGGCATCGTCCACATCGGCCAGCCGAACTACGCCGAGTCCGGGCGCGGCATGAGCGAGATCGAATTCGGCCTGCTCGCCGCCAGCTGGCTGGAAGACAAGATCATCGAACTGGGCACCGACCGCGTCGCGGCCTTCATCGGCGAGCCGGTGCAGGGCGCGGGCGGGGTGATCATCCCGCCGGCCACCTACTGGCCCGAGATCCAGCGCATCTGCGACAAGTACGACATCCTGCTGGTGGCCGACGAGGTGATCTGCGGCTTCGGCCGGCTCGGCGCCTGGTTCGGCTCCGACCTGATGGGAATCCGGCCCGACCTGATCACCTTCGCCAAGGGCGTGACCTCGGGCTATGTGCCGCTGGGCGGGGCGCTGGTGGGCGACCGCGTGGCCGGGGCCTTGACGGTCGGCGGCTATTTCAACCACGGCTTCACGTATTCGGGCCATCCGGTGGCGTGTGCGGCGGCGCTGGAAAACATCCGCATCCTGCGCGACGAGGGGCTGGTCGACAAGGTGGCGCGCGAGACCGGGCCCTACCTGAAGGAGCGCTTCGAGGCGCTGGCGGACCATCCGCTGGTCGGCCATGCCGAGAGCTGCGGCCTGGTGGCCGAGTCGGTGCACGACTGCCTGCCGTTCGCGCCGGCGCTGGGGGTGGGCTTGATCTGTCGCGACCACATGTTCGACAACGGCATGATCATGCGCGCGGTCGGCGACCGCATGATCATCGCGCCGCCGCTGGTGATCAGCACGGCGCAGATCGACGAGATGGTGGCGCGGATCCGCCACTGCCTCGACCTCACCCTGGCCGACCTGCAGGCGCGCGGCTGGATCGATTAACCCGTCGTCGTTCCCGCGCAGGCGGGAACGCATGCGTTCCCCCCCATAGCGGGTACGCCCAGCGTGGGAGGGGTTCATGCGCGCTATGGGTTCCCGCCTGCGCGGGAACGACATACAAAAAGCTGGGGTAGCGGCCCGCAGTCCGATAAAATTGCGGTTTTTGCCCATTCTTTCATCAGCCGCCATGACGATTGCCCCGCCCGACGCCAGCCCGCCTTTCCTCTCGATCCGCAACCTCGTCAAGGAATTCGACACGGTGCGCGCGGTCGACGACGTCAGCCTCTCGATCGGCAAGGGCGAGATTTTCGCCCTGCTGGGCAGCTCCGGCTGCGGCAAGTCGACCCTGCTGCGCATGCTGGCCGGCTTCGAAACCCCGACCGCCGGCACGATCGCACTGGCCGGTAAAGACATCGTCGGCGTGCCGCCCTACGAGCGGCCGATCAACATGATGTTCCAGTCCTACGCGCTGTTCCCGCACCTGACGGTGTGGGACAACATCGCCTTCGGCCTGCGCCGCGACGGCCTGCCGAAAGACGAAGTGGCGAGCCGGGTCGAGCAGATGCTGGCGCTGGTCCAACTGGGCAGCTTCGGCAAGCGCAAGCCGCACCAGCTGTCCGGCGGCCAGCAGCAGCGGGTGGCGCTGGCGCGCAGCCTGGCCAAGAGCCCGCAGCTGCTGCTGCTCGACGAGCCGCTCGGCGCGCTCGACAAAAAGCTGCGCGAGCGCACCCAGATCGAACTGGTCAACATCATCGGCCAGGTCGGCGTGACCTGCGTGATGGTGACCCACGACCAGGCCGAGGCCATGAGCATGGCGACCCGCATCGCGGTCATGAGCGAAGGGCGCATCCTGCAGGTCGGCGCCCCGGGCGAGATCTACGAGACACCCAACTGCCGCTTCGTGGCCGACTTCATCGGCAGCGTCAACCTGTTCGAAGGCCGGGTGCGCGAAGATGCGCCCGACCACGTGATCGTCGACAGCAGGGAGTGCAGCCACTACGTCAGCCACGGCATCACCGGCACCGCGGCGATGGAAGTGGCGGTCGCGGTGCGGCCCGAGAAGATCGCGCTGCAAGCGACCGCGCCGAGCGCCGCGCAGCGCGAATCGGCGGCCGAAGACGGCTACAACTGCAGCGCCGGCAACATCGCCACCATCTCCTACTTCGGCAACGAGACCCTGTACCACGTGCTGCTCGACAGCGGCATGACGATCAAGGTCGCACGCACCAACGCCGCGCGCCACGAACAATCGCGGCTCGAACGCGGCCAGCGCGTGCACGCGTGGTGGGACGGCAGCGACATCGTGGTGCTGACGGCATGAGCGCGCTGAAGAGACCATCCTCGCTCGGCCGCCGCTTCGTGATCGCGGTGCCCTTCGCCTGGCTCGCGCTGGCCTTCCTCGCGCCCTTCCTGATCGTGCTGCACCTGAGCTTTACCGACATGGATCCGGCCGGCGGTTTCGGCAGCCTCACGACTTACGTCGACGGTGTCCTCAATATCAAGGTCAAGCTGTCGAACTACCTGTTCCTCGCGCAGGACGAGCTGTACGTGCTGACCTACCTGAGTTCACTCAAGTACGCGGCCATCACCACGGTGCTGTGCCTGGTCATCGGCTACCCCTTCGCCTACTTCATGGCGCGCGCCCGGCCGGCCATCCGCCCGACGCTGATGATGCTGGTGATGCTGCCGTTCTGGACCTCCTTCCTGCTGCGGATCTACGCCTGGAAGGGCATCCTCGCCAACCAAGGCATCCTCAACCACCTGCTGCTGTCGCTGGGCGTGATCGGCGAGCCGCTGCACATGATGAACACCTCGTTCTCGCTGGTGATCGGCATGGTCTACGCCTACCTGCCGTTCATGATCCTGCCGCTGTACGCCAACCTGGTGAAGATGGACCTGCGCTACCTCGAGGCCGCGTCCGACCTCGGCGCCACCCCGCTGCAGGCGTTCTGGCGGGTGACGGTGCCGCTGTCGAAGTCGGGCATCATCGCCGGCGCGATGCTGGTGTTCATTCCCGCGGTCGGCGAGTACGTGATCCCGGAGCTGCTGGGCGGCCCCGGCACCCTGATGATCGGCAAAGTCCTGTGGGACGAATTCTTCACCAATAACGACTGGCCGCTGGCCTCGGCCGTGACGGTGGTCGTGATCCTGCTGATCCTGGTGCCGATGGCGGTCTTCAACAAATACAAGGCGCAGCAGCCAGCGGAGGGCCGCGCATGAACGCGCGCAGCTTGCTCCAGCGCTGGTTCGGCCGCGGCTGGCTCTCGCTCGGCTACCTGTTCCTGTACCTGCCGATCGTGGTGCTGGTCGTGTTCTCGTTCAACAGCTCGCGCCAGGACATGGTGTGGAGCGGTTTCTCGACCCAGTGGTATGGCGCGCTGGCGAACGACGCCGAGATCATCAACGGCTTCGGCCTGTCGCTCAAGATCGCGGTGATGAGCGCCTGCTCGGCGGTCACGCTGGGCAGCTTCGCCGCCTTCGTGCTCGACCGCTACAAGCGCTTCACGGGGCGGATGCTGTTCTCCGGCATGGCCAGCGCGCCGCTGGTGATGCCCGAGGTGATCATCGGCCTGTCGCTGCTGCTGATGCTGGTGGCGGTGCAGAAGATGTTCGGCTTCCCCGAGCGCGGCATGTTCACGATCTGGATCGGCCATACCCTGCTCGGTATGGCGTATGCCGCGGTGGTGGTGCAATCGCGCCTGCAGGAAATGAGCCCGGCGCTGCAGGAAGCGGCGATGGACCTCGGCTGCAAGCCGCACCAGGTGTTCTTTTTGGTGACGCTGCCGAACATCACGCAGGCGCTGGCGTCGGCCTGGCTGCTCACGTTCACGCTGTCGCTGGACGACGTGGTGCTGTCGGCCTTCCTGTCCGGCCCCGGCTCCTCGACCATGCCGATCGTGATCTTCTCGCGCGCGCGCCTGGGCCTCGACCCGCGCGTGAACGCGGTCGCGACCCTGACGATCCTGGTGGTGAGCATCGGCGTGATCGTATCCAGCTTGCTGATGGCGCGCGCCGAGCGGCGGCGCATGGCGCAGGTGGCGGCCGCCGCCAAGGCCTGACCAACAACCGCCCGCCTGGGCGCCTGGAACTGTTCCCGGTCCCGGTCGACGCCGCTGCGAACGAGAGCTTGTAATGGCTGGAAACGGCGGATTGTGTGAAGCACGGCGTGGTGCCTGCGGGAGAATGGCTGAGGGTACGTTGCGCACGTGGCGCTCCAGCGAGGCCACTTCGGGTAGACTGGGATCTTTCAGAGCGGGAGTCCGGGATGACAACGACAAGCTGGCATGAGCGCGCCGCCGCGCTGGCCATCGACGGCCGCGCCGTCATCGGCGGCGAACGGGTGTGGGCCGCAGCCGGCCGCCAGTTCGAAGACCGCTCGCCGATCGACGGCCGCAGCCTGGGCATGGTCGCGCGCTGCGACGGCGCGGACGTCGATGCGGCGGTGGCGGCGGCGCGCGCCGCCTTCGCAGACCGGCGCTGGGCCGGCAAGCCGCCGGCCGCGCGCAAGCGCACCCTGATCAAATTCGCCGACCTGATCCTCGCCCACAAGGACGAGCTGGCGCTGCTCGAAACGCTGGACATGGGCAAGCCCATCAAGTACAGCCTGAGCGTGGACGTGCCGTCCGCCGCCAACTGCATCCGCTGGTACGGCGAGGCGATCGACAAGGTCTACGACCAGATCGCGCCGACCGCCGACGACAGCCTGGCGCTGATCACGCGCGAGCCGGTGGGCGTGGTGGGCGCCATCGTGCCCTGGAATTATCCGCTGATCATGGCCGCGTGGAAGATCGCGCCGGCGCTCGCGGCGGGCAACAGCGTAGTGCTCAAGCCGTCCGAGAAGTCGCCGTTGAGCGCGTTGCGACTGGCCGAGATCGCGCTCGAAGCGGGGCTGCCGGCCGGCGTGTTCAACGTGGTGCCCGGCTACGGCAACGAGGCCGGCGCGGCGCTGGCGCTGCACATGGATGTCGATTGCATCGGCTTCACCGGCTCGACCCGGGTCGGCAAGCAGATCTTGCAGATGGCCGGGCAATCGAACCTCAAGCGCGCCTGGACCGAGTTGGGCGGCAAGTCGGCCAACATCGTGTGCGCCGATTGTCCCGACCTCGACGCGGCGGTCGGTGCGGCGATCGGCGCGATCTATTTCAACCAGGGCGAGAGCTGCAACGCGCCCTCGCGGCTGTTCGTCGAAGCGTCGATCAAGGACGCCTTCCTCGACAAGGCGATGGCGATGCTGCCGCGCTTCCAGCCCGGCGATCCGCTCGACCAGGACACGGTGATGGGCGCGATCGTCGATGCGGTGCAGATGACGACGGTGATGGGGTATATCGACGCCGGCAAGGCGGAAGGCGCGCGGCTGCTGGCGGGCGGCGTGGCGGCGCGTGGCAGCAGCGGCGGGTTCTATGTCGAGCCGACGCTGTTCGACCAGGTCGACGCCACGATGCGGATCGCGCGCGAAGAGATTTTCGGGCCGGTGCTGTCGGTGCTCGGTTTCACCGATGTGCAGGACGCGGTGCGGCAGGCGAACGGGTCGCCGTACGGCTTGCAGGCGGCGGTGTGGACGGCCGACCTGAGCAAGGCGATCCAGACCGCGCGCGCCTTGCGGGCGGGGACGGTGCACGTCAACCAGTACGACGGCGACGACATCACGGTGCCGTTCGGCGGCTACAAACAGTCCGGCAACGGGCGCGACAAATCGCTGCACGCCTTCGACAAGTACACGGAGCTGAAAACCACCTGGATCCGCATCTAGGAAACCGGGGACATTGAAACCGGGGTCAGTGCCGACATTCGGACACGAGCTCAACAGGCGCGCCTGTTGAGCTCGTGTCCGAATGTCGGCACTGACCCCGGTTTCAATGTCCCCGGTTTCAGGATTAGGCGTTCGGCAGCGTGACCGTCAGTCGCGTGTGGCCGCCGCTGCTTTCCATCGCCACCTCGCCGCCCTGCACCTCGGCCATCAGCTTGACCGAGTAGGTCCCCAAGCCATTGCCGCCGACCTTGTCGAGGCTCGCATACTTGTCGAAGAAGCGTGCGCGCATCGGCTCCGGCACCTCGCCCTCGTTGTCGACCACAATGTGCACGCTGCCATAGCCGGGCGCGACTTCGACCGCGATCGCGGCGCCCGCCGGCGACGCTTCGGCCGCGTTCCTGAACACGTTCGCGAACAGCGAATAGCACAAGATCGGCTCGCCCAGGCAATCGCTCTTCGGCGTCGCCGGCAACACCACGCGCAGCTGCTTCCAGCCGAATGCCAGCTCGGTCTGCCGCGCCACCTTGCGCAGCAGCGCGCCGATGTCGAACGGCTGCAGCGCCGGCTGGTACTCGCCCACCTCCATCTTGTAGACGTCGAGCGTACGGTTGATCATCTCCAGCGCATTCCCGGCCGCCATTTCGATCATCTCGGCGCTCTCGCGCTGCGCCTGGTTCAAGCCGCTGCCGAGCAGCGCCTGGCTGCCCTGCAAGGCCACCGCGATCGGGCTTTTCAGGTCGTGCCGCGTCATGCGCTCGACGTCTTCGCGCAGGTGGGCGTTGTCGATCAGCAGCGCGTTCTGGCGCTTCAAGTCGCTCATCGCGGCCGACAAGGTCAGGTGGGCCGACAGGCGCGCCTTGAGGATGATCGGGTCGGCCGGCTTGGACACGTAATCGACCGCGCCCAGCTGCAGGCCGGCGACCACGTCGTCGACCCCGTCGCGCGCCGACAGGAAGATGATCGGGATGCCGGCCGTCTTTGGGTTCGCCTTCAACCGGCGACACACTTCGAAGCCGTCCATCACCGGCATCATGATGTCGAGCAGGATCAGGTCGAGCTGGAAGCTGTTGGCGATCTCGATCGCCTTCTTGCCGGTGATCGCGACCTTGATCGCATAGTCGTCGTCCTTCAGCGCGCCGGCCAGCACTTCGATATTGCTCGGGATATCGTCCACGATCAGTACCGTGCATTTCTTGAGGCGCTCGGCGATCGGCGGTTCGAGGCCGATCACGTTCGCCTCGGGTAGCAGCGCGACCGGCGGTGCGGGCGGGGCGGCGGGCACGTGCGGCGCCGACGGCGCCGACGGCGCCAGCAGCCGGGTGCGTGCGCCGCGGGTCAATTCGTCGGCGCTGGCGATGGTGGACGACACCAGTGGCGCCTCCTTCACCGGCCCGATCATGGTCATGAACTTGCTGGCGAAGCTGTGCACCGTGAACGGCTTGATCATGTAGGCGTTGACGCCGGTCTGCAGGGCGGTGCGCACCGAGCCGGGATTGGCCTCGGCGGTCAGCATCATGAACGGGACCTTGCAATAGCGCTCGTCGCGCCGCATCCACTTGAGCAGGTCGAGCCCGCTCATGATGGGCATGCCCCAGTCGCCGATCACGATATCGATCGGCTGCTTGCGCATCAGGTCTTGCGCGGTCTTGCCATTATCGGCCTGGAACACATTGTAAAAACCCAGCTCGGACAGCACCTGCCTGACCGCGGTGCGGATCAGCAGGTAGTCATCGACGATCAGGATCGCGGCAGATTTATTCATAAGTATTTATCAACAAGTTGGCACAGTTTAACCACTAAAGCGCCTCGTGGAAAATTTTCCATCACCTTGAAACGATATTGCCTGTCGAGAAACCTTACACCTCATCGGCAGTTGACGAGGGAGAAATCTTTAACTTGCTGTTTTTAAACAATACTTTCCTACTGGCATAACTATTGCTTACATATTTGAAACTTAAATTTCACAATAGAATTAATCTCAGGAGAGTTTTACATGAATGCTGCAAAATCCCTCGTCGCCACCCTGATCCTCGCCGCCGCTTCGCTGGCCCCAACGGCGTATGCCACCGTTATCGACTTCAATCATCTGGCCGGAACCAACGTCCCCGGATACAGTTTCAACTATGGCCAATACACTTGGTTCGGTCCCGGTGCGGGATTCACGGACAACGGTTTCTCGTTCGTCGGCACAAGCGATGACTACTTGATCGGGACTGCATACTCAGGCGCGAATGACGGGAGTTATCTTGCCTATAACGGAACCGACTACTTCATGGCCTACAATACGTTCACCATTTCCAGCGCGACGGCGGCGCCGTTCAAAGTCAACAGCCTCGACCTGGCACGTTGGAACGACTACGGGAACGTGACACAGGCGACGCTGACGGGCTACAAGGTGGGCGGAGGTACCGTCACACAGGTCGTCAATCTGAACACGGGCAGCAACGCCGGCAAACAAACTGGTAATGACTTCAACACCTTTGTGCTAAGCGGGTTTGACAACCTGAGCGCACTGACGATTAGCCACGACGGCTACGATTACCTTGCGATGGACAATCTGGTTGTCAACGCCACGACCGTGCCTGAGCCGTCGTCGCTGGCGCTGTTCGGCCTGGCCGTGGCCGGCTGCGCATTCATGCGCCGTCGCGCCGCCTGAGCCTGCGCCTGCGCGAGTCAAGCATAGCGGCGCACGACGGCATAGCCGTCGGGCCGCGATTCCATCAAGGCGTAGCTGCGCACCTGCCAGCGCAGCGCCGGGCCGGCCAGCGCCGTCGCACCGGCCGCACGACGCGCCAGCGTGACATGCGGTCGATACGGCCGCGGATCGAGCGGCAGCCCTTGTGCCTGCACGATCTTGCCCAGCGCGGCGTGTAGCGCCAGCAGCCGTGCGGGCGCGTCCAGCGGCTCGGCCACGGCGATGCCGTATTCCCACAACATCGCGCGGCCGAAACGCAGCGCAAACGGCTGCAGCGGCGCAACCAGCGCCTCGGCCAGCGCAGGCACGTGCGCGCGCGGTACGCTGCCGATGAAGTGCAGGGTCAGGTGCAGGCGCTCGGCTTGCACGGGCGTCGCGCCGCGCGGCCAGCGCCAGCAGTCGCGCCAGGCCAGCAGCGCCTCGCGCACGCCGGGACTCGGCCACAGAGCGAGAAACAGCCGGGAGGTATCGCCAGCGCCGCCCATGGCACAGCTATCGGTAGGCTGGCGGGGTGACGGTGTCGATGTACAGCACCGCGTCGTAGGAGTCCGCCGGCGTGATCGTGGCCGGGCGCGTACCCCATTCGCGCGAGGCCAAGGGCGCAAAGATCCACGCCGTCGCCGCGCTACGCTGCGCGGACCCAAAATCGACGTAAGTGTATTGCACCCGCCCGTTCGCCAGCACGCCTTCGAAGGTATCGGCGCCCGGCGCCGCAATCGGATAACGGTCGCGCGCGTTGCCCGCGGCCACGCCACGTCCCATGTACAGGCCGATGGTGTAGACCTCGGGCTTGCGCCGCGCGGCCACGAAACTGCCCATCGGCCTGGCCTCGAAGCCCGGCCGCTGGTAGGCGACGTGCGCGTTGTGGGCCCACACGATCACCTTGCGTTTGGGGTACAGAGTGTCGAGCAGAAAGTCGAGGTTGTCGGCCATGCCGGCGTCGCGCGCCTCGAAGCGCCCGGCGTCACGTCCTCCAGACAACTGCTGCGTAAGCCGAACGCGCGAGGCCGCGGCCTGGATCGCCAGTTCGGCGTCGTCGCGGCTTACGCCGGCGGCCAGCAGAGGCGCGCGATTGGCGTCCAGCAGCGCCACCAGGTCGCCATAAAATTTGACCAGCCGCGCGCTGGCGTCCGCGGGGATCGGGTCCTTGCCGTAGTGCTGGGCCAACAGTTGCTCGCTGGCCGCCAGGTCCGCGCTGACAGGCAGGCCCAGCAGGCCGCGCATCCGTTCGAAGCGGACCGCATTGCTGCGGGCGCTGTCGGGCGCGCTGTCCTGGATGTCGAAGCCGGCCAGGTTGAGGCGCGCGCCGGCCTTGCGTGACGCGTCCAGATAGTCGAACAGTCCCAGCACTTCGTCGGTATGCCAGACCCTGAAAATGCAGCGGCGCATCGCATCTGCCGGCGCGATGCTGCCTATGACCTGATCGGCGTCGTAACACTGGGGCAGCGAACTTTCGAAGGCGATCACGTCGAAGCCCATCTGCTGGTGAAGGAATTTAATGAGCCGCACCTTGGCCAGGCTGAACTCCGCCACGCCATGCCCGCTTTCGCCGAGCTGGACCACCCGTTTGCCCGCCAGCAGCGGCTTGAGGAACTGGAGGTCGCTGAAATCGTCGCTGAACAGCGAGCGCAGCGGATGGCGGCGCGCCAGCACGTCGTCACGCCACGCTGGGTTCGCCGCAGGGATGTCGGCAGCAGCGATGCGCAGCGCCGCATCGTCCAGCAAGGCTTGCGAGGGCGCGGGACGCGGCGGCACTTTCAGTTCCGTGATCACGGCGTCGGGGACGGCGGCGGTGGTATCGACCAGCAGTTTCAGGTCGTCGAACCATGCGCTGCCGCTGCCGGTCAACATCACGCCGAAGACGATGGAGCGGGCATTGCCGGCGACCGGCACCATGACTTCGAAGCGGCTCCAGCCGGTGGTGCCGCGCGGCTGGCGCGCGCCCATATTGTCGAGCGCCAGCGAACCGGCGGAACCGTCGACCCGCAGCCAGAGCGCCGCCCCGCCTTGGGCCACGTTCTCGGTGCGGATCAGGCCCGACAGCGTCAGTGTGTGGCCGGCCGCTGCGCCCGGCGCGAGCCGCTGCGCGAGCGGCAGGAAGACGCCGCTCTTGTACGCCTCGGTCGACTGCACGCCGAGTACGCAGGCAGCCGCGCCGTCGGCCGGGCACTCGCGGCTCAGTTTAAAGCCGGGCGCCGGACCGAGGGCCCAGCCTTCGGGCTTGCCGCCGGCATCCCATTGCCGAAAGCCGAGATTCTTGGCCGGCAGCGGCACCGGTTCGGCCGCCAAGGCTTCCAACCACCAGCACAAGCCGGCAACAGTGGCGAACATCGCGAAAATTTGTTTTTTCATCGGTTCGCCCCTTTTGCGGCGTGAAGTTCAGAAGCAGTGCTCGGCGCCAGGGAAGCTGCCGTCCTTGACCGCGTTGACGTAGGCCGTCACCGCGGCATCGATGTTCGGCTGGCCCTCCATGAAGTTCTTCACGAAGCGCGCTTTGCGGCCGGGGAACACGCCGAGCAGGTCGTGCATCACCAGCACCTGGCCGGAACAGTCCGGACCGGCGCCGATGCCGATGGTCGGCATCGTCAGCAAATCGGTGACTTCCTTGCCCAGCCCGGCAGGAATCGCTTCGAGCACCACGATGCTGGCGCCCGCCGCCTGCAGCGCCAGCGCGTCGGCCTTGAGCTGGTCGGCGCTGGCGAGGGTCTTGCCCTGCACCTTGTAGCCGCCCAGCTGGTGCACCGATTGCGGCGTCAGCCCCAGGTGGGCGCACACCGGCACCGCGCGATCGACCAGGAAGCGCACGGTATCGGCCAGCCAGGCGCCGCCCTCGATCTTGACCATGTGCGCGCCGGCCTGCATCAGCAGCACCGCGTTGTTGAACGCCACTTCCGGCGTGCCGTAGCTGCCGAAGGGCATGTCCGCCAGCACCATCGCGCTCTTGCTGCCGCGCGCGACCGCCGCCGTGTGGTAGGCCACCTCGGCCACCGTCACCGGCAGCGTCGACTGGTGGCCGTTGCACACCATGCCCAGCGAATCGCCGATCAGCAGCACTTCCACCCCGCAGCGTTCCATCAGCGAGGCAAAGCTGGCGTCGTAGCAGGTCAGCATGACGATCCGGTTGCCGGCCGCGCGCATCGCGTTCAGCGACGGGATGGTGACAGCCTTGGTGACGATCGGTTTGGACGGCGCGGTGGGATCGCCGCCAGCCATGTCCTTTCCCTGCAAGTAACTGCTCATAGTAATCCTCTGAAGTCAAAAAGAATGGCGACGGCGCTAGTGTAATGCCAAGCCGGGAAAGCTGCCCGCGGCCGCTTCAGCCGCGGAAGATGAAGTACACCGCGCCCACCAGGCACAGCCCGGCCCACACGTAATCGAGCTTGAACGGCTGGCCCATGTAGACCATCGCGAAGGGCACGAACACGGTCAGCGTGATCGCCTCCTGCATGATCTTGAGCTGGGCCAGGCTGTACTGGCTGTAGCCGATGCGGTTGGCCGGCACCTGCAGCAAATACTCGAACAGCGCGATGCCCCAGCTGATGATGGCGGCCACATACCAGGCCTTGCCGGCCAGGTTCCTTAGGTGGCCGTACCAGGCGATGGTCATGAACACATTCGACATGACCAGCAGGCCCACGGTCTGGACCACGATTGGAATTTGCATCTCAATCTTCCTTGCTGATGCCCTGTCCGAGCACGGCGGGCAGAAATTGTTGCGCCGGGCCGCGCCCGGGAATGCCGATAGCGGGCGCGATCTCGAGCAGCGGCACCAGCACGAAGGCGCGCTCGGTCATGCGCGGATGCGGCACGTGCAGCGCCGGCAGGTCGATGCGCTGCTCGCCGTACAGCAGGATGTCGAGGTCGAGCGTGCGCGGCGCGTTGCGGTAGGGCCGCTCGCGGCCGTGCGCCAGTTCGATCGCGTGCAGCGCGGCCAGCAGCGCCGGCGCCTCCAGTTCGGTATCGATGCAGGCCACGGCGTTGATGTAGTCGTCGCCCGAGGAGTCGATCGGCGTGCTGCGGTATTGCGCCGAGTGGCGCAGCAGGCGGCTGCGCG
>Ga0193702_1000173_pt1 | contig 25712 bp, 21 predicted proteins | sample U3a1metaG_FD_143060 | JGI IMG/M metagenome (GOLD analysis project Ga0193702, IMG submission 143060) | Soil microbial communities from a riparian zone of the East river system, Colorado, United States - U3a1 | ecosystem: Environmental > Terrestrial > Soil > Riparian zone | place: USA: East River... | reverse complement strand
GCAATTGATGCAGTCGTCGGTAATCAGTAAAGCCATGGCTGCTGCTCGAACTTATTCGGTAGGGGGCGCCATCGCCGCGATTTTCTTCTGCAGCCAGCGGTCGACCGACGGGAAGACGAACTTCGAGACGTCGCCGCCCAGCATGGCGATCTCGCGCACGATGGTGCCGGAGATGAACTGGTATTGGTCGGACGGGGTCAGGAACAGGGTTTCGACATCGGGCAGCAGGTAGCGGTTCATGCCCGCCATCTGGAACTCGTATTCGAAGTCGGACACCGCGCGCAGGCCGCGCACGATGACGCGCGCATCGTGTTGTCGTACGAAGTCCTTGAGCAGGCCGGAAAAGCTCTCGACCTGCACATTCGGATAGTGGCCCAGTACCTCGTTGGCGATCTCCAGCCGTTCTTCCAGTGCGAAAAAGGGACGCTTGTTCTTGCTGTCGGCGACACCGACGATCAGGCGGTCGAAAAGACCGGATGCGCGGCGCACCAAATCTTCGTGACCGCGCGTGAGCGGATCAAAGGTTCCTGGATAAACAGCTACGACCATCACGACTCCCTGGAGATGCACCAATATAGAACGCGCATTATGCCTGAAATTTCGGCACCGGCCCGAGGTGGGGCATGGCCTGCATGTTTGCGGGGCGCTCCGCGATGTTTACGCCGCTTTCGTTGACAACTTGAGTAGATGATAGAACACGACGCCGGCTTTGTCAGCGCGTATTGCTTCCCACGGCGCGAGCCAGTCGGGGACCGGGCCGCCGTCGTCCGCTTCGAACGGCAGCGGCGCGCCGGCTTCGGCGTAGACCAGGCCGCCTTCCTTGAGCAACTGGGCGCACAGCGGCAGCGTCTTGCTCAGGAAATCCTGGTGATAGGGCGGATCGAGGAAGACCAGGTCGTAGCGCTGGCCGCGCAGCGCCATGCCTTGGGCGGTGGTCAGCGCGTCGCCGCGCACCAGGGTCACGTTGCCGGCCTCGAGCTTGGCCTTGATGGCATCGAGCTGGCGGATCACCGGCGTGTGCGTATCGACCATGACGACCGATCTGGCGCCGCGGCTGGCCGCCTCGAAGCCGAGCCCGCCGCTGCCGGCGAACAGGTCGAGGCAGTCGGCGCCGCTCCAGTCGCCGTCCCACAAGTGGTTGATCCAGTTGAACACGGTCTCGCGCACGCGGTCGGGCGTTGGACGCAGGCCGAGCGCGTCGAGCACCGGCAGCGGCGTGCGCTTCCAGGCGCCCCCGATGATGCGCACCTGTTGCGGCGGCGGCGCGCGATGGACCGGGGTTTTGGCTGGCTTTTTCATGGGCGGGACTATAGCAGAGCCGATTAAATAGGGTCGGAGTAATTTTCGTCGATGAAGCTGACGAAAAAAAACTCCGACCCTATTTAATCGGCTCCGTCGCCAAGGTATTGAAATCGTCGATCCACCCCTGCATGCGCTTTTGCGCATGCGCTTTCTGGGCCGGGGTGGCGATCTTCACCGCGGTCAGGATGAACTGCGCGGTGCCGTCGATGTAGGCATCGAAGAACTGCTTGCGGTCGGGCGCGTCGAAGCGGTCGAAAATCTCCTTGACCAGGCTGTGGATCAGGGCGATCGTCGCGTCCTTGCTCAGCTTGTCCTGCTGGACCTTGCGCAGCACCGACAGGATCCTTTGCTGGCGGCGGATCCGCTCGTCCAGCCAGACTTCGTCATTCAGCGGCCGCGCTTCGGAGGCCTTGCGCAGCAGCGTCTGCTGCTCGCTCGAAAACGGGCCGAACCACAGCTCGAGTTGTTCCATCGATTTTTGGTAGTGCAGCTTTTGGCGCTTCTCGTTGTCGCCGCGCAGGAATTTCCTGCGGTACTCGTCGTTGTTCGAGTTGAACTTCTTTTCCATCTGGGTGATCTGCTCGGGCCGTACCGACCGGGCGAGGTCGGCCAGTTCGGGCAAGGCCTTGAAGGCCAGCAGCTCGGTGCGGGCCTTGATGTCGTGGTAGTCGGCCATCAGGTCGGCTTGCGTCATGTTGCCCGCCAACTGGCGCTGGCCGTTGGCTAGCAGCTGCGTGTAGTCGCGCAACTGGGTCTTGCGGTGCCACTGGAACAGGTTGTCGATGTCGCGCTTGACCCAGCCGGCCTGCTCGGAGTCGAGATCGAGATAGGCGTTGAGCCACCAGTACAGCAAAGTGTCGCCGTGGTTGTAGGTAAAGCGTATGCTGCTGCAAGCGGCGGCGAGGACGATGAGCGCGGCCAGCAACAGCACACGAATGCGCCGGGTGAAGTGATCCGCCGTGTTAAACTTTTTCATCTTCTCAACTCTTTCAAACGAACGGCCTATGAATGTTGTGATCCTCGCCGCCGGCATGGGAAAGCGTATGCAATCCGCCCTGCCCAAAGTCCTGCATCCACTGGCCGGCAAGCCGCTGTTGCAGCATGTCATCGATACCGCGCGCACACTTGCGCCGAGCAAATTATGCGTGATTTACGGGCACGGCGGCGCAGCGGTGCCTGAGCTGGTCAAACGGCTCAACGACGGCACCCATGCGGCGATCGATACCGCACTGCAGGAACCGCAGCTCGGCACCGGCCACGCCGTGATGCAGGCGGTGCCCCAGCTCGACGACAACGCGCCCACCCTGATCCTGTACGGCGACGTGCCGCTGACCGCGGCCGCCTCGTTGCGGCGTCTGGTGGACGCGGCCGGCGCCGACAAGCTGGCGATCCTGACCGTGGAGCAGGCCAACCCGTTCGGCCTGGGTCGCATCGTGCGCGAAGGCGGCAACATCGCGCGCATCGTCGAAGAGAAGGATGCGAGCGCGGGCGAACGCGCGATCCGCGAGATTAACAGCGGCATCATCGTGGCGCCGACCAAGCACCTCAAACGGTGGCTGTCCTCGCTGTCGAACAACAATGCGCAGGGCGAGTACTACCTGACCGATATCGTGGCCAAGGCGGTGGCCGACGGCGTGCCGGTGGTTTCGGCCCAGCCCGCGGCCGAGTGGGAAGTGGCGGGCGTGAACAGCAAGGTGCAACTGGCCGAGCTGGAGCGCCGCCACCAGCTCAACATCGCCCAGGCGCTGCTGGAACAGGGCGTCACGCTGATGGACCCGGCGCGCATCGACGTGCGCGGCGAGCTGGTCTGCGGACGCGACGTGACGATCGACGTCGGCTGCGTGTTCGAAGGCCGCGTGGTGCTGGGCGATGGCGTGACGATCGGCGCGCATAACGTGATCGTCAACGCCACCATCGCGGCGGGCGCGAACATCAAGCCGTTCTGCCACATCGAGGAGGCGGTAGTGGGCGTCAAGTCGATGATTGGCCCGTACGCGCGGCTGCGGCCGGGTACCGAGCTGGGCGAGGATGTGCACATCGGGAATTTCGTCGAGATCAAGAACGCGCAGGTGGCGGCGCACAGCAAGGCCAATCACCTCGCGTACGTGGGCGACTCGACGGTCGGTTCGCGGGTGAACATCGGGGCCGGGACGATTACCTGCAATTACGACGGCGCCAACAAGTTCCGCACCGTGATCGAGGACGACGCCTTCATCGGCAGCGACAGCCAGCTGATCGCGCCGGTCACCGTAGGCAGGGGCGCCACGCTGGGCGCGGGCACCACCTTGTCGAAGGATGCGCCGGCCGGCAAGCTGACCATCTCGCGGGCGCGGCAGGTCACCATCGAAGGCTGGCAGCGGCCCGTCAAAGTAAAGAAATAGCCTGTCGTTTGCGCGCAGTAATCGCCGTCGTTCCCGCGCAGGCGGGAACCCATGCTGACGATGCGGAGACGATGCGCTATGGGTTCCCGCCTGCGCGGGAACGACGGGGCTAGGCGAGGCCTTCGGCAACGTCGGCGCGCGCGGCCTTGAAGGCGGGCACCAGCGACGCCAGCAACGCCACCGCCAGCGCGGCCACCACCGCCATCGTCATCCGCTCAAAGTCGAGCTCGACCAGCATCGGCGCGCGTTTCAGCGCGTGGTGCGTGCCGTACGACAGCGCGGCCCGGTTCACCACCCAGCTGATCACGCTGCTGCCGACCAGGCTGCACAGCACGCCGAGCGACGCCATCCACATCGCCTCGGCCGAGAACATCAGGAACACGCGGCTGCTGTGCATGCCCAGCGCGCGCAAGGTGGCCACCTCGCGCCGCCGCTCCAGCGCGTTCATCGAGACCGTGGCCGCGACAGTCGCCGCGATCACCGCGAACACCATGCCGGCCACGCTGTCGAGCGACAGTTCCGACTCGTGCTTCTCCTTGGCATACGCCGGCGACTGGTCCTGCCAGCTGCGGATCTCGACCCGCAACCCGGCCTGGCGCAAGGCCGCCAGCAAGGCCTGCCGGCGCGCGTCGAGCTGCCTGGGATCGGACAGGTAGACCACGAAGCGTTCCGTACGCGCCGTGTCGAGCAGGGCCTGCGCCATCTCGAACGGCATCAGCAGCGAGCGCGCGCCGGCGCCGAAGTCGGCGCTGCTGAACACCTCGACCACCTCGGCATCGAGCGGCACCGAGCGCGCATCGAGCGTCGCGCCCATCAGCGTCAGGCTGGCGCCGTTGCCCAGGCCCAGCGCTTGCGCTTGCCCGCTGCCGAGGGCGATGCCCGTGCGCCGTTTGGGGCCGAGCTTGCCCGGCAGCTCGGGCGTCACGCTCGCCGCGCCGATGCCTTCGCCAAAGAACAGGGCCGAGCGCTTGCTGGTGTAGGCGATGCCGCTCACGCTCATCTGCGGCAAGACCAGCGCCACCCCGCCGCTGGCCTCGGCAATGCGCTTGACCTGTGCGGCTTCGGCAGCGTCGAAGGCCTTGCTCTGCGGGCTACCGTCGTGCGCGGTGCCGGTCCGGGAGATGGCCAGGTGGCCGAGCCGTTCGCCGATCACGGCCTGGTATTCCAGCTGGCCGCGCTGGCTGGCGAGGTGGCCGGAAAACAGGTCGAGCACGCACAGGCTGGCGGCGATCACCAGGATCGCCAGTACGCTGCGCGGCCGTCCCAGCAGGATGGTGCGCAGGGCCAGCCGGTGCGGACTCATGACTGCACCCGCAGCGCTTGGCGCCCGCCGTCGGCGCCGCTGTGCTGCAGGCGGCCTTCGTTCAGCTGCAGGCTGCGGGTGGCGCGCCCGAACTGGCGCTGGTCGCTGGTCGAGATCACGAAAGCGGTGCCGTGCTCGCGCTGCTGGCGCGCGAACAAGTCCATCACCAGCCGTACGCTGCCGTGATCGAGGCGCGAGGCCGGCTCGTCGGCGATCACCAGCCGCGGCTGGGCGATCAGCGCGCGTGCGATGGCCGCGCGCTGGCACTGGCCGGCATCGAGCCGCGCCGGATACTGGCCGCTGCAGCTGCCCAGGCCGAGCCGCGCCAGCAGGTCGGCGGCGCGCGCCTGCAGGGTCAGGTAGGCGGCGGTGCCGAGGCGGCCGCGCAGCATCAGCGGCAGCATCACGTTCTCGAGCACCGTCAGCACCGGGATCAGGCTGAAGGACTGGAACACGAAGCCGATCAGCTCGCAGCGCAGGTCGGCGCGCGCCTGCTCGGGTAATTTCGCCACCAGCAGGCGGTCGATCACCACGCTGCCCTCGGTCGCCGGGCTCAGCATGCCGATCACGTTGAGCAGGCTGGTCTTGCCGCTGCCGGCCGGCCCGCAGATGGCGACCATCTCGCCGGCCGCCAGCTGCAGGTGGATGTCGTGCAGCGCGTGGGACGGGCTCCTGCCCGCCGCGCCGCGGTAGTGCTTGTGCACGCCCTTCAGGTTGACCAGCTCGACCGGAGGCCTGGCCTCGCCGAGCACCGCCCCGCTCCGTAATATCGCATCCATCGCCCACGCCTCGCGTCCGTTCAGTGTTGCCAGTAGACACTGTTTCCGTACGGAATCCGTTGAGATTACTCAACGCCAACGATTCAGACGGCGATGCGGGTTTCGAACTTGCTGCGGAAGGTGGAAAAGTAGGTTTTCACGTTGCGCACGTTGGTGTGGGTGGCGAACAGCCGGTGCGCCAGCGCGTGGTAGGCCGGCATGTCGGCGACCTGGACGATCAGCACGAAGTCGGGGCCGGGCGCGACCCGGTAGCACTGCAGCACGGCGGGCTCGGCGGCGACGTGCTGTTCGAACTCGTCCATGCGCTCGGCGGCCTGGACGTCGAGCGCGATCTCGACGATCGCGGTCAGCCGGGCACCGACCTTTTCCGGCGCGACGATCGCCACTTGGCGCGCGATGATCCCCGCCTCGGTCAAGTGCTTGACCCGGCGTAGGCAGGTCGGCGGCGAGACATGTACCAGCTCGGCGAGCTCGGCATTGGTGTGCGATGCGTCAAGCTGCAGCGCATTCAGGATGCGACGATCTAACTCGTCCATGGCATGTGGCGTATCTGACATCGTGATCTGACTTAATACGATAAAAATATGACGTAATATGAAATATTATTTCATGCGTGATGATCACTGAAATAATATAACGAAACGTCGGCAATTTAGAAAGCTTATTTCATCGCCCTTCCTCTAGGATGCGTTTATTGTCAATTTCCTAAAACGAGGTTCCCATGTGCGGCATCGTCGGAGCAGTAGCCCAGCGCAACATCACCCCCATCCTGCTCGAAGGCCTCAAGCGCCTCGAGTACCGCGGTTATGATTCCTGCGGCGTGGCGCTGCACGTGGACGGCAAATTGCAGCGCTCGCGCAGCACCTCGCGCGTGGCCGATCTCGAAACCCAGATCGACGGCGCCAAGCTGCAAGGCTTCACCGGCATCGCGCACACCCGCTGGGCCACCCATGGCGCGCCGCTGTCGCACAACGCCCACCCGCACTTCTCGCCGAACGAAGAGAGCGCGCGCATCGCGCTGGTCCACAACGGCATCATCGAAAACCACGACGAACTGCGCGCCGAACTGACGGCCCTCGGCTACGTGTTCCAGAGTCAGACCGACACCGAGGTCATCGCCCACCTGGTCGACCAGATGTATAACGGCGACCTGTTCGACACCGTCCAGCAGGCGGTCAAGCGCCTGCACGGCGCCTACGCGATCGCCGTGTTCAGCCGCGAGGAGCCGCACCGCGTGGTGGCCGCGCGCCAGGGTTCGCCACTGATCGTCGGCGTCGGCCAGGGCGAGAACTTCGTCGCCTCCGACGCGATGGCGCTGGCCGGCACCACCGACCAGATCATCTACCTCGAGGAAGGCGACGTGGTCGACCTGCAGCTGGCGCGCTACTGGGTGGTCGATGCCGCCGGCCGCCCGGTCAACCGCGAGGTCAAGACCGTGCACGCGCACACCGGCGCGGCCGAGCTGGGGCCGTACCGCCACTATATGCAGAAGGAAATCTTCGAGCAGCCGCGCGTGATCGGCGACACCCTCGAAGGCGTGACCGGCATCATGCCCGAGCTGTTCGGCGACCAGGCCTACAAGGTATTCAAGCAGATCGACCGGGTGCTGATCCTGGCCTGTGGCACCAGTTACTACGCCGGCCTGACCGCCAAGTACTGGATCGAGTCGGTCGCCAAGCTGCCGGTGAACGTCGAAATCGCCAGCGAATACCGCTACCGCGACAGCGTGCCGCACCCGAATACGCTGGTCGTGACGATCACCCAAAGCGGCGAAACGGCCGACACCCTGGCCGCGCTCAAGCATGCGCGCAGTCTCGGCATGGAACACACGCTCACCATCTGCAACGTGGCCACCAGCGCCATGGTGCGAGAGTGTGCGCTCGCTTACATCACCCGCGCAGGGGTCGAAGTGGGGGTCGCGTCGACCAAGGCCTTCACCACCCAGCTGGCCGCGCTGTTCCTGCTGACGCTGACCCTGGCGCAGGTGAACGGCCGCCTCACCGAAGACGAGGAAGCGGCCCACCTCAAGCAGATGCGCCACCTGCCGGTCGCGATCGCCGCGGTGCTGGCGCTCGAGCCGCAGATCATCGCCTGGGCCGACGACTTCGCGCGCAAGGAAAACGCGCTGTTCCTGGGCCGCGGCATCCACTACCCGATCGCCCTCGAGGGCGCGCTCAAGCTCAAGGAGATTTCGTACATCCACGCCGAAGCCTATCCGGCCGGCGAGCTCAAGCACGGTCCGCTGGCGCTGGTGACCGAGGAAATGCCGGTGGTCACCATCGCGCCGAACGACGCGCTGCTGGAGAAGCTGAAGTCGAATATGCAGGAAGTCCGTGCGCGCGGCGGCCAGCTGTATGTGTTCGCCGACGTCGATTCGCGCATCACCTCGAGCGACGGCGTGCACGTGATCCGGCTGCCCGAGCACTACGGCCTGCTGTCGCCGATCCTGCACGTGGCGGCGCTGCAACTGCTGGCCTATCACACCGCCCTGGCGCGCGGCACCGACGTCGACAAGCCGCGCAACCTGGCCAAGTCGGTGACGGTGGAATAAAGCGCGCGCAAGCTCGAGTTGCTGTGCACAAACAATAAAGTCGGACACAAAACAATAAAGTTCGACACAAGCTGTTCTGTACAAATATGGTCTGAGACTGTTGTTAAAGCCTGAGACAGTTCAGTGATCTATAGTTGGGACCTGTCACTCCGACACGAGGATTGAAAATCCTTGTGTCGGTGGTTCGATTCCGCCCCGGGCCACCAAGGAACATCGTTCACGCAACGCCAACCATCGCTGGTTGGCGTTGTCGTTTCTGGGATTCGTAGTCCTCGTGTCCGGTCCATTTCCGGTACGCCTGGACAAAGAGTGCCAGACACCTACCGTCTCGTGTGTGCGGTATCCCTTGTCACGTCTGCAATAACGATTTAGACTTCCGTCATCGTATATTGATCTACAAAGGTCTAGGGAAAGCGCATGCAACAGGATTTCGTGAAACCACTGCTCGAAGGGCAGCGATTCAACGAGCACAGCATCCCGCTTGAGCTCCTGAAGGACTTTGCGGCCCTGGAGGAGATGCTGATCGCCGTGGCGAAATGGCAATACCTACAGGACTATCCTGAGCGTAAACGCGTGCTTCGCAACTTTTCGAGCGGTCTCGAACTCCGATTGGCACAAGTAGAAGAAGGCAGCGCGATTGCGGCTATCGTCCTATCCTTCTCGTCCCTAGTTGCGCCACACAACACAACATACTTCGAACGTGCCCGAAGCCAAATCGTAGAGGCGATTGCAAGTGCGGCGGAAGGACGCCAACCGCAACTGCCGCAGCCCTTCCTGGCGTACTTTGATCGCGTAGGTCGAGGTCTTCGTGAAGACGAGTCCATGACGTTTGATCGAGGCACAGCTCCACCAGCGCGACTAACCCCTACAGTGCGAAAACGCCTCATAGAATCAGCCCACATCAACGAGTGGACCGAAGATGTCATGCTCAGAGGCCGAGTGTGCGAATTCGATGCCGGAAGGGGGAGTTTCGAACTTGAGTTGCGAGATGGATCGAAAGTCACAGCACCTCTGCACGAACAACATCGGTCCGCAGTACTTGATGCGCTCAAATCGTATTCGGACAATGAGTACATTCTTGTCCAAGCGATCGCGCTGAAAGATCGTGGAAGCCGATTGAAATCCATTCAAACCGTGGAGCAGATCAGTGAACTTGATCCTCTGGATGTAGCATTCCGACTAGATGAGCTCGTCCAGCTAAAAGCTGGCTGGCTGAATGGCAAAGGTCAAGGATTTGACAGAGGTCAACTCAACAGACTCGCTACCCAATTTGATCGGCACTACCCGGACGAGTTGCCCTTGCCTCATTTATATCCAACAGCGGAAGGTGGGGTTCAAGCGGAATGGAGCATCGGCGACTGGGAAATTAGTTTGGAAATCGATCTTGAATCTATGAAGTCCGAGTATCAGGCGTTCAACATTGCGAACCGCTCGGCGACGGAACGACCGCTCGATCTGGTACTGGAAACCGACTGGCAAGTCCTAAGCGAACAAATCGCTTCGATTGAAAAGGCGTCTGCATGACCCCAGACACGCTCCTTTTGCGCCAAGTACACCCGACTTTCGTCCAAGAAGGCCGCGTTACTTCTCAGGCTTTTCGTCCAACTCCAAAAGACGATAAGAAACTATCCACATATGACGGCGACAAAATAACAGCCCCAAATAGTTGGGAGCATTTTACGCAACAACCCGACTGTCGATCAGTTGGAGTCATGGCAACGAGCCATGCAGAATGCTTGCTACAGGAACTCACGGTAGCAGCCGATGGCGTCCCATTTCCCGAGCACGTTTCGATCGATTTTTCGAAGTATGAGGAAAACGACATTAAGAAGAAAGCAAAAACGCTCGCACGAAACGCCCAGGCACGCGGATGGTTACATCAGCAGCCCAATGATTGAAGTTGCACCTCCCCCAAAGAGAAAATCATATCACATAGACACCTAGGAAATTCGTGGTCGCACGACTACCTAAGTCCATTCAGCACTTAACGTTTCCGCCTGCTCCAAAACAAGCTGAACCGCATCATCCTGCTTGCTCGGTGGGTATTTATACTTTCGCAAAATCCGTTTCACCATCAATCTCAGGCTGGCCCTGACACTCTCGCGTACAGACCAGTCGACGCTTACGTTCTTTCGAAGGCTTTCGGCCAGCTCATGGGCAATCTTCTTGAGCGTCGCGTCGCCAAGCTCACGCACCGAGTCCTCGTTGTTCGCCAACGCGTCATAGAAGGCCAGCTCGTCGGTATTCAAGCCAAGGTCAGCGCCTCGATCAGCAGCCTCCCTGAATTTCTTCGCCATCGCGATCAGCTCTTCCATCACCTGTGCGGTTTCGATGGACCGATTCTGGTAGCGCTTGATCACGTTCATCAGCATCTCGCTGAACTTGTTGCTTTGCACGACGTTGGTGGCGAACCGCGTCTTTATCTCGCCTTCCAGCAGTCGCTCCAGCAACTCAACGGCGAGGTTCCGTTCCGGTAAATTGCGTACCTCGTTCAGGAAGGCGTCGTCCAGGATGCCGATATCGGGCTTATCCAATCCGACGGCATCGAAGATATCGACAACTTGATTCGACACCAGCGCCGAGCCGATGATCTGGCGAATCGCCCGTTCACGCTCCTCATCTGTACGCCGTTTCGTGCTGATATCACGCTTAGTCAGCAGCACCTTGACCGCCTGAAGAAAGGCAACCTTATCGCGCACGGCCTTGGCCTCGTCGAGCGTACAACACAGCGTAAATGCCTTCGACATCGCCAACGCCGTGTCACCGAACCGCTTCTTACCGTCCTTCAGGCCGAGCACATGGTTTGCCACCTTGGCGAGCATGCCGTGCCCGCCAGTCAGGAAGCCTCTGTAATCGATCCCATGCAACATGGCGCGAAGAACGTCGAGCTTTTCTTCGAGCACCGCATAGGCCTCGTGCGCGTCAACCGTTGGCCGCCCCCGTCCCTTGCTGGCGGTGTACTCTTTCAGCGCCTGCTTCAAGTCGCTGGCGATGCCAATGTAGTCAACAACCAGGCCACCCTGCTTATCTCGGAATACACGATTGACCCGTGCTATCGCCTGCATCAGATTATGCCCTTTCATGGGCTTGTCAACGTACATCGTATGCACACAGGGTGCATCGAAGCCGGTCAGCCACATATCGCGCACGATCACGAGGCGCATCGGATCGTCAGGGTCCTTGAACCGCTTCTCCATCCGCTTCTTGACCTGCTTCGAATAGATGTGGGGCCGCAGCAAGGGCTTGTCACTTGCTGAACCAGTCATGATGACCTTGACCACGCCTTTTTCAGGATCGTCATCGTGCCACTCAGGCCGCAGCGCAATGATCGCGTTGTACAAGTGTGCGCAGATGTCCCGGCTCATGGCCACTACCATCGCCTTGCCGGATTGCGCCTTGCTCCGTTCCTCAAAGTGCTCGACTAGATCAGCAGCCACTTGCTTGATGCGGGGCTCAGCACCGACGACTTTTTCCAATGCAGCCCATCGGCTCTTGAGGATCGCTTTTTGATCGTCCTCTTCATCCTCTGCCAACTCGTCAACGTCAGCGTCGATGTCGGAGAGAAGGGCCTCGTTCAGTCCGAGCTTGGCAAGCCTGGATTCGTAGTAGATCGCGACAGTCGCGCCATCGTCGCGCGCCTGCTGCATATCGTAGATGTGAATGTAGTCGCCGAACACAGCGCGGGTGTCGCGATCCTCGCTCGATACCGGCGTCCCTGTGAACGCCACGAAGGTGGCGTTCGGCAACGCATCCCGAAGATTTTGAGCGTAGCCGACCTGATACCGTTCCAAGTATTGGGCCGGTGCCTCGCCTACGCCGAGAGGCACATCCGGCACCATGCCAGTGCCGACATTACGCACCGCAGAGGGCGTCACCTTGCGGGTCTTGAGCTTCGCCTCAAAGCCATACTGGGTGCGGTGCGCCTCGTCGGCAATCACAACGATATTGTGCCGATCCGACAGCAGCGGAAAGCTGTCTTCATCCTCACCTGGCATAAATTTCTGGATTGTGGCGAAAACGATCCCGCCAGACGGGCGTTCGGCAAGCAAAGTCCGCAAGGTCTGCCGGGTCGTTGCCTGCACTGGCTGCTCGCGTAGCAGATCTTGGGATAGCGAGAACACGCCGAACAGTTGACCATCCAGATCGTTGCGATCGGTAATAACCACGATCGTCGGATTTTCCATTGCCGCCTCGCGCATTACACGCGCGGCGAAGCAAGTCATGGTGATGCTCTTACCGGAACCCTGTGTGTGCCAAACGACGCCCCCCTTCTGGCTGCCACCGGGACGCGAAGCCGCGACGACCTGCACAATCGCGGCGCGCACGGCGTGAAACTGATGATAGCCGGCGATCTTCTTGATCAACATACCGTCATCTTCGAACAGGACGAAAAATCTCAGAAAATCGAGCAGATAGGTCGGCGCCAGCACTCCGCGCACCAGCGTTTCCAGCTCGTTGAACTGCCCAAGAGGATCGAGCACTATACCGTCGATTGTGCGCCACGCCATGTACCGCTCGGCGTTGCTCGACAAGGAACCCAAGCGCGCGTCGGTACCGTCCGAAATCACAAGAGTCTCGTTGTACTGGAAGACATCCGGGATCTGCTCCTTGTACGTCTCAATCTGATCGTACGCTTTCCAGATGTCGGCATTCTCATCGGCGGGGTTCTTCAACTCCAGCAGGACTAGAGGCAAACCATTCACAAACAGGATGACGTCGGGGCGGCGGGTGTGCTTTGGCCCCTTGATCGAAAATTGGTTCACAGCCAGCCACTCGTTGGCCGCCATTTCGGTGAAATCGATCAGGCGCACAAAATCGCCACGTGTTTCGCCAGCCATTTGATACTGGACCGGCACGCCATTGATCAGCAGGCGGTGGAAGGCGCGGTTGGCCGACAGCAGCACCGGGGTACCAAGGTTCAAGACCTGTTGCAACGCATCTTCAAGAGCGACCAGTGGCAGCAGAGGATTGAGCCGGTTGATCGCGGCGCGCAAGCGGTGGACCAGTACCACCTGGGTATAGTTGCTACGCTCGGGCGCACTGCCATCGACGGCGATGTCGGGACCGTAGACGTGGCTGTAGCCGACATCAGCCAGCCAGACAAGTGCTTCTTGTTCGAGTTGATCTTCGGTCATTCGGTCACTTTCCAATGTCCATCCTTGATTCAACATCCGGCAGGCGCAGTTGCCCGGAAATCAGGCGGGGGAGCAGAGCATCACGCAGTTCCGCAATACTGCTGGCCTGCAAAGCGTTTAACGATATTTTCCGCCGTAGTGGAACAACTACCTCGTCAAACGCTTGCAACACGGTCGGCGGTGGAATAACTAAACGCAGTTGCCCAACTTTGCTCTTACTCAATTCGGTTTGGCCAGTAGAGCCCTCACCCATTGCCTGAATTTCTGGCTGCCTAGCCATCAACGCGAGACCAAGATATGCCCAACTTATGGACCTTCCTGCCCGAACGACTGTCACATGAGAATCAACGATAGCCATTTCCGCAAGGTCCAACACTTGGGCAACGCGCCCTAATGTGCCTACGCCAGTTGAATTCACAAGAACGTCACCGACCCTAAGTTCACGCCCCGTGATTTTGCGCTGAACGTGATCGTGTCGGCGTGCCTTACTCAGGTCAAGAGAGAAATCGCGAATACATTTTTGATTGATGACCGCTACGCCGCCATCCTCTACATACTTTGGTGAAATCCCTCTGCTCAGGTAATCACAACATTCAGAAAGCGGCGAGGTATGCCATCCACTCGGCAAGAAGCCCAATTCTGATTCCTCGAAACCGTCGGGAAACAGCGCCGCGGTGGTGGCGTCCATGCCTTCCGGCTCACGGCCTTCCTGCTTGGTGTGTACGGGATCGAAGTCTATAAACCAGGACTTGAACAAGGTCTGGGCAATAGCTTCGAGGGTAGTGTTGGTTTCGCGTAGTAGGGCGATGCGGGCATCCATTGCTCCAGATATTTCGGCGATTTCATTTTGAATTGCTAAAGGAGGCAGTGGCACCACAAATGACTCGATATGCCCTTTCGTAATCGCTCGTCGTGACCCGCCCGCATTAAATGCTTCAACATAGGACTTCACCGCAGGATGTGTGAGATAGCTCAGGACGTACCCCGGAATAGCCTGCTTCTGATCTAAACGTATTATCGAAACATGCTGATTTACACACGCGGGCAAAATGGACTCGGGTACCAGGCAAACTCGCCCAAAGGTGACCCCATCGCCGGTAATATTCAGCAATAGGTCGTTTTTTTCTAGCCTGACGTTTCGCAACCCTTCAGCCTGTTCGTCCGAAATAAACGCCAGCCCATTTTCCGAGAACGCGCGGTCAAAAACATTTTGGCTTCGCACAAGTGCGTAGTTAGTCCGCCGTTCCAAATAAGCTTTTTGCCCCCCGGTTGGGGTTGCTCCAGACCCAATCTTGCGCGAAGCGTCCTTCAGACGAATACGCCTCCAAGAGTCCGGACAAGCTAGCGGCGCTACCAGCCCCTCAGAACTCATACCCCAGCCCTCCCAGCTTCTTGCGTATCGATTGATCCAGTTCCGCGCCTTTGGCCATCTGCTCGCCCAGCGTTTCTGTCAGCTTTTGCATTTTGTCAGCAAAACCATCGTCATCGTCTTCGATGGCTTCGGCGCCGACATAGCGGCCCGGCGTCAGCACATGACCGTGTTTAGCGATTTCGGCCAACGAAACACTGCGGCAATAGCCTGCAACATCAAGATACGCTCCGCCCGACGTGCTCTCGCGGCGCCATGACGCGACTGTGTTGGCGATCTTGTCGATAACTTCATCGGCGAATTCGCATTGCACACGGCTGATCATACTGCCGAGCTTGCGGGCATCAATGAACAACACTTCGCCCTGACGGGCACGCTTTTCCTTGACCAAGAACCACAGACAGGCAGGAATCGAGGTGTTAAAAAACAGTTGACCCGGCAGTGCAATCATCACTTCGACCTTGTCGGCATCAAGCATCGCACGGCGGATGTCGCCCTCGGAATTCTGACTGGATGACATCGAACCGTTGGCCAGCACGATCCCGGCGCGGCCTGTCGATTTGAGGTGATACAGCATGTGTTGCAGCCATGCGTAATTGGCATTGCCCTGCGGCGGCGTACCGTACACCCAACGCGGGTCGCCTTCCAGACTGCCATGCCACCAGTCCGAAATATTGAATGGCGGATTTGCGAGAACGAAATCAGCGCGCAAGTCGGAATGCTGATTGCGAACAAAGGTGTCGGCGGGTTCCTTGCCGAGGTTGAAGTCGATGCCGCGAATGGCGAGGTTCATCGCCGCCAGTCGCCATGTGGTCGGGTTCGCTTCTTGGCCGTAGATCGAAACGTCGCCGATCTTCCCGCCGTGCGCTTCGATGAATTTTTCCGACTGCACGAACATGCCGCCAGAACCGCAGCACGGGTCGTACACCTTGCCGTGATGCGGAGCAAGAACGGCGACCAAGGTCTTGACGATGGAGGCTGGCGTGTAGAACTGCCCGCCCCGCTTACCTTCGGCGCTGGCGAACTGCCCAAGGAAATATTCGTACACCTGCCCGAGCAAGTCGCGCGCGTGGTTCTTGGCGGTATCGCCAGATTCGCCGAAGCCTATCTTCGACACGAGATCGACCAGTTCGCCGAGCTTGCCATCGGGTAGCTGGACGCGTGCATAGCGCTTGTCCAGAATGCCTTTCAGCTTCGGATTTTCAGCCTCGATCAAGGACAAGGCATCATCAATACGCTTGCCGATGTCAGCCTGCTTGGCCTGCGCCCGCAGCGTCTCCCACCGCGCCGCCTCAGACACCCAGAACACGTTGACTTCTTTGTAGTAATCACGGTCTTCCAGTTCCTCGGCAAGCATCTCCGCATCGACATCGTGAAGGAAATAGTCATCTGCGGGATCGGCGAATCGTCGCGCCAATTCTTCGCGCCGGGTCTGGAACGTGTCTGAGATGTACTTGACGAAGATCAAGCCCAAAACGATGTGCTTGTATTCGGCGGCGTCCATGTTGGCACGCAGCTTGTCGGCGGTCGCCCACAGTGTCCTTCTGATATCTTCGATCATGCTTGGCTATTTGGCTGAAATTTCAATGTAGCATCATATATCAGGTCAACCGCTCATAGCAGTAAGGCCCCAAGAAGAGTCGTAGCAGTTTTCAACCGCCATGCGGACTCGCGAACACTCCCTCACGATGACGACAGCCAGCCAAGCGACTGGAACAACAGCGCCGAAAACCATTCCTTGCCCCCGTTTAGCGCGACCCACGGGACCGATCCCGCTTGGCAGACTGGTCTTCAAACTTCGCCTGCCCTTGCCATTCGCTAGCGATCGTCAAACATAGCTTTTTCGCTCTTGAGCATCGCGGGCCGAGTTTCGAAGCATACCTAAACGGTCAAGGGGTACGCTATAAAGGATATGATATGTCTACTACCCAACACGACCTAAAGTATGAAGGCAGACATCACCAAGATCCTCCAGCAAAATCCAGGCTTAAAGGGGCGGGAAATCGCCAAGAAACTGGGTGTCGAAAAGCGAGAAGTAAACTCATATCTAGCGCGAAACCCAGATCAGTTCGAGCAAGACAATGAGGCCCGATGGTTCATTGCTCGTCAATTTCACATCGAATTCGATGGAGATACGTGGGTTGACAGCGCGTCGTTTGAGCGTGCTCTTAAGAGAGTCGGATCACCGCTGGATAACGATTGTCTATCCGTACGGTTCTCCTTGCCAGATGGCGGTTCCATCTTGCTCGACGCTGCGGCGCGTCTCATGGCACTGGCTAACCAACTCACTTGGAAAAAAAAGAGCGTCGTGCTGGACTTTTCCACCAGTCGCGCAATGCACGGCTATTTGAATCGAATTGGCTTTTTTGATCATCTTGACAAAGACGTGTTGGTCATTCCCGCGCGTCCGAAAGTTTCCAAGGCCTCAATTTATAAGGGTAATTCGCCTACGTTGTACGAATTGAACCGAATAGATATTGCCGCGCCCGATGAAGATATTCCGGTTCAATTGAAGAAGAGCTTTGTAACCTATGCAGGTGAATCCTGTTCTCAAGCGGTATTTACCGTGTTGGCGGAACTCTTTGGTAACGTTCGCGACCACTCCAACTCTCCAATTTCGGGCCTCGCAGCATTGCAGTGTTATAAAAACGCGAAATCACCCCACATTCAAACAGTAATTTCTGATAGTGGTGAAGGAATTGCAAAAACGCTCGCCTTCGCTCTATGCACTAAATATCAAGATTTGGCGCGAAGAATAGAAAGGCAGGGAAAAGCTGCCGACGCATTTCTAATAAAGGAGATATTCGAAAAAGGTGGAATCAGTCAACTGGACGGCGGACACGGCCTTGGGTTGAAGGCGAGCGCAGATGTTGCAAAGAAATTCAACGCTAGAGTGACGATTCGGCAAGAAACGTTTGAGGTGACTCTTGTATACGGCGACGGCGCGCCAGTCAAGTTTTCGTACATTCTTGATATGCCTCGAATCTATGGGACCCACATTTGCTTTGATTTTTTGCTTGACAATGTTCGAAGCATCTCCTTAAACTGAACGGATGAAGCAGACATCCGCAACCGTTGACCTAAGGGAATTCACGGAAGAGAACGATCATCCGTGGGGGAACGAACAGGGCAAACGAGCATTTCGGGCGCTAGTCGATTATCTTGACGCCAGGCCCAGCCTCCGAATACTTGGTATTTCGCTAGCTGGAATTGTGGCTACTGATGCATCTTTTCCCAGAGAGAGTGTACTTTCCGTCGCACGTCACTTTCGATGCGACAGAGGTATCTATCTAGTGGATGTTCAAAGCCGTGATATTGTTGACAACTGGAGGTACGCGGCGGCAGCTAAGGAACAACCGCTAGTAATCTGGTATCCGAAGAACGAATTCGAGATTATCGGTCCCGAGATGAGCAGTGCGACGGCCAGCCTTGTCAGCTACGTTCTTCACGCCGGTACCGTGTCTGCCGCCCTGGTTGCTCAGGACCTTGACATGACCGTGCAGAACGCCAGCACCAGGCTAAAGAAGTTGTACACGCAGGGTTACATACTACGTACAGAAGCATCCGCAGAATCTGGCGGCATCGAATTTTTGTACGAAGCAATCAAAGAAAAATCTTCTTAAACTGCTTGATTTAAGCAGAAATACCATTTAGTATTGATGCTGAGTGGCAGGGCAATCGAGCCTGCCACGTTAAACAGCTTCATCGAAGCAGAAAGGAACGAAATGTCATCGAACCCACCTAAAGGCGATGGACACCGCATCGGAGCTGTTCGCCAACGCTCCCAGACTCAGACCCCATCGGGCCACTGGGTCAAACGTAACGCAGAGAACGGTCAGTTCATGGATGTCAAAACGTCCACGAAGTCTCCGTTCAAAGGCGTGCGCAAAGAGAAGTAATGCTGGGCACTGGGCTTGAATGTAGCGTATTGCGCATCGTGCATGGTTGCGTTAGTTCCATGCAGAAGCAGTAAGTAATATCGCATTAATTGGCAGTCGGTTTCCAGAAGCTATCCATCCACGCTGTTGAAAAGGCATTCTCATGAAAACGTACCACTTCAAAATCGAAAACGACACCTACCCTTGGCCTACGCGGTACATTACCGGGGCCGATGTGCGTGGCGTCGGGCCGGGTATTCCCGAGGACATGGACCTGTTCATCAAGCGAAAGAACCACCCGGGCGTCCTGGTTGCTAATACCGACCAGTTTGACTTGGACGAGCCTGGGATCGAAAAATTCTATGCTCAAGATGCCAGTTCTGAGGCGGGTGGGCTCTAACATGCCGTTACTCTTTGACAGCGATTACGAATACCTGAAGGAAACGGGGCAGGACTATGTCGAAGACGAAGCGACGCGCTTCCTGATTCTTCGAGGCTTCCCACTTCCTGCCGGTGTTTACAAGGTAGGCGATGCCGCTTGCACCGCCTTAGACGTGCTCTACATTGTCCCCGCAAACTACAATACCGAGGGCGGGGATATGTTTTGGACCAGTTGCAAACTCGAGCGAGTGGACGGGGTGGCTATCCCAAACATCAGCGGACCTGCCGAAGACAGTCGAACGTTTTCCGGGGTCGAGTACCTGCGCTGGTCGCGCCACTGGAACAACAAGCCGTGGCGGCCGAAAGTAGACAACATAGAACAAATCGTAAGCCGCTTGACCTGGGCTTTTGCCAACCCTGATGCGAAACGCGTATGAGTGCGCGGATCGTATTCACCGGAAGTCAAAACGAGCGACTTCGTACCTGGCTCGAGGGGCATCCCGAGGGCCACGAACGTGCTGCGCTCGCCTTATTCCGCAAGCTAGATAGGTCGGTCGCCGGGCTTGAAGCGTCCCCGCGGTATGTCTGCGTTGACGTTCTGGAGCTCAAAGATGACTGGATTGTCAGCAGCTCGGTGACGCACGTCCGCATCAACATGAGGCTGCTACCCGAGTTCTACTTGCGGTGCGAAGTAGAACATCTCGAGCTGGGTTTTGTTCACAGCCACCCTGCAGGTACGCACGCCTTCTCGGCGATCGACGACCAGAATGAACAGAACCTTCTACGAGGTTACGCTGGTTGTAACGGTACTGCCGTCGCACTCGTTGCACTGGTGCTTTGTGAGGGGCGCTGGCATGCGCGTACGCGCTCGGGCGCGGTACCAAAAATGTCGATGCCGGCCCGCCACGTGGCGGTACTTTCGGACACTATCGAACTGCACCTGGGGTCTGCCGCTGGCGTTGAGGTGAATGTAGCCTCGCTTGCTCGCCAAGAAACGGCTTTTGGCAAACCGTTCAATCGCAAGCTGCAGTCGCTTCGTGCAGTCGTGATCGGTGCCGGCGGAACGGGATCTGCACTTGCGACATTGCTGGCGCGCTGCGGTATCGGCGAATTGATAGTCGTGGATGGCGATAAATTGGAGACCAGCAATCTCAATCGGGTCCGGGGATATCGGGTGGCAGACGTCGACCAAAACAAGGCCGACACGCTCGCCCGCTACATTGCGAACATGGGACTGTCGTGCACGGTCACTTCCATTGCGGAGTTTGTCGACAAGTCGCCCGTCGCTGTCGATGCGATCTCTACGGCCGACATCGTTTTCGGATGTACCGACGATGTCGGTGGCCGTGACGTTCTCACCCAAGCGATGTACTATTATTGCCTTCCTTACATTGATGTAGGCCTCACGGGCCGCATCGATCACGATAAAGAAGGTGACCCGTACTTGCGGGATCATCGCGGCCGGATCAGCGTGATTGCGCCGGAGGCGGGTGCTTGCCTTCGTTGCCAGCGGGTGGTTACCGAAGAAAAGCTCGCGTACGAACGGGCAGTGCGTGAGCGCCCGGAGCTGAAGAACATGGGCAAAGAAACGCTGTTGCGCGAGTATTACTTGAAGGGGGGAGGGGAAGCAGCACCCGGTGTCGGTCCGTTTACGAGCATGGTTGCCGACTTCGCTGTTTCCACATTCATGAATCTGGTGAGGCGCTATCGACGTTTGTCCGAAGAATTTTCGGTCGATAACGTCTGGATTGATTTCATCCACTTGAATTTTTCTAGCATTAAGAACATTCGCAATCCCGATTGCTTCTGCTGCGGCAAGTCGGGACTGCTAAACGCTTCGGAAAATGGGTATCGTCTTGGCATGGCCTCTCTCGGGAAGCTTCCAACACCATGAGCATTTTCTCAACACTTGCGAAATGGTTCAAAGAACAGCCAGCAGCGCCGACCAACAGGGGCGCGCCGACCAGCGCGCCAAATTCCCACCGTGATCTGCCGCCAATTCACTTTGAAAGTATCCTGGTTATTCCAAAGGTGCTTCCAAGTGAGAGCGTGGAACCAGGTCGATTTTATATTGTCGCCCATAAGGACGAGCATTACTGGGCTTTGTTTCGATGCCCAGACGGCTGCGGCCAGGTAATTTCGTTGCCGCTTCGGGCGCCCCACAGACCGCGGTGGTCAGTTCACACCAGTAGGGCGGGACGCGCGACATTAAAGCCGTCTGTATGGCGCAATCAGGGCTGTAAGGCGCATTTCATTCTGGAAGATGGACGTGTATTCTGGTGCAACGATTCCGGAATGGCACCGTCGCTGGCGCGACCAGACCTGTACCGACGACGGTAGTTATTCAGTAGTCTCCTCCGGCCGAGCGGCCGATCGCCCCAAACAACTAGGCATGACAAAAAGGCCTGAAGAGATGATAGTAAGCACATTGATCGATGGTACGAGACTTCTGACTTTGACGAGGAAGGCGCCGCGGCGAAACGCGACGGGCCCCACTCTGCAAATGGGCAAGGTTGGCGTCATGGGCGCCGCCACCGGGCGCACGGCGGAGTTCACGGCTGATCGAACGAGGGGGCACAAGGCGTTTAGCAATGGCGCGGATACTGCACTGGTCGTCGCGTATGGTCATCACGACGGCACGCTCCTGTGTCGTCAGGTGGGTATAGATTCGTAGCATGGCAGCACCTTACAGCAGAAGGTGTTGCACTTGGGTTTGCGCGCTGCCGCATGAAGCGGGCTACAGTCCGTTCCGCAAACCACCATTAATGCAAGAGCGACAAGTGGGATTATCACTTAAGGAAAAGAGCGAAGACGAAAAAAAACGGCTTGCGGCCGTCTCTTTTGTGATTCGTCCGTGCTGTGAAGTTGGATTACGCCGCCAGCGGCACCTCGACGGGATCCTTGCCTTCGGCGCTCACACGCCGCACGATCTTACCGTTGTGTACTTGTTCGACTTTCCGGACCAAAGCGCCAGGCTTGAGCTGCATCTGATGCTTCCGGGCGCTGGCGATCAAACTCGCGTTGACGAGATCGGCCAGCCCCAACTCTTCCTGCAGTAGGCCCCGGTTGCCAATTTGGAAACTAAAATTTGTCTTCATCATGGGGCCAGTCTATACCCACTTGGGCACTTGATCAAGGAACACGGGCATGATCGTGCGCAGAACCAGTTGCCTCGACAGCTCCTTGTCCGACCGCAGGTCCAGCGTGCTCTGATGTTTCTGTTTCGATTGCAGGGTCAGCAGGACGCCGCCGGCCCGTTCGGGCAGGCCGATTTCCTGCGTCTTGCCGCCGGCGTCGCGCCACAGCCCGATCGATCGCACCGGCCGCGACTGGTGCCAATTAGAGCGGTCCACCATACCGGCGCAGGTTAGCGTGAGGACGGCGGAGCCGGGGTCGTCCGCCAGCACCGTGGCATATTGGCCCGGCCAGCGCACCGCCAGCTGGGGGCCGTCCATGAGCAGCGCCACCACCAAGTTCGGGCCCACGGCCCGGACCGCCGACATCGCCGGGTCGGAGCGGGCGAGGTCTTCGCAGATCAACGTAACGAATGACATCTCCTTGCGCAACCCAAAAAATGGCAACGTGCGCCGGCTGACGTCGATGTCCTCCCACCACTTGTCATTGTCGTGGCTCGGGTCGAAGTCCAGCGCATAGCTGTCGGCCTGCGTGCGGTTCAGGCGCCACCGGTGGTGCTTGTTCTGCACGAACGGCGCCACATCTTCCTGATCCGGATTGATCACGAACGTGCACGCCTGATTGTACGTTTTGCCGTCTTCCTCGTGGATCACGCCGGCGATCACGAACTCGATCCCCGAGCCCGCCAGCGCGCGCACCAGACCTTGGGCCACCTCGCGGCTTAGCGCGCACTCCGGCAACACGATGCCGTGCGGCTTTTTTCCGCTTTGCCTTTCGGCCTGACCGATAAGCGGCAGGATGAACTCGGCCGCCAGCAACTCCCCCGTCAGCGGCTTGTCGTCGGCGGTCAACCAGCGCTGGTCGAGTCCGAAGTACGCTGGCCAGTAATGCTTCTCTCCCTTCTCTCCCAAGTCCGCGCGAGGCGTATTCATGGCGCCCCCCCGGCAGCGTCCAGGACGTGCGGACGACGTGCGACGGCGGCAGGAGGGCCAGATAATGACTCAACGATCGGATCGTGCATCCGACGGAAGCCGTGATCGATTTGGGCAGCACGACCGCCGCATCGGGCGAAACCTTGCTGCACAACGAGTACGGCAAATGCAGGTCTATCGCGTCCCATCCGCCCATGCGGAGAAAAAGCATGTGGGAAAAGCGCGTCGACAACGGCTTCTTCTCATCGTCGCCCCAGCCCATTCCCCGGCACGCCTCATCGGCGATGGCGAACAGGCGGAGCGCGCAACCGGCCGCCCCCGGATCCGCTTCCATATCGGCCACCGATTTCGCGCCGTGGATCGTCACCAACTCCTTCCACAGATTGGCCACGGCGTCGGGCGGCGTTAAAGGGTCGTCACTCCATTCCGCGACGACGTCCGCCAGCGCGTCCAGAACGTTGCGTTGGGCGTGAACCGTGGCCCCGTCGAGGGTGCCCCGGCTCGCGGCCGTGAAGCCGCGATCAGGACTGGCCAGCGTATAACACCCAGACTCATCGATGAGCCGGCCCGCGACCGCGAATAGGTCGGGCGGCCAGGTCGGGCACCCAAATCCCGTTTGGTCGACCCATGGCGCCGCGCCGACGGCCAGTCGCAGCGAGGTAAAGGCGTCGAAGCCGTTGGGCAGCATACGCTGGAGAATTTCAAGGATTGTCATCGGATTGAAGCGCTCGCAAGTTACAGGTTGGCGAACACAGTAGCCTAGTCCTGGCGGATTGGCAATTTGTCTTCAACCCTCCCCTCGCTGGGCGCTCAGTTCGCAGCCGACAATCATTGGCCCCTTCCGGTATTTCGCTTGGGACCCACCAATCGAGTTCTGGCCGATGGCCCGCAAAATGTCGGCCAGCGCGGCGGAGGGCGTGGGCACCCAGGCGCTGGTGGCGGCCGACGCGACGTACTCGCTGGAGGAATTTTATCCGGCCCACATGATCGATCATCTAGTCGAAGAGCGGCGCCGGTGAGTCGGCCGGGCGTTGAGGGGGCTCAACACTTGATTACTGCCCTAATCACGCGTTGAACACAGGCCACATAATCGGGCGTAAAATGTCCCGCGAGGCAACGTCGCTGCTTCCTGAGGACTCCGCTATGTACCGATCTGCACCGTTCGAACCTTCGGTCACCGGCTTCATCGTCGGTTTGCTGATGTGGCTTTCTGGGCCGTACTTGCTGTTTCACGGAATTACTGGTATTGGCGTGCTTCTGACCGTGGTCCTGGCGCCGATTCCTCTGGTGGTCTTGTTAATGTTGATCGGCCGTGCATGGCGTGCGCGAAATGCGCCGATCCCACAAGACTGAACCTTGTCACGATCACGGTAGTTGTCAACAAAGATGTCGCGTCACTTCATGCAGCGAGCTTCAATAATATAGGCTCGGCCCGTTCGGGATTGAGCCAAACCTCGTCCTTCAATTTCCAGTTCCTTGTAGCGCCGGACCAGCGTTCAGGGCAGCGCTGTTTGGCGGCTTCGTAGACCTGCTCACGGTGCCGCAAGATCGCATTGGCCTGGCCATCATGGCGCTGCACTGGCGTCACGAATTTCAGCCCGCTATGCTTGTGCTGATGGTTGTACCACTGCACAAACTGCTGCGTCCACGTCCTTGCCTGATCAACGCTTTCAAACGGCTTGCGCGGGTAGTTCGGCCGGTATTTGCAAGTGCGAAACAGTGACTCCGCGAACGGGTTGTCGTTGCTAACGCGGGGCCGGCTGAACGATGGCACCACACCCAGCTTTTCCAGCGTGGCCAGCATCGTCGCGCCTTTCATGGCGCTGCCATTGTCGGAGTGCAGCACCACCTTGCGACCGGCCAGACCTTCAGCCAGACTGGCCTTGCGCATCAGTAGCGCCGCCAGTTCAGCAGCCTCGGCGATGTGAACCTCATGGCCGACGATCTTCCTGCTGTACACGTCAAGCACCATGTACCAGTAAAAATACAAACCCTTCACGGAGGTCGGCAGCCAGGTAATATCCCACGACCACAGACGGTTCGGTTCGGTCGCACAGTGGCTCGTTACAACCCGCGTGCTTGGTTTTTTCGCCCGGCCCCGGTGATGCTGCTGCGCCGCCGCCTTCATGACCCGATAGATGGTCGATTCCGATGCGACGTATTCGCCGCGGTCTACCAGCGTCGGCACGATCTGGCTCGGCGGCTGGCTGGCAAACTCGGCACTGTTGACCAAGGCCAGAATACGCGTGCGTTCCTCGTCGCTCAGCCTGTTGGCAGGAGCAACACGCCGCGCTCCCTGACGCCTATCCTCAATGCCGGCGCCATCCTTATGCGTCCAGCGTTGATAGGTGCGCAAGCTGACGTCCAACTCGGCGCAGGCGACGGCGCGGCGGCAACCATTGCCTGCCGCTTCTTCAATCAAGGTGACCACCAACTGGCGATCCGGGGTGCCCGTTAGTCTTCCGACCGTTTCGCCAGCGCACCTGACCTGAGACAATATCGTTCCGTTCAACATTGCCCCGCCGACCATGCAGAAGAGCTTCTCCGACCTCGAGTACGCCAACAA
>Ga0193702_1000172_pt1 | contig 25734 bp, 24 predicted proteins | sample U3a1metaG_FD_143060 | JGI IMG/M metagenome (GOLD analysis project Ga0193702, IMG submission 143060) | Soil microbial communities from a riparian zone of the East river system, Colorado, United States - U3a1 | ecosystem: Environmental > Terrestrial > Soil > Riparian zone | place: USA: East River... | reverse complement strand
TGACGCAACACCCGTTAAGCCATCTTTTTTATCTTTTAGGGCTTCAATTTCTTTTAATGTTTCATGCAGCAGGTCGTCCATTTTGCGCGAATCGCGGCGCAGGTTATTTTGGGCGATGTCGAACAGATTCTTTTCTGCCTTGTCCAATAAGTCAAGCACATCAGTCGTATCCTCATAAGCGCTGTTGATCACTTCGGTTGAGATACGGATCAACTCCCGCTGTATAAATTTTTGGATGATGATACGCGAGTGGAACTCGATATTGGCAGCAGAAGCCACGCGATTGGTAAGCTCGGTTATATAATAGGCGCCGCCAATCATTTCCAGTTCGCCCTGGGTGCGCAATTGCGCGGTAACTGTCAATATATCTACCGGCGATGATTTTTCAAATAAGGTGCGTATCGCCTGGAATATTTTCTGGTGGTTGTCTTTATAAAAAACGTTAGGTTGCAGTATATCAATTACCGATGAAAGGGCATCTTTTTCCAGCATTAAGGCACCTAAAACAGCCTCCTCCAGGTCTGTTGCCTGGGGTGGTAATTTGCCTAAGCCGCTGTAGGGGGTAGGGTTGGTAATTCGGCTTCTGCGTTCGTTAGTGGTAGGCTTGTTAGAGGTTGGGTCGTTCTCAAAATTCATGGTGAGCAAAAATATAACAAATTGTAACGAATTCGTTAACACTATTGAATTTAGCAAAAAAATAAATGCCTTTTTTGGTATCAATTTCAACGTTTGCTACTAACATATATTGTTAATAACGTGTTGGTAATGCTTTTATATAACTGATTGCCAGCGCTGTTAATAAAGATATTGATTGTTAACTATTTTGGAAAAACCAGCCTTTTACGTCATTTTTGATAACTCCTTAATGAATTAATATAGCTACTTTTACCGTCTTGTAAATCAATAAAGTATGACCTATAATTCCAGGGAGACGAGAGAAAGTAACCAGGTGGTTTTTGGAATCCGCGCGGTGGTAGAAGCCATCCGGTCGGGTAAAGAAATTGAATCTTTGTACATCCAGCGGGGGCTTGGCGGCGCCCTTTTAAATGAATTGCGCGAGCTGCTTAACGAATACCAGATAGTAGCCCAGCAGGTGCCGGTAGAAAAGCTTAACCGCATCACCATGAAGAACCACCAGGGGGTTATCGCTTTTATATCGCCCATTACTTATCAAAAGGTAGAAGACATTATCCCGCAGATATTTGAAAAAGGAGAGGTGCCATTAATTTTGGTACTGGATTCTATAACTGATGTACGCAATATGGGCGCCATTGCCCGTACTGCAGAGTGTGCAGGTGTACATGCTATTGTCGTGCCTGCCAAAGGCTCGGCACAAATAAACCCGGATGCCATTAAAACATCCGCAGGGGCATTATATAATATCCCGGTTTGCCGGCATGATAACTTTATGCAAACCATTAAATTCCTGCAGGAATCGGGCCTGCAACTGGTTTGCTGTACCGAAAAGACACAGGAGTTTATCTACAAACCCGATTACACCGCGCCAACGGCCATTATCATGGGATCGGAAGAAGACGGCGTACGCAACGAGATCATCCGCATTGCGGATCATTTAGCTAAAATACCCATGTATGGGGAGATAGAGTCTTTGAATGTATCCGTGGCTACAGGGGTTATTCTTTATGAAGCGATTAGACAAAGGCAAATTAAATCTTAACTTATTTGTAAATCGTGAGTATCGAACATTATCTTCCACCGGACCCAAAAGATTGGGATGTTTGCAAACTTTTTAAAGCAGGCGCTATCGACACTTGGGAAAGGATTAAATTTACTCGCAGTATAAATCGATTAAAAATATTAGAAACGACCATAACACAAAATCTGGTTTATGAATTCAAGTTATTGCAAGAGAAATACAGGTTAAGAGGATTTCGTTTGTATGAATCAAGAGATGAAAAAGCTAATGGTAGTGATTTGATGCTTTGGGTACAACGCGATGATAAAATTATCCGTTATGCTTTGCAAGCAAAAATAATTTACCAAAAAAAGAAAAAATTATATGATGGTCATTATCAACAATTAGAACATATAGTCAAAAAAAGTGGTGAGGCTCAAGTAGATTTGATTCTTAAATATGGTCGGACACATAAATGTATACCTCTTTATTTATTGTATAATTATGTGACTCGTGTTTTACCATCGGTTACCCAAATGTCTCATTATGGGTGTAGTATAGTTACTGCACAATTTTTAAAAAACAATCACACTAAATTAGGATCTGCTGATTTGAAAAATGATGTACTTTTTTCTGAACTTCATGCAAATCCAAGTTCAAAAACTCAACCAGCATTTCCTTGGCATGAATTAGTATGTAATTTGAGTAAAGAATTAGAAGATATTATTATTTACGAATCCCCAAATAACCTCCATATACTTTCAACGAGGTTACAAGACTTGGCAATTGATGAAAATTGGATTGAACTGAGTTCCAGAAAACAAACTGAATCTGGCAAAAGACGTGCTTTTAATGAAAGAACAAACCAAGAAGAAGTATTTAATCCGAAGTATATGTTTTTTGCAAATTTGGATGAAAATTCTATTCAATAAATTTCAACTTGATTATAGACCATATAAATCACCATTTCCTTTTTCAAGAGCATTCATTATATCTTCTTCTTCGTCCGAATAATGAATAGGATTAGATTTAATGGATTTCAAATTTTCTTTTGCATCAATATAGTTTATGTAATTTGAAATATCTTTATTTTTAATAGCCTCTTGCTTGTTATTTCCTTCTTTAATCAATTTTTGTTTTAAGAATTCCTTTTTCTGAACGCTAACCCTTTCTTTTGCAACTATTTCGATTTCCTTGTAATAAGAAATGAATTTAGGATCGTTAAGTCCAACCAATAAAGATTGGAAATCATCTACTGAAATTTCAGTAGATGAATGAATATTATTATGAATATTTAGATATTCACATAAGGCGGCAATCTTTTTAAAAGATACTTTGTTTTTTATGCAATGATGTAATACATACATATCATAAATTGTTTATTTGATTACATTTCTATTGAAATATATCACTAACCCTAAATATATTTAACCCCAAACTGTTGCTTCACATCAGCTACAACCTTTTTAACGTTTTGCTCCTGGTCGCGGGGGCAGATGAGCAGGGTGTTGTTTGACTCGACCACAATAAAATCATGCAACCCCTGTAATATCACCAGCTTTTCATCGGGCACGTTTACCATACAGTTGGAGGAATCATACATGATCACTTTCTCTGACGGGATTACGGCATTGCCTACATAATCCTTTTCGGTCAAATCATATATAGAGGCCCAGGTACCTAAATCCGACCATCCAAACTCTGAGGGCAGCACATACACATTATCTGCCTTTTCCATAATACCATAATCGATAGAGATATTTGTGCATTGCAAATAAGCCTGGTTTACGTGCGTTTTTTCTTCTGGCGTGTTGTAATAGGTGCGTGCATCGGCAAATATCTCGTACATATCGGGCAGGTAATCATTAAAAGCCTTAACAATCGCTTTTGCCGACCATACAAATATGCCCGCGTTCCATAAAAAATCGCCGCTTTGAATAAAAGTCTTGGCTATCTCTACCGATGGCTTTTCGGTAAATGTTTTCACCTTATAAAAATCGCTGTGAATGGCTGTATCCGTATATTGAATATAGCCATACCCTGTATCCGGCCTCGAGGGTTTTATACCCAAAGTAATAAGGCATTTATGCTTCATGGCAGCCTCCAGTGATTTTTCGATGGTTGCTACAAAAGCGGCCTCGTCCAATATCAAATGGTCAGACGGCGCCACTACAATAGCAGCATCAGGATTAATGCTTTCAATTTTAAACGAACCATAGGCCACACAAGGGGCGGTGTTGCGCATTACCGGCTCGGTTAGTATCTGCTCGTTGGCCATATCCGGCAGTTGTTTCTTTACCAGCCCCGTATAACTTTCATTGGTTACTACATAAATATTTTCTTTGGGGCATACTTTTAAAAAACGTTCGTAGGTATTTTGTATTAATGTTTTGCCGGTGCCCAGTATGTCTATAAATTGTTTTGGGTGCGATGTTCTGCTGATGGGCCAAAAACGGCTTCCCACGCCGCCGGCCATTATGATGGCATAATAGTTTTTATTCATTTGAAAAGTTGGATTTTATATTTTGAATATCCGTAACAAATTTGTATATTAATCTTCTAATTTAAGTACCCAACAAATTAAATAATTAATTGGTTGGGTATATGCTTTCATTGGAATGGATAAATAAACAAATTGTTTTTTATCCAATTGTAATTGTTACATAAAATTTTAAAGTAAATCCTGCGTTTATTCATAAATTTTTGTTACTTTAATCTTTTAATACAAATAATACACACAACACTACATACAGAATATAATACATAATAATGGTAGAAGCTCAAAAGTCGCTTTTTGATAACCTTCAAAATTTTTTCGGGTTCGATAATTTTAAAGGTGAGCAGGAAGCGATCATAACTAATATACTGGCGGGGAACGATACGTTTGTTATAATGCCCACCGGTGGTGGTAAATCTATGTGCTATCAACTGCCCGCGCTGATGAGCGAGGGTACAGCTATTGTAATTTCGCCCCTGATTGCCCTGATGAAAAACCAGGTTGACCAATTAAGGGCGTTTGGCGGATCGGACAGCATTGCTCACTTTTTAAATTCATCGCTTACAAAAGCAGATATTGCAAGGGTAAAGGAAGACGTTTTGGGCGGCAAAACAAAATTATTATACGTTGCGCCCGAATCATTGACCAAGCAGGAGAATATTGATTTTTTACGCCTTAACCAGGTTTCGTTTGTCGCGGTTGATGAGGCGCATTGTATTTCGGAATGGGGGCATGATTTTAGGCCCGAATACCGTAAAATAAGACAGGTGATAAGCAATATAGGCGATAATATTCCAATTATCGCTTTAACGGCTACCGCAACGCCAAAGGTTCAGCAGGATATACAGAAGAACCTGCAAATGAACAATGCTACCATCTACAAATCATCATTTAACCGCTCAAACCTGTTTTACGAAGTGCGTGCCAAGCGCAATGTGATAAAAGAGATCGTAAAGTTTGTAAAACAGAACGCAGGTAAATCGGGCATCATTTATTGCTTAAGCCGTAAAAAGGTAGAAGAAGTTGCCGAAGCGTTGGCTTTAAACGGTATAAAGGCATTGCCATACCATGCCGGATTGGAGCCTAAACTACGTGCAGATACCCAGGATAAATTCCTGATGGAGGATGTAGACGTTATTGTTGCCACCATAGCCTTTGGTATGGGTATTGATAAGCCCGATGTGCGTTACGTGATACATCATGATGTGCCCAAGAGCATGGAAGGTTATTACCAGGAAACGGGCCGCTCGGGCCGTGACGGTGGCGAGGGTGTTTGCGTTGCCTTCTATTCGCAAAAGGATATTGATAAGCTGCAAAAGTTTATGAAGGATAAGCCGGTTTCTGAAAGAGAGATAGGCACCCAGATATTAAAAGAAGTTATTGATTATGCCGAATCATCGGTTTGCCGCCGCAAGCAATTACTGCATTACTTTGGCGAGAACTTTAACGAGGCCGGCTGTAATAATATGTGCGATAACTGCTGCGCGCCAAAACAACATTTTGACGGCGAGGAGCAACTGCACAAGGCATTAAGCCTGATAAAGGATATTGGTGAGAAGTTTGACGATAGCCACATCATCAATGTATTGATGGGGGTAGATAACGCGCAGATACATAATTACGAACATCATTTACATACGTTGTTTGGCACAGGCAAGGATGATGGCGAAAACCTGTGGAACTCGCTATTAAGGCAGGCATTGCTAAATAATTATCTTTCTAAAGATATTGACCAGTATGGTTTGCTGCGCTTAACCAAACTGGGTAACTCGTTTTTAGATAACCCGCATAGTATCCGCTTTATCCTGAACAGGGAAATTGAGGCTGCCGATGATGATGATTCTGAAGACGGGCCAAAACAAGGCGGCGGCGCATTAGATACCGAGCTGCTGCAAATGTTAAAGGACCTGCGTAAGAAACTGGCCAAACAAAAAGGCTTGCCGCCATACGTGCTGTTCCAGGATCCATCGTTAGAGGAAATGTGTACGCACTATCCTATAACAAATGATGAACTGAAGCAAATATCAGGCGTAGGGGCAGGCAAGGCCATGAAATTTGGCGCGCCGTTTATCGATCTGATTAAAAAATATGTAGAGGATAACGATATCGACCGCCCTGTTGATATGGTTATAAAGAGCGCGGCCAATAAATCGGCGCTTAAAGTATTTATCATACAGAATATCGACCGTCATTTAGGACTGGACGATATTGCAGCTTCCAAGGGGCTTACCTATGAAGAGGTTTTAAAAGAGGTGGAAACGATTGTAAACTCTGGCACCAAGCTTAACCTTAACTATTATATTGACGAGGTTATAGACGAGGATAAGCAGGATGAGGTATTTGATTATTTCCGTACTGCCGAAATTGATTCGATAGATGATGCGCTGGTTGAACTGGGCAGCGATGATTATACCCGCGAGGAAGTGCAGCTGATGCGTATTAAGTTTATTTCGGAATTGGGAAATTAAGCAGAAAGCTAAAAGACATAACAGCAAAGGGCTGGTGCAATTTGTACCGGCCCTTTTTTATTGCATAAGCTTTAAAAGAAAATTACAAAATGTTTAAACAGTTCTATTAGTAAAGTGAAATCAAGCTTTGGTCTTTCTGCTTTAAGCTTTTACCTCATTTTGAGATTATCTTAAACTCTGTCCTTCTATTCCTGCTCTTATTGTCTTCGGTATCATTAGGCGCTATCGGCTGCGTTTTTCCGTAACCTTTATAAACTAACCTTGCCGGGTCAATTTTATTATTGATAAGGTATGCAAATACCGCCTTTGCCCGGTTCTCGGACAGGGTTTGATTGGCCTGGTCGTTACCCACATTATCGGTATGGCCCGATATTTCAACATGCAGGGAGGGGTTAACCGTTAAAAAATCTATCAGTTTTTGTAATTCGGGTTTTGAGTCGGGTTTGATCTCGAATTGATTGGTATCGAAAAATATGTTCTTCAACACTGTTTTATTGCCTATCTCTATAGGCTCCAGCAAAACAGTAATATTGAATGGGTTATTGGGCTCATGCCCCACCAACGAAAAGTTTTCGGAATAGAACAGGTAGCCATCCTTAGAAATATTAAGGCCATAGTTCTTGCCCGATTTGATGGTCGCCAGGAAATCGCCCTTTTCCGCCGCGCTGTAATCCTGGTAAACGGGCAGGTTATTTTGCAGGTCGATAATTTCTACGGCAGCCTCCAATGGTTGTTTGGTTTTCATATCGCTCACAAAGCCCTTTACATAAGTAACCAAATGCGGCCTTATATTTACCGGCATCTCGAAAGTATAAATATCAAACCCACCTAAACCACTTAAATTATTGGAGGAAAAGTAGGCTGTTGATCCGTTTGCCGAAATGGTTAACCCGCTTTCGTCACCATTGGTATTAATGGGATAGCCTAAATTTTCAGGTTTTTGCCATTTGCCGTCTTTTCCTAATTTGCTTACGAAAAGGTCCTGGCCGCCCATGCCGGGCCAGCCGTTAGAGCAAAAGTAAAGCGTACTGTCATCAGCATGAATAAACGGCGATTGCTCATTAGCCGCCGTATTGATATTAGGTCCCAGGTTTTCAGGTTCGCCCCACCCTTTGTCGCTTAAAGCCGATTTCCAGATATCATAACCTCCATAACCACCCTTGCGGTTACTCACAAAGTAAAGTGTCTTTCCATCCGAACTGATAGAGGGTTGTGATTCCCAGCCTGAAGTATTTACCGGCGGACTCAGATCAAAGGGCTTTCCCCAGTCGTCACCTTTCTTTTCCGAAAAATAAATATCACAACGCCCCAGGCCGTCCGGGCGGTTACAGCCCGTAAAAAATAAGAACTTGCCATCCTGCGATACAGATGCCGAACCCTCATTATAATTGGGCGTATTGATCCTGTCGCTTAAATAAGAGGCGGTTTGCCATTTACCATCCTTTTTTGTGCTTTGGTAAAAATCTTCATTGCTGTTTACCTGGCGGGTAAATATCAACGTCCGTTCATCGGCCGTTGCAACCGGCGAATATTCATCGGCAGCGGTGTTAACTTCGGGGCCCATATTAATGGGTTTAAAAGCAACCGGGTGCTGCATGGCCTCTATCGCAAATTTGCAATCGGCAATTAGCTTTTGTGCGAATGTTGAATTTTCGGCAGATATGTTTGGGTAGGTTAAATATTTCTCTAAATGCTGCAACGCATTGGCGTATTGTGCTTCGTTTGCTTCGGCTTCGCCCACCCTGATATAAACGGCACGGTTAAAATCAGGATTTAAAGCCAAAACCTTTTTGTAAGATTCTATAGCCGATTTATTATTTTTTTCTAAACGGTACACATCCCCCAACAGGGCATAGGCTTCAACAAACTTACTATCACTGCTTATGGCTTTTTGTAATTGGGCAACGGCATCGTCATAAACACGGTCGTCCAAATCCCGGTTGGCGAGCGCAAAATACTTTAAAGCATCCTTATCCGTAGTTGAGTACGATGGCTGCTGTGCATAAGCTATAACGGTAAAAAAAAGTAATAAGATCAGGAAGGTCAGTCTTCTCATCACTTTGGTTTATTAGGGTTCATATCCTAAGATACGACAATTAAGGGATATTCAAATATTTATGCGTTTGCAATGATATTTCCCATTGTGGGTTGTTCATCACATATTCTACAATAAGCGGGGTCATTTCTTTCGATTTTGACCACTCGGGCTGCAAATAAAGCTTGCAATCCGGGCCTACCAATTTGGCATTTTCTTCAGCAAACAAAAAGTCCGACTTATTAAAAATGATCACTTTAAGTTCATTCGCATGTTGGGCTACAACAGGGGTAGGCCCCTTAAATTTTTTTGGCGACAGGCATATCCAATCCCAATGACCCGATAACGGGTAAGCGCCGGATGTTTCAATAAAAGTTTTAATGCCGCGTTGCTGTAGCTGTTCGGTCAAATAATCCAGGTTATAGATCAATGGCTCGCCTCCGGTAACTACCACGGCTTTAGAGGGGTGGAGGCTGGCATTTTCAACTATTTGATCGGCAGCAGTAAGCGGATGCAGTTCGGCATCCCAGCTTTCTTTTACATCGCACCAGTGGCAGCCCACATCGCACCCGCCAAGACGGATAAAATAAGCGGCTTTACCGGTATGGTATCCTTCCCCCTGTATCGTATAAAACTCTTCCATTAAAGGAAGCAATGTGCCATCTTCCGGAACCTGGTGTGCCATAATAGGGGGCAAAGGTAACTTTTTAGGCAGAAAGGTAAAAGGTTAAAGCTAAAAGGTGAGATTGGAGTGATTAAACGCCTCATCCTTTTGCCTTTTACCTTTCACCTTAATTAAGTAGTTTTGGATAGATGAAAATACTGGTGATCAGGTTTAGCTCGATGGGCGATATTATTTACACCACCCCGGTTGTGCGCTGCCTTAAAAAACAATTACCCAACGCCGAGGTGCATTTTTTAACCAAGCCCGCCTTTAAATATATTTACGATAACAACCCATACACCGATAAATTACTGCTCTTAAAGCCAACCCTTGCCGAAACGATAGAAGATATAAAGGCAGAGCAATACGACTATATCATCGACCTGCATAATAACCTGCGTACGGCATTGATCAAGCTACGAACGGGTATTAAATCATCCACCTACAAGAAACAACGTATACGCAAATGGCTTAGCTTAAAGTTTAATTTAAAGCTGGTTCCCCCGGTACACTTGGTGGAACGTTATTTAAAAACGGTTAAATTTTTAGGGATAAAAAATGATAACCAGCCTGTTGATTATTATATTAAGGCAGACCACCAGTTAAGTGAATTACTGCCTGCAACGCATCAAAATAATTATGTCGTATTCATCATTGGCGCTACGCATTTTACTAAACGGATGCCTAATGATAAGATCGTCAGTATATGCCGCGAAATTAATCACCCCATCGTTTTATTGGGCGGGAATGATGTGAAAGCTAATGGCGATGTAATAGCGGCTGCAGTAAGTAATATTTATAATGCTTGTGGCAATACCACGCTCGATGAATCGGTATTCCTGGTATCAAAGGCGGATAAGATAATAGGTTTTGATACCGGGTTAACCCATATTGCCGAAGCTTTTGATAAGCCCATTGCATCTGTATGGGGTGGTACCGCACCCGAGTTATTGGGTGTGCAGCCCTATAAAGTGAAAGATGCGCTGGTAGCAGAGATCGATCTGCCTTGCCGTCCCTGCTCAAAATTTGGCTTAGAAAAATGCCCGCTGGGGCATTTCAAGTGTATGAATGAAATGCCGGAGGATGTTATAGTGGATTTTGTGAATAAGTAGCAGCCTTGTCAAGAGGCTCTACAGGCTTTGCGTCCTCTGTGTAAACCCTTTGCGTCCTTTGTGGTTAAAATTAACCACAGAGAGCACAAAGCAAAGGCGCAAAGAACACTAAGCCAAAACACAATTTTAATTTTATCTGCATTAATTTAATTAATGTATCAACTACACTTTTAATTTTTTATTAAGTAGCTTTGATCAGATGAAAAAACTTTACATCCCGTTTATATTGCTTATAATGTTCTGCTTCACTTCGTGTGTAGACATTGAGGAGCATTATGACTTTAAACTGGATGGATCATGCAACGTGGTTTACGGGTTTGATATGAGCCGGGCGGTATCTCTTTTAATGAACCTGATGACGGATTCGGTAAAGGAAACACCGCAGTTTGGCATGGTAAAAGACACCACCCTGAACTTTTACAGCGCGCTGCCTGATAGTACCCAGCTGAAAATGAATACCGAGGAGACCAATATGGCTAAAAGTAGCAATTTGGCTATAAAGATGGACCTTAAAAAGAGCATCATGAAGGTGAGCATTAATCACCAGGCAAAAAACGCTGCCGACCTGCAATACTACTTGCAGCATATTTCTAAAATATCTATGGGCAGCCAGTTGAATAAAGTTGCTAAAAACAATAAGCAGGTAGGCGGTTTTGACGCGCAGCAGTTGGTGGCCGGGGAAGATTATTATTCGTACGATGTTACCCCGCATAAATTTTACCGGATAGTTGACAAGGCAAAGTTTAACGCGTTTTTAAAGAAGACCGCATCTACCTTCGCCATGGCTAAGGCCATGCTGATAGATATGCCCTATAAGGTTGTCCTGAATTTTGCAAAGCCGGTAAAGAGCGTGAGCAATGCTAAAGCTATTATCTCGCCCGACAGAAAACGGGTAACCCTGGTTGCCGATATGAACGATGTTATCAAAGACCCATCGGTTATGAATTTGAAGATAGATTTTTAGGGAGAAATTATTGTATTTGCTTTTTAACCACAAAGGACACTGAGGTCGCACAGAGGCCACTAAGACAAATTAAATATTAACTATGCACACCGCGCCCATCAATCTCTGTGTTGCTTTGTGCCACCTTAGTGCTCTCTGTGGTTAACTAGCCACGCGCCAACGGAGAAGGATTTGTTACGGATAGACTTCCTTCTTGGCCGATGCCAGTGTATTCTTCAATAACCCGATAATAGTCATTAGGCCTACACCACCTGGAACTGGCGTTATCCATGAAGATTTGGGCGCGACATTTTCAAAATCAACATCGCCGTATAATTTAAAGCCTGACTTGGTTAGGGTTGATGTTTCGCGGTTCATACCTACATCAATTACCACAACGCCGTCTTTTACCGTATCGGCAGTAATAAAATTCTTTTTACCGATGGCAACGATTAATATATCGGCCTGTAGGGTATAGTTTTTAATATCAGGTGTGCGACTATGGCAAATAGTTACGGTGCAATTGCCGGGATAGGTATTACGCGCCATTAATATGCTCATAGGCGAGCCTACGATATTGCTGCGTCCAACCACTACGCAATGTTTGCCCTGCGTTTCAATGCCGTATTCCTTTAACATCAACGTGATGCCATAAGGTGTGGCGGGAATAAACGATGGCAAATTACGCTGCATACGCCCTAAATTAACGGGGTGGAAACCATCCACATCCTTGCGGTAATCTATGCGCTCGGTTACTTTTTCGGGGTCGATATGTTTGGGCAGGGGGAGCTGCACGATAATGCCGTCTATATCCGCATCGCCATTTAGTTCTTCCACCTTTTTTAATAACTCATCTTCGGTAACGGTATCTTCATAACGCACCAGTGACGATTTAAAACCAACCGCCTCACAGTTTTTGATCTTGCTGGCTACATAGGTTTCGCTGCCGCCGTCATGGCCAACCAATACGGCCACCAAATGGGGTTTACGCCCGGTATCTGCCAATATTTGAGCAGCCTCCGCAGCTATTTCAACTTTAAGTTTTTCTGATACGTATTTTCCGTCGAGTAGATTCATGCCCCCTAACCCCCTAAAGGGGGAATAATAGTTTAGTAATTTTGTTTATAATTATATCCCGCCATAGTTCCCCCTTTAGGGGGTTAGGGGGCTTAGTCTAATTTCAAAACCGCCATAAACGCACTCTGCGGTATCTCCACATTACCCACCTGGCGCATACGTTTTTTGCCTTTTTTCTGTTTTTCCAATAGCTTACGCTTACGGGAAATATCGCCGCCGTAACATTTGGCGGTAACGTCTTTACGCAAGGCCTTTACTGTTTCGCGGGCTATAATTTTGGCGCCGATGGATGCCTGTATAATAATTTCAAATTGCTGGCGTGGTAAAAGCTCTTTTAGCTTCTCGCATATCTTTTTACCGAAATCGTACGAGTTACCCCTGAATATTAAGGAGGATAAAGCATCAACCGGCTCAGCATTCAGCTTAATATCCAAACGCACCAGATCGGATTGGCGATAACCTATCTGGTGATAATCAAAAGAAGCATAACCCTTGGATATGGTTTTCAGCTTATCATAAAAATCAAATACGATCTCGCCCATCGGCATTTCAAAAGTCAGCTCCACACGGTCGGAGGTGAGATAGGATTGATTTTTTATAAAACCACGCTTTTGAATACACAATGACATAACCGGCCCTACAAATTCAGACTTGGTTATAATAGTCGCCTTAATATACGGCTCCTCCACAAAATCTATTTTGCTTGGGTCTGGCAGGTCTGATGGGTTATTTACAATGATAGGGTCGCCTTTTGTGCTATGCGCAATATAAGATACGTTAGGCACGGTAGTAATTACCGTCATATCAAACTCCCGCTCAAGCCGCTCCTGGATAATTTCCATGTGCAGCATACCCAAAAATCCGCAACGGAAACCGAAGCCCAGTGCTGCTGATGATTCCGGCTCAAATACCAACGAAGCATCATTTAACTGCAGCTTCGCCATAGATTCGCGCAGCTCTTCGTAATCCTCGGTATCAACAGGGTAAATACCTGCGAATACCATTGGCTTTACTTCTTCAAAACCCTGTATGCCGGTTTCGCAAGGCCGGGTTATGGTGGTGATGGTATCGCCAACCTTTACCTCGCGCGATTCTTTAATACCTGATATGATATAACCAACATCGCCGGTCTTGATCACATCTTTCGGTAATTGTTTTAATTTGAGCGTGCCAACTTCCTCTGCTATATATTGCTTTTCGGTAGCGAAGAATTTTACGCGGTCGCCTTTGCGGATCTCGCCATTAACAACCTTAAAGTAGGCTACAATACCTCTAAACGAATTATAAACCGAATCAAATATCAATGCCTGTAATGGCGCTTCCGGGTCGCCGACAGGAGGGGGGACACGTGCAACAATGGCCTTCAAAATATCATGGACACCCATGCCTGTTTTGCCGGACGCTGCCAATATATCTTCCCGTTTGCAACCTATCAGTTCAACTATCTGGTCCTTAACTTCCTCGGGCATAGCGCCGGGCAGGTCCATTTTATTTAATACGGGGATGATCTCCAGGTCATTCTCTAACGCTAAATACAGGTTAGATATGGTTTGTGCCTGTATACCCTGTGCCGCGTCTACTATCAGCAATGCGCCTTCGCACGCAGCAATAGAGCGTGAAACTTCGTACGAGAAATCAACGTGACCCGGCGTATCTATCAGGTTAAGGATATATTTCTGGCCGTCCAGCTCATAATCCATTTGTATGGCATGGCTCTTTATGGTGATACCGCGTTCGCGCTCCAAGTCCATATCGTCAAGCAATTGCGCCTGGCTTTCGCGTTGGGTAATGGTATTGGTATACTCCAGTAACCTGTCGGCAAGGGTGCTTTTGCCGTGGTCAATATGTGCTATAATGCAAAAATTGCGTATGTGCTTCATTCAGCCGCAAAAGTAGGGTTTTTGGGTGAATTTTTTGGTATGGATTACGCTGATTGTTAGATATGATTACGCTGTTTATTTATATTTAGCCATATTTGTTACCAGCATTATAATTTATGAAAAAACTACTCTACCTAACCGCATTGCTATTTCCGCTGTTTAGCCATGCGCAAAACGTAACGGAATACAAAGCTACCAACGGCGTTACTTATCATTTAAATGATACCGTAAAACTTGGCCGTGGGTCAAAACCCGATGGTTCATTTTTATATTTAGAAGATCATGGCATTATACCTAACCCGCGCAGCGTACGTAATTTGCCCAAAGAGTTTGCCAATGTGGGCGCTGTTATAAAAAGTATGCGGAAGATGACCCTTAACGGGGTTGATAAATATATGTTTAGCGTTAACCCCGGCGGACCGATAAGGTATACCGTATTTATTGACGATGCTATTGCAGCCTGCGAAGTTAAACCCTGCGCATCAACCGACAGCGCCAAACCTGTAGCTTCTGTTGCGGATGAGATCAAAAAGTTAAAGGCGTTATTAGATTCCGGCGCGATAACAAAGGCCGAATATGACGCACAGAAGAAGAAGTTGTTGAATCAATAAAACATCTGTCATTTCGATGAACAGCCTGGGCATAGCGGTGATGTGAAGAGAAATCTGATTTGCAGGTGTATAGATTTCTCGCTATCGCTCGAAATGACAAGTGGGTTAGATCAGGGGATCATATATTCTTATAATCCAGCTCCGTCAGGTCTTTTACCGAGCCAAAGCCTATTACATCTTTAATTACTTTGCCATCGGTCATTTCAATGGCGCGAATTAGTTTGTCTGCCCCGAACTTGTTTTTTATCTCGTGCATGGTTTTAAAGGCGGTGTCCTTGCGTTCCATATCTTCAAAAAGGCTGTAGAGCAGGTTGCTGTTGTTTACAAAGTTGGTAACGGCCACGCGCATACTGCCAATATTGGTATTCATCACCGGGCCGCTATTGGTTAGTTTTTCAAACTTTTCCATGCGACGGCGTATCATCTGCATCAGGCTGATGGCATCCTGAACGGGTGTGCTGATGGTAAAGGCATCGTCCCAACGGGTACCATCGTCATACCGGGCCGTAAACCCGACAGACTTACAATAAAATTTATGGTTAACCATGCGTTTTTCAAGCGTGAGGCAAAGCGTCATAAACAGCTGGTCGATGTAGTTGATGTGCTGTCTTTTTTCTTTGGATATCTGCCGCATGGCCTGCATACCCTGGTAATCATGCGCGGCTATATTGGTTTCTATAAAGTTGAGCCGGTAATGCCAGTAAATACCATCAATACTTTTAAAAATGGCCTTTAAACGGTCAGGCCCTGCATAGCGCATTTCGAGTGGGGTATTTACGCCGTTACGTTCCAGCCGGTAGCTCATATTGGCTCCAATGCCGGGCAGGTCGCCCAGTTTTAGCGGCCTTAAAACATCATCAATATTTTGCGGGGTTATCATCATCAGGCCATCGCGTTTTTTGCCCTGTACCGATGCCAACTTGGCTAAAAAAGCATTGGGCGCAATACCAACCGAGCAGGTGAGCCAGTCGCCAACGGTTTCTAAAATATCGCGTTTTATATTTTTGGCGATGGTAAGCGGGTCGAGGTGATCATAATTAGTTAGGTTGATAATGGCTTCGTCAATGCTTTTGGCTACCACATCTTTGCAATATTTTTGCAATACACCGATGATCTTTTTATGATACTCGCGGTAGCGGGCGGGGTTGCTCTCTACCGGCACCAGGTCGGGGCATAGTGCCATGGCATCGTTAAGGCGCATGCCGGCCTTTAACCCCATTGCCTTTGCCTCTGTAGATAGCGAAATTACGCAACCGTATTTACCCGTATACACACAAACCCCCACGGGCCGGTTGCGCAGCCAGTAGTTGGCCTGCTGCTCGCAGCGGGCAAAATAGCTGTTCATATCAACAAACAGCACCCGGGCTTCAGCCTTAACTTCAATAGAGTTTTGATTCATAATACAAATTTGCTAAAATAATTAGCAAAAGCAAATTGTTTATGGAATTAGATTTGACAGTTTTTTAAAAGTTGTCAAATCTTTGGAGGCAAGTTTTAACGAGCGTACTTTTTCCTGTTTTCTTCGCTGAATATGACACGTAATGCCCACGGCTGTTTATAAATTTTTCCACGACTGTATAATATGCTCCATGGGAGTAAACCAATAACCCTTACAGCTTCATCATTATATAATGTTTCATTCGTGCTTTGCGCTACTTTTATATTTTCAGGCTTGCCCGATGCGCCTGTTTCACAAGAAATGTTAACTCTTTTAACCTGTTCTCCCAGATCAGGTATTTTTGCCCAATTAATATTCGAATAAATAAATTCATTGCAGGCTTTTTCATTCCTTGCATAAATTGTTTCCCTTGAATCAGGATAATTAAATTCCTTTATTTGTTCAACTTTACCATTTACAATTAAAACATATAATTCTGCCTGATAAAAAATATCCACACTAACTACGCCAACCGGCTTGCCCTTGGGCATCCATAAACCATCGTTAACCCAGCCGGCTTTGACTTTGCCATCGCGCACATTAAAAAGCGTGTTTATATCAGCCTTTAAATGTTCATTGCTATTAGGGCAACCGTAAATATTAGTAAGATATAATTCATTGTTAATTACAGACCATTCGGCATCATACTTAAAGCAACCGCAATCATAACAGGTTGCATGGAAGGTTGCAAGCTGCGGTCTTAATGCTTCTATAAACGGATATTTTTCTAAAGGGCTTTGAGAAAATTCAATATAACTTGTATCGCCATTTAAAATTAAATGATCGCACTTAGCTTTTGTATTCACAAATACTACCAGTGTAAATGAAATTATTACAGAAAATAACTTATTCATCCTACTAAGGTAATAGTTATAATATGGATTTACAATGGCCGGAAATAGAAAGAGACGCAAAGTATTGCGTCTCTACATCTCCAAAAAATCAATAGGAAGGGTTAATCATTCCTCTTCAACCCGTACTTCTCAATCTTACTATACAAATGGCTGCGCTGGATATCAATATCATCGGCAGTTTTGGATACGTTCCAGTTGTTTTTTTCCAGCTTGAATTTGATGTATTCACGTTCGGCAAAGTCTTTATAATCCTGGAAGTTTTTAAACTGGTTAAAATCTGTTTGCGGGGCAGCGTTGCCGTTTGCAGCAGGGGCGGGGGCAGATGGATTGGCAAATGCCCGCACATCATCATCGGTGATCGTTTTATCGCTCAAAATAATCAGGCGCTCTACCATGTTGCGCAATTCGCGGATGTTTCCTGTCCACGGTAAAGTCTTCAATGCTTCCAATGCGGCTTCTGATATTTTTTTAACCGGCATGTTATAATCCGTGCAGATCTCTTCTAAAAAGCTTTGGGTAAGCAGGGCAATATCGTCTTTACGCTCGGTTAGCGGCGGTACGTGTATCAAAATAACACTCAAACGGTGGTAAAGGTCCATACGGAAATTACCGGCTTCAATTTCTTTTAGCAGGTCCTTATTGGTTGCCGCTACTACACGTACATCTACTTCAATTTCCTTTTCGCCGCCAACGCGGGTTATCTTACTTTCCTGCAAGGCGCGTAATACTTTGGCTTGTGTCGCCTGGCTCATATCGCCAATCTCATCCAAAAAAAGCGTACCGCCGGATGCTGATTCAAACTTACCGATACGCTGTTTTATGGCTGATGTAAATGACCCCTTTTCGTGGCCAAATAATTCACTTTCAATTAATTCGGACGGGATAGCAGCGCAATTTACCTCAACCAACGGCGCATTGGCACGGTTTGACTTTTCATGTAACCACCTGGCAACCAATTCCTTTCCGCTGCCATTTGCACCTGTTATTAATACGCGTGCATCGGTAGGGGCAACGCGGTCTATAGTTTCCAGTATTTTAGCGATGGCCTGCGAGCTGCCCAATATTGGGCGTACTTTAGATACCTTACGTTTTAAGACTTTGGTTTCAACAACCAGGCTGCCACGGTCCAGCGCATTGCGGACTGTAATTAATAAACGGTTAAGATCTGGTGGTTTGGATATAAAGTCAAAAGCTCCTTTTTTACTGGCTTCTACCGCGGTTTCAACCGTGCCGTGGCCGGATATCATGATGAAAGGCAGATCGGGACGGAGAGCAAGCCCTTCGCTTAAAACCTCCATACCATCCATGCGGCTCATCTTAATATCGCACAGGATAAGATCGTATTCATTCTTGCGGATCAGCTCGATGCCGTCAACGCCGTTGTCAACGTCTTCAACTTCATAATCCTCGTATTCTAAAATTTCGCGCAGCGTATTACGGATCGCCCGTTCATCATCGATAATTAAAATTCTTGCCATTTTTTGGGGTTGAAAATGTAGTTATAATAAGGTGCTAATATATGATTTGTATGGTATAGTAAACACTATTTTTAGGGCTTTGTTTTTGGGTTTTTTTATTTTTTTGATTGGGTGATTAAGTTGATTAGGTGAGTGGTTTATTGAGTTGGATTGAGTGTTTTGGTGAGTGGTTGATTGCGTTAAATTAAGTTTATTTGGTGAGTGTTTTTTTAGGTTTAAATAAATTTTTTAGGCGTTGCCTGCGGCCCGGGCTTTCCATTCAATACTCCGCCAATAGGCGGACTTAGGCGCAGGGCCGGTATCCATTTCAATCCTTAACGCGGCGATTAAATAAGTAAATTAAGGAACAGGCACTTTTTATGATCGTTATACAAAAAACGCCCGACCCTAAGGCCAGGCGTTTTTAATCAGCTGCAAATCTGTAAGCCGGGTTCTGTTTTGCCGGTTGAAGGGCAAATTCTATCATTAATCTTATATTACCGTTGCCGGCAATCTTAAACAACCTACCCATCCCGGTTTACCGTGTAACGGATATGGAAGCGAGCAGCTCCGCATCCGGGACCTATTTGGTTTTTCAACTCCTGAGGTTTACCGCGATCCCGGTCGCCCGGGAAAGCCGTGAGCTCTTACCTCACGTTTTCACCCTTACCCGCCATTACTGTCGGGCGGTTTATTTTCTGTGGCACTTGCTGTCACCCGCTGCGGGTGCCTTCCCGTTAGGAAGCAGGATGCTCTGTGTTGCCCGGACTTTCCTCCCTCCCGGCATGATCGGCAGAGCGATAGAACGTTTTGCATAGGCAAAGATAAGTATTTTAGCTGTATGCCCGCTTTTATGTTCACGTTCACGCCGCATGAACATGCGTTAATATTTCATAATGATCTTATAATCAATTAATAAGGTTGTTGATTATCGCACCTGGCTAAGGAATTTACAACTTGTTCTGTAGTGACCACCCCCAGTTTATTACCGAACGAATTGTTTACATAGGTAAGTACCTCGGCTATTTGAACAGAAGGCAGAGCAATAGGGTACATTTTGCCCTCAAATGTTTTACCGGCTATTTTTATCTTTTCTTTAGTGCCGTATTTTACGATACAGGCCAGCTTTTGTTTATAGGTTTTTAGATAAGTACTATCAGTAAGCGGGGGAATAAGCAATTGTAAACCTTCGCCTTTGGCGCCATGGCAGTACATGCACCTGGTTTGATAAATTACGCTGCCGCTTGTATAGTAGCGGCTAAACTCCAGCTCTTCATCGCTTTGACAGGATGCGATCAATATAATGCCGGATAATAATACACCGATAATAACAATTAGTCTCATTTTGTCTGTTTATTTAATATATTCTGTTTGTAATGTTTTTATGTCCTCAATTAACCGGCTCACTTGTTTAGGGTCGGTACCATCATAAGCCCCGCGGACGCGGTGTTGCTTATCTATCAACAAAAAAGAACCGTCATGTATAAACACTTGTTGGGCATCCTCCTGCGGCTTGCGTACCAGGTAGCTTTCTGATAGTTTGTACGTGTCTTCTTTTTTGCCTTGTAAAAACCACCAGGTATTGCCGGCAATGCCCAACTTATCGGCATAACTTTTTAAAACCGGTACGCTATCGTGCTTTGGGTCAATAGTATGTGATATGATCTTAAAGCCGGGCGTGTTTTTAAAAGTATTATAAACATCCAGCATGTTGCGGTGCATAACCGGGCAGATAGACGGGCAGGTGGTAAAAAAGAAGTCGGCCACGTAAATATCGCCCTCCAGGTTTTTATTAGTGATGCTATCGCCATATTGGTTAACAAATTTAAAAGCGGGTATAGTTTGGTAAACCGTATCTGTAACCGTTTGCCCGTTAACGGTTTTAGTAACCGCCTGACGGTTACCGTAAATAGGCAAAGTTTTTTTATCGGGAGATTTACATGAGCTAAATAAAACGGCAAGCGCCACAATACCAACAATATGCTTCATCATTTCTTTATGGTTTTGAGGTAATTCCCTGAGGCATTTATAGCTGCATTCATAGCGGAATCTATGGCGATTATCTGCGTTTTTTGAACACTTAAGTACGCCATTATTTCCTCATGCGATTTTCCTTTCGGCTCGGGTTCAAATTTTTGCATCCAGTTTTCCATAGCGTCCTCGGCATTGGTTAACTGAACGCTCAAACCCATTTGCTGCCTTTTTTCGGCAGCGGTATCGGCAACACCGGTAAGCTTTGTTTTGAGCATGGTATCCAGTTTCATTTTGTTGTGCATCAGCTGATCATCTATACCCATCACTTTATCGTGTACGGCAATAACACTGTCTAATAACGCCTTTTCCTGGTCTTTATGGTTACTGCATCCAAAAAACACCAAACAAATTAGCGTTGCTGTAATTGTCTTTTTCATCTTTTATTAAAAATCTTAAGCCTGCAAATATTGTAAATAAAGGGTAACTAATACATCTCGTTTAATAAATATTCCCGGCCTCACCTAAACTGTTTTCATGAACAACCTTAAAAAAACAAATAACGCGTGAATAATCCTCTCCAAAGTAGAGGACTTTGACTGTCTTGTCAAAAGTACCTCTCTCCCGATAGCTATCGGGATGGAGAGGGTTGGGTGAGGCTTATAAATCTCTTATATAAAAAATGTAATCGGTAGGGGGTAAATTCTCAACTCCGGCAAATTTTAATAGCTGCCCTATTTGCCCCCGGTGATGTGTGCCATGATTGATGGCATGAGTCAATATATCCGTTAGTTTATCTTCATACGGCATCCCTTTGGATGTTTTGTAAGCAATGCTCTTTTCGAAATCATCAGCCTTTAAAGTATCGAGATAATTTATCCATTCAAGGTGGTTATCATCTATAATTTGCGCCAATTGACTGGCCGGCCAATCTGGCCAAATAGCGCCTGTAAATGAAGGTTCGCGCTTACACCGGCTAAGCCAAACCTGTTGCGCGCCTAATATATGTGCCATCAACTCCACAGGTTTTTTCGGGTTATTGGCTGCTATTATAGCGTCTAAAATAAGATGGTTGGTGTAATGGTCGTAATTAAATAGTTTGGTGAAATAGGCTTTCATCCTACAAAAATAAAAAAGCCGACAAACAATCTAAGCGATGCGTAGTTAAATTATTATATAATTATGCGCCTTATCCACATCTGTTAATAACAATAACATAACACAAACGTCATCATAAGCTTATATTAGCTAAGTACCTTAGTACTAACAATAAATACAAATGGTTATGAAGTTCATTATCAATTTATTTAGCGGTTTACGCGAGTGGATGATCTTAAAAAGTATGAGGTCTTCATTTATTCATTAATTTTGTTTTTGTAAACAAGTTTAATGCACGGTTTGGGCTTGGAGTCAGCTCAATTAATGGAATCTACTATCCTGGATATACCTCTTAATAAACAACTCTTTGGCGATGATTTTGCCTGGGGAGTTTCTACAGCAGCCCCGCAAATTGAGGGCGCGCACGATGCCGATGGCAAAGGCCAATCTATATGGGATATTTTTTCGGCTAAAAAAGGAAAGATAAAAAATGGCGACCATCATTATACCGCGTGCGATTTTTATAATTGCTATGAGCAGGATATTGACCTGGTAAAGCAGCTTAACATTCCTAATTTTCGCTTTTCTATTGCGTGGTCGCGCATTTTTCCTGATGGTACTGGGGCAGTTAACCAGGCCGGTATTGATCATTATAACAAGGTTATTGATTATTGTTTAAAGCAGGGGATAACGCCCTGGGTAACCATTTATCACTGGGACCTGCCCCATGCGCTCGAATTAAAAGGCGGCTGGACAAACCGCAGTATTGTCGACTGGTTTACCGAATTTGTAACCGTATGCGCCAACAGCTTTGGCGACCGGGTGAAATATTGGATGGTAATGAATGAGCCGTCGGTATTTACAGGGGCCGGCTATTTCTTTGGTATACATGCGCCGGGTAAAACGGGTTTGAGGAATTTTTTACCGGCTATACATCATGCTACCATGTGTATGGCAGCAGGAGGGAAGGTTTTGCGTAATTTACTGCCCGATGCAGAAATAGGCACTACTTTTTCATGTTCCTACATCGAACCTTATTCTGATAAACCAAAAGACGTTAACGCCGCTAAACGTGCTGATGCCTTAATTAACCGTTTGTTTATTGAACCCGTATTGGGTTTGGGTTACCCCATGGCGGATCTTTCCGTTTTAAAGGGGATGGAGAAATATATTTTGCCGGGTGACCTGGATAATTTACAGTTTGATTTTGATTTTATAGGATTGCAAAACTATACACGTGAAATTGTAAAATATTCCTTCTTTACACCGTACATACAAGCCACGCTCGTAAAGGCCGAAAGCCGGAATGTGCCGTTAACGGATATGCGCTGGGAAGTGTATCCGCCATCTATTTATTATATCCTCAAAAAGTTCAATGAATACCCGCAGATAAGGAAAATCTACCTGACCGAGAACGGTGCAGCTTTCCCCGATAGTGTAATTGACGGTAAGGTTGACGATCCCAAACGGTTAGCCTACCTGCAGGAATATTTAAAAGAAGTTTTAAAAGCTAAGAACGAAGGCTGCAAAGTAAGCGGCTATTTTGTATGGACGCTGACCGATAATTTTGAATGGGCCGAAGGTTATAATCCCCGCTTTGGTATCATCTATGTTGATTTTAAAACGCAGCAACGCATTGTTAAAGCATCGGGACACTGGTATTCCGATTTATTAAAGGGGCGTTAAAAATGTTGTAAGGGTTGTAAATGTTATAGTGGTTATTATGCAACTATTCACTACTATCTAATCACTATTCACAACTTACTTAAACGCTTCCTCCCCGGTTATATCCAACCCGGTAATTAACAAATGGATATCATGCGTACCCTCATAAGTAATCACCGATTCCAGGTTCATCATGTGGCGCATAATGGGGTATTCGCCGGTTATACCCATGCCGCCTAATATTTGACGGGCTTCGCGGGCAATGTTAATGGCTATTTCGACACTGTTACGTTTGCCCATGGAGATTTGCGCGGCAGTGGCCCTGTTCTCATTTTTAAGTGTGCCTAATCGCCAAACCAGTAACTGGCCCTTAGTGATCTCGGTTATCATTTCGGCCAATTTTTTTTGCTGTAGTTGGAACGCCGCGATAGGTTTGTTAAACTGTTTGCGCTCTTTTGCGTAGCGCAGGGCGGTATCATAACAATCCATAGCCGCGCCCATTGCGCCCCATGCAATACCGTAACGCGCCTGGTTCAGGCAACCCAACGGGCCCTTTAAGCCGGATACATTAGGCAGCAGGTTTTCTTTGGGCACTTTTACATTATCAAATACCAGTTCGCCGGTGGCAGATGCACGTAATGACCATTTATTATGCGTTTCGGGCGTGGTAAAACCTTCCATGCCGCGCTCTACTATTAATCCGTGAATTTTACCGGCTTCATTCTTTGCCCAAACAATGGCAATATCTGCAAACGGGGCATTGGATATCCACATCTTGGCGCCGTTCAAAATGTAATGATCGCCGGCATCTTTAAAATTAGTGGTCATGCCGCCGGGATCTGAACCGTGATCGGGTTCGGTAAGCCCGAAACAGCCCATCAACTCGCCCGAAGCTAATTTAGGCAGGTATTTTTTTCGCTGCTCTTCAGATCCGTAAGCGTATATAGGGTACATCACTAAGGAACCCTGTACAGACGCGGTAGACCGTATGCCCGAATCGCCACGCTCAATTTCCTGCATGATGATGCCGTAAGCCATATAATCCAACCCTGCGCCGCCATACTCAACCGGGATGGTTGGGCCAAACGCGCCTATCTCTGCCAACCCTTTTAAAAGTTGTTTGGGAAACTCGGCCCGCTGTGCATAATCTTCTATTATCGGGCTAACCTCTTTTTTTACCCAGTCCCTTACCGATTTGCGGATCAGCTTATGCTCATCAGTCAATAATTCATCTAACAAGTAATAATCGGGCGATTCAAAAAGGTCAGTTTTAGACATGGATGTTATATTGGTGCAGCAAAGATAGAAGAGATTTCGAATATCGAATTTTCGATTTCGGATTTTTTGTTTGGAGATTTATTAAAAAATCACCTCGCAATTGACATTCCACAATCTACATTTTTAAAAATCCGAAATCGAACATCCGAAATCCGACATAAAAACGATTACTTTTGAATTATGATTACTATCTCTCTACACGGCGCGACATTTTTTGCCAATCATGGATTTTACCCGGAAGAACAAAAATTGGGCAATTGCTTTATGGTTGATATTGAAGTTGGTTATCAACCAAAAGGCCCTGTTAGCGAAGATAAAATTGGCAATACCGTTAATTACGAACAATTATATGATATTGCGTGCGAACAGATGAAACATACCCGCAAACTGATAGAAACGGTAGCACAGGCAATTTTAGATGATATAAAAACCGCTTACCCGGATGTGGAAAGCATAGAGGTGATTGTCAAGAAAACAAACTCTGCATTGGGGCATAAAGTTGATTACTCGGCAGTTACGGTTAATTATAATAAGGCATAATGGGTTTCAATAAAATAACCGGGGATATACTGGCTGCTATTAAGTTAATTGTTGGTGATGAGGCGGTTATAACCAGCCACACCGATCTGGAAAAATATAGCCATGATGAAACGGAAGATTTAAGTTATTACCCTGAGGTTGTTGTTAAACCCCAAACGCCCGAACAGGTATCGGCATTAATGAAGCTTTGCAATAAAAATTTGATACCCGTTACCCCGCGAGGAGCGGGGACAGGATTAAGCGGCGGAGCTTTACCGGTAATGGGCGGTTTGCTGATAGCGATGGAAAGCTTCAATAAAGTATTGGCTATTGACGAACAAAATCTCCAAGCTACTGTTGAGCCCGGTGTTATTACGCAGGAATTTATGAACCAGGTTGCGGCAAAGGGTCTGCTATACCCCATAGACCCGGCAAGCAAGGGCAGTTGCTTTATCGGCGGTAACGTATCGCACGGGTCGGGTGGGCCGAGGGTGGTTAAATATGGCACGATACGTGAGTACGTTCTACACC
>Ga0193702_1000171_pt1 | contig 25751 bp, 23 predicted proteins | sample U3a1metaG_FD_143060 | JGI IMG/M metagenome (GOLD analysis project Ga0193702, IMG submission 143060) | Soil microbial communities from a riparian zone of the East river system, Colorado, United States - U3a1 | ecosystem: Environmental > Terrestrial > Soil > Riparian zone | place: USA: East River... | reverse complement strand
CTTCCGGCCCGATCCGCCTTACCTCAAGCGCGCGTTTTTCCTCGGGCTGCCTGGCTCGGTCGAACTGTCGACCCGCGCCTTGGGGCTCATGGTGATGTCGTTCCTGGTGTCGAGTTTCGGCACCCTGGCAATTGCCACATATGGCGTTGGATCGAGCGTTCTGCAGGTGGTCACGATTCCGGTGATGGGCGTCGCGATGGCCGTGGCCACGCTGGTCGGGCAGAATATCGGCGCCCGCAATATCGAGCGGGCTGCGCATATCACCTGGCTCGGCACGGCGGTCAGCTTCGCCACGCTGACTTTGCTTGGCGGGATTGCGTGGCTGTGCGCGCCCTGGCTGGTCAGCTTTTTCATCCCGAACGACCAGGCCGTGATCTCCGGCGGCGCCCATTTCATTCGCATCATGTGCCTGGCCTGGGGCGGCATGGGCATCCAGCTGTGCATCGTGTCGGCGTTCCGCGCCTCGGGGAATATGCTCGGCGCGATGATCATCGCGATGGTCTCGCAATGGATGATCCAGTTTCCGATGGCGTACATTCTGGCCAAGCACACCGGGCTAGGGCCCGACGGGCTGTGGTGGTCCTTTCCGATTACTAACGTGGCCGTGGCGCTGGTCTCGGTCGCATGGTTCGCGCGCGGCGGCTGGAAAACGGTGCGGCTGACCGAAGACGACATCGCGGTCGCGGTCGTGACGAGGGAAGCCGTGATCGAGGAAGGGCTGCACTAATTATCAGGAGCTTGCGGTTCGCATCGCCCGAAATGCCAACACATGCAGAATAAGCGCCAAGGGCACCATAAATCCTGGAATGAAGCTAAACGGGAATTGCCCCATCGCCAAATTCGGTACATCGGCATGAATCAGGTTCAAGGGTCCCGGTGCAGTCAGCACGGCGCGCGCCACGACATTTAGCAGCGACAACAAGCCCGCGACGTTCCAAAGCCAGACCAGCTTGCTCCTGTGTTGGCCGCGCATCGTAATCCACGCAAGCAATGGCGCGGTCAGCGCTATGATGATTTCAACATTCCCTCCTTCCAAAGTCATCAGATGCGGGAGCCGGCCCGCTTGCCAGAGCAGGTGCAAGACCACCTCGACACCCACGCGAAAGCTTTGCAGGAGCAAAATGACGCTGAGGGGCACATAGCGCACGAGCAGACCGCCGAAGCTTCCAACGCCTACCCATCCCACCAGGCAGGTCAGGATGGGGGCAACGAGTATGGCCATTCCGGGCGGACGCACCGTCGGGTCGCTCAATAGGCCGCTGTACCCGATGGCGCCTGCATAGGCGAGCCAAACGAGCAGCCCGGCCAGCCCCGTCAACGCGGCACGCCGCGGCAAACGGCGCATGAGCGTTGCCGCCACCACAGTCCCAATCAGCGCCACGTACGCCAGAAACACGGGCCCCAGTGCTCCCGCGCTCATGGCAGTCTCATTCGCAAACAAGGCGGGCAGTGACGGCCGATTTTTCCGGTCGCACCGGTAACGAGGACGCGCGGGTGTTGCATGGAACTCTCCTTGGAGGGCTGGCGGATCAGGCCAATGACTCGCCATCCCGATTTATGATACTATTGAGTACAGTAATTGTAGCAGTATATGCTGTACTGTCAAGTACACTTAATCGAAAATGAAAAAGCCGCCTGCCCACCAGACGTATCCCACTGAAGCCGCGCCCGGCAACGCGCCGCGAGGACGCCCGAAAGATCCCGAGCGCATGCGAAGGATTTTGGAAGCCGCGGGACGCCACTTCTATGAACATGGCTTCGAACGCGCTAGCCTGGACGCGATTGCCAAGGATGCCGGCGTATCCAAGATGACGGTCTACAGCCACTTCGCTTCCAAGGAACTGTTATTCGAGGCAGTGATCGGCGTGCGGACCGAGCGGGTCGTCGGCGAGCTCCCGGGCACGCAGGCGCTCGACCCGCGACACCCCAGGAAGGCGCTCACTGTCGTCGGGATGCAGTTCCTGGCATTGATGCGCAGCGAGGAGGTGCTGGGTCAGTTCCGCGCCCTCTATGCTGCTGCGGGCGCACAGCCCGATGCCTGCCGTGGTTTCTACCGCCAAGGCGCGGAACGGCTGATCAATGAACTCGCCGCGTACCTGGTGTGCGCGCACAACGCCGGCACGATGAAGGTGCCGCGGACGCGACAGGCGGCCGACCTTTTTCTGGCCATGTTCATGGGCGATGGGCACATTCGTGGCATGTTGAAGCTGGAACAGCCCGGGCCCCTGGAAGACAAAGCCTTGCTGCGTGAGGCGGTGCGGGTTTTTTTGGCTGCGTATGGCACGTAAACGCTTGGCCCATCCCGAGAATATGAGCCTCCACGTTATTTTCTTGACGAAGAGATTGTTCTGTCAAAATAGACCTTCTTGTCTTGGCGAGAAATCCAGGATGACTATGTTGAATACAGGGCGTCGCTTGAACCACGGTCGCTGGTCCAAGTCTCAGAATTCCTCGCGTCTGAAAATGTCGATACTCATCCGGAAGCATCTATACAGGTTGCGTGAGAGAAGTGTCGGCAGGGTGGATGGACTCTGTGTTAGCGTCAGCGCTTTGCTGGCGGCTGCTTTACCGCGTCATAGAAGTAGCCTTGCCAAAACACTACAATCTTTCCTTTACTGTTTAGAAACGCTTCGGTGCAGTCAAGGTCTATTACCGTGATGGTGTCGGGTAATCCAAGATGGCCGACCCGAGCGTGATAGCCCTCACGCATGTACTGCGCTGCGTCCTCGCGGTGGCGTGTCAACTCCGGTGCACGGCAGGGCTCTCCGTTGAACATGACGCTGTCGCGCCGCACGACCATGGTTTTGCCGACCAGCGCCGCAGCTTGCTTGTCAGTCAGTGAGGCTACGTCAGCTGAGTCGAGGACTTTGACTAGCGTCCAGGTACCGAGAATGTCGGCGTCATTTTCGGGCTGCTTCGCCTGTGCCGAAGGAGCGACCAATGCAAGTACGGCGGTCACGGTCAGCAGACGCCTCGAGGTGCGTAAAAAAGACATTTTTCGGCTCCTTCACTTATTTTTTAGCCACTGCGGCCGCTTTTGCCGCTGCTTGGAACGGAGCGCTCTCTTCTGCTCGACGTGAAATCAGACCCCGCGCCAGCACTTTTTTGCCGTTCACGTGCGTCGATGTCAGCGTTCGAATTTCGGCGGCGGCTTCAGCCGGGCGCCCGGTGTCAACAAGCGTATATACGTTTCGAGAGCCGCGCGCGCCGGCGTTAAAAGTCAGGCTCACCAGTGCGTCGAATTGGTCTTGGGGCAGCTTCTGCTTGCGGACCCGGCGTACGACGCCGGCTTCAGCTTCGGCCACTCTGCGCGAAAACTCAGACTCTACCGCAGCCGCGCTGACCGGTCTCGCTAACTCTTCTTCAGTGCAGACGCCTTTGTGAGCGAGGATGCCAGGCCCCCAAGTGCAGTTTCCCTTGCCTGGGCCCATGTCGTCATAGTAATTGAACACATCCCTCTCGCGCCGACGCATCCGAGCCAGTGCTTCAGGGCTCATTTTCATCCCAGCATTTACAGAGGGCGTGGCGGTTGCATGTGCATGTTTAGTCATCGGCGTCTCCCGGTCCGCGCGTCAAGACTGCCAATTTAAACCGAGCCCCTCGCCAATTCGTTGCGACCCAACAAGCAGGCCCATCAAAAGAGTCCGAATAATGGCCGCTGACGGACGCGGGTCCGAATAACGCTCGGAGAGGAGTCTACATGGCCATCGATGTCTATTTGCAAATTGACGGAATCAAGGGCGAGTCCCAGGACTCGGCGCATCAAGGTTGGATTGAGTGCACGGAGGTGCACTGGTCAATCGTGCAGCCGCGTAGCGCGACCGCGTCGACGGCCGGGGGGCACACTGCGGAGCGGGCGGAACTTAAAGACGTCGTCTTCGAGAAGATTACCGACCTAGCGTCGCCGATACTGCTGCAGACCTGCGCAATGGGCAAGACCATCCCCAGGGCCAAATTCGAATTCATGCGCGCTGACGGCGATGGCAAGCCCATTAAGTACTTCGAGATACAACTCGAGAACGTGCTGATTAGCGGCGTGGCACCTTCGCTCATCGCCGGCACTATGCTCAGCGAGCACGTTAGCCTGAAGTACTCGAAAATCAAATGGACATACACTCAGCAGAACATCGCCGGCGGCGTCAGGGGTAACACGTCCGGCGGCTGGGACTTGGCAGCGAACAAGATTGCAGCATAGCGCCGGCATACCTGCGTCGAGCATCCCGGCAAAAAAGATGAGTTCAACCCATAAAGAAACCTAAATCAGTCCTTGTCCCTAATCGAGGACCCGGTAGTACGCTCGGAAGTACTTTCCCTTCTCGAAGAGCGAGACCACCTTCGAATCAAGTTACGCCTGGTTGACGCTGCAACTGATGCGCTGAAATTGGAAATTGCGGGCCGATTCAGGTTGGATTGAGTGCACCGAGGTGCACTGGTCAATCGTGCAGCCGCGAGGTTATGCAGCCTCACAAAGGCGGTAAGCAAGCGGGCCACGTTGCCGGGTATGACGGTGAGCAATGGGTTTCCGATTTCGTCCAGCGCGATTTTTGGGCTGGCCCTGATTACCGAAAGGAGAAGCCTAAATATGTCGTCTACCGTTATTAAGGGGCTGGCCCTCGGCGCGCTGTTCGCAGTCTGCACGACAGCCGCAGCCGCAAGCAGTGACAAGCTGCCGCGTTTTCTGTCCGTCCCGGCATTGGGTCTGCGCGTTCCGCTCGACCGGTTCAACCTCGACTTATTCCCCGACGACCTGCGCGCTACCTGCGGCCAGATTGCGGACAACGAGCAATCCACAGGCCGTATGTGGATTTTCGGACGAGCAAAGGATGCCGCGTAAACGTATTTCATTTTGACAGGGTATTTCAAACGTCGTAGCCCTGACGCAGAACGGCGGCGTTACGAGATGTGGGATGATGGGGCCGTGTTCAGCATACGCGACGGCAAGTGCGGCGGCGACCCAAATGCGTCGGAGACTTTCGATGCGCGCGACCCAAACGCAGACAACACCGGCAACGTGCCGATTCCAATCCTGCGGGAGTTGGCCCGCGACTTGGCCGTGCAAACGGTCCGGGCGTTCGGCGGCGCTGATAAGCTGCGAGCCGAGATCAAGAACCAGCGCATCGACTTCGACACCCTATCGCCGGAATTGCAGGAAGCGTTTCGACCATACTTTCCTGCGGCGACCAAGTAGGCCAGAAAAGCGCGGCGGCAGAGTCTATTGTGGAGTGGGCAGGGCGCAGGCTCACGTTGGCGGTGCGCAGGCTTCGGTGAATTTCCCTGGTCTTGAAGTGCTGTCGGAGGTTTGGCGGGATTGCGATACGGAAGTGCAAGATGCCGGATCGCGCCCGGTGTAGGTTCTGTGCACCCATGTGCACCCACGGTGTCACACCCATGGCACACCCACGGGGTCAACCCACGGGGTCAAACCCGACAATCGGCACACCCACGGGGTCAAACCCGACAATTGGACATGTGTTGGTCGGCGGAATAGCTGCGTAAGGGAATGTTGAGAAATAAAAAAAAATCGCCTGCGGCGATTTGCCTGGTTGGAGGTAGAGACGGAAGGCAAGAAATCGCCTGTGCGATTTCCTTTAGTCAGACGAATCGGAGAGCCTTGCGCTTGCAAGCGCAAGTCGCTTCGCAGGCTCGCCGCATGCGGCTCGAAACCCCTGCTCCGCCCCGCGGACGCGGGTCCGATTCCCGCCGCCCCCACCGCCGCAAAAAAAAACCGCCCACTGGGCGGTTTTTTGATGCGGTGGTGGAGGCGGCGGGAATCGAACCCGCGTCCGCAAGCACTCTACAGACAGTTCTACATACTTAGCACTGCCATTTAATTTAACCGGTACAACGCGGACGTGCACGCTGTGTACAAGCGAGTTACCTTAGATTTAGTCCCATGCCAAGTAACCCGGCACAGAACGAGTCCCTGTAAATGACTCTAGAGCTTTTGACGGCCCACCCCAGGGACGAGGTGTTCTAGAGCTAACAGCGATTAAGCTGCCAGTGCGTACGAGTTATCGTTTGCAGTTAAGTTTTTTCTGGTTGTATTTACGAGGTGGCCAGCCCTCGGTATGCCCTGCGCTGCTTCGCAACCCACGTCGAAACCAGGTCGCCCCCACAGACCTCCATTGTAGCGCAATACGCGCCCCCTCGCTGCTTCTCAGGGGGGCGGCGAAATATTCATCGCGTACGTACGCACAATGACAATTTTGCGATATTGTTACGAACTTGATTCAATCGGAAAGCGTTCATGGGTGGAGAAACCAGGGTAGCCTGCATCGTCTGCGGCGCCACCACGTCCGCGGGCCTGGCGGCATGGCATGCAGCCTGCCCGGCATGCGACTACCAGAGCGGCGCGCTCGACGCGGCGATCAACGACCAACAGGCGCACGGCCTGGTCAGCGAGGCCGACCGCGAGCTGGGCCTCAAGGCGCTGCGCCAGGAGAATTTCCGCGTCATCGCCGGCTACGCCAGCCGCTACGCGCGGCCCGGCGCGAAGACCTTGCTGGACGTCGGCAGCGCCCACGGCTGGTTCCTCGAGGCGGCGCGAGAGCGTTTCAATGTGCTCGGTATCGAGCCGGACGCCGCGGTCGGCACGCGCGCGGCGGCGCGTGGACTGCCGGTGCGCCGCGGCTATTTTCCCGAGGTGCTGGAAGCGGGCGAGCGCTTCGACGTGATCGTCTTTAACGACGTCATCGAACACATTCCCGACATTCGCGGCGCGCTGGCGGCATGCAGCGAACGCCTCAACGCGGACGGCATCCTGATCCTGAACCTGCCCAACTGCCGCGGCTTCTTCTATCGCCTGGCCAAGCTGCTGGCGCGGCTCGGATGGCAGGCGCCGTTCGACCGGCTCTGGCAAAAAGGACTGCCGTCGCCGCACGTTCATTACTTCAACCGCAGCAACCTGACGGCGTTGGTCGAACAGCAGGGCTTCACGCCAGTGGCCGATGCGGAGTTGCCGTCGCTGCGCGCAGGCGGCTTGCTGCAAAGGATCCGGGCGGGCAACGTCGGCGCCGTGGCCGCCTACGCGCAATACCTCGCGGTGCTGTGCGCGATCCCGGTGTTGCGCCTGCTCCCCAGCGATATTATCGTGTGCGTCTACCGCAAGCCTGCCGCCGCGTGATGAAGTTCACGCCACCAGTTCGGCGCCGGCGATGAGGCCGCGCAGCGTCGCGACCAAGGCGGCCGGCGAATCGAGCAGGTAGTCCGCGCCCCAGGTAGCCGGCTCGATCGAGCCGCAATAACCCCAGCCGCAGGCCACGGTGGCCATGCCGGCCGCGCGGCCCGCTTCCACGTCGCGCAGGTCGTCGCCCACGTACCAGCAATGCTCGGGCGCGATGCCGAGCCGCTGTGCGGCCTCCAGCAGCGGCGCCGGATGCGGCTTGGCGTGCGGCGTCGTATCGCCCGACACCACGCAGCCCGCATGCGCCAGTCCGATCAGCGGAATCAGCGGATCGGTGAAGCGCGCCGGCTTGTTGGTGACCACGCCCCACGCCATGCCCGCCTGCGCGATCGCGTCGAGCAGCGCGGGCACGCCGTCGAACAGCGTGCTGTGCACCGCCATCGCGGCCTGGTAGTGGTTGAACCACTGGACCCGCAGTTCCTCGTAGCCGGCATCGCCCGGCGTGAGCCCAAACGCCGCGCCTATCATGCCGCGCGCGCCGGCCGATGCGGTCGGGCGCAGCAGCGCGTACGGTGTCGGTTCCAGTCCGCGTTCGGTGCGCAGCTTGTTGACGGCCGCGGCCAGGTCGGGCGCCGTATCCGCCAACGTGCCGTCGAGGTCAAACAGGATGGCACGCGGTGCCGACGTCGGAGTAGGGCGGATCATAAAGAGGGCGGGAAAAGATTAGAGCGGACGGCTGCAGGCCACCATGTAGTTCACGTCGGTGTCCTGGTTGAGCGCATAGATTTTGGTGAGCGGGTTGTAGCTCAGCCCCTTCAGCCCATCGACCTGCAAGCCGGCCTCGCGCACGAACTGCGACAGCTCGGCCGGCGTGATGAACTTGGCGTAATCGTGGGTGCCCTTGGGCAGCATGCGCAGCAGGTATTCGGCGCCCACGATGGCGAACAGATACGCTTTCGGATTGCGGTTCAGGGTCGAGAAAAACACCTGCCCGCCGGGCTTGACCAGGGTCGCCGCGGCCTTCACGATCGCGGCCGGATCCGGCACGTGCTCAAGCATCTCCATGCAGGTCACGACGTCGAACTGGCCCGGCTCCCGGGCCGCCATGTCCTCGGCCGCGATGTGCTGGTAGCGCACCTCCACGCCCGATTCGAGGCTGTGCAGGTCGGCCACTTTCAACGCCCGTTCGGATAGGTCGATGCCGGTGACCTTGGCGCCTTTGCGCGCCATCGATTCGGTCAGGATGCCGCCGCCGCAGCCGATGTCGATCACCTTCTTGCCGGCCAGCGCGACGCGCGCGTTGATCCATTCCAGGCGCAGCGGATTGATCTCGTGCAGCGGGCGGAACTCGGACGTGGGATCCCACCAGCGGTGGGCGAGTTCGCTAAATTTCTGGATTTCGAGTGGGTCGGCGTTCATAGGCGGAATAATAGCGGGAAATTGCAGGACGGGGCGGACGCGAGCATAAAAAAACCCCGTCGTTCCCGCGCAGGCGGGAATCCATAGCGCGTATGCGGATCAACAGCGCTATGGGTTCCCGCCTGCGCGGGAACGACGAGCATAAAAAAACCCCGCCGCAGCGGGGTTCTTGTGAAGCGGACCAGCCCGGATTACTTGGCGGTGCTGCGGGTGCCGACCACTTCGATTTCGACGCGACGGTTCTGGGCGCGGCCACTGGCGCTCTTGTTGTCGGCCACAGGCTGCTTCTCGCCCTTGCCTTCGGTGTAGATGCGGTTCGCTTCCACGCCCTTCGACTGCAGGTAAACCTTGACCGCTTCAGCGCGGCGCACCGACAGCTTCTGGTTGTAGGCATCGGTACCCACCGAGTCGGTATGGCCGACCGCGATGATCACTTCGAGGTTGATGCCCTGCAGTTTCGAGCCCAGGTCGTCCAGCTTGGCTTTGCCTTCAGGCTTCAGCACGGCCTTGTCGAAGTCGAAGAACGCGTCGGCCGCGAAGCTGACTTTTTCCGAGGTCGGCACTGGCGCGACGATAGGCGCAGGTGCAGGCGCCGGCGCAGGGGCAGCCACTGGCGGTGGTGGCGGCGGCGCTACGCACTTGCCGTTTTCGAGCTTCTCCGGCTCCACGCAGATCGGCAGGTCGCAGCCTGGCACCGCATCGGCGGGAGTCCAGTAACCGGTACGCCAGCACAGACCGAAAGGATCGCGCGCGATCACGCCACGCGCATCCTGAACATAGGCACTGATCGGCGTCTTGGCCTGCAGGTCCGTGGTCAGGGGCGCGTACGGTGGCGCGGTTTGCGCGAATACGCTACCTGCCAGCAGTGCAGAGGCGGCGAGCATAAGCGTGACGATTTTTTTCATATTTTTTTCCTTTCGGGGGTGATATTCGCAGTGCAAACTGCGCAACTTGAATGCATAGGCAAGATTTTAACATGTTGCCAAGCAACCCGTTTTGAATTGTGAAACAGGCAATTAACTTCCCGGCCATTTTGCCACAGGCACTCGAATCCCACGACTGCACGCAAATCAAACGTGCCCAATCTTGGTGCCATGTTGTTTTCATGCAACGCGCTGCCGAGAGGGCGCTTTGGGTGCTTGACAAGCCTCGCCGCCGCACCAGTTTGGGGCCTCCAAACCGTTTGGAGGAATTGCGCTGCTGCTATACCGCGCATGCTAAAATCCCACGCTTGTAACATAACCACAGCCTGAGATCAGTCCCTGCCAATGGATCAATTCGCAAAAGAAACAATCCCCATTTCCCTCGAAGAAGAGATGCGCAAGAGCTACCTCGATTACGCCATGAGCGTAATCGTAGGCCGCGCCTTGCCGGATGTGCGCGACGGCCTGAAGCCGGTGCACCGGCGCGTCCTGTTCGCGATGCACGAGATGAATAACGTCTACAATCGGCCATACGTCAAGTGCGCCCGGGTAGTCGGCGAGACCATGGGTAAGTATCACCCGCACGGCGATGCCTCGATCTACGACACGCTGGTGCGCATGGCGCAGGACTTCTCGCTGCGCTACACCCTGGTCGACGGCCAGGGCAACTTCGGCTCGATCGACGGCGACAGCGCCGCGGCGATGCGCTACACCGAGTGCCGGCTCGACAAGATCGCCGGCGAGATCCTGGCCGACATCGACAAGGACACGGTCGACTTCCAGCCCAACTACGACGGCAAGGAAAAAGAGCCGACCGTCCTGCCGACCAAGATCCCCAACCTGCTGATCAACGGCTCGTCCGGCATCGCGGTGGGCATGGCGACCAACATCCCGCCGCACAACCTGACCGAAGTGATCAACGGCGCGCTGCACGTGCTGCGCAACCCGGATTGCTCGATCGACGAGCTGATCGAACTGATCCCGGCGCCCGACTTCCCGACCGCCGGCATCATCTACGGCGTGTCCGGCGTGCGCGACGGCTACCGCACCGGCCGCGGCCGCGTGGTGATGCGCGCCAAGACCCACTTCGAGGAATACGGCAAGGACGGCGGCCGCATCGCGATCATCGTCGACGAGCTGCCCTACCAGGTCAACAAGAAGTCGCTGCTCGAGCGCATCGCCGAGAACGTGCGCGACAAGAAGCTCGAAGGCATCTCCGACATCCGCGACGAGTCCGACAAGTCGGGCATGCGCGTGGTCATCGAACTGAAGCGCGGCGAAGTGCCGGAAGTGGTGCTCAACAACCTGTACAAGCAGACCCAGTTGCAGGACACCTTCGGCATGAACATGGTGGCGCTGGTCAACGGCCAGCCGAAGCTGCTGAACCTCAAGCAGATGCTGCAGTGCTTCCTGTCGCACCGCCGCGAAGTGGTCACGCGCCGCACCGTGTTCGAGCTGCGCAAGGCGCGCGAGCGCGGCCACATGCTCGAAGGCCTGGCCGTCGCACTGGCGAATATCGACGACTTCATCGCCATCATCAAGGCCGCGCCGACGCCGCCGATCGCCAAGACCGAACTGATGGCGCGCGCCTGGGATTCGTCGCTGGTGCGCGAAATGCTGACGCGTACCGCCGAAGGCACAACCGTGGGCGGCATCGACGCCTTCCGGCCCGAGCACCTGCCGAAGCACTACGGCATGCAGCAGGACGGCCTGTACAAGCTGTCCGACGAACAGGCGCAGGAAATCCTGCAGATGCGCCTGCAGCGCCTGACCGGCCTTGAGCAGGACAAGATCGTCAACGAGTACAAGGAAGTCATGGCGCACATCGCCGACCTGCTGGATATCTTGTCCAGGCCGGAACGCGTGACCACCATCATCACCGACGAGATGACCTTGGTGATGAACGAATACGGCGTCGGCAACAAGGACGTGCGCCGCTCGACCATCGAACTGAACGCCACCGACCTCGAGACCGAAGACCTGATCACGCCGCAGGACATGGTGGTGACGCTGTCGCACACCGGCTACATGAAGTCGCAGCCGATCTCCGAGTACCGCGCGCAGAAGCGCGGCGGACGCGGCAAGCAGGCGATGGCGACCAAGGAAGAGGACTGGATCGACCAGCTGTTCATCGCGAATACGCACGACTACATCCTGTGCTTCTCGAACCGCGGCCGGATGTACTGGCTGAAGGTGTGGGAAGTGCCGCAAGGCTCGCGCAACTCGCGCGGCAAGCCGATCGTCAACATGTTCCCGCTGCAGGACAACGAGAAGATCACCGTGGTGCTGCCGCTATCGGGCGAAAACCGCACCTTCCCGGAAGACCATTTCGTGTTCATGGCGACCAGCCTGGGCACCGTCAAGAAGACGCCGCTGAAGGACTTCAGCAATCCGCGCAAGGCCGGCATCATCGCGGTCGACCTGGACGACGGCGACTTCCTGATCGGCGCCGCGCTGACCGACGGCCAGCACGACGTGATGCTGTTCTCCGACTCCGGCAAGGCGGTGCGCTTCGACGAGAACGACGTGCGTCCGATGGGCCGTACGGCGCGTGGCGTGCGCGGCATGAACCTGGAAGACGGGCAGAATGTGATTGCGCTGCTGGTGGCCGAGAACGAGCAGCAGTCGGTGCTGACGGCAACCGAGAACGGCTTCGGCAAGCGCACCCCGATCACCGAGTACACGCGCCATGGCCGCGGCACCAAGGGTATGATCGCGATCCAGACCAGCGAGCGTAATGGCAAGGTGGTGGCGGCCACCTTGGTGGATACGACCGACGAGATCATGCTGATCACGACCGGCGGTGTATTGATCCGGACCCGGGTCAGCGAAATCCGCGAGATGGGGCGCGCGACGCAGGGCGTGACCTTGATCGCGGTGGAAGACGGCACCAAGCTGAGCGGGCTGCAGCGCATCGTCGAAACCGACCTCGAAGACGTGGATTTGGAGCCGACCCCGGAGTAACCGGGGCAGAGATAAATAGGGTCGGAGTTTTTTTTCGCGGTTTCATGCGAAAATTACTCTGACCCTATTTATCGGACCGCAAGTCCGCGCCGCTGGCCGGCCCGAATAAAAGGGGTCAGAGTAATTTTCGCCGGAAAAGCCCGGCGAAAAAAAACTCTGACCCCATTTATTCGTCCGGGTTTCCGCTTTTAAATCAAAGGACCACGCAGTGCCTCAGATCTACAACTTCTCCGCCGGCCCCGCCGTGCTGCCCAAGGAAGTCCTCGCGCAAGCCGCGGCCGAGATGCTCGACTGGCACGGCAGCGGCATGTCCGTGATGGAGATGAGCCACCGCGGTCCCGAATTCATCTCGATCTACGAAGCCGCCGTGCGCGACCTGCGCGAGCTGCTGGCCGTCCCCGACAACTACAAGATCCTGTTCCTGCAAGGCGGCGGCCTCGGCGAAAACGCCATCGTCCCGCTTAATCTGGTCGGCCGCCAGCCGCATCCGGCCACCATCGACTTCGTCCACACCGGCTCCTGGTCCGGCAAGTCGATCAAGGAAGCGGCGCGCTACGCCTACGTCAACGTGGCCGCCGCGCCGCCCGACGGCAGATTCACCGCCGTCCCGCCGCAGGAAAGCTGGCAGCTCACCAAAGACGCGGCCTACCTCCACATCTGCACCAACGAAACCATCGACGGCGTCGAATTCGACTTCGTGCCGACGGTGCAGGGCGATACCCCGATCGTGGCCGATATGTCCTCGCACATCCTGTCGCGCGTGATCGACGTGTCCAGGTACGGCGTGATCTTCGCCGGCGCCCAAAAGAACATCGGCCCGGCCGGCCTGACGCTGGTGATCGTGCGCGACGACCTGCTTGGCCACGCGCTGCCGGTCTGCCCGTCCGCGTTCGACTGGCTCACCGTGGCCGACCACGACTCGATGTACAACACGCCGCCCACCTACGCCATCTACATCGCGGGCCTGGTGTTCGCCCACCTCAAGCGGCAGGGCGGGGTGGCGGCCATGGAACAGCGTAATATCGCCAAGGCGAAGCTGCTGTACGCGACGCTGGACGCCGACGACTTCTACCAGAACCGGGTGGCGCCGCCAAATCGCTCGCGCATGAACGTGCCGTTTTTCCTGCGCGACGAAACATTGAACGAACAATTCCTGGCCGGCGCGAAGGCGCGCGGGCTGCTGCAACTGAAGGGCCACAAGTCCGTCGGCGGTATGCGCGCATCGATCTACAACGCGATGCCGATCGAGGGCGTGCAAGCCCTGGTCGATTATTTGAACGAGTTCGCCGGCCGCTGAACCGTCGTTCCCGCGAAGGCGGGAACCCATACCGCGCTGAACAGGGTGGCGAAGTATGGGTTCCCGCTTTCGCGGGAACGACGACGCAGGGCCGCATAACGCTTACATTAGACCATGACAGACAAACTCAAACCCCTGCGCGAACAGATCGATGCCATCGACGCGCAAATCCTCGACCTGCTGAACCGCCGCGCGCGCGTCGCGCAGGAAGTCGGCCACGTGAAGGCCGAAACCAGGGCGCCCGTCTTCCGGCCCGAGCGCGAGGCGCAGGTGCTGCGCGGCGTGGCCGAACGCAATCCCGGCCCGCTCAAGACGGCCGCGGTCCAGACCATCTTCCGCGAGATCATGTCGGCCTGCCGCGCGCTCGAAAAGCGCGTCACCGTGGCCTACCTCGGCCCGGCCGGCACCTTCAGCGAACAAGCCGTGATCCAGCAATTCGGCAGCGCGGTCGACGGCCTGCCTTGCGTGTCGATCGACGAAGTGTTCCGCGCCACCGAGGCCGGCACCGCGGACTTCGGCGTGGTCCCGGTCGAGAACTCGTCGGAGGGCGCGGTCAACCGCACGCTCGACCTGCTGCTCGGGACCACCGCCATCATCAGCGGCGAGGTGTCGATCGCGGTCCATCACAGCCTGATGACCACGACCGGCACGATGGAGGGCGTGACCATGGTCTGCGCCCATTCGCAGGCGCTGGCGCAGTGCCAGGGCTGGCTCAACCAGCACTACCCGACCATCGAACGGCGCGCGGTGGCCTCGAACGCCGAAGCCGCGGTCCTTGCCAGCAAGGACGCCACCGTGGCCGCCATCGCCAGCGAGATGGCGGGCGAGCAGTACCGCCTCGGCGTGGTGCAGGCCCACATCCAGGACGACCCCAACAACCGCACCCGCTTCGCGGTGATCGGCCAGTTGCAGACCACTCCCTCCGGCGAAGACCGCACCTCGCTGGTGCTGTCGGTACCGAACAAGGCCGGCGCGGTCTACAAGCTGCTCGCGCCGCTGGCTACGCACGGCGTGTCGATGACGCGCTTTGAATCGCGCCCGGCCCGCATCGGCACCTGGGACTACTACTTCTACGTCGATATCGAAGGCCATGCCCACGACACCGCGGTCGCCAACGCGCTGCACGAACTCAAGGACAACGCCGCCTTCTTCAAGGTGCTGGGCTCCTATCCGCTCAGCCTCTAACACATTTCGAGAACCTTTCATGCCCAAGCAATTCGGTCCAGATTACGTCCGCGCCATCGCTCCCTACCAGGCCGGCAAACCCATCGCGGAAGTCGCGCGCGAGTTCGGCCTCGACGAGGCCAGCATCGTCAAATTGGCCTCCAACGAAAACCCGTTCGGCGTGCCGGAATCGAGCGTCAAGGCGATGGCCGCCGCGGCCGCGGATCTGGGCCGCTACCCGGACGCCAACGGCTTCGAGCTGAAGGCCGCGCTGGCGAAGCGCTACGACGTGCCGGCCGACTGGATCACGCTCGGCAACGGCAGTAACGACATCCTCGAAATCGCGGCGCACGCCTTCGTGCAAAGGGGCCAGGCCGTGGTCTACGCGCAGTACTCGTTCGCGGTGTACGCGCTGGCCACGCAGGGCGTCGGCGCGCGCGCGATCGTGGTGCCGGCCAAGAATTACGGCCACGACCTCGACGCCATGGCCGCCGCGATCGATGCCGACACCAAGCTGGTGTTCATCGCGAATCCGAATAACCCGACCGGCACCTTCATCCCGGCCGCGCGGATCGAAGCCTTCCTCAAGCAAGTGCCGCCGGACGTGATCGTGGTGCTGGACGAGGCCTACAACGAATTCCTCGCGCCCGAACAGCAGTTCGAGTCGGCGCAGTGGGTGCGCACCTACCCCAACCTGGTGGTCTCGCGCACCTTCTCGAAAGCCTACGGGCTGGCCGGCCTGCGGGTCGGTTTCGCGATCGCGCAGCCGGCGCTGACCGACCTGATGAACCGCATCCGCCAGCCGTTCAACGTCAATTCGCTGGCCCAGGCCGCGGCCATCGCCGCCCTCAACGACAAGCAGTTCCTCGACATGGGCGCGAAGAACAACGCGGCCGGCTACCTGCAGTTCGTCGAGGCGTTCGAGGAGATGGGCCTCGAGTACGTGCCCTCGTTCGGTAACTTCGTGCTGGTGAAAGTCGGCGAGGATGAAGGCGCCGGCGCGCGCATCAACCTGGCTTTGCTCAAGCAGGGCGTGATCGTGCGCCCGGTCGGCAATTACGGCCTGCCGCAGTGGCTGCGCATCTCGATCGGCCTGCCGCAGGAGAACGCGATCTTCATCGCGGCCCTCAAGAAAGCGCTGGCCTGACGTGTTCGATAAGGTCGTCATCTTCGGCGTTGGCCTGATCGGCGGTTCGTTCGCGCTGGCGCTCAAGCACGCGGGCGCAGCCGGCGCCATCGTCGGCATGGGCCGCTCGCAGCAGGCGCTGGACCGCGCGCTGGAACTGGGCATCATCGACGCCGCGGGCGGGTCGATGGCCGACGCGATGCGCGGCGCCGACCTGGTGCTGATCGCCGCGCCGGTGGCGCAGACCGGCGCGATCCTCGCCGCGCTGCTGCCTTATCTCGAGCCGGGCACCGTGGTCACCGACGCCGGCAGCACCAAGTCGGACGTGGTGGCCGCCGCGCGCGCCGCGCTGGGCGAGAAGGTGGCGCAGTTCGTGCCGGGCCACCCGATCGCGGGCCGCGAATCGAACGGGCCGGACGCCGCCATCGTCGACCTCTATCGCGGCAAGAAGGCGGTGCTCACGCCGCTGCCCGAAAACGCGCAGGCCGATATCGAGCGCGTGGCCGCCGCCTGGACCCATTGCGGCGCGCTGATCCACCGCCTCACGCCGCAGGAGCACGACAAGGTGTTCGCAGCGGTGAGCCACCTGCCGCACCTGCTGGCCTACGCGCTGGTCGACGACATCGCCAACAAGCCGCACGCCGGCCTGTTGTTCCAGTACGCGGCCAGCGGTTTCCGCGACTTCACCCGCATCGCCGGCTCCTCGCCCGAGATGTGGCGCGACATCAGCCTGGCCAACCGCACGGCGCTAATCGGCGAGCTTGACGCGTATCTGGCACAATTGACGGGCCTGCGCGCCATGCTGGCCGCCGGCGACGGCGCCGCCATCGAGGCGGTCTACGCCAATGCCCAGCGCGCCCGCCAGCAATGGATAGGCGCCATCGAAGCGGCCGAAGCGCCGCGGCCGCAGGACACCGCCGAATAAGATTCTAGGATTTCAAGCATGACGCAGCAAAAACACTACCCGCATCACCTCGACCTCCAGCCCGTCACGCATGTGGAAGGCGTGGTGCGCCTGCCCGGCTCCAAGAGCATTTCGAACCGCACCTTGCTGCTGGCCGCGCTGGCCGAAGGCACGACCACCATCGTCGACCTGCTGGCCTCGGACGATACGCTCGTCATGCTGGGCGCGCTGCGCTCGCTCGGCATCGCATGGGAGCAGCTCGACGAGCGTACCCACGTGGTGCACGGCGCCGGCGGCGTGCTGCCGAACCACGCGGCCGACCTGTTCATGGGGAACGCCGGCACCGCGATCCGTCCGCTGACCGCGGCGCTGGCCGTGATCGGCGGCGACTACACGCTGCACGGCGTGGCGCGCATGCACGAGCGGCCGATCGGCGACCTGGTCGACGCGCTCAACGCGATCGGCACGCAGATCGAATACACCGGCGTCGCAGGCTACCCGCCGCTGCGCATCCGGCGCGGCCAGATTCACGCGCAGCGCATGTCGGTGCGCGGGAACGTGTCGAGCCAGTTCCTGACCGCGCTGCTGATGGCCGCGCCGCTGATGGCGCACCAGCACCCGGTCAGCATCGACGTGGTGGGCGAGCTGATTTCCAAGCCTTACATCGAGATCACCCTGAACCTGATGCGTCGCTTCGGCGTGACGGTGGAGCAGGACGGCTGGCGCTCGTTCACCGTGCAGCCGGGCCAGCGCTACCGCGGTCCGGGCACCATCCACGTCGAGGGCGACGCCTCGTCGGCCTCCTACTTCCTGGCAGCGGGCGCGATCGCCGGCGGGCCGGTGCGGGTCGAGGGCGTGGGGCGCGACAGCATCCAGGGCGACGTGCGCTTCTCCGATGCGCTGGAACAGATGGGCGTGACCATCACCAAGGGCGACAACTGGATCGAGGCCAGGTCGAACGGCGTGCTGAAGGCGATCGACGCCGACTTCAACCACATCCCGGATGCGGCGATGACGATCGCGGTGGCCGCGCTGTACGCCGACGGCACCAGCATCCTGCGCAATATCGCCAGCTGGCGCGTGAAGGAGACCGACCGCCTGTCGGCGATGGCGACCGAGCTGCGCAAGCTGGGCGCGCTGGTGGAGGAGGGCGCCGACTACATCGCGATCACGCCGCCGGCGGTGATCCAGGCGGCCACCATCGACACTTACGACGACCACCGGATGGCGATGTGCTTCTCGCTGGCCGCGCTCGACGGCAAGGCGCGGCGCGGCAACGCGATGCGCATCAACGACCCGAAATGCGTGGCCAAGACCTTCCCGGACTACTTCGAAGCCTTCCACGGCATCGCCCACGACAGGCTGCTCTGAGCATGTATCATCGGTGGGCATCTTCGATACCCACCCTACGCATGTATCATCGGTGGGCATCTTCGATACCCACCCTACGCATGTATCATCGGTGGGCATCTTCGATACCCACCCTACGCAGGTATTGGACGGTAGGGTGGGTATCGCAGATGCCCACGCGGACCCGTCGAATTAAAGATTTAATAACACATGCCAACTACAAACATTCCTGTCATTACCATTGACGGCCCGACCGCCTCCGGCAAGGGCACGGTCGCCCACAAGCTGGCCGACAAACTGGGTTTCCATTACCTCGATTCTGGCGCGCTGTACCGCCTGACCGCCCTGATGGCGATCCGCCGCGCCACCGACCTGCACGACGAGCACGCCCTGGCGAAGCTGGCCGAGCACCTGCCGGCCAGCTTCACCGGCGGCGAGATCCTGCTGGCCAACGAGAGCGTCACCCACGCCATCCGCGCCGAGGAAGTCGGCAACCTGGCCTCGAAAATCGCCGCCTTGCCGGCCGTGCGCCAAGCCCTGTTCGGCCTGCAACTGGGCTTTCGCAAGGCGCCGGGACTGGTGGCCGACGGGCGCGACATGGGCACCGTGATTTTCCCGCACGCCCCGCTCAAGGTATTCCTCACCGCAAGTACCGAGGCGCGCGCGCAACGCCGATATAAGCAATTGATTGACAAGGGATTTTCTGCTAATATGGAAGACCTTCTGGCAGATTTGCAAGCGCGCGACGACCGGGATACGCACCGGGCCATCGCCCCGCTGGTGGCGGCGGAAGGCGCGCATATCCTCGATACTTCCAACATGACGGCCGATCAGGCCATCGACGAAGTGCTCAAGTGGTATGCGCACAAGTAGTTCTTTTGGCGTCTTCCTTGTGAAGGCTGTGTTTAACCTAACCCAGTTTAAGTCGCATCGTGCGATCTCTGCTGGCTAACTCGTGTACATCCTATGTCTACAGCAACAACAGAAGCAACCGGTATGGAAAGTTTTGCAGCGCTCTTCGAGGAATCGTTGTCGCGTCAAGATATGCGCTCCGGCGAAGTCATTTCCGCTGAAGTCGTGCGCCTCGACCACAATTTCGTGATCGTCAACGCCGGCCTCAAGTCCGAAGCTTTCATCCCCATCGAAGAATTCAAGAATGACCAGGGCGAACTGGAAGTCCAAGTAGGCGACTTCGTTTCCGTGGCCATCGAGTCGCTCGAAAACGGTTTCGGCGACACCATCCTGTCGCGCGACAAAGCCAAGCGCCTGGCGTCGTGGCTGGCTCTGGAAAAAGCCATGGAATCGGGCGAGATCGTCGTCGGTACCGTCAATGGCAAAGTCAAGGGCGGCCTGACCGTCCTGACCAACGGCATCCGCGCCTTCCTGCCGGGTTCCCTGGTCGATACCCGTCCGGTCAAGGACACCACCCCGTTCGAAGGCAAGACCCTGGAATTCAAGGTCATCAAGCTCGACCGCAAGCGCAACAACGTCGTTCTGTCCCGCCGTGCGGTGATCGAAGCGTCGATGGGCGAAGAGCGCCAGAAGCTGATGGAAACCCTGAAAGAAGGCACCGTCGTGACCGGCGTGGTCAAGAACATCACCGACTACGGCGCCTTCGTGGACCTGGGCGGCATCGACGGCCTGCTGCACATCACCGACCTGGCATGGCGTCGCGTGCGTCACCCGTCCGAAGTGCTGACCGTGGGCCAGGAAATCACCGCCAAGGTCCTGAAGTACGATCAGGAAAAGAACCGTGTCTCGCTGGGCGTCAAGCAACTGGGCGACGATCCATGGACCGGCCTGTCGCGTCGCTATCCGCAGAGCACCCGCCTGTTCGGTAAAGTCACCAACCTCACCGACTACGGCGCGTTCGTCGAAGTCGAGCAGGGTATCGAAGGCCTGGTTCACGTGTCCGAAATGGACTGGACCAACAAGAACGTGGCGCCGAACAAGGTTGTCCAGCTGGGCGACGAAGTCGAAGTCATGGTCCTGGAAATCGACGAAGAGCGTCGCCGTATCTCGCTGGGCATGAAGCAGTGCAAGGCGAATCCATGGGATGACTTCGGCGTGACCCACAAGAAGGGCGACAAGGTCAAGGGCGCGATCAAATCGATCACCGACTTCGGCGTGTTCATCGGCCTGGCCGGCAATATCGACGGCCTGGTGCACCTGTCCGACCTGTCGTGGACCGAGACCGGCGAAGAGGCCGTGCGCCGCTTCAAGAAGGGCGACGAGCTGGAAGCCATCGTGCTGGCCATCGACGTCGAGCGCGAGCGCGTTTCGCTGGGCGTCAAGCAACTCGAAGGCGACCCATTCAACAACTTCGCGGCCATGAACGACAAGGGTTCGCTGGTGACCGGTACCGTCAAGTCGGTCGAGCCGAAGGGCGCCGTGATCCAGCTGTCGGACGAAGTCGAAGGCTATCTGCGTGCTTCCGAAATCGCGCGCGATCGCGTGGAAGATGCCGGCACCCACTTGAAGGTGGGCGATTCGGTCGAAGCGCTGGTCATCAACATCGACCGCAAGGCTCGCAGCATCCAGCTGTCGATCAAGGCGAAAGACAATGTCGAGACCCAGGAAGCGATGCAGAAGATAGCAGCTTCCTCCGACAACAACGCAGCTTCGGGCACCACCAGCCTGGGCGCGCTGTTGAAAGCTAAGTTCGACAACAAGAACTAAGTTTTCGGAACCGGCCAGATGACCAAGTCCGAGCTGATCAGCCGCCTCGCTGAGCGTTATTCGCAACTGGTGGCCAAGGATGCGGAGTACGCTGTCAAGACCATTCTCGACGCGATGACCAACGCCCTGGCGACCGGTCAGCGCATCGAGATCCGCGGTTTCGGCAGCTTTGCGCTGAACAGCAGGCCGCCGCGGATTGGGCGCAATCCCAAGTCCGGCGACAAAGTGATGGTGCCCGAAAAGCGGGTGCCTCACTTCAAACCGGGCAAACAGCTGCGCGAGCGGGTGGATGCGATGGTCGGGCAACCGATCATCGAAGACTGAGTCGTCTGGTGGCTTAAGCTTGCAAAGAACGGCGTCCCCCAGGATGCCGTTTTTTTTTGCCATGTCGTTCCCGCGAAGGCGGGAACCCATAGCGCGCGTGATCAGCATAGGCGCTATGGATTCCCGCCTGCGCGGGAATGACGGAGCTGCGCGGGAATGACGGAGCTGCGCGGGAACGACGATGCGCGCATGACGTGCTGTTTTTGATATAACCGGGTAACATATGCGACACTTCGCAACCCTTCAGACTGGACCTGCCTGATGAAACTGGTTTCCACCGTCGTAGGATTTATTCTGTTCGTCCTGTTCTTCGGCTTCGCGCTGAAAAACACGCAGGAAGTCGACCTGCATTTTTTCCTGAATTATGAATTGCGCGGCCCGCTGGTGCTGATGCTGCTGGCCTTCTTCGTGGCCGGCGCCTTCCTCGGCATCCTGGCCGTGACGCCGACCGTGTTCCGCCACCGGCGCGAGAGTTCGCAGCACAAGAGCACGATCCAGGCCTTGCAAAGCGCTGGCCGCGGCGCTGCCCAGCCGGCGCCCGACAGCGTCAACACGCAGCACTGAGCGTGCCTCCATCACACCAACAAAAAGAATCGCATGGAATTTGAACTCTGGTGGTTACTCGGCATTCCCGTTTTTTTCGCGCTTGGCTGGATCGCCGCGCGGGTCGACATCAAGCAGCTGGTGTCGGAGTCGCGCAGTCTGCCGCGCGGCTACTTCAAGGGCTTGAACTTCCTGCTCAATGAGCAGCCGGACAAGGCGATCGACGCCTTCATCGAGATCGTCAAGCTCGATCCCGAAACCGCCGATATGCATTTCGCGCTGGGCAACCTGTTCCGCCGCCGCGGCGAGACCGAGCGCGCGATCCGGGTCCACCAGAACCTGCTGTCGCGCCCCGACCTGCCGCAGGAACAGCAGCAGCACGCGCAGTACGAGCTGGGCATGGACTACCTGAAGGCCGGCCTGCTGGACCGCGCCGAGGAATCGTTCAACCAGCTGCTCGACGGCGGCTACGGCGTGCAGGCGCGCCGCGCGCTGCTCGAGATCTTCCAGCGCGAGAAGGAGTGGCGGCGTGCGATCGACGCCGCGCTCGGCCTGCAGGAGTCCGGCGCCGGCGCGCGCCAGAAGGAGATCGCCCAGTTCTATTGCGAGCTGGCGCAGGACGCGCTGGTGCACATGCAGACCGACGAGGCCGTGGCCCTGCTTGAGAAGGCGCTCCGGACCGACCGCAAGAACGTGCGCGCCACCCTGCTGTGCGGCGACGCCCAGCTGGCCAAGGGCGACGTCGAGGGCGCGCTGATGACCTGGCGCCGCGTCGAGCAGCAAAGCGTGCCGCACGTGGCGCTGGTGGCGGGCCGCCTGATGGACGGCTACCGCAAGGTCGGCCGTCCGCAGGAGGGCGTCAACCTGCTCAAGTCCTACCTGGCCGAAGCGTCCTCGATCGACCTGATCGAAGTCGTGTTCAAGGCCGTGATCGAACTCGATGGGGTGGAGGCGGCCAAGCAGCTGGTGCTGGAAGAGCTGCGCCGCAACCCGACCCTGCTCGGCCTCGACAAGCTGCTCGAAGCGCGCCTGATGGACGCGCCGGCCAACATCTGGGACGAGCTGTCGATGGTGAAAAACCTGGTCCACGGGTACACTCACAAACTGGCGCGCTACCAATGCAGCCATTGCGGCTTCAAGGCGCGCCAATTTTACTGGCAGTGCCCGGGCTGCAGCCGGTGGGAGACCTACCCGCCGCGCCGCACCGAAGAACTCAACGTCATGAACTAAGCATATGAAAATTACGATTATCGGCACCGGCTATGTAGGCCTGGTCACCGGCGCCTGCCTCGCCGAATTGGGCAACGACGTGTTTTGTCTCGACGTCGACGAAAAGAAGATCGCGCTGCTCAACAGCGGCGGCATCCCGATCCACGAGCCGGGCCTGGAAGAAGTCGTGGCGCGTAACCGCGCCGCCGGCCGCCTGCAGTTCTCGACCGACGTCGCGGCCAGCGTGGCGCACGGCACGCTGCAGTTCATCGCGGTCGGCACCCCGCCCGACGAAGACGGCTCGGCCGACCTGCAGTACGTGCTGGCCGCCGCGCGCAGCATCGGCAAGCACATGACCGGCTTCAAGGTCATCGTCGACAAGTCCACCGTGCCGGTCGGCACCGCCGACCGGGTGCGCGCGGCGCTGGCTGCGGAGATCGCCGCGCGCGGCGCCGACGCCGACTTCTCGGTGGTCTCGAATCCCGAATTCCTGAAAGAGGGCGCCGCGGTCGAGGACTTCATGCGGCCCGACCGCATCGTCATCGGCCACGACGACACGCCCGGCGGCCAGCGCGCGCACGACCTGATGAAGAAGCTGTACGCGCCGTTCAACCGCAACCATGAGCGCACCTACTGGATGGACGTGCGCTCGGCCGAATTCACCAAGTACGCGGCGAATGCGATGCTGGCGACCCGCATCTCGTTCATGAACGAACTGGCCAACCTGGCCGACCAGGTCGGCGTCGACATCGAAGCGGTGCGCCACGGGATCGGCTCCGATCCGCGCATCGGCCACAGCTTCCTGTACGCCGGCGCGGGCTACGGCGGGTCCTGCTTCCCGAAAGACGTGCAGGCGCTCGAGCGCACCGCGCGCCAGTACGACCAGGACCTGTTGATCCTGCGCGCGGTGGAAGCGGTCAACGACAAGCAGAAGCTGGTGCTGGGCCGGAAAGTGGTCGACAGCTTCGGCGAGGACCTGGGCGGCAAGCACTTCGCGGTCTGGGGCCTGGCCTTCAAGCCGAACACCGACGACATGCGCGAGGCCCCGGCCCGCGTGCTGCTGCGCGAGCTGCTGGCGCGCGGCGCCACGGTGGCGGTGTACGATCCGGTCGCGATGGACGAAGCCAGGCGCGTGCTGGCGCTGGACTTCAACTCCGCCGAGCTGGCGCGCATCCGCTTCGCATCGAGCCCGATGGATACGCTGGACGCGGCCGAGGCGCTGGTCATCGTCACCGAATGGAAGGCCTTCCGCAGCCCCGACTTCGAGCAGATCAAGGCGCGCCTGAAGAACCCGATCATCTTCGATGGCCGCAACCTGTTCGAACCGTCGCTGATGGCCGAAAACGGCATCGAGTACCACGGCATCGGACGCTCGGTGCTGACCCGAAAATGAGCGCCACCGCGAGCACCGCCGTGAGCCGGCTGTTGAGCGCGGACGGCTATCCCCGGATCGCCGCGCCCAGGCTCGACACGGTGCGCATCCTGGTGGTCGGCGACGTCATGCTGGACCGCTACTGGTTCGGCGAGGTCAGCCGCATCTCGCCGGAAGCGCCGGTGCCGGTGGTGCGCATCGAGCGGCGCGAAGAGCGGCTGGGCGGCGCGGCCAACGTGGCGCGCAACGCCTCGGCGCTGGGCGCGCACTGCGGCCTGCTCGGGGTGGTCGGCGCGGACGAGGCGGGCGCGCAGGTCGAGCAGCTGCTCGAGGGCTCGAGCATCCACAACTACCTCAAGTGCGACGAGGCGATCTCCACCATCATCAAGCTGCGCGTGATCGGCCGCCAGCAGCAGCTGCTGCGCATCGACTTCGAAGACGCGCCGACCGACACCGTCCTGCGCGACAAGCTGACCCAGTTCAACGCGCTGCTGGCCGACTACGGCGTGATCATCCTGTCCGACTACAACAAGGGCAGCCTGGTCAACGTGGCCGCGATGATCAAGATCGCGCGCGCGGCCGGCAAGATCGTGATGGTCGATCCGAAAGGCGACGATTTCTCGCCCTACGCCGGCGCCACCATCCTGACGCCGAACAAGTCGGAACTCAGGCGCATCGTCGGCAGCTGGAAGACCGAGGACGAGCTGACCGCCAAGGCCCAGGGCCTGCGCCAGCAGCTCGGCCTCGACGCCCTGCTGCTGACCCGCTCGGAAGAGGGCATGAGCCTGTACACGGCGGCCGAAGTGCTGCACGTGCACGCCGACGCGCGCGAGGTGTTCGACGTCTCGGGCGCGGGCGACACCGTGATCGCGACCCTGGCCGCGATGCTCGAGCATCAAGACGCCGGCGGCATCGTGGTCGGCAAGCTGGGCACGGCCACCGTGACCCGCGAAGAACTGTTCGGCGCCGACCCGGCCTAGTTCATCCAACAAATTGCCGCTGGCGTCTTGATGCTCGTCAATACAAACTGTCAACCGCGCGCAAGTTGATCCGTTATTCGCTTCGAGGCGCCGCATCCGCGGCCCCGTGTTTCAACCGAACCTGGAGAGAACGACATGATCAAGAAACTGATGCTTGCCATTGCCACGATGATCGCCGCAATGGGTTTTGCCTTTGCGCAAGTGGACGTGAACAAGGCCGACGCGGCCGCGCTGGATTCGGTCAAGGGCGTGGGGCCGAAGATGTCGAAGACGATTATCGACGAGCGCACCAAGGGCGGCGAATTCAAGGACTGGGCCGACTTCCAGAAGCGCGTCAAGGGCGTGGGCGACAAGAACGCCGTCAAGCTCTCGCA
>Ga0193702_1000170_pt1 | contig 25789 bp, 22 predicted proteins | sample U3a1metaG_FD_143060 | JGI IMG/M metagenome (GOLD analysis project Ga0193702, IMG submission 143060) | Soil microbial communities from a riparian zone of the East river system, Colorado, United States - U3a1 | ecosystem: Environmental > Terrestrial > Soil > Riparian zone | place: USA: East River... | reverse complement strand
CCGAGCCTAATCCTACCACCTTCATCCCGCCATTTATAGCCGCTTCAACACCGGCAATGGCGTCTTCAAATACAACACATTCCGCAGGTAAAACGTTCAATGCCTCGGCACCTTTTAAAAACACCTCGGGGTCGGGTTTAGCTTTACTTACTTTGTTGCCATCAATAATCGCATCAAACAGGTCTACTATATTGGTCTTCTCCAATATGGTCATGGAGTTTTTACTGGCCGAGCCTAATGCAGTTTTTATACCCGCATCGCGGCAGGATTGAACAAATTCCTTAGCCCCGGGTAAAATCTCGTCGGGCTTCATCTGGTTGATCATATCTACATACCAGGTGTTTTTTCGGGTCGCCAGTTCTTCTTTTTCGGCATCAGTTTGGGTCACGCCGCCTATCTCTAATATAATATCTAACGACCGCATCCGGCTTACGCCTTTCAAACGTTCGTTGTCTTCCAATGTGAAATTAATGCCCAATTCATCGGCTAAACGCTTCCAGGCTTTATAGTGGTAAACGGCGGTATCAACAATCACACCATCAAGGTCGAACAGGCAGGCTTTTATTTTACTCATATCAAGAGCAAAAATGATTAAAATTAATTAGTGGCAAATGGTATTCCCGATTTTTTAAACAAAAAGCGGCCTGACACTATCACCAGCCCACTTTTTGCCTGTTTTTTTTAAAGTATTTGAAGAAAAAATACCCGAAGATTGATCTATCATCAACATTTCACCGTCTTTTTCTTTTTGCCCAATGTGCCTTTGCTTTGCGCTTTGGTAATATATTCAATAGCATCAGGCGTTTTGCAGGCAGTGCCTTCTTTAATGACGGTCACCGAGCCAATTTTTTTAGCTGCCGCGATAGCATCCCCTGTCAATGAAGTACTATAACTACCTGCCACAATAATAAAATTGTTCATTTTTGACCGCACCCTGTCCGGCGATGAATGGATGTTTTTGACAACTCGTTCCATTAGTACTTTATACCCGGCAATATCCACTTCGGTATCGGGTTTTACGGCAATTATATCTCCAAGCGTAGCCCAGCCTGCCGCGGCAATGTGTTCTTTATCGCTGTCTATCCACTCCAACGCCAGTTCATACCCGTAATTACTACCCGATGTTACCCACGGAACCGTATACTCGCTTATATTATTTGACAACGCCTGTTCAGCCCATAATTGCAGGTCGGCTTTGCTCATTTTTTCATCATCGGTTATTAACCCGGCCAGGTACATTGCATCAGCATTGCCTGTTGCATACAAGCCTTTGGCCAGTTCATTATCCATTTTCACCTTTTTTTGAATAACCTTCAGGTGCTCAATTTTTACACCAAAAAACGGTTCTTTAACGCCGTGTTTTAACAAAATTTTCTTAATGCTCTCGCTGCCGTTTGCCTGCAAATCGGCCATGATTTCTTGTACGGTCATGATCTTATTTTTAAAATCTGCTTCCATAAAAGTATAAAAAAATAGCGATGGGTTTTATGCCCATCGCTACAAAAAAAAATCATTGTTTATTGCTCTTATAAAGCAGATAAGGTATGTTTCAGCTCCATAACCGCTTCATCGGCGCTTTTACCGGTTTCGAATATTTCCGGCGAGCTTAACTTATTACCATAAAAATCATGGTCGGCAGTTTTATCAATAGCCAGGCTCGAGCCATTTATGCTGATACCGGCAAAAAGCCCGCGGCTGCGCGAATAGGAATAAACCTCTGCTTCCATTTTATAGTCTGTATTGGCAGATGTAGTACGGCCAACCGGGCCCGCCGCAGCTGATAGATCGCCACCAATGGTAAAGTCGCCGTTTTTAACTTTTGCCAATGCCCCTTTGTGGCGGAATACCAACACAAGGTCGACAGATTGTACACCTATCTGCGCGCCAAAGCTGCCACCTGTCAGGGTAACAAACACCGGGTCGCTCCAGCGGCCATCTTCCATTTTGACCATTGCCACCCCTTTACCTCGTTTGGCGCCCACGCCAAAGCCGGCATTGATCAACCGGGGAATAATAACGATCCCCTGGTAGTCCGCTATTATATCGTGCGGTATGCTTTCCTTCATCCGGCTAAATTCTCTTAATACTTTTACCGAGCTGTTTATTCGCTCGGTTTCTTTGCTTACATCGGTTGCCGATACCAGCACGAAGAACGCGCTTAGTAAAATGGGCAATCCTAAAAATTTTAATGTTTTCATGGCTAAATTATTTTACAGGTATTTATTTGTCAACACGCCAACCCAATGTTTGTTTCTAATATCATCACTATCTTGGCGCTTTAATTACAATAATGGACTCAAAAAACATACCATTTACTGTTGTAGACTGGACTAATATTAAAGGGACTAATCATCCCGGCGAAAAAGGAAATGCCATTTGGCAAACGCTGCAATTTGCGGGCTTAAGGGTACGGATGGTTGAGTATTCTGCCGGGTATATTGCAGATCACTGGTGCCAAAAAGGGCACATTGTTCATTGCCTGGAAGGAGAATTTACTACCGAACAGGAAAATGGCAAAAGTTTTGCTCTGAAAAAAGGGATGACCTATATTGTATCTGATGAGTTAAGCTCGCACCGCTCGATAGCAACTGATAATGTAAAATTATTGATCATTGATGGCGGTTTCCTGAAATACCAAAATGAAGACAATAGTTAGTTAATCGGCATTTTCGCACATAACCAATTCCTCATTTGCACATCTGCATATCAGCTCATCTGCACATTTGCCTATCTTTGCATTCATGAACAAACCGGCTAAGCAGGATATATTTTCTATAAACACTGATGAGCAATTTAAAACCATTGCTTTACAGGTTTTTCAATACCAGGCGCAGCATTGCAAGGTGTACCGGGATTTCATTACCGGTTTAAGGATAGATCCCGCAAGTATTAAAACTTTAGAACAAATTCCTTTTTTGCCGATAGAATTTTTTAAAACGCATAAGGTTATCAGTTCGGCCGATGCTGTGCAGGTAACCTTTACAAGCTCAGGCACTACAGGGATAATTGCCAGCCGCCATTATGTAACGGATGTAAGCTGGTATGAGCATAGTTTTCGCAAAGCGTTTGAATTGTTTTATGGCGATATTAAAAGCTATACGGTTTTAGCTTTGTTGCCCTCCTATTTGGAGCGTGAAGGCTCATCGCTTATTTATATGGCTGATGACTTAATTAAACAATCCAACAACCCGGATAGCGGCTTTTTTTTATATGATTATGATAAATTGGCCCACCAGCTTAAAAAACAACGGGAGGTTAATCAACCAACATTATTAATTGGTGTAACATTTGCGCTGCTTGATTTTATTGATCAGCACCAAATACACTTTCCCGAGTTGATAGTAATGGAAACAGGTGGTATGAAAGGCCGCCGCAAGGAAATGATACGCGAGGAATTGCACGATAGTTTATGCAGGGGTTTTGGCGTGGATGCCATACATTCGGAATATGGGATGACCGAATTGTTATCACAAGCCTATTCCAAAGGCGATGGCATTTTTAACTGCCCGCCGTGGATGCGCATTATAACACGGGATACTAATGACCCCATGAGTATCGTTACTGATGGCAAAGCCGGCGGCATAAATGTCATAGACCTGGCTAATATCAACTCCTGCTCGTTTATTGCTACGCAGGATTTGGGTAAGGTTTATGCGGATGGCCCATTTGAAGTATTGGGACGGTTTGATAACGCTGATATACGCGGCTGTAATTTGCTGATAGCTTAATCTACAAACGGGTAGTCCCATGGACCTAGATATCTGATGGTCTAATTTGGAGTTTAAAGTTAACATACAACTAACAGAAAATCCTTATTTTTGGAGGCATTATAAAAGCACAATAACATGATAGAGAAATTTTTGAACGATGAGCAGGATCCAAAAGCAGTTGAGAAAGTTTATACCCGACTGAACGACCTGTTAAATCACGGTGAGGAAATTTTATATATAGCAGTTCAAAAAAAGCCATTGGTAAACCTGTTTCCCGATTGTATAGCCATTACCAACAAACGCATCCTGTTTTTTACCCCTGCCAATTTAGGACTTACCTTAAAGTTTGTTGATTTTGTTTGGAAAGATGTTATTGACGTGGCAACCAAGGAAGAATTGATAGGCGCGGTTTTCAGCGTAAAAACTACCAATGGCGCCGAAATGGGGGTGGATTACCTGCCTAAAGTACAAGCGCGCAAGCTTTACCAATACGCGCAGGAACGCAAGGAAGAAGAACGCGAGGCTCGCCGCCTGCGCGACCTGGAAGAAAAACGTGCCGAATCGGGTTCTATACAGTTTGATAAACCTGCTGCCTTTGCGGCATTTCAGCAGCCTGAAACTCCGGTACAACAACCCGCACCGGTTATTCCGCCACCTGCGCCTGTTGCCCATGAAGAACCAAAACCGGATGAATTGACAGAGAAGCTTAAAAAATTAAGGATGCTGTTTGATAAGGGGCTTATATCCCAGGAAGAATACAATCACAAGAAACTGGAACTACTGAACGATCTGTAAGAGCAATAATTATAACGCTGCCAACAATTTTAGAGCAGATGAAATGAAAGTTAAGCCGAACCTGGTCACTTTTCATCATGACCGATTTTTCTTATTCTCCAGGCAAGCTTTCTATTTTCCAGCCATTGTATAATTTGCCCAAAAATCGGTTGCCATGTCGTTAACTGCCTGCTTGGCAAATATTTTGTCAAACATTGGTGGATGTGGCTTTCCGTCGTCTTCAAACATTGGTTTCCTGCCAGTACTGGTTGCTCCATTTACCACCAAATGGTAAGAAAACTTAAAAGGTTCGCTGCCGGCCATCTTTAAGTATTTGATGGCAAGTGCAAATTCGCAAACGTATGCTTTTTTTGTATTAAACCGGCCCGCAGCCTTAATACCATCAGTATTATAAACGGAAACTGAATCGTCCAAACCGGGAACACCCTTTATTCCGATCGATTTGCACTTTTGCTCCAGTCGCTTATTGTACGTTTTGACCAATGTATTAACAGCGCCGGCAGAGGCATCTTCCGAATTTTTTCCTTTAATAATAAAAAAAAGCGGGTCTCCTTCGAAGACCGGGTAAGTAACGCTTACAACGTTATTTTTATCTTTTTTATCACCGTATTTATGTATGCTAAATGTGATCCCGCCATTGACAATTTTATTGATCACATCCTGCTGAGTTGCCTCTATACGCAGGTACAAATAATTGTCGTCGTTAGCAATGGTATAATAAATATCGGTAGCATGATTATGGGCCTGTAATTGCTCCGGCCATTCGTCTGCGTTTCCGTCTATTTTTACGGCTGACGGTGCGCGTATGCTCACTGTTTGTTTATCCGGGAGATGCTGGCCATGTAGACCTGTTACCATGAGCAGTCCTGTAAAAAGGAAAAAGATTGGTTTGAACAGGTAATATTTGGTTATCATATTTTATAAATTTAACAGATTAATGCGGCCGCAATCTATACTGTCACTGCAATGATAATTCAGGCAATAGCCGTCATAATTACTTTTCCTCTCCAAAAAACAGCGCCTTTAACTCTGTAGCATCATCGGGGCTCATTTTACCGCCTAATATTAAACGTAACTGGCGGCGGCGTAAAGCGCCGTCAAACAGGATAATATCTTCAGCAGTTTCGGGCAATAGTTCGGGTACGGTAACCTTTATACCGTCTTTTTCCTGTGCTACAAAAGTATAATAGGCTTCATTGCTTTTTACTTTTGTGCCCGATGGTATATTTTGTGCCCATACATCCAGCCTTACTTCTACCGATGTTGTAAATGCACGGGAAACCTTAGCCTCAATAGTTACCACATCGCCCAACTTGATTGGATGTTTGAAAGAAACATTATCAACCGATGCGGTTACTACAATACGGTTGCAATGCTTTTGGGCCGATATAGCTGCGGCAATATCCATCCAATGCAACAGGCGCCCTCCCATTAAATTATTTAGGGTATTGGTATCATTGGGCAATACCAGTTCATTCATTATGGTATGCGATTCCCTGGGCGATTTTCCGGTCATTTGATGTTGATTTGGCTGTAAATATACGTTAAGACAGATAAAGACCGATGCCTTTAATTTCAATTTACATATTAAAGTCAAAAAAGATGTTTAAACAACTATTTTTTATAAACAATCAACTATATGCCTACTTTTGCAGAAACATTTGACAATTAGTCTAAAATATAAAACATGAAAAAAATTATTGCACTCTTAACAGTAGCCACCCTATCAACGGCGGCATTTGCACAATCTACCTGGAAGGTAGACAAGGCACACTCTCGTTTAACTTTTACCATTACCCACCTGGCGGTATCCGATGTGGATGGCTCATTTAAAGATTTTGATGTAACCATCACTTCGGCCAAACCTGACTTTAGCGATGCTAAATTTGACCTGACGGCAAAAACAGCTTCGGTTAATACGGATAATGATCAACGCGACACGCACTTAAAAAGCGGTGACTTTTTTGATGTAGCCAATCACCCTGAATTAACCTTTACCAGTACAGGTATTACGCCAACCAGTGCAGGCCATTATAAGTTAGCGGGAAAAATGACCTTAAACGGCGTTACAAAACCGGTTGCTTTAGACTTATGGTACCGTGGTACAATTACTAACCAGGGCAAGGCAGATGCAGGTTTCCAGGTTACAGGTACAATTAAACGCTCTGATTTTAACTTCGGCAGCAAATTTGGTTCTCCTACATTAAGCGACGAGGTAACTATCAAAGCAAATGGGGAATTTGCTAAAGCTAAGTAAGTGATTAGTTATCCCGATAACTATCGGGAGGAGATTAGGGATTAGTTAGTTGGCGGGCGAAACAGAAGCCCACTTAACATAATGTATCTCTAATCTCTAATCTCTAATCTCTAATCTCTAATCTCTAATCTCTAATCTCTAATCTCTAATCTCTAATCTACCACTCGCCTAAACGTCATCGTACGGCCAATAAATTTAAAATGCCAGTAGCCGGTTACCTTTAGCTCGCCGGCATTATCAATATGTGCAGAGGCATCCCACTCGTGCCCGTTCTTGGCATCATATATTTTCCCATCTTCCCAGGAATTTGATTTAGGCATATAAACCATATTTTTTAATATACTCATGCCAATTAATCTTCGCTCCCTAAGGGTTGGGTCGGGGTTATTTTTGTCTGTCCACTCTTCCATCGCCTTGCTATTGTCTATATTTTTAAACCAAACTATTTTGGCCTTAAACAAGTCGCCGTCTTTGTAAACCTGTACAACCAGGTTTTTTTCGGAAGATATCCATTTTCCGCACAGCAGATCAGGATTTGGCGGAGGATTAACCCCAATAATCCCTGTAAAGAAGAATAAGATCAAAAACTTAAACATTTACCTGATTTTTAACTTTATTAGCAGATACAATCATAATGCCAATATAATTAAACTTTTATTAAGTAATTTTATTGCCGTTGAAATAATCTACTATGAACGTAAAACGGATATTACTTGTTTCGCTGCTGACTATTTTTGTAAGCAGTTTTGCCTTTGCCGATACGGTATCCATCGATCATTTTGTAATTAAGGAAAATCCTTTTGCCAAAGATGAGATAGCCGTGGTAGCTACAGATTCGCTCAATAATATCCGCGAAAATGTGAGTGGTATTTTCAGCTTTACCGTTAATGGCTTTGATGAGGCATTAACCTTTGATAAGGGTACCGCTTTTTATCGTCATAAACTGGATAAATCTACCTTTTTATATGTTAAGCATGTGAATCAAAGCGGCACCCACTCCAATTTATATTATGCGTTTAAACATGACAATAAGATTGACACCATACACGTAAGCTGGATATTGCTATTGGTGATCCCCATATTATTAGTGGTACTGGCTTATGTTTTTAAGCGCTTTATAATTATCGCGATAATCTTGTTTTGTGTATTCCTGTACTTTAACCATCATAACGGCTTAAGCATACCCACCTTTTTTGAAAGTATAATTGACGGACTGAAGGCGCTGTTTCATTAATGTGCAGATGCGTGGATATGCAGATGTGCAGATAAATCGCAATAATCTAATATTCAAACATTAACTGCATATCTGCACATTTGCATATCAAAATGGCATCCCGATACCAAAATTCAGCTGCATAAAATTGTAGGTATCTCCGTAGTTTCGAAAGTAATTATTTTTAAATGTACCTGACCGAAACAATTCGTTAAAGTGGTTGATGAGCACCCATTGGTCTGCACCGCTAAACTGCGGATCTTTAAACTTAAATGCAGCATCAAGCCTGAAAACGAAAAAGCCCACATCAAAGCGTAAACCGGTACCTATACCTATGGCTGACGATTGCAAAATGTTATTAAACCTGAATTCGCCATTAGGGCTCTCAACCTCCTTGTGTATACGCCATACATTACCCGCATCCATAAAAACTGCTCCTTTTAGTATAGATCCGAAAAAATTATCAGCCAATTTATACCGGTATTCGGCATTGGCAATTAACTTAATCTCGCCAAACTGATCGAGGTATTTTAAACGGCTGCGTAAAATATCCCCGGCCGAGGGTACAGCATCCATAGCAGGTGTTGTGGCTGTAGCAGGTATAGCGGGTGTTCCCGGCGGACCGTAAGCTGTAGCCCGGTTAAACTGACCAGGGCCCAAAGTACGTGGCAGCCAGGCCCGTATATCATTTGCGCCACCTGCATAAAAATTCTTTTCAAATATTAGCTGGTTGCTATTGCCATAGGGTACGCCAACGCCCGAGTTTATGCGAAATACAAACTGGCGCTGCCCGCCTAAACTACGGTATACCCGAAAATCAACCTCTTCTTTAGCATATTGAGCAAACGCATAGCCAAAAATAGTACGCTGATGTAACGTATCTCTTGGTGTATTCAACACGCGGCTAACGCCCGATAGCCAGTTACCGCCAACATCTAACGCCCCCCTGAAATAGATAAAATTGCTATAGGTGTTTAATTTATTCCCGTTGTATTGAAAGGTATACTGGCTACCGGTAGTAAATACGGTACGCCCAATAAGATAAATATAAGAGAAGCGGTTCTGCGCCAGTAATTCCTGGTAGGCTGTGGGGTCAATGGTACCTTTTGAAAACTCTATATCAATAGGGGTTACGCTATGCAGTTTATTGGCCGTTTCGGCAAAATCATACGTGATAGAATTGATAAAGCTGGTACGTTCAACTAATCCCTGCTGAAAAAATAAAGAATAATTGGTAGAGAATGTAGTATGCGGAACTCCATATTTACCGGGTTTGGCAAAGTTAAAAGGCGATATAATACGGGGATAAATGAGGTTTGCGCCTATTTTAAAATCCTGGTTCTCAATACTGCTTAAGTTGGTCGAATTGCGGTTATTATCATACAAGATACTTGCATTAAATTTAAGCTGCAATATGGCCGCATCCCTAAATATATTGCGATCTGTAAATGTATTGCCCACATTATACCCATATTTACCCGCGCTAAACAAAAACTCACCCTCCATACGGTCCGACATTTGTTTCAAGGGTACTATATCTATTTTTGAATCCAGGCGGTTGGTGCTATCGGCCAATTTTTTGTATGTTGGGTTAGGCACATTCTTAAATACATTTAATTCCGAAAGGCGGGATGTGGTTAAGCTCTGTTTGTCGGCATTATATAGTTCGCCTTTTTTCTGAAAAATATAATCAATAACCGTACGCGGCTTAAATTTTCCCGAAAAATCAACAAACCTGAATTGTGAATCAACCTGCAAAGTATCGGCCTGGCCGGTGGTTTTTCCATTGCTTTTTGAAATGGTGATCAACGTATTGTTGATCGTATAAACCGGGTGTTCCGGTTTATCGACAGGGTTATCTATGGTCGCTTTTATATCCACCACGCTACTGTTAAAAGTTGTGTCCGCATCAAAATTGAGATACTGGCGATAAAAATCATAATAACCATTACGTTTCATGATCTGGAAAAACTCATCCCGGTCATAAGACAAGCTATCGGTATCAAACCGGCCGCCAGGCTGAACGTGCGAAAATTTAGGGCGGTTTAAGCGATATAAGGCTTCTACTTTTTTATCAGGAATACTGTCATAAATTTTCCGTATCCTAAACATTGGGCCTTCTGTAGTTGTAAAGATCAGCTCGGCCCTTTTCTTTTTTATCCTGATGGTATCGGCCACCTTAGCCTTTAAATACCCTTTGCTTTGTATAAATTTTTCTATTTGTAAACGCGAAAATTCAACCAGGTTGCTATCCAATATACGGGGGGGCTCGCCAATATCCTTTTTCCCTTTTTTACTGAACATGTAATAAAACTGCAGGTTAAGCACGTTGTTTGGTTGCTGTTCCTTATCCACATAGTTTACCGCGGCCAGGGCAAACTCCTTATCCATACCCTTAATGGTTATTTTGCGCACAAGTGATTCATTACCTTTAAGCCTGCGGGTTAAACTACAACCCGAAATGATAATGACCAGAAGAATACTTAATATTGTAAGGTGGTATTTATACAGTTTACTATATGCTTTCAAAATCTCAAATCAGTTTTATACAGTCCTTACAACATAAAAAATTTCGCAGGGAACACGGTTTATTTTTGGTTGAGGGCTACAAATCTGTAAGTGAATTTATTAATTCGGCCTATCAAATTGAAGCGATCTACTACACACCTATGATTGCCTCAAAAGTGCTCAAATTATCGCAGAAAATAAACTCTGAGGAAATTTCATTAAATATACTTGAAAAAATAAGTACTTTAAAGACACCGCAGGATGTTATTGCCCTTGTTAAAATACCCGCCTATCCTGACCTGAACTACACGGTATTCCAAAAAAAGTTTTCATTAGTTTTAGACGGCATACAGGACCCGGGCAATATGGGTACTATCATCCGCACGGCCGACTGGTTTGGGATCAACCATATCATTTGCTCGGAAGACAGTGTTGAAGTATATAATCCTAAAGTGGTACAAGCTACCATGGGTTCGCTGTCGCGGATAAATGTATATTACACCGATCTTACTGATATCATACCAAAGCTGAACCTGCCGGTTTTTGGCGCGTTGCTTGATGGGGAGAATATTTACAATACCAATTTTGGTACGGAGGGGCTGCTGGTAATGGGCAATGAAGGCAATGGCCTGCGGCCCGAAGTTAAGGCCTTAGTTAATATGGCTATTACCATACCGCGCGTTGGTAATGCCGAGTCGTTAAACGTGGCTATTGCTACGGCTATCTGCTGTTCAGAAATTCACCGAAATAAAATGTTGGCGGGCAATAAATAATTACTATTTTTGCAATCCTTAAAATTGGTCGGGTGGCCGAGTGGCTAGGCAGAGGTCTGCAAAACCTTTTACAGCGGTTCGAATCCGCTCCCGACCTCAGGAATTTAAAAACATTAAAATAAAATTACCATGGGCGTAACACGTTTAAAAAGAAAAGATAGAAAAAACAAAACCACTTCAAGATTAGAAGTGCAGTTTTTGAAGAATGCTACCAACCTGGAGCCGGGAAGCCGTTCGCACGAAGCTAAGGATAACCAGATAGCTAAAAACAATGCTGTTTTAGCTAAGGCAGCGGGTAAATAAGAAAACCCTCTAATCCGATAGCTATCGGATCTCTCCGCCTATAGGCGGAAGACTTTTGATAGTGGAAAGAAAATATAAATCCTGCTGGTTTAATACCGGCAGGATTTTTTTATGCAAAAAATTTGATGCTGAACTATTATATTTAAAGCATGTTTGGCATCATCAATTTTCCTGCTTTTATTGTGGCCGGCGCCTTGCTTATTATATCGCCGGGTGCAGATACCATGTACATTTTGGGCAGAAGCATAGCACAGGGGAAAAAAGCGGGTATTTATTCGGTGCTTGGTATTGTAACCGGATCATTGTGCCATACCACTTTTGCCGCTTTCGGATTATCGCTGATTATCGCACGGTCGGCATTAGCATTTGACTTGATTAAATATGCTGGTGCTGTTTACTTAACTTATTTGGGCTTAAAAATGTTGCTCTCAAAACCGACGGAACAATTTGAGTTAGATACCCGGCGCATCAACCCGCATAAGCTATATGTTTCGGGTATTTTAACCAACCTGCTTAATCCAAAGGTGATCCTATTCTATTTGGTGTTTCTGCCGCAGTTTGTAGCAACAAGCCAGGCACATAACCCTTTGCCTTTTTTAATTCTTGGCATTATGTTTATCATACCCGGCACTATATGGTGTATAATGCTGGCCGTTTTTGCAGCCAGGCTGGCTGATAAAATAAAGAGAAGCAATAAAATTTCCGTTTGGTTGAACCGGGTAACGGGCGGTGTTTTTATTATGCTGGGGTTGAAATTGGCGCTGATGACAAAAAAATAATGCGAGACGCAAAGTATTGCGTCTCTACGTGGTTAATATCTTTTTATTTATCCTCCCAATCAACCCCGGCCCTTCATAAATAAACCCGGTGTAAAGCTGAATAAGCGATGCACCGGCTTCCAATTTCGCTATTGCATCTTCCGGCGAATGTATCCCTCCTACCCCGATAATAGGAAATGCGCCACCTGACCTTTCATGAATATACCGGATTACCTCGGTTGACCTCTTTGTAAGCGGTTTACCACTTAATCCACCCATTTCATTTTTTAATGACTCAGCCGTAACCAAGCCATCACGGCTAATGGTGGTGTTGGTTGCAATAACACCTGCTATGCCCGTTTCTTTTACTATCTCTACAATATCATCCAGTTGCTCGTTGGTCAGATCGGGGGCTATTTTGAGCAGTATTGGTCTATTGATGTCGTTTTTATTGTTACGCTGTTGCAACGTATTCAGCAGTTGCATTAGGGGTTCTTTCTCCTGCAGGGCACGCAATCCCGGTGTATTTGGTGAGCTTACATTCACCACGAAATAATCTACCAGGTCAAACAGGCGGTCGAAGCATTTAACATAATCATTCACCGCGTCCTCGTTAGGCGTATTTTTGTTTTTGCCGATGTTACCGCCTATCATTACCCCTTGTTGCTTAGCCGAGGCCGATCTGCGGTAAGCGGCGATGTTATCCGCCATCACATCCATACCAAAATTATTAAATCCCATGCGGTTGATCAGCGCGCCATCGGCAGGTAAACGGAACATTCTTGGTTTTGGATTGCCGGGCTGTGGTAAAGGGGTAACGGTACCTACTTCAATAAAGCCAAAACCCATATTGGCCATTTCGCTTATCATTTCGGCGTTTTTATCAAAACCTGCGGCCAGGCCAACCGGGTTTTTAAACTTTAGGCCGAATACCTCTTTCCCTAACCGGGCATCATCCATATCCCAGATAGCCCTGCTTAAGGCCGCACCGCCGAGGAACCAGTTAAAACGCTTAAGATTACGGGTTACAAAATAATGCACCTTTTCAGGGTCGAACAGGAATAATAAGGGCTTTACCAGGCGATACATGGCGCGAAGTTAGCAGTTTTATTTTTAGTTGGCGGATGATGAATTAAGTTCATAGCAGCTATTGTAAAATTGGTTTGAAGATGTTTATATTAGCTGTTAGTTTATCAGTAATGGATCATAGCTCGTGTCAAACCAAAATGAAGCTATGATCCATTAACCATCTCCCATGAACCAACAAAACACCCGCCGTAATTTCATAAAGACTGCCGCAATAGGCACTGTTTCAGCCTTAAGTATCCCGCAAATTGTGTCGGCGGCTATGGCTGCCGAAAGCATTAAGAAAATAACTTTTGCGAAGGATGATATTGTCCTTTTCCAGGGCGACTCTATAACCGACTGGGGCCGCGACCACAACAAATCAAAAGCAAACGATACCGGGGCTTTGGGGACAGGTTATGCCTTGTTAACGTCTGCCCAGCTATTGCAGCAATTCCCTGATAAGAACCTGCAAATATTTAACAAGGGTGTAAGCGGCAATAAAGTTTACCAGTTAGCCGACCGATGGGACACCGATTGCCTGGCCTTAAAGCCTAATGTACTAAGCATACACATTGGCGTAAATGATTACTGGCATACACTGGGCGGCGGCTATACCGGCACTATTGATACTTATATTACCGATTACCATAAACTCATAGACCGCACCAAACAGGTCCTGCCTGATGTAAAGCTGGTAATTTGCGAACCGTTTGCAGTAAAGGGCGTTAAGGCGGTTGATGATAAATGGTACCCAACATTTGATCTTTTCCGCAAAGCGGCGCGGGATATTGCCAATGAGTACAATACCGCATTTGTTCCCTGGCAAACCGTTACCGACAAAGCGCTTGAACTGGCACCCGGCGCCTACTGGAGTCTTGATGGTGTACACCCCAGCCTTGCCGGGGAATCCCTTATGGCACATGCCTGGATGGCGGCGGTGAAGGGTTAACATAACTTAACACAATTCAAAAATAATTTCATTAAATTATTGATAATCAACTATTTACAATTAGGCAGGGTTAACATAAAAAACGGGTTTAGTTTCTCCCGGATGGCGGAAAATGGTGGTAGCTCTGCGGATTGTAAATCTGCGCGTAATTTGATCCAGGATGGAACATCCAGACCAAGGGTATATAGTCGCATTGTAACACAAACAAGGCGAAATTTTAATTCATATATTTACCTTAATAAAAATTTTAATTAAACCTAAGCAAATCATAATGGCAAGACCCCAAGTAAATCATATAAAGCAAGCATTAGAAAATTTGTTTACTGATAAAATCGATTTAAGCGATATCAAGACAACTAATGAAGAAGATATAAAAAAGCAATTTTTATCAAGAGCCCTTGCAGCATATTCTCTTTACATTCTGGCATCCATTACGGTAGATGACGCGGCAAAATCCATTACTGACACTTATGATGACAATGGAATTGATGCGGTTTATTATGATGAGCAGCAAAACACTCTTTATTTAGTTCAATCAAAAATGATTGATGAGGGTAACGGAGAACCCGATACCGGTGAAATGACAAAATTTTCTAATGGAATAACCGATTTGATTGAAGAAAAATATGACCGATTCAATTCAAAAATTCAAAATAAGCTGTCAATAATTAAAGACGCATTTAACGATAGTCAGATAAAATTAAATATCGTGTTGGCCTATACCGGTAAAGGATTTGCTATACATAATCAAAGAATAATCACAGATTTAACTTCATTTCTCAACGATTCAACAGAGTGGGCCTATTTTACCGATTTTAATCTAAAAACTGCCCATGATTCACTTAATAATGTTTTAGCGGGGAAGCCTATTGAAAGTGAAATTACTCTTTCAAATTGGGGAACAATGGATGAACCTTTTACAGCATATTACGGTCAAATATCAGCTTTTGAATTGGCGATGCTTTGGAAAAATCATAGAAAAAAATTATTTACAGAAAATATAAGGAATTATATAGGTCTTTCAGAAATAAACACGAGTATATTAAAAACGGTTGAAATCGAACCGGATATGTTTATTTATTTCAATAATGGGGTAACAATGCTTTGTAATACAGTCACGCCATTACCAGCTAAAACTTTGGGTCGAACTACGGGAGTGTTCGATTGCAAAGGCTTAACAATTATCAATGGTGCTCAAACAGTAGGCAGTTTAGGGGTAGCATTAGACAGATTTCCGGAAAAACTTGAAAAAAGTAAAGTATTCGTTAGATTAATACCGTTGGAACACTCTCCTGAAAACTTCGGAAATAGAATTACTATTGCTTCAAATACACAAAATAAAATTGAAAAACGAGATTTTGTTACGCTTGATTCGGAGCAGCAAAGAATAAGGACAGAATTGTTGTTAACAAACATCAATTATCATTACAAACGAACAGATGAAGTAATTCCTTATGATGAAAGTAACTGTACGTTAGAAGAAGGAACTGTTGCCATGGCTTGCTCAAAACGAGAAATTACATATGCAGTGACTGCAAAAAGAGAAATTGGTCGGCTGTGGGATGATATTACTAAACCACCATATAAAGATTTATTTAATGAAGATTTGAAAGTTCACAAATTATGGCGATGTATTAAAATCTATCGGATGGTTTCGAAATACTTAAATGATCTGAAGCTAATAAAAACAGGAAGAGAACGTGGCATTTACACGTATGGCAATTATTTCATTTTAAATTCAGTAATTGATAAACTTCCTGTTGATCTCCTTATGAATCCGTCTGCGGATTTTGAAAATTATTATCTTACAGAATTACCAACTTTAATTCAAGAAAGAGTAAATAAAACGATTGAAGTGACTGAAGCAAATTATCCAACTGCATTAATACACCAGTTGTTTAGAAATTATACAAAATGTAACGATTTGAAATTAAAAATGGCTTAATATTCGCGCTCTTCGCTTTGTTGATGTTATCCCCAACCAGCTTCTAATCAACTAATCTCTAATCCCTCTTTTAAGCTTTCAGCTTAAAACCGTATCTTTGCGCCCGAAATGATTGCTATTAACAACCTTACGTTCGAGATCGGTGCGCGGGCATTATATGATGAAGCCAACTGGCATATTAAACCCGGAGAAAAAATAGGCCTTATTGGGGCCAACGGAACCGGGAAAACCACCCTCTTGAAAATTATTGTAGGCGACTATAAACCTACATCGGGTACCATATCCATGGCCAAGGACCTCACCATGGGTTACCTTAACCAGGATTTGTTGTCCTATTCATCCGATAAAAACATTGTGCATGTGGCAATGGAGGCTTTTGAGCGCCAAAACCAGCTGCATGATGAGATAGAAGTTTTACTTCAAAAACTGGAAACAGATTATACCGAAGACTTACTACATAAGCTAAGCGACAAGCAGCACGAGTTTGAAGCGCTTGACGGTTATAATATTGAATACAAAGCACATGAAATTTTAGCCGGGCTTGGTTTTAGCGAGGCTGATTGCCACCGCAAGCTAAGCACCTTTTCGGGTGGGTGGCGTATGCGGGTAATGCTGGCTAAGATACTGTTACAGGCCCCTGATATTTTGTTACTGGATGAGCCTACCAACCACCTTGACTTACCATCCATACAATGGCTGGAAGATTATTTAAAGGCGTTTACCGGCGCTATCATTATTGTATCGCACGATAGGTGGTTTTTAGATAAGGTGATTAACCGCACGGTAGAATCGCGCAAAGGCAAATTGAATGTTTATGCCGGTAATTATTCTTTCTACCTGGAAGAAAAAGCATTGCGTGCCGAAATTCAGCGTGGCGAGTTCAAAAACCAGCAATCAAAGATCAAACAGGAAGAACGCCTGATCGAGCGTTTCCGCGCCAAGGCATCTAAAGCAAAGATGGCGCAATCGCGCATCAAAATGCTGGATAAAATGGAGCGTGTGGATGATGTGGATGATGATAACCCCGAGGTTAACTTTAGCTTTAAGTTCAGCAAGCAATCGGGCCGTCACGTATCTACTTTAGAGCATATCACCAAAAAATACCCTGCAATTGATATTTTGGATGATGCTGAAGCCATAATTGAAAAAGGCGATAAAATAGCGCTGATAGGTGCCAACGGTAAGGGTAAATCAACCCTGTTGCGTATTGTTGCAGGTGCCGATAAGGAATTTAAAGGTACCGCGATAGTAGGCCATAACGTAACGCAAACTTTCTTTGCGCAGCACCAGTTAGAAAGCTTGCATTTAGAACACCAGGTATTACAGGAACTGCAATCATTCGCCCCAAAACATACCGATACGGAGCTACGCTCTATCTTAGGTTCGTTTTTGTTTACCGGCGATGATGTGTTTAAAAAGATAAAAGTACTGTCGGGTGGCGAAAAATCGCGCGTGGCATTAGCCAAAGCATTGACCGCCGATGCTAACTTTTTAGTACTGGATGAGCCTACCAATCACCTGGACATGGCTTCGGTAAACATACTTATCCAGGCCTTGCAACAGTACGAAGGTACGGTGATCGTAGTATCTCACGACCGGTATTTCCTGGATAATGTGGCCAACAAAATATGGTTTATCGAGAACCAGAAAATAAAACAATATCCGGGTACTTATGCGGAATATGATGTTTGGCAGGCCAAACGAAAGTTAGAGCCGAAGATTGAGATACCTGCACCACAGCCAAAAAAGGAAGAGAAAAAGCCCGAGCCGGTTAAACAGCAACATAGTGAAAATAAACACCAGCAATTAAAAAAACTGAATCAGGACCTTTCAAAGATGGAAGAGCAAATTGCCGCGTTGGAAAAAACTGTAAAGCAACTGGAAAGCCAACTGGCTGATGATAAAATTTATTCTGATTCGGTTAAGTTGAAAGAAACCAATGCATCCTATAGTCAAAAACAAGCCGAGCTAAAGCAAATTCAGCAGCAATGGGAAGCTTTGGCAGAGCAGATTTTAGAGCTGGAAGCGTAGAACTTTTAGACTTACGAAGTTTTGAAAACTTCGTAAGTCTTTTCGTAATAAATTCGAAACATGACAGATAAAAAACCATGTCATTGCGAGGAGCCGCACAGGCAGTGTGTTGGGGCGACGTGGCAACCCCATCGCTTTATTAACTATGCGACGAGATTGCTTCGCTGCGCAGTTCCAACGCTCCTCCCGCTCGCAATGACAGGTTGGTTTATTTTATCCACTTTAACATCTTTCGCCCAATCCCCATACGATAACAACACGTTCAACCCGGCCATTAAAAGCGTTGAGTTTTATAATACCGCCAAACAAGCCTCGTTCCCGGCAATAAACTTAGGCACAAAAGACCAGGTACTTTTAGCATTTGATGACCTGCGCGGCGGCAACCGCACTTACAATTACACCATTGAACATTGTGACGAGAACTGGAACTCGTCCAACATCTCAACTGCCGAATATTTAACCGGTTTTACCGATGAACGGATAATGGATTATACCTATTCATCCGGCACCAATCAGAAATATACCCACTACGAATTAAAGCTGCCTAACGAGAGTATCGCCCCAAAAATATCAGGCAATTATATTTTAAAGGTTTATGAGAATGGCGATCAATCCAAATTGATCTTAACTCGTAAGATGTACGTAGTGGGTGCCAAACTTTCGATGATAGCTGATATTGTACCCAGTACTAATGCCAGGCAAACCAACCAGAAGGTCAATTTTCAGCTGAACCCCGGAAATTTACAAATCCAAAATCCCAATTCGGACCTCCGCGTTTTCATTATGCAAAACGCCCGCAGCGAAACCGGGCAATTTACTTCGCAGCCAACTTCTATCCGTGGCTCGCAATTGGTTTATGATGATATCAACCTAAATGATTTCCCCGGCAGGAACGAGTTCAGGCATTTTGATACACGCTCGCTTAAATTAAATTCAGACCGTATATCTCATATCTATCATGACAGTACCTATACCGTAGTTTTATTAGGCGACCCTGTCCGGAATGCGCCAAATTATTCGTTTTTATATGATAATGATGGTAGTTTTTTTATCCTTAACCAGGATGGCACCGATTCGAAACGGGATGCTGATTATACCCATGTATATTTTAGCCTTGCTGCCAACAAAACGCCCAGTGAAGGCACGGCCTACATTATTGGCAAATTCAACAACTATAAAATTGACGACCGCAGTAAGCTGGAGTTTGAATCAGTAAAAGGGCGCTACATGACCGACCTGTTTTTAAAGCAGGGCGTTTATGATTATCAATATGTTTGGGTTGACCGCAAAACCCAAAAGCCGGATGATATTTTACTGGAAGGCACCTATTTTGAAACCGAAAACGATTACCAGGTGCTGGTTTATTACCGCCCCGCCACTGCCCGGTGGACCGAATTGGTAGGTTACCGCCTGCTAAATAATGCCAAAAAGTAGGTATTTATCAATTTACTCCTTTTTGGAGTGAGTTTACCTCGATTTGACTTTCTTTTTATTGAATAAAGGCTACTTTTGCCGCAAATGGATCCACTACAAAACAAATTCGACAGTATAATTTTTGACCTTGACGGCACCCTTTGGGATAGTACCAATAACGTAGCAAAGGCCTGGCAAAAGGCAAAAGAAGATGTTGATTATGTGGAGGATGATTTTAACCAGGATACCATCCGGTCAATAACCGGGATGACGTATAAGGCTATATTTGAAACACTTGTACCTTATTTGAGTGAAGAGAAGCGCAACGAGTTTAAGGCGATATGTGCCAAATATGAGTTAGAAACCCTGCATAACGAAGGTGGCGAACTTTATCCCGACCTGGATGCCACGCTAAAGTACCTGTTAACAAAATACAAGCTATTCATTGTAAGTAATTGTCAAAGCGGGTATATAGAAGTGTTTTTTGAAAACAGCGGGCTACAGCATTATTTTTCGGGGCACCAATGCTTCGGCACTAAGGGCCAGCCAAAATCAGAAAACATATTGGATATTATAATCGACCATAAACTTACCTCACCGGTTTATATTGGTGATACCATGGGCGATTACGATGCTGCAAAAAAAGCAGGGGTGCCGTTTATTTTCGCTGCTTACGGTTTTGGGAAAGTAAACCAGGACCAGTTGGCTACCATACAACAGTTTAGCGAGCTGAAAGAGTTATTATAGCAAACTTTTAGTTGTGCTTGCAGTTATATTTGATAATTATATACCTGTATGAAAATTTCAAAACACCTTCACTCCTGCCTTGTTTTTGAACTGGATGGCTATAAGCTATTGTTTGATCCGGGAAATTTCACCTTTGCAGAAGACCTGGTAAACCCTGAAGCTTTTGCCGACGTGCAGGGAATAGTTATAACCCATATACATCCCGACCATTTCTATTTAGAAAATATTAAAAAGATCCTTGCCATAAATAATGTACCCATCTACACCACAACAGAAGTGGGCAAGGTTTTGGACAAAGAAAACATAAAGCATACCGTTTGGGAAGAGGGGACGCGCTATATAGGCCCGTTTAAATTGCAGGCCATTGCTGTAGTTCACGAACCTTTACTGGATAACCCTACCCCGCCAATGCTGGGCTTTGTTATTAACGACAAGGTATTGCACCCGGTTGATTCGATGGAAGATGCTTTATTGAAATACAACGGAATTGAATTGCTTATCATGGTAGCAATGGCCCCGTTTGCCAACGAACTTAGAATAGCCGGCTTTGCCGATAAATTACAACCCAAACAAATACTGCCGGTACATGATGGGTACGCTAAAGACTTTTTCATCAAACAACGGTATGCAAATTATGCCAATCACTTCAAAAAACAGGGTATCACTTTCCACGAAGTATATAAGCCCGGCGATAGTGTAAATATTTAGTAGTCCGTCCTGCTAATAAAATCCAAAATCAATCAAAATATATTGCGATAAGTAATAAAAATTGCAAATAAATGATTTTTCGATTGCCTAAGCGTTAAAAACACATACTTATAGGTCATTTTTTTGAGATAATGCTGTTACAACGCCTATATACTTTAGCGGTTACAAGATTATATTATAATTTTGCTGAACAATAATTCCATTTAATGTTAAATACAATAGCTAAACGGTCGCTTTTAGGTGTTTTAGGTGTGTTTTATGTGATGCAGGGTTTAGGGCAGCAAAAGCTACTAAGTTTAAAGGATGCCGAACAGATAGCGCTTGCTAATTACGGAACTATAAAGGCAAAAGCCAGTCAACTAAATGCTTCAAAAGCATTTTTAAACGAAACACATACAGAATCTTTACCCGATGTAAATCTTTCAGCCCAACAGGACTATGGTACCATTAACGGGCAAAATGGCCCGCTATATGGATACAGGGGTTTTTCGGTAGCTTCTTCCGGCCCTGCGCTTGGACAACAAAATTGGAATGCAGCCTTTGGCGGAATATATTTAACCAACGTTAACTGGGATTTCTTTTCATTCGGCAAAGCGCGTGAAAGGATCAAAGTACAAAACCAGGTGGTAACCCGCGATGCCAGCGATTTGGAGCAGGAAAAGTTTCAGCATGAAGTACGGGTGGCAAGTACTTATTTGAATTTACTGGCCGCACAGCAGTTAAGCAAAGCACAGCAAGATAATCTTAACCGTACCATAGATATACAAACGGTAGTTATTGCACGGGTAAAGAACGGTTTAAATCCGGGCGTTGATTCTTCGCTTGCCAATGCAGAAGTGTCCAATGCAAAAATAGCTTTTACCAATGCCCAGCAAACGGTACAAGACCAAAGCAATCAACTGGCCCAGTACCTTGGCCTTGCCCCGCAGGATTTTTTATTGGACAGCATATTTATAAAAAAGGCTCCGCCTACTCCCGATCCGCAGCCAACAACAAGCTTTGATAACCACCCTGAATTAAATTACTTAAAGAACCGCATAGGCGTAAGTGACGAGGCGGCAAAATACCTGCAAACGTTCAGCTACCCTACCTTTAGCCTGTTTGGCGTTTACCAGGGGCGCGCATCAGGTTTTGGGGCGGGTTATGGCACTACCCCAAACTCGGCTAACTACACCGATAATTATGGCACCGGCGTTGACCCAACCCGTTTTAATTATTTGTTTGGTGTAGGCGTTATCTGGAACATTACCACGCCTTTCAGGGTGCATTACCAGGTACAATCACAAAAGTTTATATCGCAGCAATTTCATGATGAATATGACCTCATCAACCAGCAATTAAGGGACCAGGAAACATTAGCAGTAACCCGGATAAACAACGCCTTAAAAAATTACCGCGAGGCACCTATCGAGGTAAAAGCAGCGAGTGATGCCTATATCCAAAAATCGGCCTTGTATAAAAACGGACTAAGTAATATAGTTGATTATACACAAGCGCTCTTCACCCTAAACCGTGCGGAAGTTGATTTGGATATAACCCTTAATAACGTGTGGCAGGCTTTATTATCAAAGGCAGCCGCATCGGGCGATTTTAGCATATTTATGAATAATTTTTAAACAGATACAGCGTAAAAAATGGGATTGATAAAAGGAGCGCTCAGAAGGCCAATTACTGTACTGGTTATAGTAGCAGGGTTATTCTTTTTTGGTATTAACTCAATACGCAATATCAAGATCGATATTTTCCCCGATCTTAACCTGCCTGTTATTTATATATCACACCCCTACGGCGGCTATACCCCCGACCAGATGGAGGCTTATTTTGGCAAGCAATATGTTAACCTGCTGTTATATGTATCGGGTGTTAAAAGTATTGAAACCCGCAATATAACCGGCTTAACCTTAATGAAACTTACCTTTTACGAGGGTACCAACATGGCTCAAGCCGCGGCGGAGGTGACGGCTTATACCAACAGGGCGCAGGCCAGTTTCCCACCGGGCTCTCAACCACCCTTTATTTTGCGTTTTGATGCCAGTACGCTACCGGTTGGACAGTTGGTATTGAGCAGCCCAACCCGCAGCAATAATGAGTTGCTGGATATGGCCAACGTGTACATACGTTCCTCATTTACATCTATACCCGGTTTAGTATCACCGGCTCCGTTTGGGGGTAATACACGCACCATTGTAATTAAGGCCGACCCTCAATTGCTTCGTGCGCACAATCTTACAGCCGATCAAATAGTTACCGCCCTGCGAGATAATAATCAAAACACACCTGCCGGTAACGTGCGTATAGGCGATTATAATTATTTAACCCCCGCAAATACCACTATAAAAAATGTTAAGGATTTTGGGAATATTCCATTATATAAAAATGGGATACAAACCGTGTTCCTGCATGATGTAGCTACTATTGAGGATGGCGCCGATATTTCTACCAGCTATGCGCTGGTAAATGGCAAGCGCTCAATTTACCTGCCCGTTACCAAATCTGCCGATGCATCGACATGGGAAGTGGTGCAAAATTTAAAAAAGGCTATTCCCCGTTTCCAAAGCTTATTGCCCGAAGATGTTAAAATATCATACGTATTTGACCAATCGGTATATGTGATTAACGCGGTTAAAAGCTTAGCCGAAGAAGGGGCTATAGGTGCCGTATTAACCGGGCTAATGGTATTGTTATTTTTGGGCGATAAGCGTGGCGCATTGATCGTTATATTAACCATTCCTACCTGTATCGTTGCGGGGATACTTTTTCTCTACCTGTTTCATCAAACTATTAATATCATGACGCTGAGCGGGCTTTCGCTGGCTATTGGTATCCTCGTAGATGAATCAACGGTAACTATTGAGAATATTCACCAGCACTTTAGTATGGGCAAACCAAAGGCGCTGGCTATATGGGATGCCTGTAAGGAAATCGCTTTCCCTAAGTTATTGATCCTGTTTTGTATCCTGGCTGTATTTGCCCCGGCATTTACCATGAAGGGCATACCGGGTGCCTTGTTTTTGCCTTTAGCATTGGCCATAGGCTTTTCGATGGTTGTATCCTACCTGCTGGCGCAAACCTTTGTGCCTATAATGGCCAACTGGATAATGAAGAACGAGCATGAGGATAAAAGCCATGCGGATGGTTATGCCATGGATGATGAAGGCGGCGACCAATGGGAGCAAAAAGAATTGGCCATTAAAAACGTAATGCAAGGCGCCGATGCAAAGAATTTAACCCGTTTCGACAAGTTCAGGATACGTTACTTGCGCTTAATGGACAGGATGATCCCCAACCGCAAACCAATTGTTATTATTTATGTGATCGTGGCTTTTGGCCTGGCATTTTTACTGTTTAATATTATTGGCCGCGATGTTTTGCCTAAAGTTAACTCAGGCACGTTCCAGGTGCGTTTACGTGCGCCCGATGGCATGCGTTTTGAGCGTACAGAAGCTATTACCTTAAACGCGTTGCGTGTATTAGAGCAATTGGTAGGTAAGGAAAATATCTCGGTAACATCAGCAATGGTTGGGCAGCACCCCGGCCAGTTTTCAACCAGCCCTATTTATTTATTTATGGCCGGGCCGCAGGAAGCTGTACTACAGGTAAACTTAGCCGAAGATTATAAAGTAAATTTGGATGACCTGAAAGAACGTTTCAGGTATGCCATGAAAAAGGCGGAGCCATCGGTAATGCTATCATTTGAGCCGATAGAATTGACAGATAAGATATTGAGCCAGGGATCGCCTACACCTATCGAAGTGGCTATATCGGGTAAAAATAAAAAACAGAACATTGCCTTTGCATTTAAAATTCTTGATAAGCTAAAAAAGATAGATTACTTGCGCGACGTGCAGATTGGCCAATCTTTTAGGTATCCTGCTATCAACATTAATATAGACAGAGTAAAAGCGGCACAGCAAGGCGTTGGTATAAACGATATATCACGCTCATTGGTGGCCTCTACGTCATCATCAAGGTATACAGAGAAGAATGTATGGCTTGATGAAAAAGTTGGGTTAAGCTATGCCGTACAGGTTGAGGTACCCGAATATCAGATGTCAAGCATAGATAATATTCGCGAGATACCGGTGTTAAATAACCAGCCGCGCCCGGTGTTAAGTGATGTTGCCGATATTACTCAAGGTGTCACTTTTGGCGAAAATGATGATATTGGCGCAGTGCCAATGATATCTGTTACCGCCAATCTTAATCATAAAGATTTAGGTACCGCTACGGATGATGTGCAAAAAGCCATCAATTCATTAGGTAAGCTGCCGCGGGGATTAACGGTAACCACACGTGGATTAAGCCAAACTTTAACCGATACGCTGGATAGCTTGCAAAGCGGGTTATTGGTGGCAGTTATTGTTATATTTTTAATGCTGGCTGCCAATTTCCAATCGTTTAAAATGTCGTTCGTGGTATTATCAACCGTACCGGCAGTATTATTTGGATCGTTATTTTTGGTTAGGTTAACTGGCGCTACGTTAAACCTGCAATCGTATATGGGGATGATCATGTCTGTAGGCGTTTCTATCTCTAACGCGGTACTGTTAATAACCAATGCCGAGGAGTTGCGTAAGCATAACGGTGATGCGTTAAAAGCAGCGCGTGAAG
>Ga0193702_1000169_pt1 | contig 25922 bp, 20 predicted proteins | sample U3a1metaG_FD_143060 | JGI IMG/M metagenome (GOLD analysis project Ga0193702, IMG submission 143060) | Soil microbial communities from a riparian zone of the East river system, Colorado, United States - U3a1 | ecosystem: Environmental > Terrestrial > Soil > Riparian zone | place: USA: East River... | reverse complement strand
GCTGTACCGTCCGGGTCCGATGGACCTGATTCCCGATTTCTGCAAGCGCAAGCACGGCGAAAAATTCGACTACCCCGATCCGCGCACCGAAGTCATCCTGTCCGAGACCTACGGCATCATGGTCTACCAGGAGCAGGTGATGCAGATGGCGCAGATCGTCGGCGGCTACTCGCTGGGCGGCGCCGACATGCTGCGCCGCGCGATGGGCAAGAAGAAGGCCGAGGAGATGGCCGAGCACCGCGAGATATTCCGCGCCGGCGCCGCCAAGGACGGCCTGTCGGCCGAAAAGGCCGACGAGATCTTCGACCTGATGGAGAAGTTCGCCGGCTACGGCTTCAACAAATCGCACGCGGCCGCGTATGCGCTGCTGTCCTACCACACGGCCTACCTCAAGGCGCACCACACCGCGGCCTTCATGGCGGCCAACTTGTCGCTGGCGATGGACGACACCGACAAGATCAAGATCCTGGTCGAGGATGCGATCGACGTCTGCGGCCTGACCCTGCTGCCGCCGGATATCAACCACTCCGACTACCGCTTCACGCCGGAAGGCCCGCCACCGTCGGTCACCGGCAAGCGCGTGACCAACATCCGCTACGGGCTGGGCGCGGTGAAGGGCTCGGGGCAGTCGGCGATCGAGGCGATCATCGCCGCGCGCAGCAGCGGCGGCGCGTTCACCGACCTGTTCGACTTCTGCAAGCGGGTCGACCGCAAGCAGATCAACCGCCGCACCATCGAATCGCTGATCCGCGCGGGGGCGATGGACTGCTTCGGCATGGACCGCGCGATCTTGCTCGCTTCGGTGGCGTTCGCGGTGGAGTGCGCGGACCAGGCCCAGGCCTCGGCCAACCAGGTCAGCCTGTTCGGCGGCGACGATAGTGATCTGGTGGCGCCGCCCGATTACGTGAAGGCCACGCCGTGGACCGACAAGCAGAAGCTGGCCGAAGAGAAGATCGCGCTCGGCTTCTACCTGTCCGGCCACATGTTCGACTCCTACGCGGCCGAGGTGCGGCGCTTTGCGCGCACCAAGCTGTCCGATCTCGAGCCCTCGCGCGAGCCGCGCATGCTGTGCGGCGTGATCACCGGCGTGCGCACCCAGATGACCCAGCGCGGCAAGATCCTGATCGTCACGCTGGACGACAAGACCGCGGTGGTCGAAGTCACCGTGTACAGCGAGGTGTTCGAGGCGAACAAGAACATCTTCAAGGAAGACGACTTCCTGCTGGTGGTGGGCAAGGTGTCCGAGGACCGCTTCAACGGCGGCTTGCGGATCACGGCCGAGAAAGTGTTCGACATCGTGGCCTCGCGCATCCAGTACGGGCGCCAGGTCGGCCTGTTCCTGCCGGCGCCGGTGCCGGTGGCGAAGATCGCCGAAGTGCTGCAGCCGCACCGCTCGATGGTCGGCCTGCCGCTGTCGATGCGGATCAAGCCGCAGGGCGTCGAATGCACGCTGCAGTTCGGCGACGACTGGAAGGTCGCGCCGTCGGACGCGCTGACGCAGGCGCTGGAGCTGGGCTTGGGCGCGAAGGAAGTCGCGATCGAGTATTAGCGTTATCCGCCACTTGCGCGCAAACGCCGCCGCAATTTGATCGTGCGGCTGAACGCCTTGGCGAGGTCGAACCGCAGGCTACCCGCCAACGCGCGGCTGACCTGTCTCGCGATCGCCACATCTTGCGCGCGGTCGTGCGAGACGACCGTGCCATCCTCCATCGCCGCCAGCACTGTATCCGGCTGGTTGAACAGGCTGGCGATGAACAGGTCCTTGACCCGCTCGCGGACCTTGCGTCCCTCGGCCCATCCCAGCTGGTAGGAGTTCTTCACGATCCCGATGTAGAAATAGCAGGCCGTGACGTCGATCTGCATCTTCACCGCGTCGCTGGTCGGGTGCTCGGTGAAATGGCGCTTCACGCTCATGAGCGCGGCCGCGAAGTCCATGCACCACTTCTCGGAAATCACCTTGGTAATGCTGGCCGGGTGCTGGCGGTAGTCGATGATCATGTGCGGCAGGTGGTAAAGACGTTCGCATTCGACCAGCACGCGCGACAGCACCGACACGTCCTCGAACGCGCGGTTGACGGGAAACACCGGCGCCGGCAGCCGGCTGTAAATCGCGCGGCGCACCACGTTCGCCCACACGTACATATGGCGGTCGGCGAAAAAGGTGCTCAGGATCGCCTCGCGGTCCTCGATCGGCACGTTCGCCGGGTAGCCGAGCGTGACCGGGCGCCGCTTGTCGCCCTTGTCCGGACACCACATATTGAAGTTGCACGCGATGACGTCCGGCTGGCACGCGCCGATCGCGCCGTCGAGTGCGGCCAGGGAGCCGGGCAACAGCACATCGTCGCTGTCGATGAACAGGATGTAGTCGCCCAGCGCCTCGGCCAGGCCGCGGTTGCGCGCTTCGGCGATGCCCTTGTTGGCCTGGCTGACGATGCTGAAATCGGCGCCGGGATGGTCGCGCCGCAGCTGCTCTGCCAGCGCCAGCGTGCCGTCGGTCGAGCCGTCGTTGATGACGATCAGGGCGTGGTGCGCCTCCACCTGGAGCAGGATCGAGGCGATGCACTGCGCGATGTAGCGCTCGGCGTTATAGGCCGGAACGATGATGCTCAGGGGGGGGCGGTTCATGGTCGTTCAGGCCTCGTGTCGCTTGGGTGGTCTGGTCGGCGGCTCGCTCCAGCACCATCTTCTTGTTGCTCGATTCCTGGTCGCGCTGCGCCTCGCGATGCCACAGGTGGAACACCTCGGTGGCGAAGGCGCCGTCCTTGCGCATGATCCCGGCATTGAACAGGCGGACCACGAGGTCGGAATCCTCATGTCCCCAGCCGAGGAAGCTCTCGTCGAAGCCGTTGACCAGCTCCAGGTCGGTGCGCCACACGCCCAGGTTGCAGCTCTTGATGCGGCGCCAGGAGAAGCGCTTGCGCTCGCGTCCCGCATCCGGCCAGCGCAGCAGCAGCTGCAGCACCTTGTTGATGTGGCCCTGGAAGCGGTAGCGCAGCTTGTCGGCCAGGCCCATCGCCGCCAGGTCGATTTTTTCGGCCAGGATGCGCGCGGTCAGCTCGGGGCTGAGCAGGATCCGGCTGCCCGAGACCAGGTGCCCGCGTCGCGCCAGCTGGCGGTGGCGGGCGATGAAATCGCGCTGGGGGATGCAGTCGCCGTCCAGGAACACGATGTAGTCGCCGGTCGCGGCCAGGGTGCCGAGGTTGCGGGCGCGGGCCGCGCGGAACCCCTCGTCGGGCTGCCAGACGTGCTTCAGGGGCAGCGGCGCGCGCACCCGCAGGCGGTCGATGCAGTCCTTCGTGTTGGCAGTCGAGCCGTCATCAGCGATAATGATTTCGAAATTCTTGTCGTCCTGCGCAAAACAGGCTTCCACCACGGCCTCCAGCGCGTCCGGCCGGTTGTAGGTGGTAATGACGACGGAGATTGCTGGTGCTTGCTGCATGCTGGTCCAAATGCGGTTCGTTTGCTCAGGGTAGCAAGGATATCCCACAAGAAGATGAATGAACAATAACTCGATAAAAATGACGGGCCCGAAGCAGGCTGTGATCGGCGCTTTGGTCTTTTTATTTCCCCTGCTTTGCCTGGTCACCCTGTTCGGCGTCAGCTTGAGCAGCTTCCTGTTCGTGATCGCCGCCGGCTTCTTCCTGAAGGACGGCCGCGCCGCGCTGGCGCGCCATTGGCGCGAGATCCGCTGGGTGGTGCTGGCCTTCCTGTTCAACTTCGCCTACGTGGCGGCCGGCTTCCTGCTGCGCCACGACGCCCACACCAGCATGATGGAGCGCCCGATACGCATGCTGTTCGCGGTCAGCGCGCTGATGCTGGTGCTGGTCGTCAAACCGAACCGGCGCACGCTGTGGTGGGGCGTGATCGGCGGCGCGCTGGCCGGGCTGGCGCTGGTCGGCTACCAGCGCCTGGAGCTCGACCTGGACCGGCCGGGCGGCTTGATCAACGCGATCACGTTCGGCGACCTGTCGCTGTGCCTGGGCCTGATCGCGATGAGCGCGGCGATCGACTTGCGCAGCACGCACCGCGCGCTGTGGCCCAGCATCGGCGCGCTGGCCGGGCTGGTGGGCTCGATCATGACCGGCACGCGGGGCGGCTGGGTGGCGCTGGCGCTGGCCGCGTTCCTGTTCATCAAATACAGCCACATGCTGAGCAGCCGGCGCGTGCGCGCGCTGATCGTATTGAGTTTTGCGCTGATGGCCGCCACCTACTTCGTCCCCGAGACCGGCGTGCGCGAGCGCGTGGCGCAGGGCGTGCATGACATCCGGACCTATTTCGCGGGCGGCAGCGCGTTCACCAACGTCGGCATCCGGCTCGAGCTGTGGAAGGGTGCCGGGATGCTGATCGCCGAGCGTCCGCTGTTCGGTATCGAAGACTACGACAGCGCGCTGGCGGCCTATGTCGCGCAGGGCAAGCTCGATCCGGTGGTGCTGCCGATGCCGCACGTGCACAACGATGCGCTGCAGGCGCTGGTGACCGGCGGCGTGTTCGGCTTCGCGGCCTGGCTGGCGATTTTGGTGGCGCCGTTCATCTTCTTCGCGCGCTCGTTCGGACCGCACGCGCACGCCAGCCGGGCCCAGTTCGCACTGGCGCTGGCCGGCATGCTGGTGGTGGTCAGTTACTTCAGCTTCGGCCTGACCGAGGTGATTTTCTGGTCGGTCAAGGGCTGCCTGTTTTATGCGCTGATGATTTTCCTGCTGATGGGCTTTTGCCTGAACGAGAAAGAGAACGATGGAATATAGCGACATGACCCGGCGGCTGGTGGCGATCGTCAAGCCCTACCGCATGCGCGCCTTGCTGTCGCTGGTCGCGATGGCCGGCACCGCCGCCACCCAACCGCTGCTCGGCAAGGCGCTCGAACTGCTGCTCGATCACGGCTTCGGCGAACACAAGATCGACTTCAGCCTGTGGCTGATCCCGCTGGTGCTGATTACGATCTTCGCGCTGCGCGGCGTGTTCACCTTCTCGACCGCGTATCTGAACAACTGGATCATGAGCCGCCTGCTCAACGACCTGCGGCGCATGGTGTTCGACCGTTTGCTGCGGCTGCCGGTGGCGCGCTTCCACGAAGAGTCGACCGGCAAGATCATCAACACCGTGATCGGCGACGTGCGCCAGGTGGTCGACATGATCAACTCCGTGTTCCTCGCCTTCGTGCGCGACTCGATGGTGGTGCTTGGCTTGCTGATCGCGCTGATCTGGCTGAACTGGAAGCTGACCCTGGTGGCGCTGGTGATCGTGCCGCTGACCGCGGTGATCGTACGCACCACCACCGGCCGCCTGCGCCGCCTGAACCGCGAGAACCAACGCGTGACCGGCGAGATGACGCAGGTAGTGGAAGAGGCGGCGCGCGGCCACCAGGTGATCCGCGTGTTCTCCGGCGAGCGTTATGAACGCAAGCGCTTCGAGCAGCGCAGCGAAGCCCTGCGCGGCTTCTCGCAGCGCATGACGGTGGCGGCGGCCGCCACGGTGCCGACCACCCAGGTCGCGACCGCGCTGGCGGTGTCGGTGGTGATCGTGATGGCGATCCAGTCGAACATGAGCGTGGGCGAGTTCACCAACTTCATCACCATGATGCTGATGCTGATGACGCCACTTAAGGCGCTGGTCGAGGTCAACGGCCCGGTGCAGCGCGGGATGGCGGCGGCCGAGACCGTGTTCGAGATGATCGACGCGCCGGTCGAGCACGACCCGGGCAGCAAGGTGCTGGACCGCGCGCAAGGCCACCTGCAATTCGACCACGTGTCGTTCCGCTACTCGGACAACAATCCGCTGGCGCTGTCGGACGTCACGCTCGAGGTCAAGCCGGGGCAGACGGTGGCGTTGGTGGGGGTGTCGGGCGGCGGCAAGTCGACCTTCGTCAACCTGGTCACGCGCTTTTATGCGCCGAGCGCCGGGCGCATCCTGCTCGATGGCGTGCCGTACGAAGACGTCACGCTCGGCAGCCTGCGCGCGCAACTGGCGATGGTGAGCCAGAACGTGGTGCTGTTCGACGACACGCTGGGCGCGAACATCGCATACGGCGCCGATACCATCGATGCGGAGCGGCTGGCGGGCGCGATCCGCGCGGCGCATTTGAGCGAGGTGGTGGCCGCGCTGCCGGAGGGCGCCGACACCCGCATCGGCGAGAACGGCATGCGGCTGTCGGGCGGCCAGCGCCAGCGGGTGGCGATCGCGCGCGCGATCTACAAGGACGCGCCGATCTTGATCCTGGACGAAGCCACGTCGGCGCTCGACAACGAGTCCGAGCGTGCGGTGCAGGCGGCGCTCGACTCGCTGATGGCGGGGCGTACCACGCTGGTGATCGCGCACCGGCTATCGACCATCGAACGGGCCGACCGCATCGTGGTGATGGACCAGGGCCGGATCGCCGAAGCGGGCACGCATGACGAGCTGCTGGCGCTGAACGGCCTGTACGCCAATCTGTACCGGCTGCAGTTCGCCGCGGTGGCGGCATGAACGGCAGCCTGCGCACGCTGGTGATTTCGCCGAACTGGATCGGCGACGCGGTGATGGCGCAGCCCTTGCTGCAACTGCTCAAGCGGCAGCATCCGGAGCGTGCGATCGACGTGCTGGCGCCGCCCTCGGTGGCGCCGGTATGGCGCGCGATGATGGAAGTCGACAGCGTGCTCGAGACCCCGTTCCGTCACGGCGCGCTGCAACTGAAGGAGCGCTGGAAGTACGCGCAGATGCTGCGTGCGCGCGGCTATGCCGACGCCTACGTGCTGCCGAACACGCTCAAGTACGCGCTGATCCCGTGGCTGGCGGGGATTCCGAAGCGGGTCGGCTACCAGGGCGAGATGCGTTACGGCCTGCTGAACACGATGCACCATGACGACGCGCCGCCGCGGCCGATGGTGGCGTTTTATGCGGCGTTGGCGGGCGATCCGGCGGCGGCGCTGCGGGCCGACGTCCCGCGTCCGGTGCTGCGCGCGAGTGGCGAACAAGTGGCGGCTGCCTGTGCGAAGGCCGGCATCGCGCCCGAACGCCGGCTGGTGGTGTTCGCGCCGGGCGCCGAATTCGGCGCGGCCAAGCGCTGGCCGGCGCGCCACTTCGCGGCCTTGGCGCGCGCGCTGATCGATGCGGATCCTGCGCTGCAGGTCGCGATGCTCGGCTCGCCGAAGGACAGGGAAGTGTGCGACGAGATCGCGGCGGCGGCGGGCGGCGGCGTGTTCAACCTGGCCGGCGCGACGACGCTGGACGAAGCGATTGCCCTGCTGTCGCATGCGGCGGCGGTGGTATCGAACGACTCAGGGCTGCTGCACATTGCGTCGGCGCTGAACCGGCCGGTGGTGGCGTTGTATGGGCCGACCGATCCGGACCATGCGCCGCCGTTTTCCGACATCGCCAAATCGATTTCGCTGCGGCTCGACTGCTCGCCGTGCCGCCAGCGCGAGTGCCCGCTGGGGCACCAGAACTGCATGCAAAAAATAGAGCCCGAGCAAGTCACCGACGCCCTCCACCCCATCCTCTTCAAATAAAATTTGGGGTCACATCTGACATTCGGACATTTTTTGCGAAAAAATGTCCGAATGTCAGATGTGACCCCATTTTTTGTTCAGCTGAGGCCGCTGGCGGCTTGGAAGGCTAGCGCGGGCCGAAGGCTTGTTCCAGCGTCAGCAGCTTGCCGGTGTCGGCCGCGTCGTAGCCGGGCAGCTCGTCGACCCGCGCATGGTATTCGCGCAGATGCAGCACGTCGAGGAACTGGCGTATCAAGGGGTCGTCCTGCGACTCGATGCGCATCGCGAAGAAGTAGCGCTCGCGCAGCAGCGGGATGAAGTCGAGATGGAAGCGCTCGGCCGCCGTCTTGACGCCGATGCCGACGTCCGCCATCCCGCTGGCGATGTACGCCGCCACCGCCGAATGCGTGAATTCGGCGCTGTTAAAGCCGTTGATGCCCTGCGCCGGGATGCCCTCGGCCGCGAGCATCAGCTCGAGCAGCTTGCGCGTGCCCGAGCCGACCTGCCGGTTCACGAAGCGCACTTCGGGTCGCGCCAGGTCGGCCAGGCCGCGGATGTTCAGCGGGTTCCCCTTCGCCACGAACAGCCCCTGGCGCCGCACCGCGAGGTGGATCAGGCAGTGCTGCGCCGGGTCCAGCCAGCGCGCGTACCACGCCATCGCCGCCGGCTGGAACTCGCCGATCGGTACGTGGAAGCCGGCCAGGTCGCACTCGCGGCGCGCCAGCGCGGCCACCGCGTCGGTGCTGTTCCGGTAGCGCAGTTCGACCGGCACCGCGAGCTGGTTCAGGTGGTCCATCAACGCCGCCACCGCGAAGCCGTGGCTGGCGTCCATACGGATCATGCGCAGCCGCTCGGCCGCCATCTTCCCCAATTCGCTTTCCAGTTCCGAGGCCAGGCTATCGAGCGTCGGCGACAGGCGCGCGGCGATGCGGCGGTCGGCCCACACCAGCTTCTCGGCCAGCGGCGTCAGTTGGGTGCCGCGCCCGCGGCCGGTGGTCAGCAGGCTCTCGCCGAACAGGCGCTCGGCCTCGCGCAGCAGGCCCCAGGCGTAGCGGTAGGACAGCTTGACCACCTTGGAGGCCTGCGCGATCGAACCGGTATCCTGGATCGCCAGCAGCAGGCCAAGCAGGGCCGCGGTGTCCAGCGGCGCCTCCGTATTGAAGGTTATTTCCCAGTGCGGCCGAATATGTATTTTTAGCATATGCTGAAAAAAGCCTATTTTTCATCGTTTTAGATCGTGGTACCCTTAATATAGTCGAATTGGACCAGATTGGATATGCTTTGTAAAAGCATATATCGCAAACCGTAGGGACCCATCATGAACCACCCCATCATTCCGATTGCTGTGCAGGCCGCGAGCCGTCAGCGCAAACGCGAGGCGCCCAAGGGCCGCCGCGTCGATCCCCAGGCACTGCTCGAGGTGCAGGCCCTGCTTGGCGCCGAGTCGCGCCAGGCCGACCTGCTGATCGAACACCTGCACAAGATCCAGGACCGCTACGGCTGCCTGTCGGCCGCGCACCTCACGGCGCTGGCCGCCGAGATGAAGCTGGCGCAGGCGGAAGTGTATGAGGTGGCGACCTTCTATCACCACTTCGACATCGTCAAGGAAGGCGACACCGCGCCCGAGGCGCTGACCGTGCGCGTGTGCGACGGCCTGTCGTGCGAGATGGCCGGCGCCAAGGACTTGCTGGCCAAGCTGCCGGCGATCCTCGGCAAGGAAGTGCGCGTCATCGGTGCGCCGTGCATCGGCCGCTGCGAGCAGGCTCCGGCCGTCGCGGTGGGCCAGAACCCGGTGCAGTTCGCGACCGTCGAGAAGGTGGCCGCCACCGTCGCGGCGAAAGAAATCATCCACGTGCCATCCGGTTACGTCGACTTGCTGGCCTACCGCGCCGAAGGCGGCTACGGCCTGCTGCGCGAGTGCATCGCCGGCCAGCGCGAGGTCGAGACCATCATCAAGACGATGGAAGACTCGGGCCTGCGCGGCCTGGGCGGCGCAGGCTTCCCGGCCGGCCGCAAATGGCGCATCGTGCGCAACGAGGCCGGCCCGCGCCTGATGGCGATTAACATCGACGAAGGCGAGCCAGGCACCTTCAAGGACCGCTACTACCTCGAGCGCGACCCGCACCGCTTCCTCGAAGGCGCGCTGATCGCGGCCTGGGTGGTCGGCATCGAGACCATCTACATCTACCTGCGCGACGAATACCACGGCTGCCGCACCATGCTCGAAGCGGAGCTGGCCAAGCTGCGCGCCGATCCGCCCGCGCAGGGCATGCCCGAGATTATCCTGCGCCGCGGCGCCGGCGCCTACATCTGCGGCGAAGAATCGGCCATGATCGAATCGATCGAAGGCAAGCGCGGCATGCCGCGCCTGCGTCCGCCGTACGTGGCGCAGGTCGGCCTGTTCGGCCGTCCCACCCTGGAACACAATTTCGAGACCTTGCATTGGGTGCGCGACATCGTCGAAAAGGGCGCCGGCTGGTTCAGCGGCCATGGCCGCAACGGCCGCAAGGGTCTGCGTTCGTTCTCGGTCTCGGGCCGCGTCAAGGAGCCGGGCGTCAAGCTGGCGCCGGCCGGCATCACCATCCAGGAGCTGATCGACGAATATTGCGGCGGCATGCTCGACGGGCACGGCTTCTACGGCTACCTGCCGGGCGGCGCGTCGGGCGGTATCTTGCCGGCGTCGATGAACAACATCCCGCTCGACTTCGACACCCTGCAACCGTACGGCTGCTTCATCGGTTCGGCGGCGGTGGTGATCCTGTCCGACCACGACACCGCGGCGCAGGCGGCGCGCAATACCCTTAGCTTCTTCAAGCACGAGTCCTGCGGCCAGTGCACCCCATGCCGGGTCGGCACCGCCAAGGCGGTCACCCTGATGGAGCAGCCGCAGTGGGATACCGGCCTGCTGGCCGAGCTGTCGCAGGTGATGCGCGACGCCTCGATCTGCGGTCTTGGCCAGGCCGCGCCGAATCCCTTCGATTGCGTCGTCAAGTACTTCCCTCACGAGTTGGTGAAATCATGAATGCGATAACCCGAATCGACCAGGTCGCCCTGCAAGGCATCGAGGTCAAGTTTGAACTGAACGGCCGCGAAGTCCAGGCCTACGCCCACGAGACGCTGATCGAAGTGGCCGACCGCGAGGGCGTCGAGATTCCGCGCCTGTGCTACAAGGACGGCATGGAAGCGGTCGGCAACTGCCGTTCGTGCATGGTGGAGATCGACGGCGAGCGCGTGCTCGCGCCGTCCTGCTGCCGTCATCCGACCAATGGCATGAAGGTGCAAACGGCCAGCGAGCGCGCGGTCGCGGCCCAGAAGATGGTGCTCGAGCTGCTGCAGTCGGATATGCCGGAGACCGCATATACCCGCTACAACGAGGTGGACTTCTGGTCCAACAAGCTCTCGGTCGGCAAGCCGCGCTTCGCCGCGCGCCACCAGCCGAAGCAGGACGCTTCGCACGCCGGCATCACCGTCAACCTCGACGCCTGCATCCAGTGCACGCGCTGCGTGCGCGCCTGCCGCGACGAGCAGGTCAACGACGTGATCGGCCTGGCCTTCCGCGGCGACCACGCCAAGATCGTGTTCGACATGGACGATCCGATGGGCAGCTCGACCTGCGTCGGCTGCGGCGAATGCGTGCAGGCCTGCCCGACCGGCGCCCTGATGCCGGCGCGCGAGGTCGCGCTCGCCGTGCCGGACAAGAAGGTGGACTCGGTCTGCCCGTACTGCGGCGTCGGCTGCCAGCTGACCTACAACGTCAAGGACAACAAGATTCTCTACGTGGAGGGCCGCGACGGTCCCGCCAACCACGAGCGCCTGTGCGTCAAGGGTCGCTATGGTTTCGACTACGCGAATCACCCGCACCGCCTGACCAAGCCGCTGATCCGCCGCGCCGGCGTGCCGAAGACCGGCGACTTCGTGATGGACCCGGACCGCGTGCTGGACGTGTTCCGCGAAGCGACCTGGGAAGAGGCGCTGGACCTGGCCGGCGGCACGCTGGCCGAGATCCGCGACACCCACGGCAAGAAATCGCTGGCCGGCTTCGGCTCGGCCAAGGGCAGCAACGAGGAAGCCTACCTGTTCCAGAAACTGGTGCGCACCGGCTTCGGCAGCAATAACGTCGACCACTGCACCCGCCTGTGCCACGCCTCCTCGGTCGTCGCACTGCTCGAGGGGATCGGTTCGGGCGCGGTTTCGAACCCGGTGATGGACGTGACCAAGGCCGAGGTGATCTTCATCATCGGCGCCAACCCGACCGTCAACCATCCGGTCGCCGCGACCTGGATCAAGAACGCGGTCAAGAACGGCAGCAAGCTGGTGGTCTGCGATCCGCGCCGCTCCGAACTGGCGCGCAGCGCGCACCGCTACCTGCAGTTCAAGCCCGACACCGATGTCGCCATGCTCAACGCGATGATGCACGTGATCGTCACCGAAGGCCTGGTCGACAAGGAGTTCATCGCCAGCCGCACCATCGGCTACGAGGAGCTCGAGAAGAACGTGGCCGGCTACAGCCCCGAGCTGATGGCGCCGATCTGCGGCATCGATGCCGACACGCTGCGCTACGTGGCGCGCCTGTACGCGACCTCGAAGGCGTCGATCATCCTGTGGGGCATGGGCATTTCGCAGCACGTCCACGGCACCGACAACGCGCGCTGCCTGATCGCGCTGGCGCTGATGACCGGCCAGATCGGCCGCCCCGGCACCGGCCTGCATCCGCTGCGCGGCCAGAACAACGTGCAGGGCGCGTCCGACGCGGGCCTGATCCCGATGATGTTCCCCGACTACCAGCGGGTCGACAATGCGGAAGTGCGCGCCAAGTTCGAAAAAGCCTGGGGCATGCCGCTCGATCCGCAACCCGGCCTGACCGTGGTCGAGATCATGCACGAGATCAAAAAGGGCGGCATCCGCGGCATGTACATCATGGGCGAGAACCCGGCCATGTCGGACCCGGACGCCAACCATGCGCGCGAAGCGCTGGCCGCGCTCGACCACCTGGTGGTGCAGGACATCTTCCTGACCGAGACCGCCTACCTGGCCGACGTGATCCTGCCCGCATCGGCCTTCGCCGAGAAGACCGGCAGCTTCACCAACACCGACCGGCTGGTGCAGATGGGCCGCCAGGCGATCAACCCGCCGGGCGACGCCAAGCAGGACCTGTGGATCATCCAGGAACTGGCGCGCCGCGTGGGCCTCGACTGGCAGTACAACCATGTGTCGGAGGTGTTCGACGAGATGCGCCACACCATGCCTAGCATCGGCGGCATCACCTGGGACCGGCTGGAGCGCGAGCATGCGGTCACCTATCCTTGCGTGAAAGAGGGCGACGCCGGCGATTCGGTGGTGTTCACCGATACCTTCCCGCGCGAGTCCGGCCGTGCGCGTTTCGTCCCGGCCGACATCATCCCGGCCAACGAGCGCCCGGACGCCGAATACCCGATGGTCCTGATCACCGGCCGCCAGCTCGAACACTGGCACACTGGCTCGATGACCCGCCGTACCGCGGTGCTGGACGCGATCGAACCCGATCCGGTGGCGCTGGTGCACCCGCTCGACCTGACCCAGATGGGCGGCAAGCCGGGCGACGTGCTGACCATCGAATCGCGGCGCGGCAAGGTGGCGCTGTATGCGCGGGCCGACGACAGTTCACCGCGCGGTGCGATCTTCGTCCCGTTCTGCTACTACGAGGCGGCGATCAACAAGCTGACCAACGCCGCGCTCGACCCGTTCGGCAAGATCCCGGAGTTTAAATACTGCGCGATCCGCATCGCGCTGGGCGGCGAAGTCACGGAGCAGAGCAGCTACGGCGGCGGCCTGGTTTTGAAAGGCATGGCACAATAGTGATCATGACCCCGTCCGACCTCCTCAGATACCGCCCGCTGTTGTCCGAAGCGAGCGCCAGCCTCACCCACGACGTCTCCGTCGTGGACGAGCGCGGGCGCCGCTCGGTGATCGCGATCCCGGCTGAGCGGCCGCTGACGATGTACGTGGACAAACGCGAGCTGGTCACGCTGATGACCCTGGGCGGTGCGCCCGAAGCGCTGACCCTCGGTTACCTGCGCAACCAGCGGCTGGTCAAGTCGATCGAGGACATCAAGTCGGTGCAGGTCGATTGGGCGGTCGATGCGGTGGCCGTGGTCACCCACAAGGGCATCGCCGACGTCGAGGAACGCACCTCCAAGAAGGTGGTCACCACCGGCTGCGGCCAGGGCTCGGTGTTCGGCGGCCTGATGGACGAGGTGGACCAGATCGCGCTGCCGGCCGATGCGCGCCTGTCGCAATCGACGGTGTACAAGATCGTCGAAACCATCCGCACCCAGCAATCGATCTACAAGCAGGCCGGTTCGGTGCATGGCTGCGCGCTGTTCTCGAATACCGGCGAGCTGCTGTATTTTTTCGAAGACGTGGGCCGCCACAACGCGGTCGACGCGATCGCCGGGCGCATGTGGCTGGACGGGATGCGCGGCGAAGACAAGGTGTTCTACACCACCGGGCGCCTGACGTCCGAGATGGTGATCAAGGGCGCGCAGATGGGTATTCCCTTCCTGCTGTCGCGCTCCGGCACTACCCAGATGGGGCATATGGTGGCCGAGAAGGTCGGCATGGCGCTGCTGGCGCGCTGCACCGGCAAGCACTTCCTGCTGCTGACCGGGCATGACCGGCTGGAGTTCGAGCCACAGCTGCTCGACGTGACGCCTGTGCTACGACAGGTCTGATGCCACTGGTCGACGCCACGCGCGACGCCTTCGGCCTGCTGCTGTCGGGCGACGCGGAGTTGTGGCAGATCGTCTGGGTTTCCCTTAAAACGAGCGTGTTCGGGCTGCTGCTTGCCACCCCGGTGGCGGTGGTGCTCGGCTATGCGATCGCCAGTCACCGCTTCCGCGGCCGGCGCATCGCGATCTGGCTGGCGCAGGCCGCCCTGTCGCTGCCGACCGTGCTGATTGGCCTGCTGCTCTACCTGCTGCTGTCGCGCCAGGGGCCGGCGGGCGGGCTGCACTGGCTGTTCACGCAGTCCGGCATGATCGCCGGTCAGTTCGTGATCGCGATACCGGTGCTGATGGCGTTCACGCTGGCCGCGGTGCAGGCGGCCGATCCGCGCTATGCCGAAACCGCGGTGGCGCACGGCGCCTCGGGTTGGCGGGTGATGACCACCTTGCTGTACGAAGTGCGCTTCGGCGTGATGGCCGCGGTGATCAGCGGCTTCGGGCGCGTAATCTCCGAAGTCGGCTGCGCGCTGATGGTCGGCGGGAACATCGCCGGCGAGACCCGCACCATCACCACCGCCATCGCGCTCGAAACCAGCAAGGGCGATTTCGCGCAGGGGATCGCGCTGGGCATCGTGCTGGTGACGATCGCGCTGCTGATGAACGGCGCGCTGATGCTGCTGCAGGGCGACGCCCACAGCGCGCGAGGCCGCCTGTGAGCGCGCTGCTGGCGATCGAACGGCTGCGCAAGCGCTTCGGCGAGCGCGAGCTGTTCGACATCCCCGGCTTCGCGCTGGACGCCGCCCAGGCCTATGTGCTGACCGGCGTGAACGGCGCCGGCAAGAGCACGCTGCTGCGCATCCTCGGCGGCCTGGAACATGCGGAGGCCAGCGCGCTGAGCTTCGAGGGACAGGCGCTGGCGCTGGACCCGTATCCGGTCGCGATGCGCGCGGCGGTGGTGTATGTGCACCAGCACCCGATCATGTTCTCGACCAGCGTCGCGCACAATATCGGCTACGGCCTGCTGGCGCGCGGCGTGCCGCGCGCGCAGGTGGCGCGCGAGGTGGAGGCGGCGATGGAATGGGCGGGCATCGCGCGGCTGCGCGCCAGCGACCCGGCCAGCCTGTCGGGCGGCGAGAAGCAGCGCGTGGCGCTGGCGCGTGCCAAGGTGCTGCAACCGAAGCTGCTGCTGCTCGACGAGCCCACCGCCAATCTCGATGGCGCGGCGCGCGAGCAGGTGATCGCGCTGATTCCGACCCTGATCGGGGCCGGCGGCAGCATCGTCATGGCCTGCCACGATCGCGACCTGATCGGCCTGCCCGGCGTGCGGCGATTGAAGCTGCGCGACGGTACTATCGAATATCGCTAATAAGGAGTTTGAACATGAAACGCCGTACCCTGATTGCCCTGCTCACCGCCGCCGCGCTGGTCTCGCCGTTCGCCTCGGCGCAGCAGGTGCTTCGCCTGTCGACCACCACCAGCACCGATAATTCGGGCCTGCTGCCTTACCTGCTGCCGGCCTTCGAAGCCAGGACCGGCACCAAGGTCAACGTGATCGCGGTCGGCACCGGCAAGGCGCTGGAGCTGGCCAAGAACGGCGACGTCGACGTCGCGCTGGTGCATGCGCGTTCGCTGGAAGACAAGTTTGTCGCCGAAGGCCACGGCATCGACCGGCGCGACGTGATGTACAACGACTTCATCATCGCCGGCCCGACCTCGGACCCGGCCGGCGTCGCGGGTTCGAAGGACGTGATCGCGGCGTTCAGGAAGATCGCGGCCAGCGGCGCCAAGTTCATCTCGCGCGGCGACAATTCGGGCACCGACGTGATGGAGCGGGCCTACTGGAAGGACGCCGGCACGCTGCCCCCCGGGAAGAACTACATCTCGGCCGGCTTGGGCATGGGCGAGGTGCTGAGCATGGCGGCCGAACTGCAGGCCTACACGCTGACCGACCGCGCGACCTACGCGGCGTACAAGGCCAAGACCGGGCTGGTGGTGGCGGTGGAGGGCGACAAGAAGATGTTCAACCCCTACGGCATCATCGCGGTGAACCCGGCGCGCCATCCGGACGCCAACTACAAGGGCGCGACCCTGCTGATCAACTGGATCACCTCGCCCGAGGGTCAGAAGAAGATCGCCGATTACCGTCCGACCGGGCAGCAGCTGTTCTTCCCCTCCGCCGTGCGATAAGTCAGTAGTCGCTGTAGGGTGGGTACGCTTGCGTGCCCACGCATTTCGCGCACGTACTATCCGATTGCTTCGCGCAGGTTCGCGCGCGCCGCTTGCTCATACTGCTCCCTGAACAGCGCCGTGGAAAACACCGACGGACGCTCGAGAAACGCCGCCAATATCGCGCGGCGTTTCGGCTCGAACACTGCGTCGGGAACATGCCCGTATTCCAGCCGGATTTGGCGCTCGTATTGCGCAAAGCGTGCAGGCGAAGCTGCCAGGATCGAAAGATCGACATCGACCAGGACGCATTCGTCGGCGCCTGTGGGTTGCGCCGCGTGGCGCGTTGCCATCACCAGCGAGTAGACGTGCGCGGCGCTTTGGCTGGACATCCCGGCCTGTAACAGGGCCCGCTGCACAAGCACGGCGCTTTGTTCCTCGTTATCGTGACGCGTCACATCGTAGATTGCGTCATGGAACCAGATTGCGAACTCGATTTCGGCCGCGTGAACCGCGGCCTGTCGAAGCTCATCATAGCGGGCCAGACACTCCTCAAGGTGCTGCAGGGTATGGTAGTGTCGATGCGCTTCGCTGTAGCGCCGCTGCAGCTCGTCGAGCAGGCCTGCCGGCGCATCGATGCCGATCGATCCCCATAGTGTGCTCCAGTGCAGTGCAAGCGTGCTCATGACTTGCCGCCCGAGCGCGCTGCGTGCGCCTTGGCGGGTGGCGCTGCCGCCAGCGCGGATTCCACAATCGCCAGTGCGGCCGGCGCCGCATATCCCGGCGGCATGATTTCACCCGCCGCACTGGCCAGTTGAAATGCGCCTTCCGTGAAGGTCAACAAGGTTACAGCGAGGCGCGACGCGCTGCTCGCGACCTTACCATTGGCTTTGAGGCAGGCGAGCAGCAGCTCGCGGACCAGGTCGATTTCCGATGCAACGACTTCTTGGTACGCCTTCCTGACTTCGGGCTGGCGCACCGCCTCGGTGCCAACGACGACCCAGGCCGCAACCGCATCCGGGTTAGCGCCCGCGCCGAGCGCGAGCCGTGAATCGATGTATGCGCGCATGCGATTCATCGAGGCCTGTGGTTGCACCGACAACCGGATATTCCTGATGTGGGAGCGGGGGGCAGATCTCACTTCGGCCGATACTACAAGCGGTTCATGAGCATTTTGGTGGTCAGGACATCGCGCCAGCAATCTCAGCGGATCCGCGATGCCGCGTTCTTGGGGGGGAGGCGAGGTGCGGTATCATGCTTTCTTCATCGAACCGATCAGGCCCCCATCGTGAACGTACTGATTTTCGGCGCCACCGGCATGGTCGGGCAGGGCGTGCTGCGCGAATGCCTGGCCGCGTCCGACGTCGCGCTGGTGCAAACGATAGGCCGCGCGCCCACCGGCCAGCGGCATCCCAAGCTGCGCGAGCTGGTGCACGCCGAGATGTGGGACTACAGCGCCATCGACGCCGAGCTGCTCAACTTCGACGCCTGCTTCTTCTGCATCGGCGTGACCTCGGCCGGCATGGCCGAAAAAACCTACACCCACTTGACGCACGACCTGACACTGGCGGCCGCCACCGCGCTGGCCCGCATCAACCCGCAGATGGTGTTCGTCTACGTGTCGGGCGCGGGCGCCGACAGCAGCGAAACCAGCCGCGTGATGTGGGAGCGGGTGCGCGGCCGGACCGAGAACGCCTTGCTGCGCCTGCCGTTCAAGGCCGTCTACCTTTTCCGCCCCGGCATGATCCAGCCGCTCGACGGCATCAAGTCGAAGACCACGTCCTACCGCGTGTTCTATGCGCTGTTCAAGCCGCTGTTGCCGCTGCTGCGCGCAGCCATGCCGGCGATGGTACTGTCGACCAGGCAGATGGGCCAGGCGATGCTGGCCGCGGTGCGCCACGGTGCGCCCAAGCGTGTGCTCGAAAGCGCCGACATCAACGCCTTGAGTAAGCGCGCCCCGAAGCCCTGACGCCGCCCGCGGCGCTAGTGCGCGTGCGCGGCCAGCTGCCGCAGCGCCTCGCGCGCCGCCGGTTCCGACGAGGCCGGATTCTGCCCGGTGAGCAGGTTGCCGTCGACGACCACGTGCGGCTGCCAGTCGGCCCCCTTGCTGTACTTGCCGCCGTTCTGGACCAGCATGTCCTCGACCAGGAAGGGCACCACGTCGGTCAACTGCACCAGCGCCTCCTCGGTATCGGCGAAGCCGGTCACGTTCTTGCCCTTGACCAGCGGCGCGCCGTCCGGCGCCTTGGTGTGCAGGAAGGCCGCCGGCGCATGGCATACCGCCGCCACCAGCTTGCCCGCGGCGGCCATCGCTTCGATCAGCCGGATCGAATAGGCGTTGTTCGACAAGTCCCACAGCGGGCCATGCCCGCCCGGATAGAACACCATGTCGTACTCGTCCGCCGAAACGGTCGCCAGCCGCACGGTATTGGCCAGCGCCTGCTGCGCGGCGGGGTCCTGCCTGAAGCGGCGCGTGGCCTCGGTCTGCGCGTCGGGCTCATCGCTTTTCGGGTCGAGCGGCGGCTGGCCGCCCTTGGGCGAGGCCAGCGCGATGGTGGCGCCGGCGTCCTTGAATACGTAATACGGCGCGGCAAATTCTTCCAGCCAGAAACCGGTTTTTTTGCCGGTGTTGCCCAGCGTGTCATGCGATGTCAATACCATCAGGATATTCATCGGGCCTCCCCGGTTTAAAGCGCCCAGCTTACTCCGATCGGGCCCGCCATCGCGCACGCCAGCAGCTGTGCAATTTGGCATTGAAAACGCCGGATGCGGCACAATATGCGCCACATCTGGCCATCTGGAACAGGAGAACCGCCATGTCAGCAAGATCCGTGATTCGACTCTTTATTTTGCCGCTCGCCATCGCGTGCGCGGCGCCCGTGTTTGCCGCCGAAGACCCGACCGTGCACCAGGTCTATCTGGCCGCCGAGGCCGGCAAGTTCGAGGAAGCCCAGGCCATGATGGACAAGGTCCTGCGCGACCATCCCAACAGCGGCAGGGCGCATTTCATCCAGGCCGAATTGCTGGCCAAGCAGGGCCGCATGATCGAGGCCGCGCCGGAGCTGGCCAAGGCCGAACAGCTGGCCCCCGGCCTGCCGTTCGCCAAGCCGGCGGCGGTGAAGAATTTGAAGGCGCTGATCGCACGGTCGAACTCGGCCACGCCGGCCGCTCCGGCCCTGAGCACCCAGGCCGCCGCGCCGGTCACGTATGCACAACCGGTGTATCGTGAAGCGCCGGCGCCGGCCCGCTCCTTCCCCTGGGGTACGCTGCTGATCGTCGCGGCGCTGGTCGCGCTCGTCGTGTTCGCGATGCGCGCGATGCGCCGCAACGCCGCGGCGCCGTACGCGCCGGCCGGCGGCGGGCGTTATGGCCCGGTGACGCCGGGCACGCCGTATCAGCCGTATCCGGGCCAGCCCTACGGTCCGGGCGGCCAGCCGATGGGCGCGCCGGGCGGCGGCATCGGTTCGGGCATCATGGGTGGCCTGGCGACGGGCGCGGCGGTGGGTGCGGGCATTGTGGCGGGCGAAGCGCTGATGCATCACTTCACCGATCGCGACAGCGGCCAAGGCAACGCGAACCACGTCAATTACGACACGCCGCCGGCCGCGCCGGTGCCCGACCAGTCGCTGACCGATGACATGGGCGGCAACGACTTCGGTATTTCCGATGGCGGCTCGTGGGATGACGGCGGTGGCGGTGGCGGCGGCGACGACTGGAACTAAGGTCCGCGCCGCAGCCGCAGCCCGGCGCCCCTAGCGGTCGACCATCTTTTGCCGATCCGCGGCGTAGCGCGCGCCCTGTACCGTGATCGCGGACAGGGCGCGATCGATGTTGCGCAGATCGTCGGCCGTCAGTTCGAGGTTGGCCGCGGCGATGTTTTCTTCCAGCCGATGCAACTTGGTGGTGCCCGGAATCGGCACGATCCATGGCTTCTGGGCCAGCAGCCAGGCGAGTGCGATCTGTGCCGGGGTCGCCTGCTTCTGCGTGGCGATTTGACCGAGCAGATCCAGCAGCGCCTGGTTCGCTTTGCGTGCCTCCGGCGCGAAGCGCGGAATGGCGCTGCGCAGGTCGCTGCTGTCGAACTGGGTGTTCGCGCTGATCGCGCCGGTCAGGAAACCCCTGCCCAGCGGGCTGAACGGGACGAAGCCGATGCCGAGTTCCTCGACGGTCGGCAGGATCTCCTTCTCGGGCTCGCGCCACCACAAGGAGTATTCGCTCTGGAGCGCCGCGACGGGCTGCACCGCGTGGGCGCGGCGGATGCTCTGGGCGCCCGCCTCCGATAAGCCGAAGTGCTTGACCTTGCCTTCCCGGATCAGGTCCTTGACCGTGCTGGCGACATCCTCGATCGGCACCGCCGGATCGACGCGGTGCTGATAGAACAGGTCGATGCGGTCGGTCTTGAGCCGCTTGAGCGACGCTTCGGCCACGTCCCTGATATGTTGCGGCCGGCTATCGAGGCCCAATTGCGCCTGCGCTTCCCGAAAGCCGAACTTGGTGGCGATCACTACCCGATCCCGAAACGGCGCCAGCGCTTCGCCCACCACTTCCTCGCTGGTGAACGGGCCATACACCTCGGCCGTGTCGAACAAGGTGACGCCGCGCTCGACCGCTGCGCGGATCAGTTTGATGGCGTCCTGCTTGTCGGTGGCCGGACCGTAGCCGTGGCTCAGGCCCATGCAGCCGAGCCCGATGGCCGACACCTGCAGGCCGCTGTTTCCAAGTGTGCGTTGTTGCATGTACCGCTCCTTCAGAGATTCATTGGTCAAACGTTCGATCGAGGCGGGTACGATTCGTCCTCGGCCGATCGGAACGTGGGCCAATGCTACTCTTGCCAGGGCGATCTTGCCGGACGGGTGCCGATTCGATGGCGCATCGAATCAGTGGCTCAGCTGCAGCACTTCGGTCAGCGACCACTGCAACGGCTGGCCGCTGCGATCGGTGATGCGCGTCAGGTCCGCGTAGATGCGGGCCTGCACGCTGTCCGGCAGGTGCACGAAACTGCCGCCGTCGGCGATGCGCTCGCCGTTCACGAAGGCCCAGGTGAAGAACTTCAGCGCAGCCAGCGTCTGGGCCGGATTGTTCGCCACTTGCGGCACGATCACGAAGGTGCCCATGGTGATCGGCCAGCTTTTGGCGCCGGGCCGGTCGGTCAGCATCTCTTCGAATCTGGCTTGCGATTTCCACGCGCTGTTGTTGAGCGCCGCCGCGAATCCCTCGGCGTCCGGCGCGACCACGCGGCCGTCGCGGTTGCGCATGCGTGCGTAGGCCAGTTTGTCTTGCAGCACATAGTTGTAATCGACATAGCCGATCGCGCCTTCGGTGTGCTTCAGGCCGGTGACGATGCCGCTGCTCCCTTTCAACAACACGGTATCGGCCGGCCAGGCGACCGTAAAATTCGTGCCGTAGCTTTGCTTCCACGCAGGGCTGAGCTTGCTGAGGTAATCGGTGAAGTTGTAGGTCGTGCCCGAACCGTCGCTGCGCGCCAGCGTGACGATCGGCGTCTTGCGGCCGCCCAGCGAAGGGTTCAGGGCGACCAGCGCCGGATCGTTCCAGCGCGTGATCCGGTGCGCGAAGATATCGGCCAACAATTCGCCGGTCAGCTGCAGCTCGCCCGCGCGCACGCCGGCCAGGTTCACGACCGGCACCACGCCCGAGATCGCGCTGGGGAAGCAGACCAGTTGGTAGCTGAGCGGCACGCCGCCGCTGCGGCTGATGCGGCGAACCGTCGTTCCCGCGCAGGCGGGAATCCATAGCACCTATGATCAGTGGCGCTATGGGTTCCCGCCTGCGCGGGAACGACGACTTAACGGCATAGTGTCTGGTGCCGGTGTTCGAGGTCACCGGCTAACCTGCTGCGTGCACCTTGGGGAGGCCAGCCAGCGAAGCGAGTCTAGCCCCGCGATGTGACAGGCGCGTGACTGTCTCCACGTCGTCGTGATGGCATCCCAAAGTGATATGGTTGCCACGACACCTGCGATGCGGGTCAGCGGATCTGCACCGCATCCACCGGCACGTGATACGCGTCGTAATACTCGCGCCGGAACAGCGCGGCGAGCGTGCCGTCCCTGGTCATGTCGGCCATCGCCTGCTCGAAGGCTTCGATATGCGCGGCGTGCGGCGAGTGCGTGGTGATCGCCACCGAGCGCGGACTCGGATCGGCTTCGCGATACGCTGCCTTGACCACCTCCGCCTGCAGTCCCAGCCGCGCTACCAGCGCCTCGCCCTGGTCTTCCGGAATCAGCACCGCGTCGAGCCGGCCCAAGGCCAGCTTGCGGAAGTTCGCTTCCATGTCGCGCACCGCGGCCTTGGCCAGCGAGTTGTCATGGTCGAAGCGGTCGAAATATTCCGCGCCCAGCTTGATCCCGATGCGCAGCCCCGCCAGGTCGGCGTAGCTGCGGATCGGCGTCCCCTTCTTCTTCTGCACGTAGAACACCTTGTCGGAACTGTGGTCGCGATATGGCGTGCGCAAGAAGCGCAGGTAGCGCCGCCGCTCCGGCGTGTCCTTGATGCCGATGATGATGTCGGCGCGGCCCTGCTCCAGCATGTACAGGCAGCGCTTCAAGGGACAGCTGGCGATCTCGAGCCGCAGCCCGGTGCGGCGCGCCAGCTCGCGCACGATCGCGGTGTACGCGCCGCGGTAGGCCTTGCCGTCCTGCGTCTTCCACGGCGGCAGCTCGTCGAATGCGAGCACCAGCGGCGGCTCGGCGCGGGCGAACGTGTCGCCGGCGAGCGCCGTCAACAGCATCAGCAAGAGTAGGGTGCGGCAGGTCGGTCGCGCCAAGTGCTCTCCAATCGAAGTCCGTCGCCAGGACCGTTACGCGGTCCCCAGCATATGCCCTGTGCGCATCTTGCCACAAGCCATACCAAAAAATCATACCGTCATCGAATTTCGCCATAAGATTGTCAGACACAATTCTATCGACCTATGCTGGCCTTGCGTAAAAAAAGCGGCTGGATTTACAAAGTCAAACAAAACGGGGGATCAAGCATGGCATCGAAAAGTACGTGGACCGTCTGCGCGGCGACAGTATTGACACTTGGCGCGGCGGGCGGCGCGGCGCAGGCGCAGGCGCAGGCACAAGCGCCGGCCCCCGCGGCCGAGGAGGCGAAGGCCGAGCCGGCCGTGATCGTGGTGACCGGCTCGCGCATCCAGCGCCGCGATGCCGATGGCGTCGGCCCGATGCTGACCCTGACCCGCGACGACATCAAGTTCGCCGCCCCGACCTCGGTCGGCGACATGTTGCAGGCGCTGCCGAACGTCGGCGTGAGCCTGAATTCGAACGGCACCCAGGGCACGGCCTTCGGCGTCAGCTCGATCAATCTGCGCTACCTGGGCAGCGCCGAAGGCAGCGGCAACCGCACCCTGGTGCTGGTCGACGGCCACCGCTGGGTGAATGCGGTGGGCGGGCGCGGCTTCCGCGATTTCGTCGACCTCAATACCATCCCGCTCGGGATCATCGACCACATCGAAGTGCTGAAGGACGGCGCCTCGGCGATCTACGGCGCCGACGCGATCGCCGGCGTGGTCAATATTTACACGCGCAAGAAACTGGAAGGCTTCGAGACCGACCTGCGCGTCGGCCAAAGCTCGCGCGGCGACGGCGAGAACTACAGCGGCTACCTGAACTGGGGCAAGCGCTTCGAGAAGGCCAACGTGTTCCTGTCGGCCAGCTACAACGACAGCAAACCGATCCTGACCGCGGACCGCGACGTGACGCGCGTGGCGCTGGCCCCGCTGACCGCCGCGCCGACCAGCCCGCAAGGCCTGTACGTGCTGCCCGGCCTGTCGAACAACGCCTACTTCGGCACCCCGGCCGGCTTCGCGCAGAGCGCCGCCAATGCCGTCACCCGCAATGCCGGCGTGGGCAGCATCGGCGCCGGCGCCGCGGCCGATAACGACTTCCACACCGCGCGCCTGCCCGGTGACGACTTCAACACCCAGACCCAGGGCATCTACGCGACCGGCCCGAGCAAGCGCCTCGGCCTGTTCGGCCGCGCCAGCTGGCAGGTCGGCGAGGAGACCAGCGTCCGCGTCGAAGGCCTGTACTCGAACCGCACGTCGTCCCAGCTGTTCGCGCCGTTCTCGCTCGATGTCCGCGGCAGCAACGGCTTTTCCATCTCCAAGGACCAGGCCTACAATCCCTTCGGCACCGCGAACGGCGTGCCGGCCGCGAACGCGCTCGCCTTCTCGGGTTCGACCTTCCGCATCCAGCGCGTGCCGACCGAGGTGGGCAACCGCGTGATCGAACAGGACGCCGACATGGCGCGCGTGCTGGTCGGCGCCGACGGCCGCGTCGACCTATGGGGCGACTGGCGCTGGGACGCCACGCTGACCTATTCGAAGGCCAAGGCCAGCTTCGATTCGCTGAACCAGATCAACCTCGATAATGTGTACCGCGCGCTGGCCTCGCCGGCGACGTGCGCGGCCGCCGCCGGCTGCGTGCCGCTGAATATCTTCGGCACAATCACGCCGGCCATGGCCGACTACATCCGCTACAACTCGCACGACGAGGACGGCACCAGCCAGACCGACTTCAGCGTCAACGCCACCCGCAGCCTGATGGAGCTGCCGGGCGGTTCGCTGGGCCTGGCCACAGGCTTCGAGTACCGCAAGGAGACCGGCTACGACGCGCCGGACGCCTTCGCGGGCGGCATCTCGACGGTGCTGCCGGCGGTCGGCGGCGTGGGCCAGTCGCCCACCACCACCGCCGGCCGCAACCCGACCAGCGGCAGCTACGACCTGCAGGAAGCGTACGCCGAAGTGAGCGCGCCGCTGCTGGCCGGCCTCACCGGCATCAACCTGCTGGAAGTCGACGCGGCGGTGCGCTACTCGCACTATTCGACGGTGGGCGGCAAGGCCACCGGCAAACTGGGGCTGTTGTACCGCCCCGTGCATTCGGTGATGCTGCGCGGGACTTACTCGCAGGGCTTCCGCGCGCCGTCGATCCTCGAGCTGTACCAGGGCCAGCGCCAGACCAACTTCCAGTCGGTCGACCCCTGCAACGGCGGCGGCGCGGGCCTGGTCGGCTGCGCTGGCGTACCGGCCAGCTACAACCAGGGCCAGTTCAACAGCGGCCTGACGCGCGGCGTCACGGCCGGTAACACGGCGCTGCGTCCCGAGACCGCGGACACCTACAGCGTCGGCCTGGCCTGGACCCCGGACACGATCAAGGGCCTGAGCTTCACCGCCGACAAATTCCTGATCAAGGTGAAGGATGCGATCGTGGCCGAGACCGCGACCCAGATCATGCAGTCCTGCGCCAGCACCGGCGTGTTCTGCGACCTGGTGCAGCGCGCGCCGACCGGCGAGGTGGTGCAGCTCACGCAAGCGGTGGTCAACTTGTCGCGCCTTGAAGTGGCCGGCATCGACGCCACCGCGCGCTACATCTTCCCGGTCGGCGGCGCCAAGATCGACAGCGCGCTGGACCTGGCCTACCTCGACAAGTACCGCTCCTACGTGCCGCAGCCCGACGGCAGCGTGGTCGTGGACGACCGCGCCGGCAAGGGCGACCAGCCACGTTCGACCTTCCCGCGCCTGAAGGGCCAGGCCGCGCTGCGCTACCTCGCCTCGAACTACACGCTGGGCTGGAAGACG
>Ga0193702_1000168_pt1 | contig 25992 bp, 35 predicted proteins | sample U3a1metaG_FD_143060 | JGI IMG/M metagenome (GOLD analysis project Ga0193702, IMG submission 143060) | Soil microbial communities from a riparian zone of the East river system, Colorado, United States - U3a1 | ecosystem: Environmental > Terrestrial > Soil > Riparian zone | place: USA: East River... | reverse complement strand
CGTTCACATATGTTATTTCAATAAATTGCCAGCTTATACATATATCATTTATAGTATCTTTAAAAAGTGGTTTTTTATTAGATATTATATTGTGTTTATCAAATAATTTTTCTAAATATTCAACTTTTTTTATCATCTGTTTCATTTGCCATATCATAATTGGAGAACAATAATGTTTATACTGTTTTATTAAATTATAATTTTGCATTATAAAATGACGCTATAATATATTTTTTTTAAGCTTCTGTTTGGTAACTCAAAATTTTTTTCAATAGTCCAATCTCCCATTAGATATTTATGGGTTTCATATTTCCAATTAAAAAAATTTTTTTTATAATAATAATAATATTTCTCATTTTGTAATAAATAATCCCTCTTACATCGTTTTAAAAGTACTTTATTTTTAGTAAATCTATAAGAATTATTATATATATTGTACCAAGATTCTTTATACATATTAAAATGCCAAATAAGAAATGTGCATTTATCGCAAACAGTAAAATTTGTTGTTTGAATATTACATAACAAACAATTATTAATTGTATATGATATTATGATTTTTGTTAAATCTGGAATAAAATAATTATTTAATTCTTTGTTCATTTTTTATATATTATAATAATATATAAAAATGGAAAAACATACAAGTTATTCTTCTAATAATGAAGAAATGAGGGCTGAACTTATGATTTTAAGAGACGTAAATAATCGTTTAACAGAGCAAATAAAATCATTAGAATGCCAGACAACAAGATATAATATTAAAAAGGAAGAAAATATTGTTTTGATAAAGGAATCCAATGAAAATGAGAACAAATTCAAACAAGAAAAAACATTTTTGGAAAAATGTTTATTGGATAGTAGAAAAATGTGTACTGTACATGCATGTAATGTAGAAAAATTATGTCGAGAAAAAAAAATGCTAATGATGGAAAATAATCGTGCAAGGTTGGAATTACTTCAACTAAAACTAGAATATGCTGATTTGGATGCAAAAAAATATGATTCAATTGTTGTTGATATGAAACAAATGGCAACGGAAAATGAAACAAATACAATTAGATATAGAGAAAAAGTAGATGATTTATGTATGACAATAAAGAAATTAGAAGAAGAAAAAACACAATTAAATTCAAGAATATCAAATATTATATCAGAAAATAAATTTGACGAGGACAAACTTAAAAATTTATATTCAAAAATAAATGTATTAACCATAGAAAATAAAAAATTAGAAGAACGACGAAAGGATTCAGATAAAGAAATATGTGACCTAGATAATCAAAACAACAACTATTTTTGTGAAAATCAAAATTTAAAAAAAGAAAATAGCAAGCTCATATTAAAATTAGCTGAAGCCATTTCAGGAAAACCATTATCTATTTCTATCAATATATAATAATATTATTGTATTATAGTATTATAATAATATGGAAAAATGTAAAATATGTAAAAATATTGTTATAGATAATGGGAAAACAATAAATCGTCATACTGCAATATTTGATGGAGAAAAATGGGAATATGTTTGTTGTGATTGTGCTGATAATTATTTTTGTGAATTAGAGATAAAGAGATATGAAAGGCATTGTAAGGAAAGAAATACAAAAGTTAATAGTAGAATTATAAATAAAATTAAACAAAATTTGATATAATTATTTTTTTATAGTTGTAATATTATTTATGCTATCTAATACCTTTTTTATTTCTTCGTATTTTTTATTTAATTGATTGTTTTCTTCTTCTAACCTTTTAATTTTTTCAATCATTTCCCTTCTTTCCCTCTCCATTGAAATTTTGAGGTCTGTTCTGAATTTAACTATTAAACCATCTGGATTCATTTTATATATTATTATAATATAAAATAATTTATTTCTTCCATTTTTTAAACATTTCTTGTGTTTTCTGTTTATTTAAGTAATATTCTTTTTGTCTTGAAAGTAAATAATCCCTTGTTTGTAAATCTAATTGCTCTTGTAATCTTAATTTTTTATCACATATTTCAGTTAGTATATATTCCCTTAAATTTATATTTTTTTCTTTAACTAAATGTCTATCAGTTTCATATTTTAATAAATAAAAATGTTTAATTATTGGCATATCATCTAGCATATGAAGCCATTCTGGGTGTTTTGTGTATTCATCTAATTCAGCTAAATATTTTTTCCTTTTGTTTGTTCTTCTGATATGCTTTCTTCCTGATTTTAATTTGTCTTGTTCAAATCTTAACTCAACATACTGATCAGCACGCCAAACTTTAAATTCACATAGATCACAATTACCAAATCCATCGACTTCAATTTTACACATATGACATTTTGATTTAGTGTATGACATTATAATATTTGTTAAATCAGGTATTACGTATTTATTTAATTCTTTATCCATATTTTTATATAATTATAATATATAAAAATGAAAATTGCAAATACGATGAAAGAATTTTTTGAATGCATATTTGAAGATTTTTATAATAAACATAAAATTATAAGATATAATCATGACAAAAAAGAAACAGAATGTAATTATTCTAGAATTCAATATGTAGTTCCTGAATATTGGAAATATGACCCTATGAACATAAATAATGAATACATAATATTACCATGGTATGGAGACAAATTTTTTATTCATGTTTTTTTTAGTGCAAATCCAGAAATAGATTTAGTATATGTTAGTAATGATAAGTGGTCAAGCAGAAATATAATAGAATTGAGAAAAACAAATATGCTCAGTGAGCCATTAGAAAAATTGAATAATGAAAATACATTACTTAAACATAAAATCAAGGAATTAGAGAAGGAATTAAAAAATAAAAATATTATATAATATAATAATATAAAATGAACTTTAATATTTTTTTAATTACATCATGTTTAATCCCTCCAACTTCACAATTATATGGGCATACAAGAAGTGTTTACACATATGATGAACGAGTAAATCAAACAAAAAATACAATTAAAACCATAAGGGAAAAAGTACCAAATTCGTTATGTGTAATAATAGAATTATCAGCTCTTGATGACGAAAAAAAAAATAATGTAAAACAAATGTGTGATCATTATATTGATTTATCAAATGATGAAATGGCACAATATTATATGGAACATAATAAATCAATTGGAGATTTATATAGTACATTACAGGGACTCTTATATGTTTTAAAAGAAAATATAAATTTCGATATATTATTTAAAATTTCAGGAAGATATTTCATTGATGATAATTTTAAATTTGATATGTTCGATGTTAATCAAATTACTTTTAACAAAACAAAATTTGATTTACCAAATTATGCAGTAACACAATTTTATACAGTTTTGTATGCAATTGGTTATAATATGCGTTATATATTTTTACAATCTTTATTGGACGCTTATTTCTTATTACACCACGGGCGAATAGGTAATATTGAAATGGCAATGTATTATGTTTTGGATGGTAAAAAAAATGTGCAAACAGTTGAAAAAATAGGTGCGAGTGGAACTATTAGTTTAACCGGAGAATTTGTTTCAACATAAATAAAATAAAATATAATATAATATAATAATATAATGGATTATAAGTATTATCAAAATAAAAATATAGAATCATCATCAAATATTTTATTTCATAAAGAGCAATATGAAGAATATGTGTGCACAAAGTTTTGCAAAAGAGACAATGAAAGTATTGTGGCAATTTTAACAGTAAAAAAATTTGATTCTTGGGATCAATTCCTTAGAAATAGACGCGTAACTATGGAAATTTTTTATAACGGACAAAAAACATATTTTCACGGATACGATAGTGCTAGCCCTTCTCATGGAAATGAATTGGTTTCAGACCTTGATCATCATGTAAAAAAATTTTTAAGTGGAATAAATTAAAAATAAATTATTATATTATTATATAATATAATGAATTCAAAATTTGAACATTGTGTATGTTGTGTTTGTCACATAAAATTTTGTCCTTATTTAGAAAAATATATTAATTGTGATAAATGTAATCTGTATATTTGTTTCGATTGTACGAAATATAAGGAACATAAATGTCAGGGAACTAAGAATACAGATATAAATGTACAAACAAAATGCAAAAGTTGTAATGGATATATGTTTTATCATGAAGCATATATTATATGTAATCAGTGTAATGAATCATTTTGTAAGAAATGTGCGAGTAATATTGGTCAGCATAATTGTACTGAAATTAATGATTTATTTAGAACATTAGGAAAAATCATCGATTATATAAATTCAAAATCAGGATCAAATATTAAAATATCATACTCTTAAACATCGAAATATTTGCCATTAAATAGTAAACCTTCTAAACGTTCAATAGCATCAGGCCAGTCTCTATAGTCATAATAAGTATCATATGGTTTTTTTAATGATAAAAATGCATCATCTTTATTTAATTCATTTTTGTTTTTTTCAGCATTTTTTTGTATTTTCTTAGCTGATCTTATTAAAAAACTAACAAAATCTTTGTGTATTGCCATACTTGTATCATATATAAGATCTCCCCCTCTATATATATTTTCTTTATAGAGACCACATTTGTCGCATTTTTTTTTCATGATAATATATTATACACATATTATTTTATTTGTTTCATTAATTTTTTGAATACTTTTTTACTTGGTTTTATTTTATGAATATGACAAAACTCTATATATGTATACTTATGAAAAAATTCATTTGAACAACTATGACATGTTATACTATCATCTATATCAAGGTGTTGTGATATAGCATCCCTTGAAGGACATAAATGTACTTTACAAAGTTTGCATTTCATTTAATATTCAATAATATTATTTATTCACAACTACGTATTCAGTTTTTTTATCAACTTCTGTGCATTTACATTTTGAAATTTTTTGTCTTTGCAATAAATAAACGGATTGAGTTGTAATATCCAATTTTTTTGCTATGTCAGAAATACTATCATATGAATAAGTATTTAATAATTCTCCTGTTTCTGGATTTTTATATTTTAATATCCATTTTTTAACTCTTTTTAGAATAGGTTTTATAGTTGTATTTTCTTGTTTTATAACATTAGAATCTACGTTTTTTTCATTTTCATTTTTTTCCATTTATAATATTATAATATATAATTTAATTGATAATATTAATTTTTTTCTATAACAAAGATATATGAAAAAATTCAAAGAAAAAGATTTACAGCTTTTTTGGGACGAAATAAACTCTAATAAATTATCAATGGATCAACTAAAACAAAAATATAGTGTTGAAGAAGCTAAAAGATTATGTACATGCAAGAAATGTAATAGTTGTGAGGGAAAAGAAGCAGTAAAAAAAGTAGTTAAACAGAAAAAATCTAATTAAATTAAAAAAATATTTGTAATTTAATCAATTTTCATACATTTGCAATTATTATTGCATTCACTAATCCAATTATCAAAATCATAATCATCAACATCATCATCATTATTTCTAATATAATTTTCAATGTCATATTCATTATCATCAAATTTTAGCTCATCTCCTATAAAATCAATAGATACTTCACTATGTTTTCCATTAATTTCTCCAAAATGCAATTCATGACCATTATTTATTTTGTCAACAATATTTTCATAGCATTTTCTAGATATAATTCCTTCTTTATTGTAATCAGTTCCTCTTTTAAATTCGATATTAATAATATACATTACATAATTAGAAGAATTCGTAACTTGATATTTATTAAAAAAATCTTCTTTACTAATTTTCATAGTTTTGATATCGCGCCATATTTCGTTCAGCTCCTTATTGGTAAGTTTCATTATATCTCAATATTAGAAAAATAAAATCTATATAAATCGTAATTCAAAGATAATAACTTCTAGCATAAATATATATGTTAAAGAGTGATTTATTAAAGATAATAAAAAATCATAAACAATTAAATTGTCATCCATACAGCAATGAAAATAAAAATGAATTAATTGAACATATTAAATTCATTGAAAAAATAATAAATGATCATGTAAAATTATATGGGGACAATGATTTACAAAAATATAAAAAGTTGACTTTAAAATCATTATTGCGGAGATATCACAAAATATTATGTCAGCCGTATTCTAATAAAAATAAAAAATATTTAAAGGAATATGTTGATATAATTTCAGATTATATTAAAAAAATAGATAATGATGATTATATAACAGAGTTATCAGAAAAACAATCAGAAAATGCGTATGAAAGATATTTAATTTGGGCTCAAACAATATTTAGTGATGTGAATTATAATAATAGAATATTAAAAAAAGGAGATTTAGAATGTGATCAGATTACCAAAGGAAAATATAAAAATGATCTTTTTATTGCATGCCTAAATAATAATAATCCTTTGTCCGTGATATTAGGTAAATTATTGAAAAAAAATATTTTATACATCTCCTTATTTGCAAAAGGAGATTATGCCAAAAAAGGAGTTGGTGCAAATTTAATACTTGATTTAATAGAGTATGCAAGATCAAAACAAAATATAGATACTGTAGAATTAATGGTTGTTGATCCCAATGATCATATTGGATTAGTTAATTATTATAAAAATATTGGTTTCAGTGTAGAAAAAGAAAAGAATAAAGATGAATTATATTTATCTGGTAATGCAGATACGATTTTAGAAAATTTTAAAAAACCAACAGAAAAAATAATTAATGAAGAGATTAAAAATAGCGCAAAAGAATCTAAAGCTATTGGAAAAGGATTAGTTGGTGGAGCAACAAAAAAGGAATTAAAGCAAGAATTAAAACTACTAAAAAAATCTAAATTCGGTCCAACATCAAAATTGAGTAAAAAAGAGATCGAAAAAATGATTGAAGATTTAAAACATGTTCCAGAAAGTGAAATTGGGCATGCAATAGAAGATTATATCAAAAAGAAAACATCTGGAGTAGAATCTGTAAAGGCAGAAGATCAAGTAAAAATTCAAGAATTTATTAAGAAAGCTTTATCCAATCTTGAAAGTGAATTAAAAAAAATAGGTAAACATAAAAGTGATGAATATGATAAACAATTCAAAGAAATTTACGATGAGCTAAAAGGGATAGTTAAGGGAAACAAAAAAGAAGTAAATGAGATAGCTCATGAAATTACTGAAAATAAACAAAAGGAAAAAGCTCATGAAGATGCAATAATGGATTTGGAGAAAGAATTATTTGATCAAGGGTTTTCAAAAGAAGATTTGGAAAAAGCAATAAAGGATCAAGAGCTAGAATCTGAATTTAAAAAAATATATGGAGATGAACCAAATCCACATAAATGGATGGATATAGAAGATTATAAAAAGGAATACGGTAAAGGTATATTTAGTGATATATATAATAAAGCAAAAGAGGTTGGTTCAAGTGTCGTTCAAAGAGTAAAGGATATTTTATCTGGAGTTAGAAAAAGATTTAGTCCATCAATACGTAAATTTTTAGAAAAACATGGAAATTCGAAGATAATAAGTATAAAAGTAGGACGTCAACCAGTTACCCCATTTATTGAAACTGCAGCATCATGGTTAAGTTTTGGACGATGGGATATAAACAAGAAAAAACAAAATTATGAAACAATGTTGCATCTTTTTATGATAATTAAATTGGAAGATGGATCATGTTTTAAATTAGAAAAGAATCATGTTCCAGAAATAACACAAGTTTGTGATGCTGGAAATGAGTCTATGGATGTTAAATCTCCAAATATCACCTTAAACGAATTTTTAGCAAATGCTGTGCAAAAACATGGAGAAAATGTATTTGTGTATGATGCTTTTAAAGCTAATTGCCAATTATTTACAAAATGGTTATTAGAGGAATCAGGAATTTTAACTCAAGAATTACAAGATTATATTTTGCAAGATGCTTATTCAGTAATTGAAGGGTTACCATGGTTTGAATCTCTAGCAAAGAAATTAACTGATACAGCAAATTTTTTAGATGTTATTGTTCACGGTGGAAAGAAAAAAATAAAAGGTGGTTTGATTGGAACAATAACAGATAAAAATTTATTAGCTCCAAAAAATGAAAATTTGTACACAGATGATGAAAAGCAATTTATGGAGCTAATAAAAATTAAGCATGATTCAGTAATGATTCCAATTGGTTCATTTACACAAAAAATACAAAGTAAGCCATCCGATATTGACATAAATCAAATAATAATAATAAATAATAATAGCATTGATCAATTCATAATAGATTTACAAAATATAATAATTAATATAAATGTTACACCTAATGTTTATTTTTCAGATTTTAAAGCAGGAATAGACGAAAGATTTCCTGATGTAAAAGATAAATATATATTAAGATGGTCGCCGGAAGAAATAATAACTGGATATAAAATATTAGATGGTAATATAAAAATGACATTAAAAGAAGCTTTGCAGATGAAATCAATTGTTAAATTAGATATAATCATATTTATAAATGACAGATTTATTGAGGAATCAACATTTTATATATTAGTAAATGTATCTGGTGAAGAGCAACATTTTATTAATTTACCTGATAATTATTTTGAATTATTTATTGGTGCGTTAAAGAATGATATTTATAAATATTCTCAAGCAGATACATTTAAATTATTAAAATCTGTAAAAAGAATGTGGAGCTTGGCAAGAATAAAAAAAGATATAGAAATGTTAAGAAAATTAAGCCCAATGATAACAAGTAATTTATTTTTATTGAGTCAAATAAATGCTGATTTAGAAACAATGGGACTATTAGCTGATAAGGTTGATAATCCTCCAATAAAATTATTATTAAAAGCAATTAATTTAATTGGTAAAAATTTGAGTACAATTGCAGATATTGATTTAGATGATAATAAGATAATAAACATTTTAAATAATATTAAAATTTTACTTACTGATGGATATAATAATGAAGAATTTGAAAAATTATTATCTATGTTACATGATTACTTATTGGATGTAATAAATAAAGAAACAGTAGAATATATGGAACAAAATAATTTATTACCAATTCCCGATGATTATTTGCCGACTCTAAGCTTACCTGTTGAAGATGATTTTATCCAAAATCCTGATGATTATTTAGAAGATAAAATATAAAATTATTTTCAACAATTATAATATATGTTCAAATTGTTAAGAGATTTCAAAGAAGCTCTTTGTCCAAGCGCAGATTTTAAAGATATAAAAAATAAATTACAAAAGGCTTTTGATGAATCACTAAAAGTTCGCGATGAAGAAATTAATGATTTAAAAAATGAAGTGGAATTATTAAAAAAAAGACGTGTTTGTTGTTTCTGTGGTGAAGTAGAAGATCTTAGAGAATTTGGAAAATATTTATGGAATATTTCAGGATATCCATCTTATTATTATTGTCATAATGACAAATGTACTAATTTATATATAGCTCAACTAGAAAACGTATAAAATAATATTATAATTAAATTATTTTATATTGACAATGAAAAAACTTCTTCTGGATCAACTGTTGCTATATATGCTTTTTGATCTTCAACCCCATATGTTAAAATTAATTGTTTTCCATCATAACACATTCCAGCACAAAATTCAACTGTTGGTCTATCTGAAAAAGTAAATAATGGAGATACTTTTATTACCCTCAATTTATCATCAAATTGAACAAATCTATGATAATAATAACCACGTTTATCATGAGTTCCAACTTGATGTATAACACAAACATATTTATCATTTACTTTTACAATTTGTGATCCTCCTCTATATGTTGTAAAATTAAGTGAATTAATCCCTGATGAATAAACAGTGCATATTCCATTTTCAACATTACATTCTAAAATAATTGCTGGTTGAAATGTGTAATATAATAATAATTTATTTTCATGTACAACTGGTGTCCAATTTTTCTCAGTTCTAACCTCTAATTTATCACATTTCAATCTCAACACTTTAGTTATTTTATAATTTTCAATTTTTAGAAGACACATTTCGTTTTGAAATATTTCATTTGTTTTTATGGATGTGCAAACAGCATATAACTGATCATTAAACATTATTAATCTTAAATCTTCGTAACCAGTAATTATATGAGGATATGTTTTTATTCCGCTCACGTCATAAAGAATTTGGTGTTTTATTGGTTCATTTAGATTAAATGGTAAATAATTCAAATATGATATTTTATTATTTGTATCACTTGTATCCTTACAAGAATAAGATCTTTTTTCAATGTCTAAATAATAATTTACTTCACGAGTATTAATTATATATGCTCCATCATGATAAATAATTGATGGATTTAAAATATAATGTTTATCATCAGTTGTATCAACATATAATCTACTTTTTTGGAAACTTTTACAATATTCTAATAATGGCTTTGAATAAAAAAACATATCATTTAATACATCAGTTGAAACTTCAAGAGAAACACCATTTGAATGGATTAATCCTTCTGATATTATACGACCAATTTCATTATCTCCATTATCTCCAGTATAATGACTTATTTTTGTAACCTCGTGTTGTATCAAAAAATTATAAACATTTGTATTAATAAATAATACATCTTCATCAGGTATTTTTCCTCTCATTGCTTTCACAGCAAATATTTTTGCCATATTATATTGCTTGTGTGTTCTAAAATATTTAATTAATTCATATAAGGGCTCCATTCTCGTTGGCCTTAATTCATATGCAGACATTAAGGCTTCAATTCCTTTTTGATTTTCATTTGCCATTAAATAAATTATTCCAATTTGATACAAACAATAAAACAATTCTTCTTGCCATCCTCCAAGCATCAATCTTTTTTTATAACACATAATCGATTTATCATGTTTTCCTAAATCTCTATAACTTTGGGCCAAATAAAAAGAATATCGTTGTCTCAAATTCATTGGAAGATTTTTATCTCTTAAACCATCTGTTAATAATTGAATATCTCTTTTAAATTTATCAACCCTATTTGATCCATCAGTATAATCAGGCATATACATCGTTACTAATTTTTCATGTGTGTATTCAGTTTTTCCACAATCAATATATTCATGTGTTACTCCAACATATTTAGAATCTAAATCTCCTTTTATAATTCTAACATTTGCATATTCAATTCCTGCACTTTGTTGAACTATTGAGTACATATCTTTTTCTAATTTTTCTTTGAATTTTTCATCAGCAATAACAATTGTCATATCTGCATCAATTAATAAAATATAGTCAGCTTTTCCCCTAGCTTTTATCAAAGCATTTGTTCTATTTGTTCCAAAATTAACCCATTTTGTATTATGTATTTCTCCTTTTATATTTAATTTATCGAAAAAATCTTTTATTATTTTTTGTGTGCCATCAGTACTACCTGTATCTTCAATTACATAATAATCAATTATTTCTTTTATACTTTCTAGGCATCTCTTTATTATTTTTGATTCGTTCTTGACTATCATATTTAAACATAAAGTTTTCATTTTTCTATATTATTATAAAATATTATTATAAAATATTTTTTATTTATCAAATACATCATCAGATCCATTTACATTTAACCATTTATAAAAATTAACAAAACAAATCAATGCTTACTAAAAATATAATATAGTTTTAAAATATAGATGTCTTTAACAGATTTATTAGTTCCAACAGCGAGCTATATGAACATTTTTCCAAATAATATATCAGTAGCAAACAATTTAGAAGTTTTAGGAAATTTATCAGTTTCTGGTTCTTCGAACGTTGGTGGTGAATCAGATGATGTTACAGTAACAACAACATTAACAGGTGCAATAAGTGATGCATATATTTATCACGTAACAAGTTTAGAAATTGACACAGTAAAACATGTAACATTACATTTGCCAGCTGATGTTCAAAGTGGTTCAATGGCTGATGTAATAAATATAACAGCTTCATTACCTGTTGGATTTCTTCCTGTAAATTCTGGTTCTTCGTCATTTCCAATTATCGTGAATGATTCAAATGTGTTAGTTTATGGCACATTAACAATTAATGGTGGATCGGGGGCAATGTCAATTGGTGTGGGCGCTGGATCCGCAAATTTTGGAGCTGGATCTAATTGTGGTCTACCTTATGATGTATACGTATCATGGGATTTATCAAGTAATGTTTAATTAAAATATATTAATCTCATATATTAATATAATAGCAATGTCATTGACAGATTTATTAGTTCCAACAGCAAGTTACATGAATATTTTTCCAAATAATATTTCAGTAGCTAATAACTTAGAAGTTTTAGGAAATTTAACAGTATCAGGCTCATCAAATATTGGACAAACAGGTGCACAAGGTCCAACAGGGGAAACAGGTTCAACAGGAGCAACAGGTTCAACAGGATCAAGAGGTTCGACAGGATCAACTGGCGCAAGTGGTTCAGGAGGATCAACAGGATCAACAGGATCAACAGGTGCGATGGGATCAACTGGCGCAACTGGTTCGGCTGGCGCCAGTTTAAATAGAGAATACATATATCAAAGACAAGCTGCTTTTGTTTTATCATCACCAGGATCAGAACAAGGTGTACCATTTGACACAACAATTTTTGCAAATGCAGCAAATGATGTTTCAGTAGCTGGTGATCTCGTTACTATAAATAATGCAGGATTATATCAATTTTCAGTGTCTTTACGAGTTACAACAGCCGACGCATCAAGTATAGGTGTAGCATTTGCAGTTAATGGTGACCCAGGTAGACCAGGTTATAATTTAGGAGGTGTTGCCATTGGTCAACAGGGAGGAGTAGCATCTTCATGCATATTAAAATTAAATGCAAGTGATGGTGTATATACTTTGGTAATTCCTACATCAACATCTACAACTCAATCAATTGGTGGCACTACTTCTAATTATTTGAATATTTTGAGATTATCTTAAGTAATATATTTTATTAATATGTTTTAATAATATATATGTCAGTATCTGATTTATTAAGCACACCTCCACCATCATGGTCAAATTTATTTGTTCAGTCGTTAACAAGTATAAATGGTGGGAGTTTTGGAGCAACAACAAATGTAAATAATTTAACTATAACAGGAGCGATATCAGGTTTAACTGGGGCTTTTGCTGGGTCAACAGGAGCAACGGGTGCACCTGGAACAAATGGATTTACTGGGTCAACGGGGGCAACAGGAACAGCTGGTACTTCTACTCCTGGCCCAACTGGATCAACAGGACCAATTGGATTTACAGGAGCAACTGGTGCCTCAATCCCTGGATCAACAGGACCTAGAGGATCAACAGGATCAACTGGGCCAACAGGAAGTACTGGCCCTCTAGGACCAACAGGAAGCACTGGAACTCAAGGAATTATTGGACCAGGAGGTGCATCTGGTGCAACTGGCCCAAGAGGTTTTACTGGACCAACAGGAGGATCGATGGGTTCAACTGGAACAAGAGGGTCATTTACTCCAACATTACAATTTAATGATGGTTCAACAATTGCATATAATGGAAGGCAAGGGACATATGTAAAATTAGGATCCATAGTAACATTTAGTTTTTCACTTGAATTATTAAGTATTTCTGGAGGCGTAGGATCAGCAAGTGCAACAATAACAGGTTTCCCATTTGTAAATGATCCTACAATTCAATACACGTTTATCCCAATGACAACATCAAACTTACATTTTTTCGATTCAAGTTATGTGCAAGCAGTATTAGCTATCGGTCAAAGTCAAACAATATTTATAAATCAAATATCTAATACACAAACAAATACAATAAAAAATATAACGAGATCCGATTTCAATAATTCAACATTTTTAAGCGTTGAAGGATTTTATTTTATAACATAATATAATAGCAATGTCAATTACAGATATATTAACAAATCCGCCAGCACCATACACAAATTTATTTATGAGTTCTATAACAAGTTCAGGTGGGGGGGCATTCGGAGGTAATTTATCAGTCAATAATCTTCATATAACTGGTGTAGCAATTGGGTTAACTGGTGCCCTTGGAGTAACTGGTGCTACTGGCGCAACCGGATCACTAGGAATAACTGGATCAACAGGTGCAAGGGGGGCAACAGGATCATCTGGGGGAGTTGGTGCTACTGGATTTACTGGATCTAGGGGACAAACTGGACCAACTGGATCAACTGGAACTATTGGAGTTACTGGCCCACAGGGAAGTACTGGTTCCAGTGGAATAAAGGGGGCTACTGGAATAATTGGAATTAGAGGAAATACTGGCGCAACAGGTGGAAGAGGAAATACTGGACCAACAGGACCGACTGGTGGTATTGGAATTATTGGACCAACAGGTGCAACTGGATTTGCATCATTTGGGAGTAAAGTACCATTCACTCCAATGTTATCGTTTGCTGGAGTTCCTATACCACAGGATGCTTATATAGCGCAACAGGGAACATATCAAAAAATTGGAAATATTATATATGTTAATTGTTTAATGTCTGTTAATAATGAGGGATTACCTACATTTGGAGTTGCGACAATTTCTGATTTCTCTCCTTATGAACCAACATCTAATTTCTTAAGTTATATGAGAATTACATGGGAAGGAATTGGATTCGATTCAGGTTATAATAATTTACAAATTCAGGTTCAAACTGGCGCAATAATTTTTGTTGAAACATCAACTGATATCACAAAGCCTTTTAAAAATTTAACAAAATCAAACTTTACAAATCCATATTTTTCAATATTAATTAACGGGTTTTATTTCACAAATAGTTAATAAATATTATTTTCTAAATTTTTAAATATATGTTATTTATATAATGAGTAACAAATATCGAGGTGAATTGTTAAACATGTTCGAAAGATCAATAAAAGCTGACAAAAATACTCCTGCAATGGGAAATCATCCAAATTATAGGCAACCAATTTCAGGTGGCTCAAAAGGAATTTATGGAAATGAACAAGACCTTGGAGGCTGTAAATGTTGTGAAGGTTCTGGTTTAATGGGAGGTGATTTAAGATATGATAATGAACAAGACAAAAAAAGTAATATTAGAGGTGTCATATATAATTATTTAAAGAGAAGATCAGATGCAACAACAAATGGCGGATCATATGGAGGTGCATATGATGATTCGTTAAATGGATCAGTTCAAACACCAGAATTATCAAAAAATCAATATAAACAATATTACAATCTTGAAGTTGATAGATATAGAGGCTATAATCCATATGCAAAAAAAATAGATACTAGTGTTCCAATTAAAAATCCAGAAGCAACAAAGGAAATGCAACAAATTATTTATGATACAAAAGTAAGAAATGATGCTCAATTTGATGAAACACATGGAAGAGGTATGTATGGTGGTAAAAAACCTAAAAAAGTTAAAAATCCTAATAGAGTTGCTGCAGGAAAAAATGCAACAAAAAAGAATACATGGATTAGCTTTGTAAAAGGATATTGTGAACTAAATGGAAAATGTTATAGGGACGCAATTAAAGATCCAGAAGTGAAGAAGCTTTACGATAGAAGAAAATAATATTAGAAAATAGTTTTATCACCAAAAAACTAAAAACTATTTTCTAATAATGATAATCACAAATAAATTGTAAAATAGTTTTCGCAAAGAAAATATATTTATGTGTATATAATATACATATAAATGACATTAACGTTTAAAAATTCAGATGATGCTAAGTTAATTGCACATATTTATGGAGGAAAACATAATAACGAGCGCATTTACATAAGTTTTGATGATAAAGTGGTACCCAATAAACTTAAAGATCCATTTTTAATATTAAATGATGCATGGTTCAGAGAAAGAAAAAAAAATATGAAATCAACAGAATTAATAAGAATACAGCATGCGATAATAAGAAGAATCCCTCCAGAAGATGATGAACTTGAAAATATATATAATGAAGCAATAAAAGTATTAAAGGAAAAAGAATCAAAAGAAATAATATTGGAAGATGGGAGAATAGTCCCTACAAAACCTAAAGATCCAACTGTAAGAACATATACTTGTGGTCCAACTGGATCAGGAAAAACTACTTGGTTAATAGGATTTTGTAAAGAAATATTACTGAGGGCAGGAAATAGAAAGAAAAGAATTTATGTATTTTCTGTGTTAGAAGAAGATGAGGCATTAGATAAAATGGGAGTATTAAGGATAAAAATTGATGATACATTATTGAGCACACCAATACATCTCGAAGAATTAAAAAATTGTATTGTTATTTTTGATGATATTGAAACATTTTCAAATAGAAAATATAGAGATGCAATAGCTAATTTACGAGATCAATGTTTATCTGAAGGGCGACATCATGGAATTGATACAATGTGTACTAATCACCAAATTACTGATTATAAAAAAACAAGATTAATGTTGGCTGAATGTGAGTTTATAACATTTTTCCCTCAATCTGGTGGATTAAATAATATTAAAAGATTGTTATCATCTTACATTGGATTGGATAAATATGAAATTGAAAAAATATTAAATTTACCAAGTCGATGGGTTACAATTTATAATAGATATCCTTTGACATGTATATGCGAATCATCTATTTTTCTTTTGGGAAAAGCAAATATTAAAATTAAAAATCAAAAAGTAGTAGATCCTTTACCAAACATCAAAGGCGATACTGATTTATATGATTCATCATCTGAAGAAGGGCCAGTAACTTATCCAAATAAAACACAATTAATTTAATTATTTTATTATTTCAGTAATTAAAGTTACCATAAAATCAGGATCGTAGATTGGGTTTGTTAATATCTTTTTAAATTGTTCTAAACTATAATGTTGTAATATTACTCTCAATGCACAAAATCGTCCACATGTATTTATATCCTTTTTATTTTGTTGTAATTTATATTGATTATATGATAATTGATATGGTGATTCTTTCATTAAATGCGATAAATATGGCTTTTTTTTATATTCTGCTGAAATATGATCCCATTCTCTATCAGGTTTTGAACTTAATGGATCAAAATGTTCTACTAAGTTTTCATTAATTTTTATAACTGCAACCCAATGTCCAAAATGTTCATCTGTTTCGTATAATAATACTAGGCATCCATTTTTACCTAATGCTTGGTCTAATGTTTTGTAATTTAATAATTCTGTATAACTCATCACATTACATTTACCCCCTGTGAGCTTATGAATATCGTGATTAGATAGGGGGACTTTTTCTAATTTTAATATTTTATTTTCGAGAGCTTTATGTTCCATATAAATTAATATATATTTTAAATTATATAATGGGTTTACCGGAGAATGTTTATTATAATCTTGTAATGACAAATAATACAACTCAAAAAAAAATTGCGCAATATACTGATACACGATCAATACCAATAATAAATCATTGTGAAATGTATAATCTTGTTGTAACAAAATTTACAATACCAACATCACAATTACCAATTATTCAAAATTTTCCAACTGGTGCATCAGCTACTTCGCAACAAACTGGATTTTCAGTCACAATTACTAATCCAGCAACAGCACAAACATCTCAACAATTTTTAGTATATACACCAATTGATTTAATAGGAAGTAAATATATTTATTCTTACAATACTCTTGTTCAAATGGTAAATAATGCATTTGATTTAGCAGCAACTGCTGTTGGGTTAACAGGTGCCACATTAAGGCCATTCATGGTTTTTGATTCAGCATCACAATTATTTAGTATTTATATGCCTACATCTTATGCTACAGGATCAGTAAAAGTTTGGTTCAACACTAATTTATCATTTTTATTTCCATCGTTTCCATATTCATTTTATAATACTGTTCCATTTTCTTTTGCAAATACTGGCCAATATTCTCAGATACCTGTAGCAAATTTATCAAATCCAAATCAGACACCAATAACAGGATACAATCAAATAATTCAAGAATTTGCATCAACAATTTCAGTATATACACCAAGATCATTGCGTTTTGTTAGTGGTTCTGTTCCAACAAGATTAGAATCAATACCATTGGCAGGATCAACAGTGGATCCAAGTGGAACAAATAATAATTCTCAAATTATATTAGCTGATTTTGATTTACCTCTTGCCAATTCTATTGCAGAAATAAAACCATTCGTTCAATATAATGCAATTAAATACAGATATATAGATTTGCAAACTCAGGGTTCATTGTATCAATTCGATTTATCAATATTTTGGGTTGACGCTGTTGGAAATTTGTATCCTTTATATTTTGACCCTGGACAATCAATAACAGTTAAATTTGTTTTCGAATTAAAAAGCTTTAAAAGCTAATTGAATATATAAAAATTAATATAATGCTTTAAACTAAATTATTATATTTTAATTGTATATAGATTAATGAGTCTCAATCCGATTCCTTTAAAATTATTAAAGACACAAGACCCCGTATGCAAGGTCGGGAACGAACGTGAATACAGTGTCCTAAAAGGAGCACAAGAAATTTTTTATTATCCTTTTCCAACATCTGGTAACGCAAATTCGTCTGTGAATACTATAAATTGTAATCCAACAAGTCAACGAACAATTATCGACAGAAAATTATATATTAGAGCAAATTTCGGTTTGCTATTTACTGGCACAATTGGCGCTACTGGTGGCACAGCATCTTTATTATTATCTGGTTATGATGCTCCACGTGCTTATCCACTAGCAATGGTAACAAAACAAATTTCTGTTCAGCTTGGTGATCAATCAGTAGGTACAAATTTAAATCAATATTTTAGCGCAATACAAAGATATTCATTTGATATGGATCTTCAAAATCATGAATTTTCAGAAACTCCTGCAATGAGCGACCAATTTTGTACATATGGCTTAAACACAAATTCATTTTCATCAACAGGTGCTGAAGCTAATTTCCAATCAGCAAATTCAGAACTAAATTATTACAATGCAAACCCCGCTCAAGTTCCACGAGGTTTTCAATCTGGTTCAACAGGTTCTGTTTGGTATAATATATCACAACAACAATTTGCTCAAGGAACTGTTGGTGCAACAGCTTATGTTAATTTACAAGTTACTGAGCCAGTTTTCTTAAGTCCACTTTATTTCGGAAAAGGAGAACATTCTGGTATTATTGGTATTCAAAATATGTTAGTTACATTACAATTTGATAATTTATTCCGTTTGTGGTCACATTCTTCAAGCTCACCAAATACTATAGACCCTCGAACAGGTGTCGCAGTTGCTGTTAACTCACTTTATGTCTTAGTCAAACAGCTTACACCAGACGCCCTAGCAAAAATTCCCGATTATATACCATATCCCTATTATCAGATCACCGCCCAACCTACTGGGAATGCCATTTCTATCGCACAAGGGGCCTCTGCAACGTTAGTTTCTGGTAGCATAACATTGAACTCAATTCCAACCCGCCTATTTATTTATGCTAGGGAACAAGATTCAGATTTGACAATGAATTCTACAGATACATTCGCTGTTTTAGAAAACGTAACTGTTCAATTAGGTACAAGGCAACTTTTGTCATCAGCCACACAAGAAGATTTATACGACATTAGTCGCCGAAATGGATGTATGTTGAGTTGGACTCAATGGAGCTATCGAACTGGGGGGCCGTTAGCCTTGGACCTATCTAAGGACATAGGCCTCCAACCAACAGAAAGCCCAGGGCTTTTGACACGCAGTTCGCTTATTGTAACTGCTAGATTTAAAAATACACATAACCGTGCAATCAATTTTATCTTGTATACATTGATTTGTGAAGAAGGAACTGTTGTAATTCAAAACGGACATATGAGTAAATCAATTGGTGTTTTGACACAAGCTGATATTCTTGCTGCAGAAAATGCACCAGATGTTCCATACAAACAAGATAGAAATATTTATGGTGGCGCATGGTACAATGATTTATGGGAAGGTATTAAATCAGGTGCTAAATTTGTAAAAGATGAAGTAATTCCTGTTGTAAAAGACGTAAGAGGCATTGTTAAAGATGTAACTGGTTACGGTATGGTTGGCGGTGGTGAAATTGGTAGTGGCGTCGTAGGTGGAAATATGATGGAAGCTATGGTTGAAGGTGGTAGAAAGAAAAGGGGCCGTGGTTTAGTCGGTGGTAAAATGATATCAAGAATGGATATGTAATTTCAAATATAAAACAAAAATTGCGTTTGAAATATTTTATCAAAGAAAATTAAATAATTATTAGTTTTCTTTAATTATTTTTCGTCAGATGTTTCTGTTAGGTTAGGATCCAAAATTAAATTTTTTTGGAAATATTCCATTCTTGATTTATGTAATTTTGTTTTTAAATGAGATTCTTTATTATCAGAATTCATTTTTCTTCCACATTCACATTCCCATTTTACTATTTTATTTTTTCTATTCTCCTTTATCACATCTTTATATTTAATATAATTATTTTTATATCTATCAACATATATTTTTTTTTCATACTCATCCATTTGCTTTTTCATTTTTGCTTGATCATTTTTTTTTTTATCATAATCTTTATCATGCTCTATATTTTTTGACATTATATAAATAAATTGAGAATAATATTTTATTAAATAATTATTTTTTTATCTTTTAATTTTCTCGTATGCAACCTTGTTTTCAAATGGTATTTATATCTAGCTTTACTTAATTTGCTACCACAATTACATTCAACCTGAACTTTATAATATTGTTTGATTTTTGGTAAATTTTTTAAATAATACTCTTTAGCATATTCCTTTTTTTTTATAGTTTCTTCGATAAAAAATGGTATTTCTTCGTGTGTGACTGCATCCCTAATCTTTATTTTAAAATCATTTATTTGATATTCTGTAAATATAATAATATCATTTTTTGAATCCATTATTAAGTATATAGAATTATAATATAAATTATATTTTTTTCTGTTTATAATATGTTAATGAGAAGATCTACAAAGATACACGTGGGTTAATCATTAATTTTGTCTATAGGTTAAATTCCTGTAGGTGAATTGTTCTCTATAGTTTAAATGTAAAAACTCCAGCATGTGATGTGGGATAGTGCAGGTTCAAACCCTGCTAGAGAAACGTTCCCCATAGTTTAAAGAAAACAAATCCCTCGTGTGAGGGAGAAGAGTGCGGGTTCGACCCCCGCTAGGGAAATGTGGCGCGATAATTCTGGTATATAAAAGCCATAGTAATAAATAAAGGTTGCTATTAAACCGCCTTCCTTTTTACGATTTCTAGAGTATTTGTTTCGGCTGAAATCTTCGAAAATTAAATTAGAAAAAGTATATAATATTAATTTTATTTATTATTATATAATATCATAATGCCAATTAGGGAAGGATATGATAAATCTGGTAAATTTTTTCAATACGGTCAAAGCGGAAAAAAATATTATTATAAAAATGAGGAGTCAAGAGAATTAGCAAAAAAAAATGCGATAAAACAAATGATGGCAATAGAAAGTTCATCGAAAAAGAAAAAAAATAAAGTTAAAGTTTAAATATTTTAAATATAAATTAATATTTAAAATCTGTATATATAGTATAATGAAAATAAAGAAAACTGAAAATATGAAAGAATATATGAAAGAATATAGAAAAAAAAACATGGAAAAATGGAATGGTTATAAAACATGTCCTGATTGTGATTGCATATATAAAATATGTGGGAAAACTATGCATATGAAATCAAAAAAGCACGAGCATTTGATTTTGAAAAAAAAATTAAATAGTTTGAAAAATAACATTAATGATATAAAAATTTAAATATAGAAATTTATTTAAAATAATTATATATATTATATATATAGTTATGCCGAAAAGAATTATTTTCCTTGGAAAGTCACAAAATGCTCCCAATATAATACAACATTTGAAAAAATTAAAAATAGAAAACAAACAAGAAAATCGAGATGTTATTAAAGATTTAGTTAAAAAAACTAAACAAAATCAAAGAAAAAAAACATATCCTAGAGAGGATTACGAAAGATTATTATATAATAATGATGGAACAAATGAAAAATTTAATTTACAGACAGATAAAACAACAATAATTAATAAAATATTTGGTCAAAAAGTGTTCAAGAAAGATATATTTGAATCGTTCAAGAAAGAGGAAGTAAAAATGAAAAAATTTACAATGAATACTATATTCCCCGAGGATAAGGATTTAAAATTAATATTGAATATCGATATTTATATTGTGTTGAATGAAATATATTTAGTAAAAAGAGAGATAAGTGTAAATTATTTTGGTAAACCTAAGCCATATGATATTTCAATGAGAGTAGAATTAGAAACAGATAGTTATATACATGATTTTGCTGGAGCCAAATTATTTGAAGCAGATAAATATCAACATAAACAATTTCCATTTTATGAATCAGCTCAAAGATATGATTATGGTGAAATATCAACAAAAGAATTAAAAGAAATGACTGAAAATCCTGTTGTGAAAATACATAGTAGAAGTATGCAAAGTGAATATAAATGGGAGGATGGATTATTGCAAGATGAAAATCCCAAAGATATTAGTAATATTTGGTCAAATATTGATATTAACAAAGGCAATAATTGTGTTAGAAATATGTTTGAAAAATGCTTATCTAAAAAATTATTTAAATTATTTCTTGAACGATTCGGAGATAGAGAATCATTAAGTTCAACAGAAATAAATAATTTTTGTATTGATATTGGAGCAGAGTGCTATATATATAATATCAATGGAGATTTAAAATTATCAAATACAAATAATTAGAAGAAAAATATTAAACCAATAAAAATATTAGCATACATGAATCATTGTTATGTTATAGAGGGAAAGAAAAAACTTGAAAAAAAAATAGTTGATGAGAAAATTATGGACATAAAAATTATAGAGGATGCTCACAAAGAAATAGCAAAATTATTAAAAGAGAATACTGTTCCGAATATTTTAAAATACAATGGAGTTAATATTTCAAGTTACATATCAGGAAATACTAAATATATTCAAAATCCTGAATATTTAAAATGCAAAGAAATACTTGAAAAATTTGATTTATCTGATAAGTTGACTGATGATATAAAATTAACGAATTTATTTGGAATATTAGAGAAAAAATATTTGAAAGGGACTAACCTTGATTCATTTTTTCCTGAATGTAATAAATTTAATAAAAAAGCATTAGTATACAAAAATACTAAAAAATTTAGCGATGAAGAATTAGTTTGCATCGACAAAAATAAAGCTTATGCAAGTGTTCTTATGGATTTACCATTTTTAATTTCTGTTGATATGAGATCCTGTGAAATATTTGATTGGGATAATAGTTTTATGGATATAATTGATCATTATTTATATTACGCAATTCCAGAAAAATATACAGAATTAATGGAAGAAACAAATCTATATAGCGGACATCATTTATTACAATGTAAAGAAGCAGGTGTAAAATTCAAAATAATTTATGGAATAGAAACAAAGAAAAATAATAATGTTTACAAAGAATTAATTTCAGACATGTTTAATAAAATAGATGATGATTCATTTAAACAAATAATGGTTAGAGCTATTGGATGCTTTGAAATAAAAGAAAAAATAGTACGCTCCTTCAAACCGTTAGGAATTTTTAACGATGAAGAAATATTAAGTTTGGATGCAATATGTGAACTAAAAATAATTTCTAAAAAATATACCATGTGTTATCAAATTAATGATAATGTATTATGTATAAATAATAAAAAACCAATAAGCATACAAATAAAAGATCAATGCAAAGTTGAAATATACAAAAAAATGAAAGAATTAAAACTAACAGAAGATAATTTATGTATGATAAATACTGATTCAATACTTTATAAAGGAGAATTACCAGATAATTTAGATTCGAAAAAACTTGGATCGTGGAAAGTTATTAAAAATAAGGGAGAAGAGTGTAAAAAAATATATATTCCGAAAGATGAAAAAATATACATTGATAATGTCATTGATACAAATTTATTAACAAAAAATAAATTTAGAAATACATTATGTTTATCATATGCAGGAAGTGGTAAGACAACATATATAAAAGATAAAATTATTCCAAAATTAAAAGGATCATACATAATATTATCACCTTCTCATAAATCATTGAAAGAATTCAAACAATTGGGATTAAATTGCTCTGTTATTCAAAAATATATATATAGCAACACAATTCCTACAGAAGAAACAATTATAATTGATGAATTTGGAATGTTTGGACATAAGGAACATGATATATTATTTAAAGTAAGCATGTTAAATAAAAAAATATATGCCATAGGTGATAATAATCAATTATCGCCAGTCAATGGTAGAAGATGTAATAATAAAATATATTTGGATATGATGTTCAGTGAAAAAATTTATTTAACTGATAATCATAGAAATAATTTTACAAAAGAATATTACGATAAACTAATTGATGGAAAATTTACTCAACAGGATTTGATCAAAGAAGTTAATGAATATGGAACTATAAACTATTCTGATGCTGAACAAATTATATGTTATAGGAGAGAAACTGTCGATCTTTACAATAAAAGAATGTTAAAGAAATTAAAATTAAATAAAGATAGTGTCGGTGCAAGGACAATGTGTATAACTAATAATTTAGGAGATGATATATACAATAGTTTTACATATCTTATAAAAAATAGTGATAAAAATTTTGTAACACTTGAAGATGAGGATACAGGAGAAATAAAAATTATTAATAAAAAAACATTTGATAAAGTTAGTAATTTTATGCCTTGTTACGCAACAACTCTCCATAAATTGCAAGGATCAAGTTTATCATCTTATTACTACGCACCAGAAGATTCTTCTTTTATAAATAATACAGTCGCTTACACAACTATTTCTAGATTAAAAACTAAGTGATTTCTTTTATTTTTGTTAATAAGGGAAGTAAATCAGCCATATTTTTTTGAATACTTTTTACTTTTTCATTAACATCAGAAATTAAAGATTGAACATATTTTAAATTATTCTCTCTTTCATCCTTGCATTGATGCATATATGGTAAACATCCAATACACACATAAAGTGAACATTTAAAACAATATAAATAAGCTGAACCAAATAATATATCTTTCTTGCAACTACTGCAAGAATTACCTGTACATTTATTATTCATAATACTATAATATAATATAATATTTTTTATAATTTTATATTATATGACAAAAAAAAGCAGAAAATCAAAAACTCTTGAAGGATGGAATCCTTTCAAAAAATGTGATGAATTAATGAAAAAAGTTGAAATACTGGAAAGAATTAATTATAAAAAAGTTAATACAAATAATTTAATTAATAGGATAGAACTTTTAATAGCGCCACTTGATAATATGGCATTATATGTTCATGATACAAAAAAATATTCAAATTTTCATGGTTTTTCAGATGAATTTAAAAAAGCTTACGAAGACGAAAAATCAAGATTATATAAAGAATTTCACAATTAAGATATATAAACTAAATGAAATTATTTCAATTAAATAGAATTATTGATAAATCTGGTGTTTCTGGTTTAGGTATTATTGCCGAAGGGGTGTTATTCTCCAATGGAAAAATTTGTATAAGATGGATTGGACAATATAGTTCATTAGTCATTTGGGATTCAATTGAAGATTTAAAAAACGTTAATCTTCATAATAATAATACTGAAATAATTTGGTTAAATTATGATTGGACCCCTTCAGCCCCGTAAAAAAACATCGGGAAAGTATGATCGAAAAGATGAAAGGATAAATCGCAATGCACGTCCCTCCAAATATCCCAATCCCCATTTCAATCGATAAAAAATATCCCGAATAATTTTTACCGATGCCATCTATTATCGATGTTTACCTCACCATTTTATTTTATATATAGTTTTTCAGAACGGCGCTCCGCTATCTTAATTGTCTTCGCTTCGCTCACTGTTTAAATTTTTGCTTTCGCTTGCGTGCTTCGCACTGACGCGAGCGCAGGGCACTAGAAATTTTTTATGGCTTTTGATTTTTCGATTTTATCAAACTGAAATATTATAGCTATTTTATAATATCAAAATTTCTATATATAAATTTTCCAATTATATTTTATTTATTTATAATATTTTAATATTTTATCGAACCAAAAATTTTAT
>Ga0193702_1000167_pt1 | contig 26008 bp, 23 predicted proteins | sample U3a1metaG_FD_143060 | JGI IMG/M metagenome (GOLD analysis project Ga0193702, IMG submission 143060) | Soil microbial communities from a riparian zone of the East river system, Colorado, United States - U3a1 | ecosystem: Environmental > Terrestrial > Soil > Riparian zone | place: USA: East River... | reverse complement strand
AATACTCGCCGCTATTCCCCTCGGGTCATCGGTAGGGTGATTGGGCTGCAGCCTGGTAGAAAAATGCCCTTTTAACCCAATCGTATTCCTGAACCGGGTAACCACTTCGCATTTTTTTGCTGCCGCGATCAGGTCCTGGTTGCGCATGAGTTTGGATACCGCAGCGGCCATTTCGGGTGTGACGCCCGGAGCTGCTTTTGTTAAAACAAGCGTATCAGTATTATCGCTTAAAAGCCAATCACGAAATCCGCCTACAGTTAAACTGCTGATAGGCTGAAACGCTTCCTTATCATGTTCATCAATAATTAGCCGCGTTATTTCATCTATTTCATAAGGTATAATTGCTTCATTTAGAAAAGTTTTTAACGGTACATCGGCTAAGGCGATCTGGGCAATAACCCGTTCCTCATAATTTTCGGCGCACACGCCCGCCAGTTCATCACCCGACCGATAGGGAGAAGCCTTAGCCAACAAGATTTTCAGATCGTCGAAACGGTATACCTTGCTGCCTATGGTGTGCTTGTACATCAATGAGTGAATTAGTGATTGAGTGAATTAGTGATTGGTGTTATCTCTAATAAATCATCATTTTCTATTTTTAATCTGTGTTTGCCCATCAGCATAAATATTATGACTGCTACAATCAATCCGGCAAAAAATACCAGGCTTAATTGAAACTGGTAATAGATAATAGCGACCATGGTTGTCACCAATATAATACAGGCTATTATGGGGAATACCGGGTAAAAAGGCGAAGCAAATGGCCGCTCCAAACCGGGCTCTTTAACCCGGAGGATAAACAAGCTGATCATGCTCATCATATACATTACCACGGCTCCCATTACCGATAATATCACAACCTGGCCGGTGGTACCGGAATAAAGTGCAATAAAACTGATTACGCCGCCTGCTATCATAGACCAATGCGGGGTTTTAAATTTGTGGTTGATAGTTGATAAGAACCGGGGCAGATAACCGCTCCGTGCCAATGCAAATACCTGTCTTGACGAGGCCAGTATCATGGCATGAAAAGATGCGATCAAACCAAACAGGCCTATACTGGCAAATATTTTTGTCAAACTGCTGGCTTTGCCTAAGGCAATACCAATAGCTTCGGGCAACGGGTAATCCAACGTGCTTAGTTTGCGCCAGTCTGTAACGCCGCCTGTTAATATCATTACCCCTAAAGCAAGTAAAACGAGTGTAGCCATACCGGTTAAATAACCTTTGCGGATATTTTTTGTTGGATTTTCCACTTCTTCGGCAACCATGGCTACGCCTTCAATACCCAGGTAAAGCCAAACGGCAAATGGCAGCGCGGCAAAAATGCCGGCCCAGCCAAAATCCATGGGGTGGCTCATAAAATTGTCCATTTTAAAATGCGGGGAAACAATGCCCATAAATAACAACAACTCGCCCACAGCTAATATGGTGATGAAGACCGAAAAAGCCGCCGACTCTTTAACACCAAGGATATTAATAACTATAAACACCACATTAAAAAACATAGCTGAGTATAGCACGGAAATACCCGGGTATAAAAAATGCAAATAAGCCCCCAGGGCAAAAGCGATGGCGGGCGTAGCAAACAGGAAATCAATTAAGGTGGCGTAGCCGGCAATTAAGCCCCCAAACGGGCCCATTGCTCTGTAAGCGTAAGCAAACGCGCCCCCGGCATGGGGGATAGCCGTTGTTAATTCTGTATAACTAAAAATAAAAGTGACATACATTAAAGTAATAAAGAGAGTCGCTATCAAAAACCCAATTGTGCCAGAAACGGCCCAGCCTAAATTCCAGCCAAAATACTCGCCGGATATAACCAAACCAACCGCTATAGCCCATAAGTGGACCGGTTTTAAAACACGTTTTAAATGTTCTGATTTTGTATTTTCCATTGCACGGTCAACAGCAAATTATCGCCGCTTTAAGATAGGCATTGGAATACGCAATTACAAATTGTCTAAACTTTTTAAAACCTGGTAACGCTGTGTATCTTTAAATGGCTCGGGGCGGGTGTTTACATCTATCCACATGGTTGTTGGATTCGGCTTTTGCAATTCGTCCCATTTAGGTAAACCGTTTCCGTTAGGGTTACCCGTTTTTATAAAATTGGCAAAATAGGTATTCATGATATCCGATATTTTATAGTCATCGGCGGTCCATGCGTATACTTTGTTGGTCGCTAAATTGCCTAAAGCATATTCTATTTCCCATGAATGCCTGGCGCCTTGTTTGGTAGTTGGCAGCGGTTTGTTTACGTCAGTAACAGCCGGTGGGCGCGGATGATCGAAAATATAATGATATACCGGTTTATGCCCGGTAGCCGCATGCAATGAAGCCCATAACCAGGTACCATAAGCTATCATACGGTCCGATGCCAGGTCGGTAGCTACGGCGCGGACTTCATCAGGCGTTGTTGCCGGGTAAACCTTGAATACCTCATCTGCGTGATCGCCGTAGGCAGTTTGCAATGCTTTTTTATAATTATCTACCGTAACTTCTGTTCTGCGGGGTAATAAGGCTGTATAGTCCGCTTCCGCCGAATTCCACCCAACCAATAAGGGTACGCTGGCTTGTTTGCCTTCACCGAATATTTTAGCAGGAGCTTCGGGAAAAAAATAACCGTCTACCATAACGCTAAAGTGCGAACCTTCGGGTTTGGCGGTAGCTTCCAGTAATTTATCTGCAGGCAGTTTACGCAGATCTTCCAATGAAGATGCGCCAACACTTGCCATAAACTTTGTTCCATAATCTTCACCATCCTTTAACGCGACGGTAGATTTTGATGCCAATAATGAGCCGCTCTCGCCTATTGCACCGGCAAACAAACCTTTTGCCAAGGGTGATGCCATTTGTGCGCTAACCGAGAACGAACCTGCCGATTCGCCGCCAATGGTTACCTTTTTAGGGTCGCCGCCAAAACCTGCTATGTTTTTTTGCACCCAACGCAATGCTTCGGTTTGATCCATTAAACCATAATTGCCCGATGAATGGTGTTTGGACTCGGCAGTTAAACCGGGATGCGCCATAAAACCAAATAAGCCCAGCCTGTAATTTACCGTGATGGCTATAATTCCTTTCTTTGCAAAAGCTTCGCCTGCATACCTAAATTCAGAACCATCGCCGGTAATTAAACCACCGCCGTAAAAATAAACCAATACAGGCAAGTGTTCCCCTGCGGATTTAGCGGGTGCCCAAACATTCAGGTACAAGCAATCTTCGCTCATACCATCCGAATGGAATATCATATCCGCATATAATAAGCGCTGCATGGCCCTTGGGCCAAAATGATCTGCCTTACGTACGCCCTGCCAGTTTTGCACGGGCTGTGGTTCTTTCCAGCGCAAGTCGCCTACCGGTGGCTGCGCGAATGGGATACCTTTAAAAGTGCGTATATCGCCTTCCATCGTCCCTTCCAATGTTCCATTGGCTGTTTTTACAATTAGATCATTTGAATTTTGGGCGGATGCCATAAACGAGACACAAATTAATAATACACAAGAAAGCATTTTCATAACAGACTGGATTTAGTTGGCTTTACAAATGTAATAATTGAAATAGCTTTAGTGGCCTTTTATAACATTGCCATCACTCAATTCAATAACCCTGTCGCTATTTTTTGCAAAGTCTTCATCATGGGTAACGGTTATGATGGTTTGGCCGCGTTCGTGGGAGAGTTCTTTAAATATATCAAATACGATATTGGTGTTTTTTGAATCAAGATTACCGGTCGGCTCATCCCCCATAATAATTGATGGGCTGTTGATCAACGCGCGCGCAATAGCCACCCTTTGCTGCTGCCCGCCCGATAATTTACTGGTTAATTTAAGGGCTTGTTCGGGCAGACCGAGCAGCTTCAGGTTATTGTAAGCATCTGATTCAATTTCTTCTTTGCTTTTTTTATTGAGCTTTAAAGCAGGCAGCATAATATTATCCAGTACAGAAAACTCGGGCAACAAGTAATGAAACTGGAATACAAAACCTATGTGCGAGTTGCGGAAAGCAGCTAATTGATTTAATGATTGCCCGGTCAGTTTTTCGCCATTGATGACCAGTTCGCCCTTATAATCAGTATCCATTGTAGACAGGATGTATAACAAGGTTGATTTACCTGAACCGGATTTACCGATGAGGGATAAAAATTCGCCCTTTTTCACTTCAAAATTTACGTTCTTAAGCGCTTGGAACTCTTCCGGCTCATGAAAAAACTTGTTGATATTACTTGCCTTAAGGGAAATGCTTTTATCCATAATTATCCTCTAATAATATCAACAGGGTCAATTTTTGAAGCTTTGCGGGCAGGCAAATAACCCGCTACAAACGTGGTAACTAAACCAAACATAAATGCCAGTATATAATCTTTTGGATGGAAACCCATTGGCAAATAATTTAATCCACCTATCTTAAATGGGATGTGAGCTACAACGTCTGACACCACAAAACCCAGCAACATACCTATAATTCCACCAATAACGCCTATAACCATAGCCTGGGTTAAAAATATATTGGTAACATCGCCACTTGAAAAACCCATGGCTTTTAATATCGCTATCTCACGTATCTTTTCGTTAATGGTCATATTCAGAATATTATAGATGCCAAAGCCTGCCACCAATAATATGGTAAATGACACCGCGTTGGCGATGATATCCCGCAGCTTAGACCCTGCTTCCAGTTGCTGGTTAGCCATTTGCCAGCTTTCCACTTTGTAAGGAATAACCGGTGCCAAACGGCTTACCGTTGGTGCTGTGTTCTCAAAATTATTGATATTCACCTGCAGATCGGTTACATAATCTTCGTTTTTGGCTAATAGCTGCCGGGCAGAATTGATATTTAAATAGGCTTTTGTTTTATCCACACTTTTAACGTTGGTTTGAAAAATGCCGATGATCTTATAATTCCGGCTCACTGCATCCGGGGTTAAAATATTGATATTATCATTAACATTTAGGCTAAGGTCTTTCGCCAGGTCATAGCCTACAATGATGCCATCAGGGCGATATTGTAACTCATCCCATTTGCCGGCTATGATATAGGTAGAAATATTAAACAGTTTGTTTTCATTAGCAACATCAACGCCCGATAGCGTACCGTTCACCTTATTGCCGCCATTCCTGAAAAACACGTTAATGTTAACCTGCGGGGCAACGCCAATTACTTCCGGCTGTTTTTTTACAAGGTTTAATATCGCAGCAGAGTTTTTTATACCCTCTGTATACTGTATCACCCTTGCATTACTGATGTTAGCTAAAGTATTTGCGGGATAAACCTTTTTTACCAGGTTTGTATTATCATCGGGGCCATCATTATATATGCGGATGTGCGCGAGCGATGTAAAGGCAAGTGTGGTTTGCGTGTCATTAACCCCACCCATAAAGCTGTTCATAAACACGTACATAGATATGCCAAACGTTACCCCAAGCACCGCAACAATAGTTTGCTTAACTTTCGAGGTTAAATGAACAAGCGCTATTTTAGAGTTGGTTGATAGCATCCGCTAATCTTGTTTAGGTATTACCAGTACATCTTTTTCAGTAATGCCGCTTAATATCTCCGTCCATTCTAACGTGCGGATACCGGTTTTTACAGGCGTTTTTTCTTTATTGTCTTTTAGCATAACGTAATCGCCGTTTATCAGGCTATAGGTTGGTATAACCAGTACATCCTTTTTCTCCTGAACAATGATATTGCATTGCAGCTGGGTTCCGTTTCGTAAGTTACCCGGCTGGTCATTGAAAGTCGCCTCTGCAATAAAGGCTTGTTCATTAGCATCAAATGAGGGATATATTTTACTGATAGTTGCCTTAATTACTTTGTCTTTATCACTATTTAGAGAGATCAGTGTTTGCTGGCCTGTTTTAACGCGCTGTATATCATCTTCGGCTATATACAGCTTAATAACAGGTTTACCTGCACCCACCTGTGCTATCACATCTCCCTTTTTTACATAGTCGCCTGTTTTTTTAGCAACACTTAACACTACTCCGTTTGCCCTGCCGCTTATATTATAATAGTTGTTGTTTTCCTGCTGGATATTGTATTGCGCTTTTGCATTTTCGACATTTAAATTTAACTGATGCTGCAAGTCTGCTAAATTATGTTGCAGAACCTTTAAACTGGATGATGAAGATTGGTATTGCAACTGTACATTTTCAAAATCGCTGTTTGATACAGCCTGCGTTTTAACCAAGCGTTTATATCGAGCGTAGTTTATGGAATCTACACTTAGTTTTTCCTGCGCTTGGGCTATTTGAGTTTTTAGCTGTTCTATCTGCGGCGCTTTGGGCAGTACATTGCTTTTAGCGTACTCCAAATTGGTTAACGCGTTTGTTACCTGTGTTTGCTGTACATCGTTAGTGAGCCTGAATAGTTTTTCGCCCGGTTTTACCGTATCGCCCTCGGCAACAAAGGCTTCTTTTAAATAGCCATCCGTATTGGCGGTAACGGCATACTGATAGCGGTTTTCGATGTGGCCGCTACCAAAAACGGCATCAACAATATCTTTCCGTTGCGGCTTTATTTCATTTTGGCCTACACAACCAGCCAATACCGACAGGATTAGAATAAAATATAAGGAATGCTGTTTCATGATCTATTGCCTTGATAAGATGGTTGCCTGTGTTGATAGTAATTGCGACAGGTTATTTAAATAAACATTCTCAGCCGTTAAATAATCCTGGAATACACGCAGGTAAGCATCCATACTTAAGATACCTTCCTGGTATTTTTGTTTATTTAGCTGCAGGTTATTGCCGTATAATTTAAAGCTATTGCCCGATGCTTTTACCGCATCGGCATAGTTGGTGAAATTCTTTATTAACAACCGATCATTAATAGCGCTTTGCTGTATGGCATTATTGTATTGTACTTCTGCAATTTGCTTCTGCGCAACAGAGCTTTGATATTTATTACTGTTGGTAAAACCTGTAAATATGGGTACCGACAGGTTTAAACCAATATAACGATAACCCGAAAGTGCATTATTATCAACCGAAAAACCAAACCCATCCCTAAACTCCTGCGCACCAAGGAACACAGTGGCCGAAAGTTTTGGATAAGCCACTGAGCGCTGCGATTTACGTTGGATATCGGCTATCTGCACCTGCTGCTGGTAAACTTCCAGGCTTCGGTCGGTCCCTAACTTAGTTAGGTCATTAACAGACAATAAACTAAGTTCAATATTTTCAGATAGTACCAATTCATTCGCGGGCTTTTCTCCTAATAGTATTTTTAAATTCTCAATACCCTGGTCGTACAATTGCTGGCTTTGCGCCTTGCTTTGCAGCACATTATTATAATTAATATCTGCCTGGTTAACCGCTATAGCATCGGTAATACCCTGTTGTAAACGTTGTTTAGACAATTTTAGCAGGCTATCAGCATAAACACTATCCTGTTTTGATAAGTTAAGAGATGATTTGGCGATCAATATCGAAAAACAAAGCCTGGCGACCTGTTCTTTTAAACTTTGTACATAAGAATCCTGCTGCACTTCGTTTAATTTGATATTGTTTTTCGCGATCTCTGACTGGAAGATAGATTGCCAGTCTACAAGATCCTGTCCTATCGTAACACCCGTGTTGTAAGTGTATTTTTTTCCAAACTGCGCGTAAAAAGTGGTACCCGGCTTACCTATCAATATACCGGGGATGGGTGTTACCGCTAAGTGCAGGTTATCTGTTCCATTAAAATTGGCTGATGCGTTTGGATAAATAAAACCCTTTGAGGATTCATAATTGTATTGCGCCTGCTTTATTTGTAATTGATAAACGGCTTGTGTTGGGTTATGCTTAATGGCGATATCAAAAACTTCGGGTAGTGAATTGATCTTAACTGTATCTGGTTTTGTTTGGGCAATAGTATTTGCGGCAGCAAAGAGAATTATTATAATAAAGTATAACTTCCGCATATTAAAATACTTTTAGGTAGTTAATAACCATATCCGCCATAAGGCGTTTACGGTCGGCTATAAAATTATCCCAAACTGATTCATCAGTACCAATAGTAGCTTTTATCATAGGCTGGGCTATAAAAGGGAAAATAATGCCCGATATTAGCGTTATCCATATTTGTATGGGATGAACCGGGCGTATCTGCCCTTTTTGTATCGCCTCGCGTAACTGGGTGATCAATACAGAATCAAGAAAAGAATTGGTTTTTACAATGTTGATGAATTCTTGCGGACTTTGACGCAATTCATTAATTACAAACATGGCCAGGTGCGGGTTAGTTTGCATTACATTGGCATAATGTTCTATAATACCCGGAATTTTTTCTTCCCACGTATTTTGTTCATTTAACGTGGGCAAAATAGTTTCCATAAACCGTTTGTACGATTTCATAAATACCTGCGCAAATAGTTGCTCCTTATTACGGAAATAATAATGCAGCATTGATTTGTTAATGCCTGCTTCATTCGCAATTTCCTGCATACGCGCGCCTGCCAGCCCTTTTTTATGAAAGACCTTTAGCGCCGCTTCAAATATTTGATTTTCAGTTGTATTTACGTTATCAACCATTTAGTTCAACCGTTTGGTTGACACAAATATATAGCGTATTTGCTTAAATACAAATAATTATTAAAACTGACTTATTTTTTCTTAATCACCAAGATATGGGCTGGCCACTAATATGTCTACCGGGCTAACTTTACTGTAATCAGGCATAAAGCTATCGGCGCTGCTAATAGCCATATCCATTTCGAAAGATAACGGGTATGGGGTTTTTAATAAACTGCCTTTAGGAGCATAGGGAAATAGCTCGGCATAGGTTTGTATGTGGCTATGACTTACCCTGCGATAAATAAACATACGGTGAATATCATTGGGGTGGCGCAAGCCCGCGGCCCCTATCATTTGTATGGCTGCACCAACGGTTTGTTTTTGAAAATTGGCTACACGCGTTTTTTTATCTTCAACAACTAATCCTTTCATGAGGCTTTTATCTTGCGTAGCTACACCTGTCGGGCAAATATTGGTGTTACACTCCAGCGCCTGTATGCAACCAAGCGCAAACATCATCCCGCGCGCGCTATTGCACATATCGGCCCCTAAAGCAAAGTTTTTCACAAGATCAAACCCAGTAGCTACTTTTCCTGATGCAATTATCCTGGTATGCTTTTTTAAATCGAACCCGGTGAGCGCGTCATAAACAAAGGCCAATGCTTCGCGTAAAGGCATTCCTACCGAGTTTGAAAACTCAAGCGGTGCTGCCCCGGTTCCACCCTCGCCTCCATCAACCGTAATAAAATCCGCATAAATATTGGTTTTTATCATGGCTTTACATATTGCTAAAAATTCACTTTTATTCCCTATACATAGTTTAAAGCCAACAGGTTTGCCACCCGACAGATCACGCAGCTTCTGGATAAAATGCATCATCCCGACAGGATTGTTGAAAGCAGTATGATATGGCGGCGAAACTACATCCTTACCCATTTCAACCAAACGTATTTTTGCAATTTCGGGCGTAACCTTTGCGGCCGGTAAAATGCCCCCGTGGCCCGGCTTGGCCCCTTGCGATAATTTGATCTCTATCATTTTTACCTGGGGCAGTATAGCGCGCTCGGCAAAGGCTTCATAATTTATCGTTCCATCGTTATTACGACAGCTAAAATAACCCGTGCCAATTTGCCATATAATATCGCCGCCGGGTTGCAGATGATAATGACTTAAACCGCCCTCGCCGGTATTATGTGCAAAATTACCAATTTTGGCGCCACTATTCAATGCCAAAATAGCATTCTGGCTCAACGAGCCAAAGCTCATTGCCGAAATATTAAACACACTTGCAGAATAAGGTTGCGTACAGCCAGGGCCGCCAACCAGTACCCGCGGTGAAAGATCAAGTTCGTTATGGTCTATGGCCCCAATGCTATGATTTAGCCATTCATATCCATTTTGATAAACATCCAGTTCAGTACCAAAAGGGCGGGTATCATTTACCTTTTTAGCACGCTGATATATAACACTCCGGTTCATCCGGTTAAATGGAGTGCCGTTGGTATCGCTTTCTATAAAGTATTGATATATTTTGGGGCGCAGGTCCTCCATTAAAAAACGAAGGCGGCCAAATATCGGGAAGTTGCGCTCAATGGTATGCCTGGTTTGTAATAGATCATAAATACCCAGCATAAACAATGGCCCTACTATTACAAATGACCATACGGCTGGTTGCCAAAGCAGGCTCCACCCTATTAATAGCGTGGTTATGATAATTACTGAAGCGATAAAAAGTTTTCTCACTTGTTGACAGTGTTTTATATAAATCTATGCGTTCGCCATAGAACAAAAAGACAATAATATGGTTAATCCTTCAATCAATGTCGGCAAATTGTAAATTTAATATAGAATTTACATGTTTAAACATCTATTAGTTTATATTTGTTTAAAAATAAAAAACAATCACTAAAATCATGGCAACACAAACATTAACAAAATGGGTATTAGACCCCATGCATTCTGAAGTGCAATTTAAAGTAAAGCACTTAGTTATATCAACCGTAACAGGCTCTTTCAAAACATTTGAAGGCGAATTAGAAACCGAAAATGACGATTTTGCGGATGCTAAGATCAATTTCTCTTTAGACGTTAACAGCCTTGACACCAACCAGGAACAACGCGATGGGCACTTAAAGTCTGCTGAATTTTTTGACGCGGAGAATTTCCCGAAAATATCATTCCAATCAACTTCATTCAAGAAGACCGGTAGTGGCGACTTTGAATTAAAGGGCGACCTGACCATTAAAGGAATAACCAAGCCGGTTACCTTAAGCGTTGAGCATGGTGGATCGGCAGCTGATTTTTATGGCAATACAAAAGCAGGTTTTGAAATTACCGGCAAAATTAACCGTAAGGAATTTGGTTTAACCTGGGATGGCGTAACCGAAGCAGGTTCGGTTGTTGTTGGTGAAGATATTAAATTGATCATCAACGTACAGTTTGCTAAACAGGCGTAAGTAGTTGTAAGGCTATAAATGTTTTAAGTGTTAAAAAGGTTAGGGAATATTCCTAACCTTTTTACTTTACAATCGTTTACCTTTACAACTTTTAAAACCCCTACAACACTTACAACCAATGCTCATTAAAATCTACCCGGAAAACCCCAACCCAAAAGCTATTGAGCAGGTGGTTGAGGTATTACGTAAGGGTGGATTGATCATCTACCCTACCGATACGGTTTACGGGCTTGGCTGCGATATTACCAATCACAAAGCTATTGAGGCTATTTGCAGGATAAGGAATATTAAGCCAGAAAAGGCTAATTTCTCTTTTGTATGTTATGACCTGAGCCATATTTCTGATTATATCAAACCAATAGACAATACTACTTTCCGGGTATTGAAAAAGGCATTGCCGGGGCCGTTCACCTTTATTTTTAATGCCAGCCATAATGTGCCAAAGCTGTTAAGCTCCAACAAAAAAACAGTGGGTATAAGGGTCCCTGATAATAATATAGCCCGCGAAATTGTAAAAGTGCTGGGTAACCCTATCCTGTCTACCTCCATAAAAGATGATGATGAAATCATCGAATACTCTACCGATCCGGAACTGATCGACGAAAAATACCAGGATTTGGTGGATATTGTAATTGATGGTGGATATGGCGAGAACGTACCTTCTACTGTAGTTGATTGTACATCAGGCGACTTTGAAATTATCCGTGAGGGTAAGGGCGAGCTGGAGATGTATTTGTAAATGATTGAAGATCATTTCAATTATCACTGAGGTATATCCTGTAGAATATCTCCCTGTAAAAATTTAGACATCTTTTCAAATAGTTCTTCTGTGTGAAATGGCTTCGAAATAAAATCATTCATTCCTATTTCTATACAATTTTCATATTCGCCTTCAAACGCGTGTGCCGACATGGCAATTATCGGAATATCTTTTTTATAATTTTTTAGTCCGCGTATTTTCCGGGTCGTTTCGTAACCATCCATTTCCGGCATTTGCAGGTCCATCAGGATCATATCAAACTCATTATCTTCATATTTTTTCAATGCGATTACCCCATTTTCGGCCACATCAGCTTCAAAACCTTGTTTTTTTAACAATTCTATCATCAGCAACTGGTTTACCGGGTTGTCTTCTACAACTAAAATATTAAGACCTTTTCCAATCATGACTGCTGCTTTAGGCTTTTCAGCAGTATCCTTATTTGTCTTACCCTTATCCTTTAAAAAAGACAGCCGGAAATGAAAATCCGATCCTAATCCGGGTGTACTATTAACAAACAGTTCGCCATTCTGTAATTTTACTAACTGCTTTACAATACTTAGGCCAAGCCCGGCCCCTCCAAAACTGCGTACAGTATCATTTGCAACTTGCTCAAAACTCTCAAATATCCTTTCCTGTTTTTCAATTGGGATCCCAATGCCTGTATCTTTAACCCCAAAATCGAGTAATATATTACGCTCATTATCTTTAACACAAACTACAGAAATGCTTACTTCGCCTTTTTCAGTAAATTTAACAGCATTTGATACCAGGTTTAGTAATATTTGGCTTAGTCTTACAGAATCGCCCAGTACAGTTTCGGGCAATTTCTCATCAATACTATAGGTAATATTGGTCCCAATTTGTTTTGCTTTTGCTTCCATCATCAGGATGGTAGTCTTAATAATATTCCTGGGGTTAATAGGCTTGCTTTCAAAAACAATTTTCCCGGCTTCCATCCTCGAAAAATCAAGAATATCATTCAAAATAATCAACAGGTCATCGGCCGATTTAATAATTAAACCAATATATGTCCGCTGTTCTTTACCCTGAAGCGTCTCTTCAAGTAACCTTGCAAAGCCAAATATGGCATTCATTGGGGTCCTGATCTCGTGACTCATTTTGGCCAGGAAAAGTTGCTTTGCCTTTTCAGAGCTTTGGGCCTTATCTTTTTCTTTTTTGAGGTTTTCCTCTGTGTCCTTAAGTTCTTGTATATGGCGAATATTCTGTTCGAGCGTATCGGTCATTTGGTTAAAAGCGGTAGCAAGCAACCCTATTTCGTCACGCGAGTAAACTTTTACCCTTGTATTCAAGAAACCTTTACTGATAAGGGACGCCCCTTCAATTATCGCTTTAATTCCTCTTTCAATACCACGGCTTACAGAAATTGCGATCAATATACTTGTTGTCCCTATGGTTAGCGATAAGGTAAGCAGTAACCGCAAAACAACGTTCTCCAACCAACGTGATCCCTCACCCAGCGTAGATGAAAAATCATCTTCCAGTTTTGTAGATTTCCTGTTTAAAATCTCAGCTTGCCCAAGCATTTTATCAATTTCCTGCTGTGAAACCGTATTTGAGGTTATCATATCATGCAACTTATCGCTAATAGTGATAAGCTGTTCCATGTTTTTTTCGGCTTCGCCCCATATAGTAATAGCCTTGTTAAGATAAGAGATGTTATGAAAGCGGAGAATCAGTTTGATCATTCCATCAACATCTTCCGGGTGGTTACGCCCTTCAATAAATCCTTCCCTGGCAATTTGCAGATCAGGGTTGGGTTTTTGGAGTTCGATCCTGGTTTTATTGTCGCCGAGAGGAACCTTTAGAAATTCGCGAAAAGCAAGGTAATCTTTCTCATTGTGTGAATGTGCATAAATAAGCAAACTATAAACTGCATCTTTTTGAGCTTTTGACCATAAGCCTTCACCATTTACAAAAGACCTTACAGAGGAGAGCGTACCCACAGCGAACCAAAGGGTACAAAGTTCAATGGTAACCAGCAATGTCATTATACCTACCGTGAAATATAATTTCATGGAGATAGTAATGTCCCCAAATTTTCTCTGCAAAAAAGAAATTATCATTGCAACAAGGATTAGTTATAGTTTATTGTCATAATATCAAGTTTACGTATTTTAACAATAAAAGATTTGAAATGATAATTAAATAAAATTAATTTAACCGGATAAGAACTTATTTAACCATTAAATGCTTTTATAGTTTTCACAAATGAAGGTATCTTCTCCAAATAATTTTCTTCTGCCAGCAACTTTACAAAAGCGCTGCCTACAATTGCGCCGTTGGCATATTCACAGGCTTTGTTAAAAGATTTACTGTCAGATATACCGAAACCGATAATAGCCGGATTTTTAAGCTGCATGGCTTTAACCCGTTTGTAATAATCCTCAATACTGTCTGACACATTTAGGTTACCGCCGGTTATAGATGATGACGAAAGCAGGTATATAAAGCTATTGCTCAGTTCATCTATTTTGCGGATCCGTTCCTCGGAAGTTTGCGGGGTGACCAGGAATATATTGCTTAAGTTATTATCGATAAAGAATCGGGAATACATTTTTTCATACTCATACATCGGCAAATCGGGCACTATCACACCATCTACCCCTACCTCTGCAGCCATTTTGCAAAAGCGTTCTACACCAAACTGAACTATGGGGTTTATATAACCCATTAGCAATATGGGGATAGTTATGCGTTTACGTAGGTCTTTCAACTGTTCAAAAAGCAGGTTAAGCGTCATGCCGCTATCAAGGGCTTGTTGCGAACTATGCTGGATAGTTGGCCCATCGGCCACCGGGTCGGAATATGGAAAACCGATCTCCAAAAAATCAACCCCGGCTTTTTCCAATGCTTCAGCAATATCAATGGTAGTATTCAATTCGGGATAGCCAGCCGTGTAATAAATAGATAGAAGGTTATTTTTTTTTGTATTGAAGAGTTGGTTCAGACGATTCATGATTTAGTTAGCCTAATTATATACAGTTTTAATCTTTTCTATTATATCGGGTTTATTCCATGGCACTTTAGCAAAAAGCTCTACTTGAATCAAATCTTGATAATTATTGAAAAATGAAATAGAAATATCTTTTGTAAAACCGATACTAAAAAGATCATTTATCGCCAACGTATTTCTCGTGTAATCACTTTCAGGTAATGATATATTGCAATCATCCCCTTCAATTATTTTTCCAACAAAATGGAACCACCAACTATATACGTGACCATATTCCTCATTACCATGATCACATAGTTCAAACTCTTTGTAAATATCTACCCCTAATTTTTTAAATAACTCCTTTATTTCTTGAGGATAAATAATGTCTTTGAGAGCTATAAATTCTTTGCATTGTCCACAACCACAACTTTCGGTACCACTTAATTTGACTTTATCATAAAGCGATTCAGTTTTCGATCTATCAACTTCAAAAACCCAATTTCTATATTTAACCAATTCAGGCATTACTAAAAATTAAAATAGTTTATATACGTTTCCAAATCTTTATCTCCCCTGCCTGATATACAGATGATCACATTATCATCTTTTTTAAACTTCATTTTTTCCAGTTGCGCCAATGCATGGGCTGTTTCGATAGCCGGGATAATACCTTCCATTTGCGAGCAAAGCAAACCGGCCTGCAGCGCTTCATCATCCGTAATACTTACGTATTCTGCACGGTTTATTTTATAGAGGTGCGCGTGTTGTGGACCGATACCGGGATAATCCAATCCTGCTGATATGGAATAAGGTTCTACCACCTGTCCATCATCAGTTTGCATTAATATGGTACGGCTGCCATGTAAAACACCCTCGCGGCCCAAAAATGTGGTTGCTGCAGAATGCCCGCTATCCACACCTTTTCCTGCAGCTTCAACTGCTACCAGCTTTACACTTTCATCATCCAAAAAATGATAGAACATGCCCATCGCATTGCTACCGCCGCCTACACAGGCCATAACATACTCCGGCAATTCTTTTCCGGTATGTTCAAACAATTGCTTTTTGGCCTCTAATGATATGATGGATTGAAAACGGGCAACCATATCCGGGTAAGGATATGGGCCAACCACGGATCCGATGATATAATGCGTATCAACTGGATTGGCTATCCAATCGCGCAGGGCCTCATTGGTGGCATCCTTAAGCGTTTTGCTACCCGATAGTGCCGGAACTACAGTTGCACCCAGCATTTTCATGCGGGCCACATTTGGCGCCTGGCGTGCCATGTCAACTTCGCCCATATAAACCACGCACTCTATGCCTTTTAAAGCGCAAACCGTAGCTGTGGCTACCCCGTGCTGACCGGCGCCTGTTTCGGCAATGATGCGCTTTTTGCCTAAACGCTGAGCCAACAATATTTGCCCGATAGCGTTATTTATTTTATGCGAACCTGTATGGTTCAGGTCCTCGCGCTTAAAAAATATGTTGGCACCGTATTTTTCCGAATAACGTTTGGCATGGTATAATGGCGATGGCCGCCCAACATAGTCCTTCAACAAGCTGTCAAACTCCGCTTTGAACCCGACATCATTAATAATATTTAGGTATTGCTGCCGCAATTCTTCCACATTGGGGTATAGCATTTCAGGGATATATGCCCCTCCAAAATCGCCGTAATAGCCTTGCTCGTTAACTCCGTACTTCATTCTTATTGTCTTTAAGCATATTAAATGCCTGTTTTAATTTCTCTATATCCTTTAAACCCGGCGCTGTTTCAAACCTGCTGTTGAGGTCCACACCGTAAAATTTAGGATGGGTTATATTTTTTACTTCCTCCAGGTTATCCAGACATAACCCGCCACTTAAAAAGAAAGGTGTGTTCAATTTATAATTAGCTAATATATCCCAGTCGAAAGATTTGCCAGAACCGCCATGCAGGTCGGTTTTTGTATCGAAAAGGAAATAATCCACCTTGCCCACATATTCATTCAGTTGTTCAAAGTCAAAATCTTTTTCTAAACCAAAAGCCTTAATAACCGTTACCCTGTGCTTAAAATAACTTGTAAACTCGGGGCTTTCATCACCATGTAACTGTATGGTATTAAAACCAAACTTATAAATTAAAGCTTCAATAGTTTCTTCATCCTCATCAACAAATACCGCAGTTTTGTTGATGGATTCGGGTAAGGCTTCCGTTATATCTGCCGGCATGTCCGCTATAAATCTTGGCGATACATCATAGCATATAAAACCCATATAATCGGGGTTCAATGCAGCTATCGCTTCAATATTATCCGGGTCTTTTAAACCGCAAACTTTTATTTTCATTTCAATTTTCAAGCAAAGTTTTAAAACTTCTCAAAGCTTTTTTATTAGCTAAAGCTTCTTCGGCTTCATAAAAACAATCGCCGAATGATTTTTGCGGGTGTATTGTTTTTATTGCCAATGCCGCGTTTGCTAAAACTACATTATTTTGTGCAGTAGTTGCTTCATTATTCAATACTTTCATAAAAATATCGGCCGATTCACTAACGGTTTCACCGCCAGAGATCTCTGCGGGGTTTAACCGCTCAAACCCCAGATCTTCAATGCTGTTGATCTTTTCGCCATCAGCCGAAAATGTTTTAAAATCGCAGGTTAAAGAGATTTCGTCATACCCTTCCAGCGCGTTTACAATGGTATATTTTGTTGTTGATTTTTGATACAAATAGGCATAAATACGCGCCAGTTCTAAATTATAAACCCCCACCAGTTGATTTTTTGGCTTTGCGGGGTTAACCATAGGCCCCAGCATATTAAAAAAGGTTTTAACGCCAAGCTCCCTGCGTATAGGCGCAACGGTTTTCATGGCCGGGTGAAATAACGGAGCGTGTAAAAAACAAATATTAGCTTCATTGATGCTCTTCCTTAATTTGTCAGTATCATTGGTAAATTGATAACCTAAATATTCCATCACATTTGATGAACCACAGCCCGATGAAACACCATAGTTACCGTGTTTGGCAACTTTATAACCTGCACCGGCAACCACAAATGAGGCCAGCGTAGATATGTTGAAAGTATCCTTACCATCACCGCCCGTTCCGCATAGGTCAATCACTTCGTCTGTTTGCAGGTCAATAGGTAAGCACAGGTCAAGCATTGCATCCCTAAAGCCTTCCAGTTCATTAACGGTAATGCTGCGCATACAATAGGCCGTCATAAATGCGGCCATTTGCGAATTATTAAATTTACCCTGGGCTATTATGGTCAGGATATCTTTTGATTCCTCGCGGGTCAGTGTCTTATTTTCAAAAAGATGATTTAGTATATGTTTCATAGTTATCCCTTAGCGGGAATTTAATTGGTATATTCTTAAATGTTGTAAACAAGAAAAGGGTTACCTTATGGCAACCCTTTAAAATATCATTTTATAATAACATGGGTTAGCCTTACGATTACTCGTTAAGCCACCACCAATTATTATTTAAACCTTTAATGTTCATTTTGGCACAAATATGGAAATAGTTTTACCGAAAAGCAAGTAGAAATGATAAATTTACAAGGTGTAAGTTTATTGGTTGTTTGCGTTGATTAAGTGAATGGTTAATTATCGTTTAAATAAAGCTTAATCAGCCCAAACAACCGCTCACTTAATCAACTATAAATGGCGCTACATAAAAGAAAAATCAATCCTTTAGATGACCTTGGTTTCGGCTCGCAGCCGGTAATGAAAAACCAGCCATTGGTAAATAAGGATGGATCGCCAAATGTACGACGGGTGGGTCTGCCATTTTTTAATACAGCTAATAACTACCATACGCTAATTACCATGAGCTGGACTAAGTTTTGGCTGTTGATTTTAAGCGGGTACGCAATTTTAAATATAATATTTGCATTTGTCTACGTGTCGCTTGGCGCAGGCAGTTTAAATGGCGGAGGAGATAATGCTGCTTTAAGTCATTTTTGGGAAGCCTTTTTCTTTTCGGCGCAAACCATATCAACTGTTGGTTACGGGCATATTAGTCCGCATGGCATGGCGGCAAACAGTATTGCTGCATTAGAGTCGATGATGGGCCTTCTGGCATTTGCATTAGCTACGGGTTTATTATACGGGCGTTTCTCAAGGCCATCGGCACAGATAACTTACAGTAAAAACATGATCGTAGCCCCCTATCTTGAACACGGCAAGGGATTAATGTTCCGGTTAGCCAATATGCGCCGCAATATGCTGATCGACCTGGAAATAGAGATCATTTTTTCATTCAACGAAATAATAGACGGCAAACCTATAAGGAGATTTTACCCGCTGGATGTAGAAAGGCGCAAAGTAAGCCTGCTTACCATGAACTGGACTGTTGTGCATCCGCTTGACGAAAACAGCCCGCTTCATGATATGACCAAAGATGATCTGGAAAAGTCGGAAGCAGGGTTTGCGATTTTATTGAGGGCATTTGATGATACTTTTTCGCAAACAGTACATTCGCGTACGGCATACCAGGCAAATGAGATAGTATGGGGTGCTAAATTTAAACCGGTTTTTGACCGTGACGAAGACGGGCGGATAGTTTTGGATCTGAGTAAAATAAGTGATAATGAACCTTTTGAGTTTGAAAAGGTAAAACAAGAGGCCTAATTTACCTCAACAACGAGTTTTTCTCTTTTGCAAACACATTATAAACCAGTTTATCCAATATCCCAGGTATAAATTTACTTAGGGCAACGGTTAGTTTACCCTGACCTGTCATAATAAGCGTCCTTGCCCTGTTCTCTACACCATTAGCAATGATCTTTGCAACCTCGTCAGCTGTCATCATCTTTTCTTCATGCAGGGTGCTTTCACCTTGCTGTGTGCCGTATTGATCTAAAGCTGTATTGCGGATATTTGATGCGGTAAAGCCCGGACAGGCTGTTAGTATGTTAACACCTGTTTTTAGGTTTTCGACTCTCAACGCGTCTAAAAAGCCGCTCATAGCGAATTTTGAGGCAGAATACCCGGTGCGACCAGGCAGTCCTTTATAGCCTGCTATAGACGATACACCTACAATAGTGCCTTTTGTCTTTAGAATTTCGGGCAGTGCATATTTAGTACAATAAACGGTACCCCAAAAGTTTACATCCATTAAGGTTTTTAAAACTTTTATATCGGCATCTTTAAATAATGCCCGCATGGATATGCCCGCGTTGTTGATAAGTATATCAACCTGGCCGAAGGTAAGTACCGCCTGCTTTACCAAATGTTCGCATTCAGCCTCTATTGATACGTCGCATTGAACGGCAACTGCCTTTATACCGTATTGTTGCTCCAGCTCCTGCGCTATCTCACACAAGGTTACATATTGACGTGCCGCCAAAATCAGGTTTGCGCCGCGCGAGGCAAATTCGCGTGCTAAGGATTTTCCAATGCCAGATGATGCACCAGTTATAATTACAATTTTATCTTTCAACTTCATAAGAGGAAGCATACAACTGCGGCATGCCACTTACTTTTATTTCCGGCATCCTGAACAGGTATTTACCGGCGAATATAAGCATCGCTCCATAAAAATTCTTAATATACTGCCAGCTAAATTTAGCTTCTGTTTGGGTTTTAAAGTTGATGATATATGTTTTGGGGAAATAATAATTTTTATAGCCGGCCAACCGCATACGGTATGAAAGGTCAATATCATATCCATATTTAACAAAGCGTTCGTCAAACAGGCCAACTTCGTTCAATACAGACTTACGTAACAGCATGTAAGCGCCGTTCAATATGTCTACTTCTGATGTTTGAAATTCTTCTACCCATGCTTTAGGGTTACGGTTGGTGAGGCGGGTTTTGGGGAGGTTTTTATCAAAGTCTATCATCCTGAAAAATGTTGCCCATGCGTTGGTAAGCCCGCGATTTGATTCCGGTAAAAAATGTCCCTGCGGAGCAAGCATACGTACACCCACTCCGCCTGCGGCGGTATGGATATCCATAAAATCAATAATACGGTTTAAAGTTTCTTTGCCGCTTATTGTATCCGCATTGACCAGTAAAACATACTCTCCCCTGGCTAGTTTAATAGCCTGGTTGTATAATTTTGCTATACCCTCATTAACTGCGCTTGTTATAACATGAAACTGTGGAAAATGCTCATTAAGCATTTCAACAGATTTATCAGTCGATGCATTATCAATTATAATAACCTCATAATCAATATCATTACCGGCGCTAATTAAAGAGTTTAAATTCTGCCGTAACAAATCGCATAGATTGTTATTGACCAATACAACTGATAGTTTCATAGGCTACTTTGTTAGTGAATTTTCATACGGAACACGTGTAGCGATGGACCGCCCTAAGGTGATCTCATCTACGTACTCCAATTCACCTCCAAAAGCTATGCCACGGGCTATGGTAGAGATATTTATGTTGAAATGTTTTAAGCGTTTATGCAAATAAAAAATAGTGGTATCCCCTTCCATGGTAGCACTCAAAGCAAAAATTATTTCTTTTGCTTCATTCTGATTTAAGCGTTCAACCAGCGTATCCACTTCGAGGTCTGACGGGCCAATGCCATCCATAGGCGAGATCAATCCACCCAAAACATGATACACACCATTATATTGATTAGTATTTTCAATAGCCATCACATCGCGGGTATCTTCTACCACACATATCAGGCTTTGATCTCGTTTAGGGGCCGAACATATCTCGCAAACTTGCTGATCGGATATATTATGGCAAACGACACAAAACTGTATCTCGTTGCGCAATTTGCTAACCGTACCGCTAAATCTTTCTACCTCAGCTTTGTCTTGTTTAAGTAAATGCAACACCAGCCGTAAAGCGGTTTTCTGACCAACCCCTGGTAGTTTAGCAAATTCGGCAACGGCGTTCTCGAGCAACTTTGAAGAAAAGTTCATGTTGCGAATTTAAATAATAATAGGTAAATCGCTGATAACAAAACCAACGAATATGTCGCCGGGAATTCTACTTTCATTTATTATAGGTTATTTCCTGGTTCTACTTATCATATCGTGGTTAACATCCCGTAAATCTGCCGATAATGATACCTTCTTTGTAGCCAACCGCAATTCAAAATGGTATTTGGTGGCCTTTGGGATGATAGGTACTGCGTTAAGCGGGGTAACCTTTATATCCGTACCCGGTAAGGTTGGCGCGCCAAGCGGCGACCAGTTTGCCTATTTCCAGTTTGTTTTAGGTAACGCGACCGGATTTATCATCATTGCCACGGTTTTACTGCCACTTTATTACCGCATGAAGCTGACATCCATCTACAGCTATATTGAAAGCGCTTTAGGCCAATGGAGCTATAAAACAGCAGCAGGTATCTTTTTAGTGAGCCGGATAATTGGCTCATCATTCAGGTTATATCTGGTGGTCATTGTACTCCAAAAATTCATTTTTGATAGCTACCATGTTCCGTTTGCTGCAACGGTGTTAATTTGTTTGGTACTGATATGGGCCTACACTTATCGGGGTGGGTTAAAAACCATCATCATTACCGATAGTTTGCAGACGTTGTTCCTGGTATCATCCGTTTTTTTATCCATATTTTTCATTTGCCGCAGTTTAAATATGAATGTATTTGAAGCTGCTGATGCAATAAAGAACAGCAGTTACTCTAAAATATTCTTCTTTGATAATTTTCTAACCAGCCACCTGCATATCACCAAACAGTTTTTAGGTGGTGTCTTTATTACCATAGGTATGACCGGGCTTGACCAGGACCTGATGCAAAAAAATCTGAGCCTTAAAAATATCGGCGAAGCGCAAAAGAATATGTTCAGCTTCACTTTGGTGTTTGTCATCATCAATATCTTCTTTTTAAGTGTTGGCGCTTTATTATATATCTATGCAAAACAATACGGTATCAGCGTTGAAAAGACCGACTACCTCTATCCTACCATCGCTTTGAAATATTTAGGCTTGATACCTGCGGTAGTCTTTATGCTGGGTTTAACGGCTGCCACATTTGCCACAACAGATTCTGCATTAACTGCATTAACAACCTCCTTTTGTGTCGACTTTTTAAACTTTGGCAAGAAGAAAGATATCAACAGTAAAAAAATGGTGACTACACGCCACTTTGTGCATATCGCATTTTCGGGTATGTTGTTTTTAACCATTATCGTTTTTAACGCGATCAATGATAAGGCTGTAGTAACCGCCATATTTTCAGTAGCATCATACACTTATGGCCCCTTGTTGGGTTTGTATTCCTTCGGGTTATTTATGAGCGGCAGGCAGGTAAAAGACAAACTGGTACCTTTTATTTGTTTATTGTCCCCGGCTATATGTTACTACCTTAGCACCCATTCAGCCAAATTATTTGGCTACACTTTTGACAATGAACTCATCCTCGTGAATGGATTTATTACATTTGCAGGATTGTTGCTGACTTCGTCAAAAAAGTCGATAAGTCCGAAAGACAGTAAGTCCGAAAGTTTTACCTGACCAGGCGACAACAACGAATTATAAATACATTTACTCTTCCGGACTTCCGGACTAAACAAAGAATATGACTGGTGAAGAAAAAATAAGACAAGCGTTTGAAAACAAAAACTGGCAGGAAATTAAGGTTACTGATTCCTGGCAGATATTTAAAATAATGGCCGAGTTTGTTGACGGCTTTGAGAAATTAGCTAAGATTGGCCCGTGCGTATCCATATTCGGCTCAGCACGCACACATAACGATAACCCATACTATAAATTAGCAGAAGAAACAGCCCGCCTGCTTACCGAAAATGGCTATGGCGTAATATCGGGAGGCGGCCCCGGTATAATGGAGGCGGCAAATAAGGGTGCTTACGAAGCGGGCGGTAAATCTGTAGGGTTAAATATTGAACTGCCGTTTGAGCAATTCAACAATAAATTTATTGACAGGGATAAAATACTGGAATTTGATTATTTCTTTATCCGCAAGGTAATGTTCATGAAATACTCACAGGGTTTTATCATACTGCCGGGTGGCTTTGGTACAATGGACGAATCATTTGAAGCGATCACTCTTATTCAAACCGGCAAAATAGCACGTTTCCCAATTGTTTTTGTCGGGATTGACTACTGGGGCGGCCTGTTTAAATGGGTACAGGAAAAAATGCTTGACCAGGAACACAATATTCATCCGGACGATCTGAATTTATACCGGCTGGTTGATACTGCCGAAGAAGCTGTTGAGCATATTCGCCGTTTTTATAACAAATATGTATTGAAACCTAATTTTTAATTTTTTAACAAAGAAGACCGTCATTGCTTTTGGTTCTTTGTTACAGGCCATGCTGTTTCAACTATCATAAATTAACTCCTATTTACAATTTGCTGCCCTATTGTAGTTGGAAGTAACATATAATTTTTATTTTGCAGCATGAATGAACCCGCTAAACCTAATAAACAAGCTGCATTGGGATTTATTTTTGTTACGCTTTTAATTGATGTTACCGGTTTAGGTATTATCATCCCCGTTTTGCCCAAATTAATACAAACATTAATTCATGGTAACCTAAGCGAAGCTTCGCGGTATGCCGGGCTGTTAACCTTGGCTTACGCGGTTATGCAGTTTCTTTTTGCACCGGTATTAGGGAACCTAAGCGATAAATTTGGTCGCCGCCCGGTATTATTAGGTTCATTATTAGGCTTCGGCATTGATTATATGTTCCTGGCCTTTGCGCCATCCATTGGCTGGTTATTTTTAGGGCGCGCCATTGCTGGTATTACAGGCGCCAGTTTTACTACCGCATCGGCATACATTGCCGACGTAAGCACGCCCGAAAAACGTGCTCAAAATTTTGGAATGATAGGCGTAGCTTTTGGTATCGGGTTTATTGTAGGCCCCGTTCTTGGCGGCATATTGGGCAGGTACAGCACGCAGCTTCCTTTTATTGCAGCGGCAGTATTAGCATTGTTAAATGCGACTTACGGTTATTTTGTATTACCGGAATCATTAGATAAGGCACACCGCCGTCCATTTGATATAAAAAGAGCTAACCCGCTTGGGTCATTATTGCAGATAAAGAAATATCCATCCGTATTAGGATTAGCGGCATCCTTGTTTTTGATCTATTTCGCTGCCCAGGCGGTACAAAGCGTATGGACATTTTACACCATGAGTAAATTTGGGTGGAACGAAGCCTGGGTGGGTTATTCATTAGGCTTTGTGGGTTTAATGGTTGCTGTTGTACAGGGCGGCTTAATACGCATTGCCATACCAAAATTGGGGCAGCAACGCAGCATTTGGATAGGATTGTTGCTATATAGTATTGGCCTTATATTATTTGCATTAGCCAGTAAAGGCTGGATGATGTTCGCCTTTATTGTTCCTTATGCGATGGGGGGTATTGCCGGGCCTGCATTGCAGGGTGTAATGACCGGGCAGGTTCCGGCCAATGAGCAGGGGGAATTACAAGGCGGCCTTACCAGTTTAGCCAGCTTAAGCACTATTTTCGGCCCGTGGATAATGACCTATATATTTTATTATTTTACTAAACCTAATGCCCCGGTTTATTTACCCGGAGCGCCGTTTATATTAGGCGCTGTGTTAATGCTATTAAGTACTCTGCTTGCGGTAAGAAGCTTTAAAAGAAAAAAAGAAACACAAATTAAAACTGATGGTTATTAAGTCTGCAAATTCACAATGCTTTTTTAATTTTTATGCCTGATCAGCCTTCACCCGTTAACAAGACAGTTAAAAAAGCAACCAAAACCGGACGATCTGCCGCGCTTGGGTTTATTTTTATTACCATATTTATTGATGTGCTTGGTTTAGGCATCATTTTGCCGGTAATGCCCAAATTATTGCAGGCATTGGGGCATGTTGATGTGAGTACCGCATCTAAATATAATGGGTGGCTAACCCTTATTTATGCCACCATGCAATTAGTGTTTGCCTCCATCATGGGTAATTTGAGCGACAAATTTGGCCGGCGGCCCATCTTATTAATATCTCTTTTTGGGTTTAGCATTGACTATATGTTTATGGCATTTGCACCATCCATTGCCTGGCTGTTTGTGGGGCGGTTTATTGCTGGTGTAACCGGTGCAAGCACGGCAACAGCAACGGCTTATATAGCCGATATCAGCACCGGGCATAAACGGGACGCGAATTTTGGCTTAATAGGAGCAGCGTCGGGTGTTGGCTTGCTTATTGGCGTGGCGTTGGGCGCTTACCTGGGCGAGTTGGACGTAAGGTTCCCGTTTATGGCGGCAGCAGGTTTTGCCTTTTTTAACGGGCTTTACGGGGTATTTGTATTGCCCGAGTCATTAAAACCAGAACACCGCCGCAAGTTTGACTGGAAACGAGCTAACCCGCTTGGCGCGTTAATAAGGGTATTTACCAAACACTCTGGTTTAGCGGGGCTG